>Ga0172366_10001647_pt1 | contig 17417 bp, 13 predicted proteins | sample LakKivSesite69cm_FD_114533 | JGI IMG/M metagenome (GOLD analysis project Ga0172366, IMG submission 114533) | Sediment microbial communities from Lake Kivu, Rwanda - Sediment site 69cm | ecosystem: Environmental > Aquatic > Freshwater > Lake > Sediment | place: Rwanda: Western Province, Lake... | reverse complement strand
CTCGATTTGAACTGTCTGCCTGCTACTATTTGTTTTGCAGGCGGCAGTTTTAGTATTACTCCAAGCACAGCAGCAAGAGCCCGGTGACTGAATATAACGCGGTTATCAAAAATCAGATTATGCAGCTTGCCTCTCTCGATTGCCATAACCACGACCCTGTGAACAGAATTAACCGGAGTTATCACCCTTTCTTTTCGCGATTCAAGCCTGATGGCATCTTTGTTGCATCCTGGCAGACAGACACCGCAACCAAGACAAATATCCTGATCGAGCTTAGCCTTCTTGCTCAGTGGTTTGACCGGATCATTTGAAGATACCAGGGTCATGGCTTCAACCGGACAAAGTGAAACACATTTGCCACACCCGTTGCAGTTATCAGGATTAATTACAGGAATAAAGTTGGTTGTGTGTACAGGGTGCAGGAAACCGAATCTTCTTGCAGCGATAAGTGCTTCGCAGCAGCAACCGCAGCAGTTGCAGATGAAATTCACTTTCTCCCTTACATTCTCACCGAACTGCACAAGGTTCTGATCCCTGGCTTTCTGCAGGAGATCCAGTCCTTCCTTGATATCAATTTTCCTTGCAATTCCATGACGTGTCAGGGAATCCGCACTATTATTAAATGTCATGCATATATCCATCTCAGCATTGCAGTTTTTTCCAAGGTGCTGCATTTTATGACGGCAGTAACAAACACCTATACCCCTCGTGGTAGATGTTTTGATAACCTCTGAAGCTCTCTCATAATCAAGGACATGAAGCGAATTATCTTCCGAAAGAGCAGTCTCATTGACATATACCCTTCCCAGTTGTGTCTCGCCCTGTGTGAAGAGGCCCTTGATGAAATCCTCTTCTATGTTCATATACTGGAAGAAGAGTTCAGAAAGCTTTTTCTGGTCAATGTCGTTCCTGTATCGCATGAGCGAGAACTCGAAAAATCCTGCCATTGGAGGAGGCATTGAATAAACCACATCATCATTATGTTCAGCGTCCACCAGTAAACCCCGGTCTGCAAGATCATTGAGGATTTTCCTTGCTTCCTCTTCTTTCATCTTCCATATTTTTGCCGCTTTTTCTGCATTAAACGGTTTGATCGGCAATAGTGAAACAAGACCTGCCTCTCTTTCAGAAAAGAGTATTTTAAGGATATCAAAGAGCAGCCCTGACCATGGCGCTCCCTGCGGAAACCGGTTGATCCTTTCAGACAGATTGTAATAACTGTTTTGTTTTATTGTATGATGATGTGCCATATAATTAGACTTCTCAGTCAAAGATATCATAATTACTTTTATTTGTTCAATCCATTCAGGAAACAGGCTGGCCATCATGCAGCTGTATCTCTGGATAATGAACTAAAAGAGATCTTCCCGGATTCTTAAAGGCAAAAATTCCTATCTTTATATCATCAGCAATTCAAGATAATAAATGATTTTGTACAATCCAGGTTCAATGTTTATTTCAGCATACCATATTATTATATCAGCCTTAATTCTTTCAGGATGCGGCAATGTTCCGGAAAACAAAATTCAGGATTCTGACCGTAAAAGCCTTGAGGCAATCGGTTATGATCTTGCAAACCCTGATGAAATATTCATCCTCCCGTCAGTCCTTCATGAAATATCTGGCATTGCACTTTATGATTCAGTTACAGTTGCCTGCGTGCAGGATGAGGTCGGTATAATCTTTTTCTACAATTTAATGAACAGATCAATCACAGGCAATGTGACATTTTACGAGAATGGTGATTATGAAGATATTACAATTGCAGAAGGAATGTTCTATGTAATTAAAAGCAGCGGCTGTCTTTACAAAATCAGCGATCTTAAACGACCGTTCCCACCTGTGGAGATACGACTTAAAGAGATGCCCCATAAAAATATTGAAGGACTCTGCTACGACAGACTAAACAACCGTCTTCTGATTACCCCCAAGGACAAAGCTGACAAAGACTCAAAGGCGGTGCCAAAACAGGGACTCTATGTTTTCAACCTTACTACAGGTGAATTGAATAAAGAACCTCTGTTCGGATTTGTACCTTCTGCATTAAAAGATTTTGCTGCAGTAAATAATGTATCGAGACCTGTGGAATATAATAAAAAGGGGGAGCCAAAGAAACTTAATATACAGTTCGATCCATCAGCAATTGCGGTCCACCCGGAAACTGGTAAGCTGTTCCTTTTGTCAGCAGATGATCACATGCTGTTTGTCTTCAGCCAGCAGGGAGAAATAGAATATATGACCTATCTGAAACCTGAAATATTCAACATGGCAGAAGGGATCACCTTTTTTGATAATGGTGATATGCTGGTATCAAACGAAGGACAATCCGGTAATGCTACAATATTAAGGTTCAGGTACTATAAATAGGAGAACCTTAATAGGATACCGGAGTATCATCGTCTTTATAGTAAATATCCAGCTCAGCCACTTTCTTCTTGTAATTGATCTTTCTGATTTTGTACTTAAGTATATTTTTCCCTGTCAGGTCCGAAAGATCTTTCAGAACTTTATGGTTTTTGTCTGATTTCAGGAGATCAAGGTTTTCATATATAATCGTGTGGTTGTTAATGCTCAGCCTGGCAGTTATTCTTTCAAGGATTGCAGCAGCGGAAATTATAAGGATGTTGAATATTATTATTCCGAGGACCGGGAAACCCACCAGTTTCAGGGAATTGATAACTGATAATCCTATAATTGTAAACATGTACGACATATCCTTGAGGCTGAAATTCCTTGTCCTGAACCTCAGAATTGCAAACACCGCAAACATGCCGAATGCCATCCCCATATCGATCCATACTGATTTCAGCATAGAGGTTATGAAGAATACCGCAATGCCCATCATGAAAAATGTAAACAGGAACTTTTCCTTCTTTGAGTATCGGAAGTAAATACCCCATATCAGTATCAACAGAAATATAAGGTGTATGATAAACCTCAGTATTGCCCCGTAAAAGTCGGGATTGTTAAGATTAAAGAAATTGTCAGGCATATAATTAATATTTAAGATTAAAAATTTTTGCACGTGTTAAGAAAATCCTCAACGACCATATTTCTGCCTTCGAGACGGTTAAAAAATCCGTCAAGGTAATATGTCAGCTCTCTTCTGAGCCTCTGGTCAAGATTGGGACACTCACTTATCACCCTGTAGAAATCATCTTTTTTTGCTGAAAATATTTCGAGTCGTTTCTGATATACCTCCCTCGTTCTGCAAACACCTGTAAAGAGCCTTTCAGTGACATCCTCCAGTCCGGTATCCTCAACCGGGATTGCGTAGGATGAATCCACGAGACCGGTCCAGTCAAAGTCATAGGGTATTGCTATGCCAGGACCTGACGGATTTACATCAAGAGGCTTGATGATCTTTACATTATGTTGTCCGGGGATTGACCAGTCATAATTGCCTATCATATAATTAAATATTGCCATTCTGTCCATGATCCAGGGTTCGATGTTCTTTTGTGTCAGGTTTGTAGATTTGACTTCAGAGGAATTGGTTCTTTCAGTAAGCATGTCAATGGGCTCGATAAAGATTCCATAATGGCTGATAGGCTTCCTGTCCTTCCTGGTATCGATGTAGTTTATAGCCAGAAACCTCACCCTGAAACTTGTGTCGGTAAGAACATTAAAAAGTTTATAGGCAATAAACTCTTTAAGTATGTAATCTGCATTCAGGGAGCCTGAACGGCACTGTGTAACCATTTTCAGTTTTGAGATGCTGTTCAGGTCGCTGTAACCGAAGTCAACCTTCCTGAAGTTGAGTTCAATGGGTGCAAACACGCAGAATGAATTACGGAACACACCTCGTGTCCGGAGTTTAATATCCCTGGTGATTGTATCAGTGCTGTTCAGATGGAAAGTGATGCTGGCGGGAAGGTACTCTTTCTTGGGTTTTGTCCTGAAGTATGTTGAAAGGTCAAATCGCAAGGTAATTTCCAGCATCTCTCTGTCTTCAAACAATCTGAAACTTGGATATTGGAGATCAGACTCATTCTGCTCAACCGTCTCAGGCAGATCCTGTCCTGAAGCTGCGAATGAAAAAATAATTGTCAGAAAAAGGCCGGTTAATCCCCTGATCATGTGATCAAAATTAAAAATATTTTCTAAATTCTTATGCCGATAATGAGTATATCATCAGTCTGTTGTTCATTAACCTCTTCACGCCATTTTTCTATTTCCTCATAAAGCATATCACCCTGTTCAGGCATTGGTTTAGCATTTACGCTCACAAGGAAGTTCTTTAATTTGCTTGTCTGGTACCTTTTATGGAACCTGCCTCCAAACTGGTCGGCATAACCATCAGATAATAAGTATATTGAATCGCCATTCTTCACCTTGATCTTTTCTGAAGTACAAATTCCGGTATCACTTTCATCCTGTCTTTTATTCATATTGCCGGGCCTGTATTCATCGAGTTTGCCATCACTTACATGATAAAGAGGATTCCCTATTCCTGCGAAAGCAAGTGTACTGCTGTCCGTATCCAGGTTACAGAGAGCAATATCCATATCATCCGAAACCCCCTTAATCTCTTTTTCCATCTTCAGGAACTTATGCATCTTCAGATAGAGATGCTCAAGTATTTTTACCGGGTCAGTATATTTAAGGACATTTACAGCCTCATCAAGAATTCCATACCCGATTGTGCTCAGAAGGGCTCCGGGAATCCCATGCCCTGTGCAATCGGCAGCTGCAAAGATTATGTTATGCCTGCGCTTGCTGAAAAAATAGAAATCCCCGCTTACAATATCCCTGGGTTTGAAAAGAACAAAGCTCTCAGGGAAGCACTCTCTGATGAAAAGGTTGTCAGGAAGAAATGACTTCTGAATGTGAAGCGCGTAGTTATAGCTTGATTCAATTTCCTTCAGGGCTTCCTCTATCTTTTTGTTTCTGGCTTCAATCATTGTTTCAACTTCAAGAGAGGGTGTCACCAGGTCCCTTATCTGTGCATTGAGTCTGCGTGTTTCATCAAGAATCCTGTTAATGCTGCTTTGAGGTTTGATGGCGTAGGGAAGCTTGCTTATTTTTTCAGGATTTACATGGAATACGTCATAATCAACATCCTGCAGCAGCGCAGGGATCATTCTGATAAGTTCCCTGTCCTTTTCCTTTTCAGATTCAGAAAGATCTTCATAAGGTATTATGGCAGGATGAGTTTTCTTTGATTCATCTTTAATTCTTCCATAGATCCATCCATGCAATATCTTGTCCCAGCACCACCTGATATGTTCCACTCGTGCCATGGTCTCAATTTCATCGTCATTAAGATGAAGTATTGCCGGCTTGAATCCTCTTCCTGACTGCCGTAGTTTATAACCGATTGAAAGAAGCTTTGTAGGAATATGGTACGCGTTATCCAGGTTTGAGTGCCTTATTTCTTCAGGAAGATCATCGAAGTTTTCGGGTATCTTCCCTGGTCTGCTTCCGCCTTCCTTCAGCCAGGAGAGGTAGAAAGTCGTTTTAGGATCGTTGTCTTTCTTTTTTATCTCTCTGAGGTACCGTGAATGGATTATCCTGGCAAACCTCTCTGTCAGCCGGTCGCTGATCTCCGACAACTCCTCGGATCTTATTATTTCATAACCTGCTTTCTTGAGCGATACCGGAATAAGATGGTTAAGTTCAATGTAAAAGCGTCTTACCTCTGAAGCCAGGTCCCTGAACTGGATATTTCCTTTCTTGTGCTTCGCAGAAGCTTCTGAATTAAGGCAATAAGCATTATAATCGGCTCTGGCAAGTGTTTCCATTTCCCTGTACGGGATCAGGCATGTTCTGCAGAAATCATTATAAGGACGTATATGGAGATTCAATAATCTTAATTTTCTGGGGATATTCCATGCGTAGTCGTACCAGGGCAGTTTTTCAGATTCTGTGAGCTTATTAAAGGGTTTGACAAGATTATAGGGAGAAGAAAAAAAGTGCTGTACGCGCCGGATATCGGTATAAAGGTTTTCTCCTGTTTTGTTTATAAGGACTTTCCCCTGCTCAGACCAGCTTGCTGTAAAATCCTGAATAAACTTCTGGTCAGGCCTGTACATTGCCTCTATCCACTGGAGGGCTTCCCTTTTTGAAAATTCTCCTGGCATTTACTTCAGGTCTGATTAAGTCATCCGGGGATCAGATATCATTCCAGGTTCTTGGAGATAAATTCAAAGGGAGTTTTTGCGATCTTTTCCATTTCCTGACCTACCTGGAACATGTCAAGATCGTCTTTGTCGTAGTGCCACCTTATTGAAAGGTTCTTGCCATTGGATTTTGCATCCCCGATCTGTTTGCAGAAATCAAGAATATACTTTGCCGATGATGAGTTGAAATACTCAAAGTCAAAGTTAAAAACTGCAGGATCATTCTGTCCCTGTGCTTTGCCCAGGTTTGCAGAGTATTCATCAAACCATTTCAGGATCTCCAGGTAGAATGAAGCAACATCGGAGGGTCTTGATTCACCAGAAATTTCAAACCTGTTAATTTCCGGATCAAACATCACCCTGGGTGAGTTAATCGTCTTGTCAATAACTAACTTTCTCATTGTATGCTTGTTTACTGATATCTGTAGCTCAAAGAATGAATAATTGGCATCCATGGGGGTAAAAGTGTAACCTATATTTCTGCCTGACTTAAGTCTCATAAAAATGAATCCAAGCCCTGCTCCACCTCCATTATCAGTTAGTTTTGTCTCCCTGTTAAGTATATGATCATAAAGGGAAAGAAGCTCCTCTCTCTCCATTCCATTAACTTTGTCAATCCTGGCTGAAAGCATCGCAGTTTTTTCACGCATGACAGGATTACCTGACAAGATGCTTATCATGTCATTCCATTCTCCTGCAGAAATATATGGCCGCCTGCCGTTTTTATCGCTGACAACCCCGGGAGTATGCTTTGCTAAATTCTCAAGACATTCAACGACAATAGCGTAAACTCTCATTCGGGTCACCTTGTTAAGGCTCAGGAATTCAACCTTTCTTTTCAGGTTTTCTAGAATATTGTCAATTATTATCTGGTTAACCGGCCCGCTGTAATCCAGAAAAATTTTTCTATGTGCCAATTATTTGGTAACTTGGTTTAAACAAAGATAAACTATCCGTTGAAACAATATTAAACATTGATATTAAATAATTTATCCCACCCGAATTAATTATTAACAAGCCATATGAGCGATACCATTCTTAATGCACTTGTCCAGCTTTTTGCCCTGATCGGTGACATTCACGATGAAACTGTAATCACAAGCAGGGGAAAGGATGTGGTTAAATCTTTCCTGTCAAGGCACCTCAATAATGAACTGGTTGCCAGATATATGAAGATGTTTGAGGAATATCTTGCATTGTATAATTCAGAAAATATTGCAAAAGGAAGCATCAGGGACAAGAAACGGGTTGCTCTGAATGCCATGAAAATTCTTGCCATATGTGAGAAGATAAACTCAGAGCTGCAGCAGAATCAGAAAGTCTATGTCCTGATACAGCTTATGGACTTCATATCACTGGGAGAAGAAATCACTGAAAATGAGCTTGATTTTCTCCAGACGGTGGCTGATGCATTCAATATACCCCCGGCAGAGTTCCATGACGCCAGGAGTTTCATTATGAACCATACTGATGAGGTCAGGGATAAAAGCAGGCTTATGGTAATGGACGGTAACAGTAAGACCGGGAAGAAGGAAATCAGACATTTCTTCAATGAGAATCTTGGTGGAACAGTTACTTTTTTGTTTATAGCAAGCACCAACACCTATATTCTCAGATACAAAGGGACCGAAGATATTTACCTGAACGGCCAGAATATTTTTGCTGACCAGACCTATGTTTTTGACCGTGGTTCAACAATCAGGGGTTCGGGTATTAAAACTGTATACTATTCAGAGGTGAGCAGCCGTATTTCTGAAACTACTTTTAGATGCAGGATATCACTTGATGCTGAGGATGTTACATTCAGATTCGCCGGCAGCGAAAACGGAGTCCACAATCTTAATTTCCATGGCGAATGCGGAGAGCTGATAGGAATACTGGGAGGCAGCGGTGTAGGAAAATCCACAACACTCAGTATCCTCAACGGCACTTTGAAGCCGCAGGAAGGAAGAGTCCTCATTAACGGATACGACCTTTATGATAAGTACGAAAGGGAATACCTCAAGGGAGTAATAGGTTTTGTACCACAGGATGATCTGCTCATCGAGGAGCTTACTGTCTATCAGAACATATATTATAATGCAAAGATGTGCCTCAACAACCTTCAGGAACCGGAGCTGGTCGGAGCCGTTAATAAGATACTGTCCGATTTTGACCTGGAAGAGATCAGGAACCTGAAGGTGGGTAACCCCCTGAAAAAAATAATCAGCGGCGGACAGAGAAAAAGAGTCAATATTGCCCTGGAACTGCTTCGAGAGCCAACAATACTTTTTGTTGATGAGCCGACTTCCGGTCTTTCATCTGTCGATTCGGAAGCTGTGATGAACCTGCTTAAGGAGCAGACTCACAAAGGGAAGCTGGTGATCATCAATATTCATCAGCCTGCATCTGAGATATATAAGATGTTCAACAAGGTAATGATTATTGATAAAGGCGGTTACCAGGCATTCTTCGGAAATCCTACGGAAGCTATCATTTATTTCAAAACGGTTTCAAGACACGCCAACCCCGAAGAGGATAAGTGCGTGAAATGCGGAAATGTTGAGACTGACCAGATATTGCAGATCATTGAGGCCAGGGTGGTGGATGAATTTGGCAGGGCCACACGAATCAGGAAAGTGTCACCTAAAGAGTGGTCTGAGAGATTTCGTGAAAGAATGAATTCAAAGGTTAGTCGCGCTGTAACTGAGAAGCAAAAGATCCCGGGAAATAATTTCAGCATTCCTGGTCTGCTGAAACAGTCTGTTATATTCTTCACCAGAGATTTTATTTCAAAAGCTGCAGATAAACAGTATCTCATGATAAGTCTCCTTGGCCCGCCCCTGCTGGCATTCCTCCTGGCTTTCTTCACAAGATATACCAGCGGGATATATAAATTCAGCGAGAACTCCAATATCCCTGCATACCTGTTCATGTGTGTTATCACATCACTGTTTTTCGGACTTATGATAAGTTCCGAGGAAATCGTGAAAGACAGGAAAATACTTAAAAGGGAGTCATTCCTTCACCTTAGCTGGTTCAGCTATCTCAATTCCAAAATAATGATCCTGTTCCTGGTCTCGGCATTCCAGACAATAGCATTTGTGTTTATCGGCAATCTGATACTGGGTATTAATGGAATGACAGCCGCCTACTGGCTGGTGCTGTTTACCACTTCCTGTTCGGCAAATATACTTGGATTGAATATTTCATCAGCATTTAATTCGGTGGTGACCATTTATATCCTTATACCTTTTATTATTATACCGCAGCTTCTTTTCAGCGGTGTGCTGGTCAAGTTTGACCAGCTTCACCTCGGAAGCAAATCATCGAAAGAATATGTTCCGGTAATAGGTGATATGATGACCGCCCGGTGGTCATTTGAAGCTCTTGCCGTGGAACAGTTCAGCAACAACGGCTACGAAAAGCAGTTTTTCAGGTATAACATGGAGGCAAGCCAGAATTATTACTATGGCGCATTCCTGATTAACGACAGGCTGAACCGTGACCTGCAGTTCTGCAAGGCCAATTACATCAAACCTGAATACAGAGATCAGGTTGATGAGAATTTTAGATTATTGGGCTACCATATTGATGAACTCTCAGGTCTTGTAAATATTACACCGGGACAATGGAAGGAATCGCTTAACAGGGAGAGCTTCAACCAGGAATGCTTCAACGAAGCTTCAACATACCTTAATTCGCTAAGGAGATATTTCATGTCAGTATACAGAACCGCAGAAATAATGAGAGATTCCGTAAAGATCAAGATCGGGCAGGAGAACCTTTTATCACTTCAGGAGAGTAATGAAAATAAACGTCTTAAATTCCTTGTGCTTGATATTGATAATCCTGACAAGATAGTCAGGACACCTGCAAAATATATTCAGAAATCTGATCCCGGTTACATGAAAGCCGCCTCAATTTTTGGAAGGGCACATTTCTATGCTCCTTACAAAAGAACAGGAAATATTGAAATATACACTTACTGGTTCAATATCATGGTAATATGGCTGGTTTCAGTGTTCCTTTATGCAGCACTCTATTTCAATCTTCTCAAAAATCTTATTGCATGGATTGGAAATTTCCGTCTTCCGCGGTCTGAAACCTGATGCTATTCTTCCCCTGGAGTATCTGCTTTGGGTTTCTGGCTCAGAGGTTTCATCTGGGGGAACAGAAGGACATCCTGAATTGAAGGCTGGTTAGTAAGGAGCATCGTAAGCCTGTCAATGCCCATGCCCATACCCGATGTAGGAGGCATGCCTACCTCAAGTGCTTTCACAAAATCCAGGTCGATGAACATCGCCTCATCATCTCCTTTTTCGGATAGCCTGAGCTGGTCCTGGAAACGTTCCATCTGATCGATAGGATCATTAAGCTCTGAATAGGCATTTGCTATCTCCTTGCAGTTGATGAAAAGCTCGAAGCGTTCAGTGAACCCCTTCTTGCTCCTGTGCATCTTCGTTAGGGGAGAAGTCTCTGTAGGATAGTCAATTATGAATGTAGGCTGGACAAGAGTGTGCTCGCATTTCGTCTTGAATATGGCGTCAATAAGCTTTCCTTTTCCCATTGTGGTGTCATGTTCAATACCGAACCTGTCACATACTTTTCTGAGTGTTGCTTCATCGATTCCTGAAATGTCAACACCTGTATTTTCCTTTATTGAATCCAGCATGCTGATCCTTTTATATGGAGGCTTCAGATCAATTATTTTATCGCCATAGGTGATTTCAGTTTTCCCGTGAAGATCCATTACTGCCTTTTTTATTATCTCCTCGGTAAAGGTCATCATCCAGTTATAATCCTTATAGGCAATGTATATCTCCATTACGGTGAATTCCGGGTTGTGTGTCCTGTCCATCCCTTCATTCCGGAAATCCTTTGCGAATTCATAAACTCCATCATATCCTCCCACAATGAGACGCTTCAGATAGAGCTCGTTTGCAATCCTTAGAAAGAGTGGAATATCAAGTGTGTTGTGATGTGTTATAAAAGGACGTGCTGTTGCTCCTCCCGGTATCGGCTGAAGTATCGGTGTCTCTACCTCAAGATAGCCTTTTGAGTTGAATAACTCACGCATCGACTGTATGATCTGAGTCCTCAACCGGAATACTTCCCGTACCTCCGGATTTACGATCAGGTCAATATATCGCTGACGGTACCGCATTTCATGATCGGTAACAGCATCATAATATACGCCGTCTTTTTCCTTTACTATAGGAAGCGGATGAAGTGATTTGCAAAGTATAATTAATTCTTTCACATGGACGGTGGTTTCTCCCATCTGGGTTTTAAAGACAAAACCCCTGACGCCTATTATATCTCCGATATCGATATGATGCTTGAAAACGGTATTGTACATGGTTTTATCCTCATCCGGACAAATATCATCACGGCGCACATATATCTGGATTCTTCCTGAGGAGTCCATGATTTCTGCAAATGATGCATTCCCCATTATCCTCCTCCTCATTACCCTGCCTGCCAGGCATACATCCGGGAAATTGTTCTTTTCGGGGACGAAGTTATCGAGGATATCCTTTGCAAAAGCATTGGTTTTATACTCTGCAGCCGGGTATGGATTTATACCCAGCTTTCTTAGCTCCTCAAGAGATTTTCTTCTTATCTGTTCCTGTTCACTTAATTCCCGAATATCCATGACGTATAAAAATTTGTGCAAATATAGAAAAATTCGGACTTAGGTATCAGTGCCTCAGCGACCGGATAAGGGAGTCAAACTTTTCACGGAGCAGCATGGTTACCGGTCCCGGTACTCCATTTCCCACCGGCTTATTGTCAATAGAAGTTACAGGTGCTATCTCAAATGAAGTATTTGTTACAAAGGCTTCTGTTACTTCATTGAGCTTTTGTTCAGGCAAAGGCTCTTCAATTACCGGGATTTTGTTCTCATGGGCGAGTTTAAGAATGTTCTTTCTTGATATTCCTGAAAGAATTTTCTCGCACTCAGGATGTGTTACCAGTGTATTATCTCTAACAAAGAAGACGTTGGAATGTGCACATTCCGTAATAAAACCCTCTTTTTTAAATATACATTCCATTGAGCCTGACTCCCTGGCTTCCTGGAAGCTGAGGATGTTCGGAAGGAGCGATACTGATTTAATATCGCATCTTGTCCACCTGTTATCGCTGCGAAGAATAGCCTTAATACCCTTGGAAGAGAGTTCCTTATCGGGTCTGAAGCCTCGGGCAAAAGCATACACTGTGGGCTGTATGGCAGGAGACGGGAATGCATGGCTGCGTTTTGCAGCCCCTCTTGTAACCTGCAGATATAACAGTGTGGGAATATTGTTCAGATTATTCCGGTTAACGAGTTCCCTGGCTGTTGCGGGAAAAGAATCCGATTCCGGCCATTCAAGCCTGATGCCCTTCATGCTTCTATTCAGTCTCGCCATATGCCCTTCCATATCGAAGAAGAACCCTTCATACCATCTGACAACCTCGTATACCCCGTCGGCGAATAAAAATCCCCTGTCATCAGGATCAATCCTTATCTCTTCTCTCGGAAGAAATTTTCCGTTGAAATATGCTGTTTCCATAAAATAAATACTGACCCCCCATCCCCCCTGAAGGGGGGGGCTAAATCCATTATTTATTCTTAATTTGTTTTGAACTTAACCCCCCTTGAGTGGGGCTTGGGGGGTTGGTTCAATTACCTCCGTCTTGTAATCAATTCGCGATCTTGCTACTTCCGGGGAGGATGCATTTCCACAGGCAGCCTGGACAAAGAACGATGCTCCCAGAACAGTTGTCTCTTTCTGGTCAATGGTTTTTACCGGTATTCCTGAATATGCTGCCCTTAACCTGTTCCAGAGCCTGTTCTTTGAACCTCCTCCGACACAAAGGATACTTTCAGCTTTAAAGCCGCCGGCCTCCTCGAGCGCTCTCTTCCCTTCAACGAGTCTTCCCGACAGAGCCTCAAGCATAGCCCGGTAAATCTCATCCCTTGTGGTTTCCATTGTAAGTCCAAGTATCTCTCCGCCGGGTTTACCCTTCAGCTCTTCATAGAATTTAGGGACGACTCTGACTCCGTTACAGCCGGCAGGTACCTTCTCTGCTCCGGTTATCATGGATTCATACGCATCTTTTTTAATGTCACTGTACAGATTTCTTCTTGCCCATTCCAGGACTCCGGAAGCAATCCATTGATTACCAATGTTATATAACCCAGGTCTGGAATCCAGTTCGGTTGTGATAGCCATCCTGAGCTGATTTTTACCTGACCCGTATTTTTCAGAACGTACCATAAGAATCTCCCAGGTGCCTGAGCTAAGTACCGGCTGATTTACCTCAGCTCCTGATCCGAAGATCGCGAACTGCGTGTCATGACCGGTTGCTACTACCGGAACACCACGGGGAATACCTGTCTTTCGTGAAGCTTTTTCAGTAACAATACCGGTTATGGTGCCAGGTTCAACTATTACGCCGAACTTCTCCGCAGGAAATCCGATCCTGTCAAGGATGTTATCTGAAAATCTTCTGTCAGACAGGCTGGTTAGCATCGATGTACCTGCCATTGTAACATCATTTGACATTTCTCCTGTTAGAAAATATGAAAAAACTGATGGCATAAAAAGGAACCGGTAGCTTCTTTCAAGAAGCTCAGGTTTGTTTTCAGCAAACCATATAAGTTTGTTGATAGTATTAAATGTGAATGGCAGCACACCACACTCACTGTACAGATCTTCAAGAGGAATATATTTCCCGATATCTGCCATTATACCGGCAGTTCTTTCACACTGCCACGAGATCACGGGATAGAGCATCCTGCCTGCCATATCAAAGATTGTTCCATCAACTCCGAAAGTCGTAACAGTAACTCCGGCGATTCTTCCGGTATCGATACTGCTCAGGACTTTCCGGGAAGCTTTGCACATCTTTTTCCAGATCTCTTCCACATCCCATATACGGTAAGCTGGGTAGAATGGGTCAGGTTTAGTATTGTTCGAAAGGGATTCTGAAGCAAGTATCGCACCTCTTCCGTCAATGGCAATTACCCTCACGTTTGTGGCACCACAATCAGCTACAATGACAATATCTCCATTAGACATTTTGCGAAATTACTTAAGAAATGATATCCATGATCCCATTAACAGAAAGGCAATAACATATATTACAAGCAGTGCAATAACTACTACACCGGTATATGTGAAATAAGACCTGAGATTTTTAAAGGCGTTTTTAATTTCACTTTTATTATCCGATTTTAATGCATTGCTGATAAACTTTGAAAAACGAAATATGAATAGCACAGGGAAAAAGCAAAGTACCGACGTTGAGATTATAATTATGAAAACCAGCCAAACCGGATAACTTGATGCTGAATCTCCCTTGTTGAAAACTGATAAAAACGCGCCTGTAAAGAGACCGATTATCAGGAAAGCACCTATGCCAATGAAACCGAGAATGGCAAGAAACATTGTCCATTTGCGGGTTCTGTCAAGATCTGCCAGAGTCTCTAATTCAAGCTCAAATCTGCTATTATCAGGGTTGTCATCCATTTGTGGCCGGATCTGTAGTGAATTGTTTTAAAGTTTTGTTGTTCCGAAGTTATAAATATTCGCAAATATTTAAAGACATATGTAATGTTAAGATGAAAAAATCCGGAAGATCTGTGCTGCCGGATCATTTGTAAATCACTTTTGGAATAATAATCAATTTGAGTTCTTCCATGTATAGGCATGAGGCCAGTTGCTTGTTGCAGAGGGTATTGAGGTATGACAAGCCCTGCACCCTATGCTCTTTTCCGGATTTGTTCCGCCATGGACCTCGTTGAATTCATTAATTTGACTTTCACCTCTTGAGCTGCTGTGGCAAACGCCGCAGCTGCCAATAGTTTTGATCTTTGATCCCTGGTACTGATCGGGCTGATAGTTATCAGCCGTTTCCCTTGATGGATACATTGCATGCGGACTGCCATGACATTTTGCACAGTTTATTTCATCAGAGGTTGGTACGGTAGCACGTGTCTGTGCCAGCAGGTTGCCGTGGTTGTCCTTAACTGTGATTTCCGCAACCTGATAAGGGTTCCAGGTATTATTATCATCCACAGGCACTACATGCCAAGATCATTCCATGCAAATACTGAATATTCACCTGTAGTACCTGTGTCTGCTTTTGTGCAGGAAAACAATACGACAAATGATAGAAAAGCGAAAGAAACAGTCATTTTAATTGCGCTCATAATTATGATTATTAAGTAATAACCAACTTATTCAATGTTCTAATAACATTAAAGTTCCTTCAAAATTGTGGAGGAATTTAAGGAAGTAATAAATATCACATTATTTAAACAACGGACCGTATGTGCTGCATGCCCTGTAATCCGATCCTTCCTTATTCATACCAAAGGCATTCCATGAGCTTGGTCTGAATATCTGATCCTCAGGTACATTATGCATACATACCGGAATTCTCAGGAGTGATGCCAGGCTTATAAGATCAGCGCCGATATGTCCGTAGCTTGAAGCTGAATGATTAGCTCCCCAGTTGGCCATAACCGAATAGACATCAGTAAAAGGCCCTTTCCCGGTAAGACGCGGTGTGAACCAGGTGGTGGGCCAGGTGGGGTTTGTCCTGTCGGTAAGTATCTTGTTCATTTTTTCCGGAAGCTCAACTGTCCATCCTTCTGCAAGCTGAAGTACCGGGCCAATCCCTTTAACCAGATTTACTCTCGAAATGGTCAGAGGCATGGTCCCTTTTGTATCAAATTGAGAGGAGAACCCGCCGCCCCTGAAATAACCGATATCTGCCGGCTCCCATTTTGTAGCCTTCAGGCAATCGCCAGCGTCTTTTCCGGTTATTTCCCAGAATGGTTTTATACATGGTTCTCCCTTCATTGTTTCTCTGCCTGAAAAGTCCAATGCTGAAGCGCCGGAATTGATAAGATGAATTATCCCATTGGCAGCAAGACCTGATGGTTTGACCTTTGTAACACGCTTTATTGCTTCAGGACTCCAGTAAGTACGGATATCTGAGAACATCTGGGCGGTATTTGTGAGAAGATACCCGAACAGCATCGGAACACCGTTCATGGCATCGTTTTCTGTTGCAACAAGGTAAGGAGGTCTTATCCCGTTCCAGTCGAATGAGGAGCAGAGCATGGCTTCAAGGAAATCGCCGTTCGGCATGCGGTCGGTCCACTGGCGCTGTCCCTGGAATCCTGCAAGAATTGCATTATGACCATGAGACTCCTCACCAAAACCCAGCTTCTTAAGCTTCGGATTGCCAACCATAAGATCGCGGGCTATCATCGTCATTTTTACAACAATCTCCCATTCTTCATCCTTGCGCGAACGTGATTTAGGTTTAGCATTCACATCTTTACCTTCCCTGCAATATTTCTTTGTCCATTCGAGTGCTTTCTTAAATTCAGCCTTATCATAGATCTCCTCATTGAGGCGCCTGTTGAATTCGCTCATATCGATGTACTCGTTCCTCATTCCCAGGTATTCCTGGAAAAAATCCTCCCTGACGATTGAACCTGCAATACCCATTGATACAGATCCCATCGACAGATAAGATTTACCTCTCATATAAGCAACAGCAAGTCCTGCTTTAACAAACCTGAGGATCTTTTCACTCACATCATCAGGGATTGTTTTGTCGCCGGAATCCTGGACATCACGCCCGTAAATTCCGAATGCCGGCAATCCCTTCATGGTATGACCGGCAAGTGCAGCAGCAAGATAAACAGCGCCCGGGCGCTCTGTACCATTAAATCCCCAGATAGCCTTTGGTATCAGCTTATCCATATCAATCGTTTCGCTGCCGTAGCACCAGCAGGGAGTTACAGTAAGACTTACCCCCACGCCTCTTTTTATGAATTTTTCGGCACACAACGCTGCTTCTGCAACACCTCCGATACAGGTATCGGCGATCACACATTCCACAGGAGTGCCGTCGGGATACCTGAGATTTTTCGAGATGAGGTTTGCGGCGCTTTTGGCCATTTCCATTGTCTGATCTTCCAGAGATTCCCTTACGCCGTTCATGCGGCCATCAATTGCAGGCCTTATGCCCACTTTTGGAAAATCTCCGATTACAGTCTGATAGTTGCAGTTTACTTTAAAATCATCGTTCACCATGGAATTATGTTTTGGTTACTTTTCGGTACTAACAAATATAATGTTTTTTCTCTGTGGGAAGGTTTGTGTACCTGCTCAATACTCCAATTCCCTTTTATTATTTTTAACCCCACCTCCAACTACTTACCTTGCTACTCTCGTAATGCCCGGGCAGGGACCAGAACCACAGGAACATGAGATAGTTGGTGGAATGGGAGGGAGATTCTTCACT
>Ga0172366_10001646_pt1 | contig 17420 bp, 17 predicted proteins | sample LakKivSesite69cm_FD_114533 | JGI IMG/M metagenome (GOLD analysis project Ga0172366, IMG submission 114533) | Sediment microbial communities from Lake Kivu, Rwanda - Sediment site 69cm | ecosystem: Environmental > Aquatic > Freshwater > Lake > Sediment | place: Rwanda: Western Province, Lake... | reverse complement strand
GATGGTGGTCATCCCTGACCCAATGAACATAAGGCCCGCAACTGTCGCCACCACGCGGAACACGCTCCACGTCCTAGCGGATCGTAGGTTCAAAACGACCACCGCCCCTCCAACCGCCACGGCCAGTATCATAGGGGCGAGTATGAGGGGGATTCCCTGGCCCTCCCACCTGTAGACGGATATCAGGCTGATGGGCACCAGGACCCATTCCGAAAGGCTGAAGGATTCCCGGTAGCCGACGACCAGCGAGTACCTGCCGCCACTTGAGGTACCGTAGACCGCGACGAAGTAGGTTCCATTTCTGGGCGCGGCAAGTTCGAGATGGGCCACGGAGTAGAAGCTGCTCGGCGAGAAGCCCTCATAGGTCGCCTTGGCCGGCATCGCCCCCTGTATGAGAACGGTCGTGTATCCGTCGGGAACGTAGACGTACTCGGGCGGGGTGCCCTCGGCATCCAGGCCCGGGCCCATCAGCACGGCGTCCGGCACGAATCCCTCCTGGGATGGGTCAGTGGAAACCAGCACCTCCAAGTAGATCCTGTCGCCCGCCCCCACGTCGAGACGGTAATACTGCGCCTCCATCTCCTCGTGGAGCTCCCCGTAGAACGCCCAGGATTTCGCTGGATCATCCACGGGGATCGCCTCGTCGAAACCGTGCTTGTCACCCGAGAACCCGGGAACGTGCCCGACGGCCGCGGGCCAGAGGAATACCGTCAGGATCAATGGCGCCGCGCAAGCGATGCCCAACTGCCTCATGCGTGATCTCCTGTCAGCCTCGTTGAAATATTGAGCCTTGCCCTGCGATCATTGCCCGTCTGCGCCCAACTGCAACCATGGGGGTTGGATTTCCACTTATGAATGGGCCCCTCATCGCGTCCTTGAATGCAGTCCTCCATCCTTGACTTCGCCTCAGCCCATGAAGGCCGGGGTGAGATGCTGCGGGCTCGCTTCCCCCAAGAGAATCCCGATCGGACCTATTCGAGCTACACCTGCAGGTGGCTGCGCAAAAGGCCGCACACCTCATGCGGTGAAGCGGTTCAAACCTACCTTCAGGGGTGTTTCTCAGATCCCGGTGCTGTGGGACGGCTCTTCGCTGCCTGGAAACACAGATGCTCACGCCTAGCAGTCCAGGTCCCATCCACCCCCTATGTCGCAAGGCGATTCGTGCGCGAGTCGCCAATCCTGTGCCACATCAACGCCAGGACAGGCAAGAGGTTCTTGGACGAGCGCTTCAACCCGACGCTGGCCCGCGCGCTCTGCGATCCCAGGACTCACGGAAGCCATGGCCTCATGCAGCTCAGCGCCGTCTCATCTGACCACTTCGTCGCGCTTGAGGTCCCGCTTCACTCTCCGCTGCTCACCGGGCATCTTGACTGCCTGCTCTGCGATGAGGACAACGACATGCTGTACGCAATCGAGATAAAGTCCTACCCGTCGGACCATACGGATCCCTGGTCGGGCACGCCCCGGCAGAGGCTCTTCGCCAACCTGGTTCAGGCCCTTGGCTATTGCGAGCTCCTCGCCCTCAACACGGGCCATGGGGCGGTGGCAGCCGGCATACTCCATCGCCACGGCCTCACCCTCCTGGATGCAACTCGGTGGCTCGGGTGCGACAGAACCTTGCTCGGCGCGGTCGCTAGGTACGCCATCGGAAGAGGTACTATGCGCCAAACATCGGAGCCCTGTCCATCAAATCCAGAAGGACGTTCATCAGATCCTTGCCCGTGATGCGCCCCATGCCTCCCTTGGAACAACTCCTCTCCCCGAACTCCGTGACATCGTCGGGCCTGACTCCCCTCCCAACGATGCACAGTGGCACGGGATCGCCAGAGTGGTTCTTGACCGAAACCGGGGTGCTGTGATCCGCGGTCACCGCCACGTATGTCCCCTCGCCGATGAGGGGCATGATCTCGCCTATCATCTGGTCCAGCCTTTCGATCATGGCGACCTTTGCCTTGGGCTGGCCGTCGTGGCCGGCGATGTCGCAGCCCTTGACGTTCATCATGACGAAATCGTACCTTCCAAGCGCTGAGACGGCAGCGCTGCCCAGCGCCTTGGTGTCCGTGTCAAGGCCGCCAGTCGACCCGGCAACCTCTATGACATCAAGTCCGACGATCTTTGCCACGCCGGATATGAGTCCGACCTCAGCAATTGCGGCAGCCGACAGCCCGAATCTCTGCTTGAAGCTCGGTATCTCCTTCAGCACGCCCGCGCCCCGTGGCAGCAAGGCGTTGGCGGGAAGCAGACCCTTCTTCCTGCGCTCGACGTTGACACGGTGCTTCTCCAACCGCTCGTGGCTGATCCTGACGAACTCATTGATCACGCTTGCCGTCTTCCGGGAGTCGGCGTCCAACGCCTCACAGCGCCGCACCGGGCCACCGGTATCGTGTGGATCCACATCTGAGACCTTGTGGCCAAGTCCGCTGCCCCTCAAGATGAGGGCGCCCCTATGGGCCACCGACTCCTTGAATATGACCTTGACGCCCTGGATCTCCATACCGTCTATGGCCTGGGCAAGTTCGTGCGTCCCTTCGGTGATCCTACCTGCCCTTCTATCCACGATCGCCATCTTCTCATCGACGGTCGCAAAGTTGCATCGGAATGCCACGTCACCCGGCCTGACATCCAGGCCGATCCCCGCTGCCTCGAAGGGCCCCCTGCCCGTGTACCACACATAAGGGTCAGCTCCCAGATAGGATAGATGGGAGGTATCGCTGCCCGGCCGGATCCCTGGAGCGATTGGATCCATGATCCCGTTTATGCCCCTCTTCGCCATCGCGTCAAGGTTCGGCGTCTCGGCAGCTTCCAGAGGGGTCAGGCCCCCGAGTTCGGCCACGGGCCGATCACCCATGCCGTCGAAGATCAACAGAAGGCACTTGGTTTTCTGCATCATTCCCACCTATTTGAGTTCGAGCTTGATCTCCTTTCCCTGGCCGTTCTTAAGGGTGCCCACCATGCCCCTCACGGTCTTGTCGATGACATCCTGCACGAACGGCGAAAGCGTCATTGCCTTGCCGTCCACCTCGAGCGCGACCTTGTCCGTGAGGTACACGCATTCGTGGTCCTTCGCCCTTCCCTCGAACACGTCGCGCGCGAATTGGCTACACCTCTGCCTCCCGCACTTCTTGCAGTTGGTTTCCGGGAGCCGCCGGAAGGCATTGGCCTCGATCCTCGCGTAGAGCTTCTCGTTGTCCTTGATGAACACGGCCCCCGACTGCTCGGCTTTGGTCTTCAACTCCTCGTTTCCCGTGACCAGGAAGGTGTAGTCGTCAATCAGCTTCAGGTCCTCCTCCTTCTGCGCGATGAGCACCTTGAGGAAGCCCTTCATCTGCTTGAACCCCTCAAGCACCGCGTAGTCGCACCCCATCAGTTCCCTCCACAGGTCGCCCTTTGCCTGCAGGATGCAGAAAAGCTTCGGATCCACACCGACAACCTTCTCGGCGCCCATGGCGAAGTGCCTCTCGGTGTCCTTGTCAGGGTTGATCTCGTGGACCGCATGCTTGGCCGTGTGAACCCGATACCCTTTCTCCCTCAGGAATCTGATCAGATCCTCGACGACCGAGGTCTTGCCCGCCTTGCTGAATCCTATTGCGCCCACGACTTTCATCCGTCAGCCTCCTTTTCGGCCTTCTCAAACGCTTTGCTGAGCTTCCCCACGTAGTCCGACGGGTTCTCAATCAGGACCTTTGCCCCACCCACGATGTCGATGAAGCCGAGCTCATTTCCATACCGGGGAACGATGTGAGCGTGCAGGTGAGGGATGCTGGCCCCCGACACCTCACCGATGTTGAACCCGATGTTGTAGCCCTTCGGGGAGTAGCAGGATTTCAGGGCACGGACGGCCAGGTTCATTGACCCAAACAGGTTGAGGGCTTCATCCCTGTCCAGCTCGGACAGCTCCGCGACGTGCCGCTGTGGGAAGACCATCAGATGGCCCGGGTTGTAGGGATACAGATTGAGAACCGCGATGCTCGCCTCGTCCCTCCAGACCTCCAGGCTCTTGACCCTTGCATCCCGGTCCCGAATGGAGCAGAGTATGCAGTCAAACTTGGGTTTGTCGGTTCGTCGCACATACCCTGCCTTCGTCGGAATCCACAGATATGCGTCAAACCTCAAACCTGGATCACCGAGCAATTGGCGGATCGATCATATCGACCGTATGGCGGACCCCGGATCTCCCACGCCTTCCGCCCGTTCAGGAGACCCGCCCCCGCAAAGCTTGAAAAATATAACTAGGTTGACGGGGCGACTTCCGTCCGGTCTCGCACAAACTTGGATCCAACCATTTTTCACTTCAAGGCCCAGGCCATTGCGATGCCTCATGACTGAGCTCATCTACTTCTCCGACTGTTACGTGAAGGAGTTCAAGGCAGACGTGGTTCAGGTCGACGGGAACCGGGTCGTCCTCGATCGAACGGCCTTCTACCCGACTGGTGGAGGCCAGCCCTGCGACACGGGCACCATCGCGGGCGAGGATGGACCGGCTCGGGTGGTCGAGGTTTCGAAGGCTGGCCCGGATGTGCTTCACGCCCTTAAAGGGCCAATGCCCGAAAAAGGGTCCCGGATCGAGGCCAGGATCGATTGGGAGAGGAGGTACGCGCACATGAGGTACCATACGGCCCAACACCTATTGTCCGCCTACTTCCTGGATCAACACAAGGCAAGGACGACCGGCAACCAGATCTCGACCGAAGGGGCATCCATTGACCTGGATCTGGAGTCCTTCGACCCAGATATCCTTGAGGGTGCGAGGTATCAGGTCAACCTTTGGATCGAGGGGTCGCTCCCGGTCAAGATTACGATGATGCCACGGGAGGAGGCCCTCCGCGTATTGAACCCAGAAAGGACCAGGATCGACTTGTTGCCCAAGTCAGTCTCGGCATTAAGGATAGTGGAGGTGCGAGGCGTCGACATGGTTGCCTGTGCCGGAACCCATGTGAAGGACACCTCGGAGCTCGGGCATTTCGAGATCGTAAAGACCTCAAGCAAAGGCAGCGACAGGAGAAGGTTGGAGTTCGTGCTCCGCTAGGTTGCCGGGTGCGTCTGGCGTTTCCGGACGGCCTCCTTCAGGTGCTTCTAGCGAGCTTCGTGGCCGCGGTTTCCCGGTAGAGCTTCCTTCTCACCATGAGCGTCCACAGACAGAACGCAGACACCATAGCAATGGCCGAGATTGATAGATACTCGACGAGGTAGACCCAGCGAAGCGCCCGGTCCTTCAGCCTGATGGCCCCCGTTGACAGCTGCCTCCACATGTCCTCGACGCTCTCGAGAGCCAAGCTGCATGCATCGTAGTCCTCGAGGATGAACAACTCCTCCGATTCGGAGTGTGCCTCATCGATCCTGGATACCTGCGCATAGGCACGCGTCACATCGGCCCCGAACATCTCCGCAAACTCCAAGACCGACAGCACGGTAGACCTTCCCGCGTAGTGGCCCTGGATCTGGCTCCTCACCCTCTTCACGAGCATGATATCAAGGGGGATCTCCCTTCCAGCCCCATAGTAAGCAAGGTAGGTGACGAAATCGGGGAAATATTCCCAGTTGTTGATCATCAGGTTTAGAGTCGAACGCGAGTGCACCACCTGGGTTTCGCCGACGACGAAGCCCTCCCCCCATCTCCAGTCGAAGATGTAGGGCCATCGGGCTTCACCGTAGACAACCTCGGCCACCTGATGCGCGCCGGGCCTAAGCCTGACCTTGTTATTGAGCTCTACCGGAGGGCAGGAGCCCCACGGCAGCCGGGCCAGCGGGCTATCTGTGTCCGTGAACTCGACCTTCTGGGGCGTGGCGACCTCATAGTTGTATCCACCAAGGCATTCGACCGGCAACAGGGGTCCAAGGAAGGTATCACCCCATGACAGGTAGAAACCCTCCCCCCCTCCGCCGTAGGATGCGTCCCCGCCCCACATCTCAAAGGATAGCCCGTGGGCCTCGATCCCCTCCACGAACATCCTGACCCAGTCGTCCTCGAACCAGATCGAGTCGTACGCCGTGGAAGCATATGGGCATTCCTCCAAGATGACCATGGTGTATCGAGCGAGCAGATCCTCGAGGCGCCTCGGCATGTAGATGCGCATGATCCTCTGTAGGACCGCTGGGTCCTGGCCCAGCAGCTCTATGTGGGAATGCCCAGGAACGGGTATCCAGAAGGTCGATATGGCCGGGTCCTGATCCATGAACTGATGCCACAGACCACCCCTGGAAATGTAGAGGACGTTGATCGGAGCTTTCACCGCGGCAAGCGCAAAGTCCGATAAACAAGCTGCCGCAAGGCAGGAGAACAGGGCCAGCCCCAGAGGTCCGGTCCTCATGGCCACTGGTACCTTGAACCGTTCATATCAATGTTGGGGACGCTCTGGACCTTCCTAGAGAACCAGAAAGCAAGGAACCCGGTAGAGCATACGCTAATCGGGACAGAGGGTGCGGACCAAAGCTGGACAGGCCGAGGGGAGAAGGGACCCAGGCTACCAGAACTTCCACCAAGGCCTCTTCTTTGCCTCCATCTTGGGGGCTTCAGCCTTGGGCTCTTCCTTCGGTTTCTCTGCAGGCTTTGCAGGTTGCTCCGGTTTCTTGGCTTCAGATGCCATCGATTCTCACCGCAAAACCCCTTTCAGGGCCCTTTTATTAGGTTATCGCTCGGAACGTGTTTGGAATGGCTTCACAACAACTCTTGTCCAGCCGACCCCCTGGAAACCGTGATGTCCGCGTTAACAGGCGATTCTGCCCCTCCTGCGTCGTCGCGGATGCCAACGGCGACGGTAGGTGCGAGGCACTTTGGTGGAACGTTGTTGGAGCGCTCGTTTCTGGTGATCGGCGATCAAAGTCTTTATCTTTCAGAACGGAGTGAGACAAATGTCTGAAGGAGGGGGAGACGCGGGATGAAGAAGGGGGATCTTCTGATTGCCATTGTGAGCGGTCTCGCAGCAGTAACGATGGCGGCGCCCGTGACAGCAGTTGGTCAGCTTAGGGTCAAGTGGACGTTCAACACGAGCGCTGTGTTCCCAGGCATGACCTTCGGCGCAGGCCACCAGAGCCCCTTCACTGTCTGGGACATCGACGGGGATGGCCTCAACGAGATCATCTGGGGCACCCGCAGAGGCAACAGCAGGAGGGAGTGGTGCATCAAAGCAAAAGCACCTTCCTCGATCTCCTCTCAGTCCCTAGGCCACCTCCTTCCCGACCTGTCCAACGGCAGGCTGGGGTGGATCTACCCGCCGATCACGCAGGATCCACTTCCCGGCGACCCCATCTGTCAGCCCTCGCTGGTCGACGTGAACAATGACGGCAGGTATGAGATCTGCATAGCGGGCAGGGGCGGAAGGCTCCACGTGATCAACCCCGATGGAACGACCCTCTGGACCTGGGACAACCCGGTAGCGGGAGGGACGATGGTGGGCGCACCCCAGGCCTACGATGTCAACGGAGACGGGTTCGTTGAGTTCTTCATGAACGACAATGCAGGCTACATCCATTGCGTGAGCCACGATGGCAAGCTGCTCTGGACATCCTTCAAGTGCGGGAAGGCCAACGAGGGCCACCCCACGATATCCGACATCGACAGGGACGGCCACTACGAAGTGACGTGGGCATGCCAAGACTTCAATCTCTACTGCATGGACGCAGAGACCGGGACTGAGAAGTGGAGGTTCAACACGGGCGCCAACATGGAGAACAACGCGAACATCGTGATCGATGTCAACGAGGACGGCGAGTACGAAGCACTATGCTGGAACTCCGCCGGACAAGTGTACGCTGTAAGCTGCCTCGGAAAGGAGGTCTGGAGGCTTGACCTGCCGCGTGTGTCCAATATCAGGTTGAGAGACCCGGTGGGCGATGTCGATGGCGATGGCAGCTTGGACATAGCGATCATGTCCGAGGATGCGTTGTATCTCTACGACATCGGTGGGGCTGCTCCCGTCAAGAGGTGGGAGATCAACCTGACCAAGTGGAGCGCAGAAGGCAGGTTCGGCGGAGCCAAAGCACTAGCTACTGCCTGGTCGTCCTACCATCTGATAGCGGACATCAACGGGGACGGCAAGCAGGAAATCCTCTGGTTGGTTCCCTTCCCGATGGTCACGGATGCGCAAGGAAATCTCCTCGCATACTACTACAACTCGAATGTCCAGGATGGGGCGAGGGCCGAGAACGGTGGCTGGTGGGGCGATGTCGACAGGGACGGCATCTCCGAGTGGATCGTTGAACTGAACGGCAAAAGCCACCCGCAAACAGGGGTCTACTGCCTCACCATGGACGGCAAGTTCCCGGCAGACTCCTGGTGGCCCGAATACACCCACTCAGCATACCCGGCTGCCTACCAGGCCGAGCAGACCTGGCTGGAAGTCAAAGGAGCGTATTCGAACTCCCTGTGGTTCCCCATGGACGAATCCCTGTGGAGTGCCTTCCTGTTCTCGTGGGGCATTCTGTCGCTAGCGCTTGGACGCAGAAGGCATCCTGATCTTCCCGGTGCAAGATCGTCAAAGATCACCGAGCCATGAAGCATCACCGAGACCAACCGCTGCCTCAGTCAACGCAGATTGCCGGTGCGGGAAAGAGCTATAGGCTATCCATGTCTGGCTAGATTGCTCGACCGCGGGTCGGTTGGGCCTGTGGCATGGGAACCTTGGCTTCGTGGACCCTAGGGATCAACAACCACAGGATGTACTACCGCGCATGCGGGGATTCCAGGAGCGACCAGCACAGACAGGTGGCCTCCTGCCTGTGCCGGGTGGCCGCGGACCTGGCCGCCTCAACCGGGCCTGAAGTGATGGCGGCCGTTCAGTATGGTGCTGAATCGGAGGACCTGCTGGCAGACCCTGGTCTCCTGGGCCATCTCAGATCCCTCGCTGCCGAGACGGGAACCAGAGCGATCATCCATCACCCAGATAGATCCACCCCGGGGACCCCAGGTTTCGTCCAGTCACTGCTCTCTTCCCTCAGGCGCAGCGAGTACCTGGGTTCGGACTGGGTTGTGGTCCATGCGCCCAGCGGGGATTCCGACGACGTTTTCGACGTCGCCTGCTCCGAGCTCACCGACGAGGGCATAGTCCGGGAGCTCAGGAGGTCCGGCGTGGGCGTGGCGGTGGAGAATCGCGGCCCATCCAAGCACGGGGCCCTGTTCGGACGGATCGAGGTGCTGGCATCGCTGCTGTCCCGGATGAGGGAGGCCTGTGCGGAGGGCGGGGTTGAAGGCCGTTCAGCGAGGACGGGCATATGCCTCGACTATGGCCACCTCCTCGCCTACGAGGGAACCACGGGGCGGGGTACCTCGGGGATCCGGTGGTTTCCAGATAGGTGGAGCGAGCTGGTGACCGTTGCCCACATCCACAACAACGATGGATCCGGTGACCAGCATCTCCTGCTGGGGGAGAGGCCCGAGGGCGTTTCCGCGTCCGTTCTCATCGAACACGAGAGCATCCTGCTGGAAACCATCATACCCAGCCTCATCCACTGCAGGAACTACGTGATCGAGCGCAACTCCCCCTACGAGAGGGAAGGCCTTGAGGCCTCCGCCCGAAGACTCGCGCAAGCCATCGAATCAGGAGGGCACCCGTCTTGATGAGGGAGTGGATTGCGGCCGAGAACCCTAGCTGTACCGTGGAGGTCCATGGATAGCCGGGAGGCTGGGTGGAGAGGTTGGACCTCCTGCCTGCGCAGCTCAACCCGTGGACCGATCGCTACCAGCTCTGAGCCTCGAGCGAGATCGAAGAGCTAGTCAGGGGGAGACAGGCACATACCTGCCTTGTCGAAGAACAAAGGGGAATCGCTTGCTGTCTAGGGTCCTTCTTTCTCTGTCTGCGGTTTGCTGGGATGTTCCTTCTCGCTTCCGGAAAAGCATAACAGGGCCGGGTGCCTGGGATGATGAAGGAGTGGAACTGGAGGGAACAGCATATTAGGGTGCTTCGCGCACCAAACAAACGGCGACTGGCTTGGTTGCGCCGAACGCCGGTGGGAATGGTTTGACAGCACCTTGGTGGGAGACCGACAGAATGGATGGTATGCCCCCAGACAACCTCCCGATCCTTGCCCCATATGAGAAGACCCGTCCAGGATATGAACTACTGGTGAATCATGGGCAAAGGGACATGGATGTCTTCAAACCTGTCCAAGACGGACACCTTGAGGTGTGTCTATGGAACATCTGGGAACGACACAAGGACTCAGCCGACTCGGATGTGGAGAAGCAGGCAATCAACCATATGCAGCGAGCCCTTGGCCATTTGAGTGACGATGACCGCTACATCCGCATACAGATTGCAGACATTGAGCGCTGCCACTACACCTTCCCAGCAAATGTGGACCTCATTCTCAGGGGCATTGCATCAGGCAAGGTAGATCTGGACAGAGAGATCTCGTGTGAACCACCATGGTCCTGGCTTCTGGACACACTCAGACACCGTCGGGGACTCCAAAGGACGGAGGGCACTGGACCGGACACCCGCCAAGATATGGTCAGGGCGTATGTGAGAATACTCACCACTTGGTTGGCTGAGAGCGATCTTGATGCTCTACGGGAAGACCTTCCCAACTACTCAGGGCTGGCGCAGACCATCTACACCCGTCTGGGTGCGCCCACAAAGCTGAAGTCGATCTATGTCTTGAAGCTCCTCTACTCCCTCATCTTCTGGGCATATCCACCCCTTGAACGAAATGGTCGATGGCAGAGGTATGCCGATACGGCGAAGGTACTTGACTTGCTCATAAAGCAGGAGCTTGGGGGTTGTGAGGACAAACTAGGCCCACGGATCGATGGGAATCATGATAACGGTCTCTGTCACCACAGTTTCTTCAGGCATGTTGACCACCTGATCGCCTGGATAGGGTCGGGCGATCCCGTCAAGCTACCCGGTGAAGGGGAGGAGCGGAGGAGGATATACAGGGAGGTCACCAACTATGTTCATGTGTTGGGTTCGTGGTTGGCGGCGCGGACGGCTAGAGAGGCGGTCACGATCTGGCCGGAAAGTGAGGAGACAGTGCACCGGCTCTATGATCGTCTGGGTGATTCCTCCTTGCGGAAGCGGTGGTTGGTCGCCTGTCTTTGGAAGAAGCTTCAAGAGAACCAAGCCCGCCACGGTCGAGGTGGCTTGGATAAGAACCCAGAACGATTTGCACTGCCCCTAGACGTGTTCAGGGTATAGGCGAGCAGATCAACCAGCCAAACACACCAACTCAATCCAATACCTCGCCACTATCGTGGAGGTGACTGCATGCCAAATACCGCCTATGAAGAGAAGTGGTGGATTGGCGGCGGGAGCGGTTGTCCGGCCTGTCGGACACGATACTGTGAGATCGGGCACTCGGCCGAGACGGGCAGGCAGGTGTGGCCACCGTGGTCGCTCGGCCAGGATCAGCGGCAGAATGACATGACAGTTAATACTACGCCAAGTACCATCTAAACAGGTATAGAGGGGCAAAGGAGTGGCGGGGCACAGGCGACGGGTTGTGATCTGTCCGGAATGCCGGAAACCGGTGAAGGGCAAGGCTACCGAGTGCCCCGGATGCCTCCAACAGTTCCACCCATCCTGTATGACGGGTCGTGTCAGGAGGCGTGAATGGAGCGTCTCCTACAAGATTTGCAGGAAGTGTCTCGAAGAGAAACGCGTAGACCGGATCATAACGGATCAGAGAAAGCGATCCGGGACGAGTCCTGAATGAGCAGGCCGAAGAGCAGATGTTTTCGGGCGACTTGGTCAGAGGCGTTCATGCGACTTCCCGGGATATCGGGACGTGATCGCATCTTTCTCCATACGCCATCTCCCGGCATGGCACGGGCCCGAAGCCAGGTCACGACCTCCCTCTCCGCCCGGTGAGATCAGACCAGTTCGCTGCCAGGCAGCCTTAGCCATCCACGTCCAGATTGAGATACTCCGCGATGTCCTTGTACCTGTTGCGCACAGTCACCTCGGTGACGCCGGTGATCTCCGAGATCTCCTTCTGTGTGCGCTTGGCATCCTCAAGAACGCAGGCCGTATAGATGGCGGCCGCCGCGATGCCAGCTGGACCTCTCCCGGAACCCATGCCTTCGTCTATGACCTCCCTAAGGATTGCACCGGCTTTCGTTCCAACCCTTCCTGGAAGGCCGAGCAGGCTGGTGAACCGAGGAACATAGTCCATCGCATTCACAGGCGGAAGGTGTATGCCCATATCCCTGGCCATCACGCGATAGCTCTTCCCTAGCTCCTTCTTGTTGTACTTCGTCACATCCGCCATTTCTTCAAGGGTCCTGGGTATGCCGAACTGTCTGCACGATATGTAGAGTGCCGAGGCTGTTGAGGACTCCATCGATCTCCCCCGCGTCAACCCGTTCTCAACCGTCTTCCTGTACAGCAACGACGCTGCCTCCCGAACGTTGCGCGGCAACTGGAGCTGACCAGCAACCCTGTCGAGCTCGGAAAGAGCCCAGGACAGATTCCTCTCAACGGAGCCGGATATTCTGGCGCGTCTGTCCCACTTCCTCAGTCGGGACATCTGGGCCTTGGTCTGTGGTTTGAGTGGCGATCCTCCTGCGTCATAATCGCGAGGATCGATCATCGCAGACAGACCTTTGTCGTGAATGGTGTAGGTCGTTGGAGGTCCGGTGTGCTCCCGGGCCAACCTCTCGTCGCTGTCCAACCCCCTCCAATCCGGCCCTTGATCGGCTATCCTGTCCTCTATCACAAGCCCGCAGTCGGAACAGACGACCTCGGCTCGCCTGTAGTCGTGAAGATGTCTGAGCGACCCACACTCGGGGCACTCCTCCCGGGCCTCCGTCTCGGTGACGGACGGCTCCTCAGATCCGGGCTTCGAGTCCAACATTCTCAACCTTCGTCCCTAGACACTGTCCAGGCCTCTCCCCGGCGGCACCTTGCATATGCGCCCCTATATGGTCGTGGCATCCGAGGGTCGCATGGCCATTCCCAGGTCAGCTTCACTCCAGGGAAGGGCCCCAAGTCTGTCACCCTCATTCATTCTCCACTCTTCTTGCTTTCTGAGGCGCCACGCGGCCAAGCACCACGCTCGGAAACAGCACATGTCTTTGGCGCGAGTCTTTGTCCCCGAAAGCTCTGACCAGAACCAAGACGATAAAGAGCCGGGGCCGGAAGCAAATCTGGATTCCGTCGGCTCGGTCGGTTCTTTGCCTCTGACCACAGTCTCCTAGGTCCTGGGATGAGCGGTTTAAATAACTACCTACTGCTTCCAGACAAGTGCCCAGTTCGATGGGATGTCTTCGCGAGAAAGTGTCTGCAGTCTGCCTTGGGCACTTGCCTCATCCCTGGCAACCGGTCTCTCGCATCATTAGATCTCGGTATATGTCGACTTGCTCTTGACAGAGTCTGCCCTGTCTGTCGGCGCAAACATGGGCTCCCGTTCTGCGTCAACAGCTCTATGCCGAGCTGCCACTCAGAATACCTGATACGGTCTATGGCGAGCCCTTTGAAGACATCGACAACTACAAGAGGTGGGTGGAATCCACGGCTGATCAGAGGGGTGTCCCAGTCTACACGGCTAAAGGCCAGGCCTGCGGAATTGAGACTCGCCATGTCCCAATCAGAATGCTCCCAGCACAGCCAAGGGGCTCTATCTGCGAGGCGGGGAGGTGGGAGAAGGCCTTCTTCGTTGGCGGCCGGGGACCATCGCTGGGCGGAGTGGTGTCTGCGACGCCAGTTGAAGGACCCTTCGCCTTGGCCCTACCACTCAATGACCCAAACATCCTGCTCGGGGTCCCAGCCCTGCCCGGGGTGAATTTCAGCCCAGGCTTTCTTGAAGGCGTCAAGAGACTGGTATCCTTCTCGCTTCGCATCGTCCTCGCTCATATCCCCCAGCTTCTGGTTGTAGACCGCCATGATGTGTAAGTCCACGATGTTGTAGTCCCGAACCACGGCACGCATCTTCATCCCGGCCTCCGCGCCGTACCTCTCGGCCCGTCTTGTCGCTCTCTTCCTACCCGAGTAGACATCCCGCCCCTCCGTGCAGTTGAACGGGATCTCCACTTCACCCCGACTCATCCGACTCCCCCGCCGCCAAACCTCCAAGACAACCTACCCAAATCACCGAAACCTACTGTGTTTGTCTTTGCCGGTTGCCTCATCAGCAAATTCTCTCCGTGGCGACCCTCTTGCACCGGCACCCTCACGCAACCACTCCAAGTCATGGTGCACCAACCATATAGCTATATCTAGAGGGGAACCGCACAGACAGCGGATTGCAGGAGCCAATCATACAGGTTCAGAACATTGTTGCTTTCGTTGACCTTCGAACCCAGTTAGACCTAGACAGACTGGCACTGGCCTTGCCGGGCAGCTACCGTCGTGAGAAATTCCCTGCCCTCATCGTCAAGCTCACAGAGCCCAAGATATCATTTCTGGTCTTTGGCAATGGGAAGATGAACTGTACCGGGGCCAACAACATCACCACAGTCCAAGAAGGTGTCAGCAAGCTGGTGGATCGACTCCGTCGCCTCGAGACAAAGATACGCAGGGACCCAGAGATCAAGGTTACCAACGTGGTTTCCACGGTTGACCTAGGCCTTACACTTCACCTTGACGAGATCGCCTTGAACGTTGACAATGTGGAGTACGAACCGGAGCAGTTCCCAGGGCTGGTCTATCGGCCCTACGACTGGCCCTACGATTCCAGCCCGTCAATCCTAGTCTTCGGGAACGGTAAGCTGGTTGTGGCGGGTGTCCGCGAAGTATCGCAGGCAAAGCGGCTTGTACAAGGGTTGCTGGAGAACCTGAGAGAAGCAGGGCTGATCCCCTCCCAGAGATGAGCCCCAACAGACCTGCCTGCCCCGCTCCTTGCTCGTGGCCAAGAACCAGTAGTACAGGAGGGATAAGGATAGGAATAGGGATAGGGACAGGGACAGAGATTGGTGCTGGGATCAAGGGTAAGGTCTTTTCCATAAAGCCCAATAGACCCGAGATCCAAGATATTTCCCCTCCTCTCCCATATAGAATCATCACTAGAGATAACCAGATCTGCGTCCTGTATTCCGGTGACTGGTCGGAGCACTGGGGTAGGGATATCCTTGACACCATCAGAAGACACGGATCTAGCCTGGAGTGGCAGTGCTACCTTGGCTCATTCATCCAATGCAAGATGAACAAACAGAGGAAGCCTGCCTGTGCAGCTTGTGAGTTCACGGAAGAGTGTTGGGAAGCTACACGGATAGCCGAGCACAAGGTAAGAAGAGGATGACCGATGGAACAGTGCGAGGCGCTTCTCGGTGACCGGATCTCGGACAGCACCATCACCAAGCTCACATGTCATAGCATCCTGTGCCCATGGAGGCGATGGCCTGACAGCTAGCGATACGACACCTACTTAAGCCCCGCATTTGAATAGGTGCCGCCGGAGATTCTCCGGATACGTGTCGATAGGCGAATGAACAGAAGAACGGAGGTACAGCATGGATAAGAACGCAGTGTTCATCGGGAGCAAGCCCTTGATGAACTATGTACTGGCGATCGTGACTCAGTTCAACACCACCGACGCCGAAGAGGTCGTGGTGAAGGCTAGAGGTCGAGCCATAAGCACGGCTGTCGATGTCGTCGAGGTGACGAAGAACCGTTTCCTCCCGACCATAACCTACAAGGACATCAGGTTCGGGACCGAATCTGTCAAGAGAGAGGACGGCAGTGATCTGAAGGTTTCATCTGTCGAGATCGTGCTGAGCCTGCCAACACCCAAGAAGCAGAAAACGGCCGAGAAACCAGCGACCAAGAAGGAACAGAAAGAGGAGAAACCAGCGGAGGAGTAGGCGCCTCGACCTCACAAGAGGCAAGAGCCTCCATAGGCTGCTTGAGGCCCGTCCTCTCGTCTAGAGGTGTTCAAGCTGGGGGCGCCACGACTCCAAGAATCCCAGTACGGGGGATTTCCTGAACGTTGTCCAGCCCTCAGTCCTCGAGCGAGTGACTGACTCCGTACCCCAACTCAATTCAGGGTATCCTTAAGAAAGGAGACTGTTTGTTGTGTCCTATGAGAATCGGGGCTGTCGAGATACCGAATCGTTTTGCACTTGCACCCCTGTCTGGCGTCAGCTGTACCGTGTTTCGCATGCTGTGCAAAGAGAACGGTGCAGGGTTGATCTACACCCAGATGATCGATGCAGGGCTCATCAGCCGAAAAACATCAACAGAGGCAAAACGATTCCTCAACATCCAGGATGGGGAACGACCGGTGGCCGTGCAACTCATCGGTGGCGACAAGAATCTCATTGTAAAAGCAGTGCACATGGTTGAAGAGTGTGCAGATATCATCGATCTCAATGTCGGCTGTATCGAGGAAGACTACCTGCAGAAAGGATGCGGTGCATCACTGTCAAAGGACATCCCAAAGCTCGAAACCATTCTGAGAGCTATGGTGGAGGCAACCGCGAAACCCGTGACTGCGAAGATCCGTATCGGCTGGGATAGCCATAGCATCAATGGTGTGAAAGTTTCACAGCTGGTAGAAAACGCTGGTGCTCAGGCGGTCTGCATCCATGGGAGAACAGTGGACCAAGGATATGCAGGGAAGGTCAACTGGACCATAATGAAACAGGTAAAAGAAAAACTGCATATCCCGGTCATCGCAAACGGTGACGTCACGAGCTATGCCGATGGTCTCGCGCTGTTACAGAAGACCGGATGCGACATGGCCATGATCGGCAGGGAAGCACAGCACTGCCCTTGGGTCTTTACTCAACAACCAGTGGATGTCAAACAGCAGATCCTCCGCTTCATTGAACTGTACGAGTGCTACGAAACCAGACAATCACCGGTGGAGGTCGCTGACCATGTGTTCTGGATGCTGCGGGATTTCAAGACAACGGAGGACACTAGGAAGGTTCATCTGATTACAACAATCCCGCGCATCAAACGATACGTGAACAGCCTACAGCACGGCAGACACGAGAGGACAAATACATGAAATGGGCTCCGAAACTGGCTCGATTCTCTGTCTTCGAGGCCATACCTTCGGTTGGTTAAGAGCGATTCTGTGTAGAAAAAAGAGCCCGACCGACGCCCTTGCGGGAGTTATCGGGCTTCCGTTTGAAAACTTGGATAGAATCCAGATCTGGGCAAGGGAGTTTGTATTGCTGAATGCGATCGTTGGCTTGCTCCGCGAGCCCTTTGACCCCTCTTACAGAAGTAGGATGAACTTGAGAGTTACTCTGTGATCCTCTTTCTGTCTTCGGACTATCCTGGTCTAGTATCTATCTCTTCTAGGCGGTCTGTGCTTGGCGTAGCAGTCCTGGCAGTATACAGGGCGGCCCTCGGTTGGCTTGAATGGAACTTCGCATTCCTTCTTGCAGTCAGAGCATGTGGCTTTGTGCATCTCTCTGGGGCCTCTGTCGAAGCTGCGCCTGTCTCCATAGCTCAATTCTTTCACTCCTTTGTTTCGGTAATGCCTAGAGCATCCAGAGGATTCTCTGGCATCCCCGCACGGACTCTAACACCCGAGCT
>Ga0172366_10001645_pt1 | contig 17421 bp, 10 predicted proteins | sample LakKivSesite69cm_FD_114533 | JGI IMG/M metagenome (GOLD analysis project Ga0172366, IMG submission 114533) | Sediment microbial communities from Lake Kivu, Rwanda - Sediment site 69cm | ecosystem: Environmental > Aquatic > Freshwater > Lake > Sediment | place: Rwanda: Western Province, Lake... | reverse complement strand
TGGGGAACTGGATGAACTTAGGGAGTTGCTGAAGGTTCTGGAACAGTTAAATAGGAGAAAGCCTCGCATTTATGCTGTTTCTGTTACGAGTAACGTGTAGGCTGGTCTCCGTGAAATGAGTTCAAGTACTCCCAGGTATACAGATATTATTGATCCAAATAATTTTCAGACACACAGAAAGCCCATAATTCAACGTTTGGAAAAGAAGCTGAGCGGTCGGGTTATTCTTTATACGGCGAGTCCATTCCATCCGTTTCCGGAGATAATGATTCAGGATATTCCTCTTTTTGAGGATTTGCTGCGGTCCGTTGCGGGGGCGGATATAGGATATTTGGTTGTCAACTCTCCTGGCGGAGATGCTAACGTTGCCGAGAAGCTCCTCTTGATGTGCAGGCAACGCTTTCCTAAGGGGTTCAATGTTATCGTACCGGATTTTGCTAAAAGTGCTGCCACTATGATTGCTCTTGGAAGCGACAAGATTTTGATGGGTTATTTGGCTGAGCTGGGTCCCATTGATCCTCAACTGAGAATGGCGCCTTTAGGAGAGGTTATTCCTGCCAGGTCTTTTATTGATGGGTTGGAGATTATTCGAAAGAAGGTCACTGAAGATCACGACCCTGTTCAGATGTATTTTCCGATGATGGCGCAGATTCGTCCTGAAATTTTGGCGAGTTGTCATGGTGCTATTGATGGTGCTCGAAGGTTTGCTGAGAAGTGGTTGAAAAGTCATATGCTGAAGAATGATCCGAAGCAAGCTGAAGAAGTTGCGAAGTGGCTTTCTGAGGGTGAAATGTACAAATCGCATGGTAAAGTTATTGATTTTGATGAGGCTAAGAATGTTTTGAAGCTTAACGTTGAGAAAATTGACCCTAATTCGGATTTGTGGATGGACGTATGGGAACTTTATTGCAGGTCAATTAATTGGCTGCAGCAACATCAAGGGCAAGGTGCCGCTAAATTGTTTGAGAGCGAATCCGTGTCGTTGGTAATGAATCTTCAGGTTATAATGCAAGCCAGACCTCCGCCTGCGGGTCCATCAGCACCTCCATTAACTCCGCCTACCAAACCGCCTGAACAGGCTCCGACTCCTCCGAAGGAGCCACTGCCGCCACCTTCTGAAGAATCCAAGTGAAAAGCGCTTTAGTGAAACGTAGGGCTTCTTGACTGTTACACGGACACGCAGCAATGCTTATTCATGCGTTTGTGTCTTATGGTAAATGGTTTGGGGTTGTTGGGTTTATTGTTGAATGAGGTTGATACTCCTCAGGCTTCATGAGAGTAGTAGAAGGAGCAGGCTAATCTTCTGGATAAACTTAAATTGGAATGACGTTCTTAAGCATGTTCTCTCTTTCCCTGAAATCTGGGCAGAGTGAGGCTAATCTTTTGTGGAAACTTGTGGAGTGATTGAATTCTAGTAGGTGGGTGATTTCGTGGTTTATTACGTACTCTATGAGTTCTTTTGGGAGAGCTATTAGTTGCCAGTTGAACACTAGTTCGCCTTTTTTGTTGCAGTAGCCCCATCTTCTCGTGTCCCAGACATAGAATTTGCTTATGTTAATTCCAAATTTTTCTGCGTGTCTGGTTAGGTTTCTTTTTAGATACTGTTCTGTTTGGCTTTTCATCCATTGCCTTATCATTGGCATTTTTTCCTTGTTGCTTGTCAATACGAGGATGTCGTTTCCCTGAATTGTTACTCTATCTTTTCCGTCTTCTGCAGTCAAGACCTTTATGTTGTAGTATTTTCCTCTGTACATTAGTTGGTTGTCGGCGTAGACTTTTTTGCGGTTTGTTAGTTCCGCGTATTTTCTCTCAATCAATGTTTTCTTTTTCTGAATGACGTCTTCTGCTCTCAGTTTTGTCGATCGCGGCATGATTATTTCGAGTTCGAGGTTTGGCTTGAAATGGAGGTAAACGTATTTTTTGCTGGTTCCTGTTCTAATTGTGTATGGGATTTCTTTGTCTCCGATTATGAGCTTCTGCATATTCATCACTCGTTGTGTTTTATTATGAAGCCTGTTAGCTCTTCCGTCATGGAGAGGATTGTTTTGGCGTCGAGGATTTCGTTGAACTTCTGGATGGATTTGTCGAACACCTTTCGCTGTACGCTTTGGACGATTTTGCTCTTTCTATGCCAGCCTGGGAAAAGATCAGGCTTGATGTCTTTGAGTAGGTCTTTTGTGAAGTCTATTAGTTCTTTTTCTTCCGTTTGTTTTGCGTATTTCTTAAGGACCGAGAGAAGGGCGTGTTCTTCTTTGGTTAGGCCGAGTCTTTTTGCTTCTTCGTCGATTGTCAGTATTTCTTTGGTTATGTTTTCTAGTTCGTGGAGAAGTTGCGTTTTGTCTTGTGTTTTGAGTATTCTTTGTAGTCTTTGGCTGAGGGTTTCGTAGATTGGGTTGGTTTCTAGGTTTATTTTTATATGGTAGTCTAGAGCGTGTTTCATTTCCATGATTTTTTGCTCGTTTGAGTAGCTTTTCTTCTGTAGATGGTCAAGATAGTTTTGGTCTATTGTGAAGGTTGGGATTTCTTTGTCTATTCTCTCAATTAATAGTTGTTCTCTGATAAGTTGTTTTGTTTTTGTTTCATATTCTAGAAGGTGCTCGTATTTTCTGTTGAAAACCTTGTTGTAAGAGGCGTTTATCTCGAGAAGCCACTGGTAGTCTTTTATGTGAGCCAGAAGAAATGTGTCGGGTGCTATGGTTTCGTATAATCTTTTCAGCTTTACAAGTTTGGTCTTGAATTGCTTGAGTTTTTCTTGGTCCTCAAGTATTCTGAGTGTGTTGAAGAGGGATTCCCTTGTGTCGTCCCTTTTTATGTCCTTGAACATTTCAAGTAGTTCGGTTACTGTTTGGGTGAATTCTTTTCTTAGAATGTCAAAGTTGTAGGCGATTCCTTCGATGTCTTCGGCTTCGAAGTTGAGTGCTTTCATTAAGTTGTCAAATATGCCAACATAATCGACTATGATACCAACAGTTTTGCCTGGGTATGGTCTGTTTGTTCTTGCTATTGCTTGGATGAGTTTATGGTCTCGTAATGGTTTGTCGAAATACATGACTTGTTCTATTGGTGCGTCGAATCCTGTGAGTAGCATATCGGTTACTATTATTATCTTTGGGTTTTCGTTGGGTTTTTGGAAAGTGCCTTGAGCTACTTTTTTTATCAGTCTTTCCTTTTCCTTTTCGTCTTTAACCAGCCTTTTCAGAAACTCTTCATCGTTGGGGTTTGGAGTGAAAATCACAACTGAGTATTCTGCGGGTAAGTATTTGTCGAGTGCTTCTTTGTAGAGGGCGCAGGTTTCTCTGTCTACTGCCACGAGTTGGGCTTTGAAGCCGTTTGGTTCTATGTGTGTTTTGTAGTGTTCGGCTATGTCTTTGGCGATTTTGTTGATTCTGTCTTTTGATTTTAAGGCTGTTTTGAGTGTGGCGCTTTTGTCTAGAACTTTTTCTTGTTCTTCGTCTGATAGACCGAGGGTTATGCTGAAGAATTCTTTGTCTAGTTGATCTTTAGGTATGTAAAAGTCATCTGGGCGTGGTAGGTAGCTGATTGGGACTGTGGCTCCGTCTTCTATTGATTGTTTTATGGGGTATCTGTCTAAGTATTTTTCCCCTGGTGGGCAGAATGTTCTGAATGTGCTTTTCCCCAGCGGACCTTTGTCTATTGGTGTGCCTGTGAAGCCGAAGATTATGGCGTTTGGGAAGGCGTGTCTCATGTACATTGCGAGTTTTCCGTATTGGGTTCTGTGGGCTTCATCGATGAAGATGATGATGTTTTCTCTTTTGCTGAGTACTTCTTCTACTCTTTCGAATTTTTGGATGGTTGTTATGATTACTTCTCTGCTTTCTCTTTTCAGTTTGCCTATAAGGTCTTTTGTGCTTAGTGCTTTCGCGGTGTATGGGAGGTCGACGTTGGCAAATGTTCCCCAGTGTTGGCTTTCTAGGTCGATTCTGTCAACGATAACAAGAATAGTTGGGTTGTTTAGTTGTGGGGCTTTTTTGAGTTTCCATGCGGCGAAGAGCATGGTGAGAGTTTTGCCTGAGCCTTGGAAATGCCATATCAGTCCTGTTTTTTCTTGGCGTGTTAAGACTCTTTGGAATATTTTGTTGGCTGCTGAGAATTGATTGTGCATTGTTATTTTCTTTTTTGTTTCTTCTCTTTCTTTTTCAAAGATGATGAAGTTGGCAATGAGGTCGAGGAATGTTTGTTTGTTGAATATTTCTTTGATTGCTGGCTCCAGTTGGTCTGTTAGGTGGGAGTTTTTCCATTGGAAGAATTTGTTTTCTGTTACGCCGTATCGGAAGTTTAAGCCGTCTGTTACGCATGTGAAGGCGATGTACTTGAAGATTTGTGGTGCCTGTTTTTGGTATCTGGAGATTTGCTTTATGGCTTCGTGGTAATCGAATATTTCTCTGGTTGGAGCCTTTGCTTCCATAACCAGTAGAGGCAAACCATTAACCATTAAGATGATGTCGAATCTTACATCTTCATAGCCAGAGAATTTGAACTGATTTGTCGCAACAAAAACGTTGTTCTCAATATTCTCAAAATCAACAAGCCTTATTGTCCTAGCTTTTTCTCCCGGCTTTAAAACAAGGCTTCTTTCTCCTTTCAACCATTCAAAGAATTCTTTGTTGCCTCTTATGTCATTCGAGAATCTTCTCAGCTGGTTAACTACTTTTTCAACATCTTCATCGGTTTTAATTGTTTCTGGGTTTAGTTTCTTAATTGCTGCCTGTAAAGTTGGTAAGTCAAAAGTTTCCTCTGTGTCTCGCTTCAATTCATCCGGAGAAATATACTTCCAGTCTAATCCTTGAAGCCATTCAATTATGGGCTTTTCAACTGTTTTGAACTCTGTATAAGTCATCATCAATCAACCTTAACTCTAACTCTCCCCGTAAGCAAATCCTTCATCAAACCCTTCCTTAGAATCTCCAACTTGTATCTATATTCTGTTTCCCTTTCAACCTTCTCATCTATGGAATAGAGTACGTCTGCAATTCTTTTCTGCTCAGCAACTGGTGGTATGGGTATTTCGAGTTCCGAGATCAGAGTTGTATTGAGATTTGGCTGATCAACCCCACGAGCAACTACTGAACGTAGATATGGAGTCAAACGACTAAGACAATAGTACAAAAACGAGGGAACAACGCATTGAGACAAATCAAGTAGTGCAGCGATTCCGTCGTTAATATAGCCTGTAATTTGCGTGATTTTCGGAACGCCAAGGCTAAATCCACTATTGGCAAGCAACAGCGTTCCAGGTTCCACACGGCGGCTTCTTTTAGCACCCTCTTCAGTAATTCTCATAGACGTATCTCTCAAAAAAATGCCTCTATCTTTAGTTAGTTCGCTTACTGTAATCCAGTCGAAAGAGCCTCCAAAATACCTTGGATCCCGAGCTGGACGAGGTGTAGAACCTCTAACAACTCTTGAAATCTCTCCGATACGCATGTGTGTCCATTCTTCAGGAATCTCTCCTATCTCAGTTTGCTTAAATTTCGCGTGCCCAACGCCTTTGGTTAGCAGTTGTTGCGTCAAGCTTTTTTTGAGCTCTTGTGTTTTTTGGATTATTTCACTGGTTTCTTTAGTGAGTTCATGCGCAGTTGAAATTATTGAAGCTATTTTTTGTTGTTCTAGAAGAGGAGGAAGCGGAACCAAAATAGACAGAATCCCCTCATTGTTGACCGCTTGTTGTGTAGAACCGCTCGCTAGCTCATTTTTTTCTCTATTAAAGTAATCCGATAGGAAAACTTGTTTTAGGTAAGTAGGGTCAATTCCATCTTTGCATAAAACTCCAGCGAAGCCAGTTGATAAGATGAATCTCTCAGTTTCCTCTCTCATGTTGCTGTTGGTAAAGCAATAAACTTTCACCGTGTTCTTCATTTTAGCAAACCAAACGGAACTTAGTTTTGGTTGCATATTCGCACGAGAAGGTCTTTTGTCGAACGTAATCTCGCACTCGACGTTGACTATCTCGTCATTTTCGATAGATTTAGTTGATAGATAACGTTTGGTGCCTGTGAAATGGTCGATTCCGCTGGCCAATATTACAAAAAACCGTTTGTCTCCAAGCCTGACAGCATCCCAATCTTTTGGAATTTCACCGATATCGGTTGTTTTGTACCCAGGCTTATTGATCATATCCCAACTCCTTCAAGTAAGTCTTTAACTGCTCATCAACCTTTATCCTGCTAGTTTCCAGATTCCTCAATTCTTCCAAAACTTGCTTAACATTAACTAGCTCATCTTCCCCAAAAGCCTCAACATAGCGACTAACAGTAAGACTATGATTATTTCCTCTTATTTTATCAAGAGAGACAACTTTGGCAAATTCTTTGATATCTTGGAATTCCTTATAAGCCTTAACTATCCTACCAATATCTTCATCTCTCAACTTATTCATGTTCTTGAGTTTCTCGTAATCATTTCCAGCATAAATGAACAATACCTTACCTTTTCTTTCCGCTGGCTTGTTATTGTTGAAGAATACAAGGCAACCAGGCGCTCCTGTATTATAAAATAGCTTCTCGGGGAGAGAAACAACACACTCAACCAAATCCTCTTCCACAACTTTTTTACGGATTTCACCTTCAGAACCCCCTCTAAAAAGAACACCTTGGTCTAAAACTATGCCCATCCGACTTGTCGGCTTCAAACTAGTAAGCATGTGTTGAATCCAACCCCAATCAGCCGAACTATTAGGAGCAAAACCATAACCAAACCTACCAAAACGGTCATTCTCCATCAATTGCCTATAACCATCTTGATTCCACATCGGATTAGCCACAACGATGTCAAACTTCCTCAAACTTCCATCCTTCTCCAAAAACTTGGGATCAGCAAAAGTGTCACCATGCTTAATCTCAGCCTCCATATCGTGAAGCAGAACATTCATCATGGACATAGCCCAAGTATCCACATTAATCTCCTGACCATGCAAAAACAACTTCTTAGGGTCCTTACCTTTACCAGCCAGATAATAATGTGAAACTATCAACATACCACCAGAACCCGAACAAGGATCATAAATCTCAAAACCTTCATCCGGATCCAAAATGCTGACCAAGACTTTCACCACTTCCCTCGGAGTGTAAAATTCACCCGCCCTTTGAGGAGCTTCTTCATTAAACTTCTTCAACAAATACTCATAGGCTCTTCCTAAAACATCAGGCTCAACGTTTCTATTTCCTAGCCTATACTTGCTAAAATGTTCCACAAGCCTAATCAAACGATCTTCAGGAATCTCCTCCTTCTTATTAAAATCAGCTCTATTGATCACACCATCCAAAATCGGATTCAACTTAGCAATCCTATCCAAAACATTATTCAGTTCCTCGCCCAAGTTCACGCTAACTTTCCTAATCTCACTCCAAAGACAATCGCTTGGAATATCAAACCTATGAAAAAGCTTCTCCCTAGCCACCTTCTCATCTTTATACTTTGCAACTGCCTCCTCAAACTCTTCAAGATAGACATCAGAAAGCCTCTTGTAAAACAACAATGGAAGCATATAGTTCCCATACTTCTCGGGCTTAACTGCACCCCTAAGAATGTCCGCAGCCCCCCATAACCAACCCTCAAGCTCACTCTGAGAAACCTTCACTGGAGCATATTCGGTTAAGCTACGAGTATGAACTTCGTCCTTCACTTTTCCTCAACCCAACATTTATAATGTTTCTCATCTGCCAATAAAGGCTTTTCAGAGTTGCTCATTCTATCAATCCTGCCCTTCAATTCATATTTAGACCGCCAACTCATTTAACATTTCTAATCTTTCTAGCCTTTTCATAATTCCGGGCACGCGCAAAATTGTTTTTCTGTTTTTGAAAAACTACGCTTCGCCTGCACCAAATCTAAACACATTCAGTGTCATTTACAAGTTTCATAAATCTTTCATCATTTCGGATGCTATCAAAATCCTGCTCTTTCTTGGCGAAGTCGATGAACTTCCTGTCCAATTCAATTGCTTTCTTCAAACAGTTGATCGCGTTCTCTGCATTTCCCTTCTTTGATTCAAAACAAGCTTTGTTGTATAGCGCCGCCGCGTTTTCAGGTTCCATCTGAAGTATCTTATCGCAGCATTGACTAGCCTCTTCATATTTACCGAGTGTATGAAAAACCAAGCTCCTAAGGCTTAAGGCTTCAATGTTTTCAGGATTGATTTCTAGTGATTTATTCACGTCTCTTAATGCATCCTCGAAATTACCCATTCTAATCAAAGAAAAAGCTCTAAGGTTGAGTAGCTCTACATTATTGGGTTGAATTTTGATCACTCTATCGAAGCAATAAACTGCCTCTTTATAATTTCCCAAGTTACATAAAGCTCTTCCTTTGTTGTCCCAAATACTCCAATCTTCAGGGTTTATTTCTGCAGCTTTTTCTAAAGATCCCAACGCCTCTTCATTTTTCTTTAGATTAATCAAGATCATTCCTTTTAACTTCAAAGCTTCTGACCAATTAGGGCGCAGTTCCAAGGTTTTACTTACATATTCTAAAGCTTTATCATATTCTTTGAAGCCGAAAAATGTTTTTGCCTTATTAACCCAAGGAAGTTCGAAATAGGGGTTTATTTCTATCGCCTTATCAAAACACTTAATGGCTTCTGTTGGCTTCCCCTGCTTTGAAAACTCTGTGCCTTCTACGTTCCATGAGATTTCGTCCTTAAGAAGAATCTTGTATCCTAGTAGATCAAACTTGTCAATCAGTGCATTAAATCGGTTTTGAAGCCTCCTTTTGTCTTCCTCTGTTTTAAATTTAAACTGGGTTACAAATCCTTCTTTCATCCACTCAATATTAACTCGAAATCTTACCGAATTTTGAGCCCCTAAGTAGAATTCCTTAGTTGTTTCAGGAGATATTTCTAGGATTGTATGTTCGCCTGGAGGCAAGTTGACCTTAGCTCCCATCATAAATCTTTGTCCTGTTTTTCCATCAATCTTTTCTCTTTTATCAAACGCTGTATGAATATAAAACTCGGGAAAATCTTTGAGAAGTACACCTTCTACAAATTTCTGATGTAAGTTTATTAAAGGATCTCCTGGAAAACCTACGAAGAAATCTTTTGTATCTCTAATTCCTTTGGATGCACAAAAATACTTCAAATATAAAATGTCAAACTGATCGCCATTGAAGTGAATCTTACCATCCTTTTCTGATATTGTATCATTCGTCTGGAGTTGTTTAATATAATCCATAAGAATTGACTTTTTGAGGTAGACATCCTTGGGTTGTAATGTGTCAATCTCATTAAGCACCATATACTCAGTAAGCCACTCTTTAGATGCGTCAGGAAATTCAACCAATGATATTAGGACTTTTAACTGATCCGTCCAATAATGCTTTATTCTATTTGCTATTTCATGATGGTCTTCTTTCCTCAATCTTTCAATTTCGTTCAAAACATCATCCAAAACCTCAGGAGATAATCCTATTTTGAGATTTTTTCCCTCTTTCCATCTGCGATACATGTAATGAGCTATCAAATTTATCTCATAAGGAGAGCCATTCGTTATATTATGTATCTCCACAACACACGATCGGTCAAATGCTTTCGTTTCTTCCTCGTTTAATGGTTTAAGTAAACATTCTTCAGTATCTTTGATATGCTTGAAGTTCTCAACATTTATTCTCTTAAAAAATCTCGGTATAGGCGAAAAAACATCACTAATTGCTGGAAACATTTTCTCAGTTCCAGAAAAAGCAAGTATATATCCTTCAACCTCCATGAAAGCATTTCTTATCTTTTGCAGAAGAGTCTCATTTTGTGCAAGTAAATTGCACTCATCAAAAAGTAATACTATCGTAGGTATTCCTCTTTTTCCTGCCTCGCTTGAAAGTTCTTTTAAGTCATGGATTAGTACATGTTGAGCGATTCCCGCTTCATGTTCTTTCTTTTTCAGACCTACATATGCAGTACCAAAAAGTATCGGGATTTCAGCTGACACATCAAGCATGTCGATCATTTTTCTAAATGCTCCGTAGATTTTCTCGCCTATTCCTCCATACATTCCCTTTTCTGCACCTTTTGTCATAATGCCGTCAAATGCTTCTTTGAAAAAGAGAATGTCATTCGATGAGGTTTCTTTGTTCAATGGAATCCTAACTGCAAGAAAACCTTTTTCGTTTGCCATAGATTCAATCATATTAAGTAAACTCGTTTTTCCAGACGCTCTTTCACCAATAAGTGCTAAATGAGTATATTTTGGAGATTTACTGTGTGAAAGGTCAAGGTAGTAATCAATTTCTTTGAGTTCTTCTTCTCTTCCAGCAAAAAGCTTTGGGTCTTTAACAGGAGTTATGAAGTCATAAGGATTATAGTGTTCGTTTACCACACTGCTCTCCTCAAATGTAATGCTACCTTTCTCTATAATTATTATTTGGTCTCGGTTACAAGGATCCCAGTCCGATATCTCTTCGCCAGTTTTGATGATGTCTTTATTCAATTTATTGTTTACAGTATAAAAATAGACGCTATCGCTATCTCGTTTGATTTCAAGCATATTTTCCTCATGGAAGCCATAAGCGATATAGATTTTCTCTTCTTCGCTCGAGATTACAGCGAACATCCCAAAACCTTTGAGTCTTCCGTAAGCTTTTGCAATTGAAAAGGTCTTCTTTACTGCATCAAGCAATGAATTGGTCTCAGACTGAAAATGCTCTATCATGTGAATAAGCAATTCACTATCTAAGATTTTCCCATGTTCCTCTGTGGTGAAAATATGACTGGCGAAAATTTGTCTGTGGTCTTGATAGAATTTGTCTGAGTCTAAACTTCCATTGTGAATAAGAGCTAATTTCTTGTGGCAATCAAAAAGTGGATGTGAGAATCTATCTTCACTCAAAAAGAAGCTGGAGCTCGGATGCCTTGTGTGTGCTATTCCCAAACAACTTTTGTTTTTGATTTCAGCTAAATCATCACTTTTGTCGAATTTTTCCTTAAACTCATTCAAGCTCCCCTTGCATTTTAGAAGACATATTTGATTATCCAGCCTGAATGCAATGCCTGTTCCTTTGCCACCGACATAGGGTTCAAGTTTCCCAAGAACGTTAAGAAGTAGGTCCAATGAAGGTTGCTTCCCGTTGTATCCGCAAATGCCACACATACATATCATTTTTTCATTGCGTTATATAAATAAGTAATCCAAAAATGGTTCATTTCTATATTTTCCCTTATTCTTATGGGGCTGACGTTTATACTTACCCAGGAATAACATAAACATATGGCGCATAATCCATGACAAATTGATAATAGGCTTCTGGAACTGTTCCCAAGATTTAGACCCTTTCCACATAAGTTCCCTTCAAAGACTCAAGCATTCGTGCAAGTTCAGACCGCAAAACATCCAAAGGCGGAGCGTTACTTAGCATAGAGACGTTTTGGTCTCCAACAGGGAAGTTTAAGCCAACAGCCGATCCGCCGGTCAGATAGCGAATTGCGTAAATGGCTGCCAGAACTGTTATAAACTCTTTCTCAGCATTTGTGCAGTTTTGATAGTCAATTTCTTTTCCAAACTCAAGCTCTAACGTAACCTCAGCACGTTTCAACATCTTCAAGATTTTAGTGTCCGGAACATCCGCTGAGCTAATGTTAATCACGTCGCGAACATCTTCGACGGTTACACTTGCCAGGACATCTTGCTCCAGGCTGTTTGGTCACTTTTCTGCCTATAAATCGAGAAAGAAGCCAAAATTAAGCAATTTTCACGATGAAAAAGCAGATACTGAATCTAATTTGTGAAATAGCTGAATTGATAACGTATACTTGAAAAGTGAAGCCCGCGTCATATGTGTGGTGAGTCGATTTAAAATATGGTGCAAATTCTCGAAATCCCAATCGCTCATGAAGAGCATTTTTCTATGAATTTTCCACGTTATCGATATCCACGTGGGGATTAAGATTTCTTTTCTCAAAAAGACTTAATTGCCAGTTTCTAAAAGAATATCATTCGGATTAGAATGATTGAAATAAGTTTAGCGCTATTGGCGAGCATTATAGCTGGCATGGTAGAGCCCAAAGTTGGAGATGCTTTGTGTGAAGGGTTAGTTAGGATCAAATATGCGTTGCGTAAACCTCTCAGAACAGCATTTCAAAAGGCTGTTGACGAAGTCATCAAAGAAACAAAGGAAAACGACGTTGTAGTGAGAACCGCTCTCCTTGATTTGAGATCAAGGTGGGAGACTCTCAAAGTGGAAGAAAACAAAAGGCTTGACAGAGATAACATCTCTAAAGTCTTCGAAAAAAGTGTTGTACCAGAGGAATATTGTGCCAGGCTTTATGATAGGATAAACGAGAAATTTCTGAAAGTCTTCGCTGATGTTGCCAAGAAACGTGAAGGTATCTTCGTGGATCATGTGATTTTGAGTCTTAGCGAACTGCAGAAAGACTCCTATAAGCGAAAGAAGGACCTGGAGCGGCTATTACTATTCTGTCAAAATTTTGGGTTGGATACCGCAAGAATCTCATCAGAATTGGGGAAGATACAGAAGAGTCTTTTTCGGATAGAGCGCGAGACCAAGGCAACTAAATCGGGAGTCGAAAGGATCGAAAAAAGAATCCAACACTTGACAGACATTCTCTGGCTTCAACTGCCAAACTCTGCAAGATTGACCAATGAGCAAATGAGATTGCTCAAAAAAGCGGAAAGAACTGCTGAAAAAGCCAAAGATAGAAGTACGCTTTTGCGCTTGAAGGCTGAAAACCAGATAATACGAGGGAATTATTCGGGGGCAAAAACCCTTTTGAACAAGGCTTTCGAAATAGCAAAGAGCGATAATGATGAAGTGAAAATGGCAAACGCATATGGCTTTCTCTCCTGGATAGACATTGAAGAAGGCAATTTTGCAGAAGCTATTTCCAAGCTGAAGTATGGCATAGAAGTACACAGGAAAGGGCAGGATATTGGTCTCGTAGCGGCAGGATTTGTGAACTTGGGAATGATTTACTCCAGACAAGGAGATTTGGAGAAAGCACTTACCACTTTCACCAGCGCTGAAAGCATGATGGAGGAACGAGACTATTTCAGTCGTGCGGCAGTTACACACAACATAGGAAGGATATGTGCCGATAAAGGTGACTACCGAACATCAAGGCAGAAGTACGAGGAGAGCCAGCAGTTATTCAAAAAAGTGCTTGAAGAAGGCGAACAAGAAGAGCAGACGTACAGCGGCTCAACAAAATTCGTGAGACAAGAATATGCCAAACTTCTCTGCAGTATTGCATACTTGGACAAGGCTGAAGGAAACTGCAAAGATGCTTTGAAACATTACGGGGAAAGCATGACGATTTCGGAGGAGTTAAAGGACACCTTAGGCGTTGCAATGGTAAAGCGAGACATGGCTGAACTTCTCTATTTCAGTGGCAAAACAGAAGATGCTCTTAATCTACTTAAAGAATCGTTGCATATTGCAGAATCTTCGGGAAACAAGACAACAATAGCAGAGGCCAAACACCACATAGGCAAGTTCTATCTTCACATAGAGCAAAACGATATCGCCAAGGAATACATTGAAGCGAGCCTGAATTTTTTTAAGAACGCGCGAGAAGAGTTGAAAGTAGTCCACGCATCGATTGATCTTGCCCAACTCTATGAAAGAACGGGAGAAGAACTCAAGGCATTGAAGCTTTTGGAGAAAAGCGTGGAATTATCGACAAAACTCGACTACAAGTTAGGGATAGCAGTGTCAAAGACCGGAATGGGTGTAATCTATCAACGTGCGCTCGATCTTGACACCGCAAAAGGATTATTTGAACAAGTTCTCAATATCTACAAGGAAATCGGTTATAAACATGGGATTCCAGGAACCCTTATGCGGATTGCATCCATCCATTCCGAGTTGAATGATTTTCCAAAAGCACTGGAGCTATACGAAGAAAGTTTGAGGTTAACGAGAGAGTTGGGGAATATGGAATTGACTGCGGAAGTGCTTTCTGGAATGGCAGGCGTTTATGCTCGCCGAGAAAAGTTTGTGGAAGCAATAGACCGATATCGGCAAGCAACTGATATTTTCAGGAAATTGCTTCGGAAAAGAAGCGTTGCTGTCGTATTGCACTGGCTTGGTAATGTTTACAGGCTTATGGGAGATACAGAAGAGGCATTGAAATCATACAGCGAAGGACTGGAGTCTGCAGAAGCCTCGGGGGATAGAGAAGTAATAGGGATATTAATGGGTTATATAGGCATAGTCTATTTCGAAAAAAAGGATTTTGCCAGAGCCACTTATTATCTAACGAGTGCTTCATTCACTCTCGGTGAAGTAAACTCGCCCAATAAGCAGCTGATTGATGAGTACGTGAAAAGAATACAGAGGAAGCCTATTTGATTCTGCACAGTTGCTTATAAGTGGATTTATCCGCTACCCTTTTTCTGCTGTGCACGCCTTCTTCCCATTTCCTTTTGTGCTTCTTTCTTTTTATCGACCAATTTAGTTTGACACCCCCTTAACTTCAATTCATGTTTGCAGTTTAACTAATTTAAGGCTTTTCAGAGTGTTGTTCTTTGTAGTAGCTTAGTCCAGCTGCGACTCCTGTCGTTATGGCGAACCATACGATGGTTGCCGTTATGTTTCCTTGGCTGACTATGTAGGCTAAGCCCACGAATGCAGAGCCAAAAAAATAGTGTGGAAGACAGGTCATTTTCTTCTTATCCGTTTCCGCCAACCAAGTTTCGTCGCTTCTTTTTCTGAAATTGGTTTTACAATAATTTGTCCTTTCTCTTCGTTGATTTCAACCAAACATGGCATGCCTATCTTGAATGGAAAAGCCGTGTCTTCGCTCACCTTTGTGGGTACATAAATCCAAATTCTTGCGTACTCTCTTCCCTTGCTCACGGATTTTCTGCCGATAATAGTTCCAATGCCAACTCGTGCCAAACTAAGCCCCGATTCTGAGATAATCTCTAAACTGATTTGTTACTATATTCGATTACTAAGGTGATGCACTAACTTTTTATTCAACGACTCAACGCATAAATGATGCCGCGCTCTGAGGTTGAAAAGTCATTGGAACCAGAAGTTCACATAGTCGAAAGATACATGCAACTTGTCAGAAAGTGCTTCACAATGACGAATATCATGCTTGAAGGCGGAAAAGAGATTGACCTATTGGCTTTTAACCCGATTTCAGGGGAGAAATTTCACATTGAAGTAAGAATAGCCACAGGAAGAGGCTTCCGTTTAAGGCTCGTTGACACGCAAACAAAGAAGGGCCGAAAACACAGGAGAGGGTTAGATACACTAAACGAGATTAAATTTGCGCATCCAACAGTAGTCAATGCTGTTAAGGAAATCTTTGGCAGTGATGAATACAGGAAAGTGTTGGTTGTGTGGGATGTGGAAGACAGGAGCGTAATAGACCAAGCGAAAAGACCCCCCTATAACATTGAGATATGGAAAATATCGAACATTATGAGCGAGTTAATTCGGGAAGTGAAAACGAAACCATACAGAGACGATGTTTTGAGGACAATCCAGCTAATTTCCAGAAGATAAAGCTCTCCACTCTGCTCCGCCCGCTAAGCTGCTCTTTCGTATGCTCTCCTTACAATTTCTATCACTTCGTCCACATCATTTTTCTTTTCGACATGCACATACACCCAGTCTCCAACAGGATAAGGTGTGATCCTTGAGTTACTGACATCCTTCACGTTTTTTAGATCAAGGCGAAGCCATTTCCTCTTTACGTGGACTGCGCAAAACTGGATTCTTCGCACAAAAGGAATATAATCTTGGGTTGGAGTACCAACTTTTACGTCAGTTCCAAGACCAAGTATTCTTTCCTTTAGTGTCTCGTAAAGGGGCTTAAGAGCATCCTTACCTTTGAGGTGATCATCCTCTCTCTTTGGTTGACGTACTACTCTTTCGGCTTTGCTGGAATCGACTATGGTTTTGAAAACTATGCCTTTCTTCTCTCCTCCAATAATGTCATATTCAACTAGTTGAGTATCAGGCTCTAGTCCATAAGCAGCTCCCATAACATGCTCATCAAAATCTCCTGCAACGATCATAATTCTAATGTCATTATTGATAGCATCTTCCTCTTTCAGCAAATCGGGTTTGAACTTCTTTACTGCCTGGTCAATCCACTCAAAATGTGTGCTACACCAATAATAGTAATGAAGGGCCTGAATTAAGGCGTCCCTCTCTGAGTTCCCTGGTTTCTTATACTCAATAATCACTGGTCTATAGTCATCATCAATCGCAAGGGTGTCAATAATCCCTACGCCTACTCCCACAAAAGACGAAACATACCTCAACCCTTCTTCAAAATCCTTCAAATGCCTTTCAAACAATCTCTGTATTTCAGCTTCTTTTATTTCGGTGTCGCTCAAGCTCTTAAGAAACTCCATGTCCGACATAATCGTTCCTCTATATACAAATAGTGGGGCGTTTCCTGAATTATAACAATTACGTTCGATCAATGTTTTTCGTCATGCATGTCGATCGAGTCTCTTGCAATGTGCTTTTCAGCTTCAGAACCTCTACAAAATCCTTTGTAGGTCTATCACCGTTTGGGGAGGATAGAGAAGGCGTTCAGCAAATCAAGCTAGTAGCATACCGATATAAAAAAAGAGAAAGTAAACCCTTAGCTTTTGTCTCTCTATCTCTCCGTTCTGTGATAGACCCTTCTAGTTTTTGAGTCTTCAGCATGAGGAAAAACTGGGCAGTTGGGAGTGAAGTCTTACGTATGGCTTTCATGGAATACGCCAGAAGCATAAGCCTCATAACACAAAAAGTGCACAGCTAAAGTCACGAGGATAAAAAAAGAGGGAGTTTTTTGGTGTTGTATGATCAGATTATGAATCTTCCGCCGCCGCATCGAACCATGTAGATTATTTTGATTGTGTCGCTTCCTTGGAAGGGCGTCCCATTTTTGAGTTTACCAGTTATTGTTAACGTTACAGTCATGGACCTTTCTTCTATAAGTTGTGTCATGTTAACGTTAGCAAGAATGTATGATATCAGTTTAGCTCTGTCAAATTTAACCATCAAGTCTGGAATAGTGTCATTATCGTAGTCTCCAATGGCTGTAGGGCATAACTCTGCTGGAACAGTGCCATTCAACATTATGGTTGAAACATTGATGTCAGCAACATCGTAGCCTTCTGGAAACTCGATGTAAGCAGTAACCCATCTGCCCCTGCTCCGCAGGTTCAACGAGTCAGGATCCAAGTCAACGATTGATTCCGTCTTCAGCACAAACTCGTCACCGGAAAGCACGTTGCCCGTGGTGAAAGACTGCTCAAACACTCCGTCGCCATCCGCATCAACCATAACAGTAACGCCTTCTTCCCCAAGAGAAAGAGCAGACCAATTGACAGTATACTGATGAATCACATTAGTTGCTATTGGGATGTCGGTGCCTGAAAAGCTCATGAATCCATATTCTGTAACGTTTATTATGGTTAGACCATACAATTCTTCTTGCACACC
>Ga0172366_10001644_pt1 | contig 17430 bp, 13 predicted proteins | sample LakKivSesite69cm_FD_114533 | JGI IMG/M metagenome (GOLD analysis project Ga0172366, IMG submission 114533) | Sediment microbial communities from Lake Kivu, Rwanda - Sediment site 69cm | ecosystem: Environmental > Aquatic > Freshwater > Lake > Sediment | place: Rwanda: Western Province, Lake... | reverse complement strand
GAGATTGCTTCGGCACCTCGTGCCTTGCAGAGACAGCCAGGTGGCCAGGCCTTCCTGTTAGAGGCAACCCGAAGAATGAGGAGGGCAGGTCAACCCCGAAGAATGAGCAGGTGTACGGATATCGCTTCCATCACTTAGAGCTGATAACAAATAGCGGATGTCACAGATTTGTGACATTTTCCGCGTCTATTTTATGACAATTACATGGGGAAGGGGCTACGATGGATGGTAGGACAACAAACGGAGGCGGGGAAATGGCCTGGACGATGGCTGTACTCTGTGTCGCTCTATTCCGGTAGACGCGGGGAAAAAGAGAATGAAAAAACGATCGCTCTTTGGCCTGTTGCCCTATCACCATTTCCACGCTCTTCTATCGCCCCTATCGAATATTCCTGCCAGGCGTGGAGCAGCGCAGGACAGAATCGTAATCATGCAGGCTATTTATGTCTCCCGGGGAGGGTGAAATGAGTACATCGACAGCGCGGCAGACTACACTACAAAGGCTAGAGGTCCAGCAGAGCGACACCCATAATGACGTTATGAGAATGCTGTTGGCGCTGAGAAGATTTTGTTTTCGTGCAATCGCCACCATCTTCTTCGGCCCCTGCTACAGCAGATTCGTGTACTGGATGACCAGCGCCAAACCGCTGGCTGCTGAAGAAACATGGGACCGTTTCACCAGACCTAAGGGCCGTATCAGGGAGTGGTTCATGAACCATTATCCGCCTCCGATTCTAACGCAGCTGTTTGTTGAGCTTTACTACCGGCGCTCTTTCAAATTCAAAGACCATGAGATCGGGGTCTCGCAGCATTATGACCTCTCTAATCGCTTCTACGACCTGTTCCTGGACAAGGGCTATATGTTCTATAGCTGTGGCGACTTCTTAAGAGACAGCGACACTCTTGAGGACGCTCAGCAGAACAAGGCGAACTATCTGCTCAATCTGGTTGATCCCAGGCCGGGGGAGAGGATTCTGGACCTCGGCCCAGGCTGGGGAGCAATGCTGAAAGCGATATATGAGAAGACAGGCGACAAGGAGAACCTGTACGGATATACCCTGTCGCGGGAACAGAAGAGGTACACCGACCAGAAATATGGATTTCGTGTTGAATATAGAGACTTCATCAACACGGAATACGCACCGAAGTCATTTGACAAGATCTTCTCGATAGAGACGATGGAGCATGTGCGGTCATCCGAACTACCGATACTAGCCATGAAGCTGGCCAGGGCTTTGAGGCCCAACGGGAAAGTCATTCATCAGCTCTTCTGCCAGCTGGGGGACGTGCCTCCTCCTCACCTTCGTGCGGCAGGCCTAGAGATATTTCCCGGCTCTGAGCTGAGCTCTCTAAAAAAACACCTCGACAGCTTTGAAAAGGCCAACCTGAAGATAACCGACCACTCTGTTCATGATTACCGGCCCACACTAAAGGCGTGGTTTGATGGTCTGGCCGCCAACAAAGAGCCGGCAATTCGACTGGTCGGTATCCGTAATTACAATAAATACCTGTGCTATTTTGCGGAGGCCTGGCGATTATTCAACGACCGCGACCTGATACTTATGCGGTTTGTTCTGGAACCGGGGGCGGCCTAGGCCCGTCTGCCTGCTACATTCGGGCAATTCGCGTAGTCCGCTGCTGCTCAGGGGCGGTCTATTTCCATATTCAACCTGGAGCCAGATTGTTACCTGGTGCCCTCTGCTGCCTGGAAGAGCAACTGCCATCTCCCCTGCGGTCCTATGAGCGCGCTCCGAAGCAGCAGTCAGGAGGCAGGAGTCAGTAGCCAGTAGTCAGCAGTAAATAGCCAACCGTCACCGGTCAACCGGCGGCGGGCACCTACCAGCCCCCAATCCCCAGCCCCCAATCACTAGTCGCTAGTCGCTAGTCGCTAGTCGCTCGCCGCCCGTCCCTCGCCCCAGCCCCTTTGGCATTCAGGCATTGGACCTCCGGCAGGCACGTTTCCTACGGCCTGGAAGCTTTGATGGAGAAGGTGAGGGGCACCCTGTCGCCTTTCAATCGCCACCACCCGTCCCTATGTTGTTCCATCAGCGGGCGTGAATAGGCGTCAGTTCGTTCCACAACTCCCGGTTGGCTTTCAGATATTCGTCCATCAATCCGATGTCCTCCAGTCCGTGCCATCATTCGATCGTTCCGCTTGTTGCCTGGCGCAGGCAGAATGATATTAACACGCTGGTTCTACGATTGACCAATTCGCCGGTCCATTCGCAAATCGACGGGGCCCGGGCCAACAAACCGGGTCATCAGGCAATCGGGCAAGTTGCACGATTGTCAGACCTGTCGCCCGGCGCAGGAACCGGTCCATTCCTGCGCCAAGGCAGTGACTGTCAGGGGACCCCGGGGCTAGGACCTGCTATGAGGTTTCGGATTCACAGGCCTTGTTTTATGCCCAGAAAGAGAGGGGCTCCCGATTCAGATTTTCTGTCTTCAGGTTGGACCATCTGCGCCCGAAAACAGACATCACTGATTACGCGCAGCCAGTCCTCACATTTGAAAAGACCCAGTACATGCCGGTCGTACTCGCACCGTACTTCTCCTTTCTCATCCCTCAAGAGATAGGCAAAATCAGTGATATGGGTGGTGTCCGTTGGGTCAGGGTCCCAGTCCCATTCGAGGTAGCGCATGCCCCGCCCGGCAACGTCATGACCGCCATGGCTTGTTGATGACCGGAAAGTTTCACCGATGTAATCGGGACAGAACAGAGCAGCGCCACCGGGCCTGCAGTGTATGAACGCCGTCTCTATTGCACGGTGAAGGTCGTGCTCGGTAGTCATGTACGCGATTGCATCTTCTATGAATACAGCATCGAATAGCCGTCCAAGTCTGATGCTCCGCATGTCTCCCTGAATATGCTCGCACTCGGGGTTCAGAGAGCGGCTAACGCCGAGCATACCGGGAGAAAGGTCAACCAGGGTCATGGTGAAAAATGCCTTAAGGTGTGAAGCATTGTTCCCTCCTCCGCTACCGAGTTCGAGAAGTGTTTGCGGAGCAGAGCTGCAGGCAGCGACAATAGTCTTTCGGTAGAACGATGCGTATTCACCATAATCCTCAGGAGCTGAAAGCACCGGCCACCACGATGAAAGGTCTCCGTAGAGCCGGGGCATGTTCGCGCCAGCGGCATGCTGCGACCGGGTTACTTCAGAATCGGATTCATTAATCATCGATGCCTCCCATTGAGAGGGTGTTCCAGATATACACTTGAATGGCCAGGCAGCTCCGTGCGATTACCGGCCAAACCGATTAATCGCCACGAATCGGGGCGCAGGAGAGAACCAGTAAGAGGTCGCAGGCCTGACGCCTGGCCCGGCTCTGCTCATCGTCGGGATGCATTCTTCTTGCCCGGCACCCTGAGCACCGTCCGCCGCCCGTTGTATCTCTCGACATCATACTGTGTGTCCACGTCGACAAACCTCGGCCGCCCGATAATGTTAGCCAGCGGGCAGAAGCTGATCTCGCCATTTCTGAAACATACCATATTGCCGAAGCGCCCCATCACCACCAGGTCCATGGCGGCGATACCGAAGTATCTACCCATTCTCCGGTCAAAAGCACAGGGGGCCCCGCCCCGCTGCAGATGGCTGAGATTGATGCTTCGTGTCTCCAGTTTTGTCGCCTCCTGGATCTCTCGCGCCAGTGAGTCGGCTACGCCACCCAGATACTTGTGCCCAAAGGCGTCCAGGCCCTCTTGCCTGATGGATTCCACCCCACCCTTTGGTTTGGCGCCCTCGGCCACTACGATGATCTCATACCTGGCTCCCTGGCGCCTCCCCTCCATAACCAGCTCGTTGACCTTGTCCACACGGAAATCGTGTTCCGGGATGAGAATGATAAATGCCCCGCTGGACTCCCCCCCTTCCAGGGCCAGAAAGCCGCTCTGCCTGCCCATTGTCTCCACAACGAATATCCGCTTGTGAGAGCCGGCCGTCGTCCGCAGCCTATCGATCTCCTCGGTGATGACATTCACGGCGGTCTCGAATCCCAGCGTATAGTCGGTCTCGGGCAGGTCCTTGTCTATCGTTTTGGGGATGCCCACCACGTTCACTCCCTGTTTCGCCAGCAAGTTGGCCACGCCCAGCGTGTCATCGCCGCCGATCACCACCAGCGCATCCAGACCCAGTCTCTCGATATTGGCGAGTACCCTCCCGGACCGGTTGTTCTCAGGGCTATAGGGATTGGTGCGGGACGTGCCCAACATACTACCGCCATACCTGTCCCAGGTCCGCACCACGTCCTGATTTAAGGGGACGATATAATCTTCGCCGTTTGGTCCCCCGGGCTGAGCTTCCATCAATCCCTTCCATCCATCCTTTATGCCCAGAACACTGTACCGGACCTTTCTCTCCAGCTGTAACCGCTCATCGAGTGCCGTCTTGACCACCCACTTAATGGCGGGGTTGATTCCGGCGCAGTCACCGCCGCCCGTCAGAACTCCGATCTTGCTTTCCCTCATGTGAACACCGTCCTCTTCTACCCGGTCGATTTTTCCCCATAGTAGGCCAACCAGCGGGCATAGTCAACACTGCTTCCCGGCACGACGGTCGAGATTGTCGATTAGCAGAACAAGCCCGCGTTCAGGGTCCGCTTCGCGACCAGGAGCCGACTCACTTTAGCCATTGCCGGAATCCATAGACGCAGGCCCTCTTCGGGGTGGGCCTCCCCGGGTAATGAGCGTACCACGAGCGACCGCAGTCACAGCAAGGATACCGCAAACAGTATAGAATACCTATTGAGAAGATAGTGATGAACGCGACATCGAGCCGAGGAGGGAGGATATGAGATTCGAAACGATGGCCATTCATGCCGGCAACAGACCGGATGCAGCTACCGGAGCTATCACGGTACCGATCTACCAGACGTCAACCTTCGTGCTCAAGGATGTGGGCAAGCCAACGGGCTGGTACTATTCCCGGGCGGGGAATCCGACCAGAAAGGTGCTGGAAGACACCATCGCGCGGCTTGAAGGAGGGAAGGCGGGCTTTGCCTTCGCCACCGGTATGGCTGCTGAGACGACGGTCATGCACCTGCTGAGAACCGGCGACCACATAATCTCGGGGGAGGACGTTTACGGAGGGACCTACAGCCTGTTTCGGGATGTGATGCCCGCCTTCGGCCTGGAGTTTACCTTCGTCAGAATGGATGACCCGAAGACAATAGAGCAAGCAATAAAGCCCAGTACCAGGATGTTGTGGCTGGAGACTCCCTCCAATCCGCTGCTCAATATCGTGGACCTAGAGATGGTGACCGATATTGCCAGGAAACACAAGCTGCTGACGGTAGTAGATAATACGTTCGCCAGCCCGTACTTCCAGAGGCCGATTGAGTATGGAGTCGACCTTGTCGTCCACTCTACCACCAAGTATCTCAACGGACACTCCGATGTTGTCGGCGGCGCCGTGGTAACGACCACCGATGAATTAAGCCAGAAGTTGCAGTTTCTGCTCAATGCCCTGGGGACGCCTGCCGCCCCCTTCGACTGCTGGCTAGTGCTGCGGGGGATTGAGACGCTTCCGGTGAGGATGAAGCAACATCAGGAGAACGCCTTTGCCGTGGCCAGGTATCTCGAAGGACATCCCAAAGCAAAGAGGGTGTTCTATCCCGGGCTCGAGTCCCACAAAGGGCACGAAGTCGCCGCGAGACAGATGAAGGGATTCGGCGGGGTAGTGTCCTTTGAACTGGGAGGCGGTACCGAGGCTGCCAGCACCTTCTTAAGAAAGCTCAAGGTCTTTTCTCTGGCGGGCTCACTGGGCGACGTCGCTTCTCTGGCCGAGCACGCGGCTACCATGAGTCACGCCCCGATGTCTGAGGACTACAGGCGGAGGGTGGGGATAACCGATGAACTCGTCAGGTTATCGGTCGGCCTGGAGAACATCGACGACCTGGTTGAGGACCTGGAGCAGGCGCTCGGTTGAAGGCAGGTCTAGAAACGGTCCAAACAGTGACGACAGCCGGCCATTTCGTGCCGTCCAGATTTGGGGAGTCTAGCCCCCGGACCTCTCGTTTGTGGGTGCGGTGAGTGAATATGAATCGGGCAAGGCCAGGTGACCTTTCAAGTGTTTGTGCAACAATCCGGGCCCCCGTCCACCGGTGAGTACATGGACTGCCCTTCACCCAACTTATGGTGATAGAATACACGGTGGAAAAGCCGGGGAATGCGAAATGGTTCTGTCTAATGGATATCCGGAGAGGGAATAGTTGAACATAAGGACAATTACCTTTGGCGACGTGACCTGGGCTGACATTGTGCAGCCGACCAGAGAAGCAGCGGCGTATTTATCGGAGCATTATCATTTCAACGCCCTGGATATTGAAGATGCTCTGAGCCCCCGGCAAGTCTCGAAAATAGAAGAATACCCGGAATACCTCTTTGTTATCTTTCACCTCTCGGTGTTTGAGAAAGTGAGGCGGGTAAGCGAAAGAAAACAATGGGCAGCATTTGTTGGCCCTGACTATCTGGTGACAATTCGGCCTCCCGAGCTTAAGGTCGCAGACGAGCTATTTCAGGAGTGCGAAACTAGGACGGAAACTCGTGAGCAGTATCTGGGTCAGGGTTCGGGTTATTTGCTGTATCAGTTATTCGACCGGGCGATAGACCAGTATTTTAAGGTACTGGACAAGATTCGCGGCTTAATGGATGATATCGAGGAGGGTGCTTTCCGGGAAGATGTTGAAGTAGCCGGCCCTCTGAGCAGTCTCAGGAGGGACATCATTGACCAGAGACAGGTGATGTTTCCGACCCGAGCGCTTCTGGTAGAACTGGAACCTAAGCTGAAGCAGTATTCTAAGACAGACTTGACCCTATACTATAGCGACCTGATGGACCATGTGAACAAGGTGTGTAGTACCCTCGACGAGTGCACAGAGGTGATAGACGTATTCAAGGACTCGGATTATCTTCTGAGCGCTTATCGTTCCAACCGTGCGATTCGCGCCATCGCTATCTTGTTAGCGATTGGCCTGCCGTTTGTGATCGTCGCCGGTGTTTACCTCATCTTGCCCGGCGGTTTGGAGAAGGGCACCTCCGAGACCTTTGCTGCGTTGTTATCGATAGTCGTGGTCCTTATAGGCACAATACTCTATCTCTTGCGCCGCAGGCACTTGATTTAGGAAAACGCCGATAGGTGCTAGAATGAGACGATCGGCTTACTTTCCATTGGCAAACCGTCGGTAGAACCACCTTTTCATCAGCTCGGTCAGCCCCAAATACACCACGATAAAGCCCACCAGTATGAGCAGGAAGGTCACCGGCAGAGGCACGAAGCCGAAGATTTCGCCGCCTACGGACGTAAACGGCAGCACCATTGCCACCACCAGAACAATGATGATGTTAAGCAAAAGCAATCTATTGGGCCTGCTGCGGACAAAGGGAATCGTCCGGGTCCTGATGACAAATATCACCAGCGTCTGAGTGAACAGCGACTCTACGAACCAGGCCGTCTGGAACAGAGGTGCGCCGGCTCTGAAGACGTAAATCATGACGAAAAAGGTGGCGAAATCGAAGACGGAACTGACCGGCCCGAAGGCAACCATGAAATTCCGGACAAAAGAAGTCTTCAATCGCTGCGGCCGCTGGATATAAGTCTGGTCTACATTATCGGCTGGCAGAACCAGCTGCGCGAAGGAATAGAGCAGGTTATTTAAGAGTAACTGGACAGGCAACATGGGCAGGAAGGGCAAGAATAGTGAGGCCCCGGCGGCGCTGAACATGTTGCCGAAGTTGGAGCTAATAGCCATCCGGATATACTTCATGGTGTTGCCAAAGGTCTTCCGCCCTTCAGCGACTCCATCGGCGATTATCTTCAGGTCGTTCTGCAGAAGTATGATATCCGCCGATTCTTTGGCAATATCCACGGCATTAGTGACAGAGATGCTGACATCGGCGACCTTCATCGACGGGGTGTCGTTGATGCCGTCTCCAAGGTAGCCCACTACGTGTCCGTTGGCTTTCAGGGCGTTCATGACGCGGTTCTTCTGCCCCGGGGTAACCCTGGCGAAGACGTCTGCCTTCTCTACAATCTGGGCCAGCGCATCGTCAGCGATGTTTTGAATCTCGCTACCCTGTACAATATTGCTGGGGGAGGCCTCGATAGTCCGCCGGAGCGACTGGGTTTGCTCATCATATCGTTTCCCACGACGGTACTGGTAGACCTGGAAACCGAGCTGGTCACAAACCTTACCGGCCACAACCTCATTGTCGCCCGTGAGAATCTTAAGCTTAACGCCGGCGCCTCTCAGCAGTTCCAAGGATTCTCCGGCGGTTGCCTTAATTGGGTCAACGAAAGCAATGAAGCCCAGAAGAATCATATCAGCTTCATCGGGAATGGAATATAGAGGCCTACTATCTACTTTTCTATAGCAGACGCCCAGCACGCGGAATCCCCGGGAACTTAACTCACCGTATTCTCTTGCTATTCTCTTACTAGCGTCAGCCGTCAACGCATGGACATCGGCATCCACTTCATACTGCGAAATGATCTTGATGATTTCATCCGGAGCGCCCTTGGTAATGAGGAAATGCTCCCCGTCTGCTTTGACCACGATGGAGAGTCGCTTCCGGACGAAATCAAAGGGGATTTCATCAACCTTCTGATACTGGCTTATATCTGTTTCCTGATGCTGGAGTATAGCTTCGTCCAGTGGACTGCGCAGCCCGGTCTGGAAATGACTGTTCAGAACTGAGTAAAGCAATACTTTGTCTGACTCGCTGTCCTCTATGTCGACATGGCGTATGAGAGTAGCCCTGTTCTCCGTCAAAGTTCCGGTCTTGTCGGAGCACAGGACGTCCATACTTCCGAAATTCTGCATCCCGGCCAGGCGTTTCACAATGACGCCTTTCCTGGACATGGCTGTCGCGCCTCTGGAGAGGTTGATGGAAAGGATTACCGGCAACAGTCCTGGAGTCAGGCCCACGGCCAGCGCCACTGAAAAGAGCAGAGATTCAATAACGCTGCGCTTGAACAGCGCGTTGATGAAGAAGACCACAATGATCAGGACAAAGGTGACCTGCATGATGAGGTAACCAAACCTCCTCAGACCGCCCTCGAACTCGGTCTCTGGCTTCCTCTCGGCGCTCTCTCTGGCAATCTCGCCGTACTCCGTAGAACCACCGGTCTTGACTATGACCGCAGTGGCCGTACCCGCAGTCGATGACGTGCCCATGAACAGATAGTTGCTCCATTTGTCCGAGTCCGCGATAACCGGCCCTTGGACAGGTTCCGCGGTCTTTTCCACCGGAAACGACTCACCGGTCAAGGCCGATTGGTCGACGAAGAAATCCCTGGCGGAGATTACCCTGGCGTCCGCCGGCACGATATCGCCGGCCGAAAGAAGGACGACATCCCCCGGCACCATCTGCGAGATTTCAATATCCTGCCTGGCACCACTTCTGAAGACGGTGGCCGTGGTTGCCACCCTCTTTGTAAGTGCCTCGGCAGCTCTCCCCGCCCGGTATTCCTGGGTAAAATCGAGAGATACGCTCACCAAAACGATGAAAACGATGATGACGGCGCTCAGCGGCTGACCCAAAAAACCGGATACGATGGCCGCAATTATCAGTATGATAGTTACCGGGCTTCTGAAATGGGAGAGGAATTCAAGGGCAACATGCCTTCTTCTCCTGCTGACTATCTCGTTGCGACCATAGGTTTCCAGGCGCCTTTCCGTCTCTTCAGTGCTAAGCCCTGTTGCTGTGGTACCCAGGCGGTCCAGGACCCGGTCGGGGGGTAGGGATATGACCTCGTCAGCATTTATCAGGTCTGCGCCAGCCGGTAGCGTTCTTCTATTTTGCTTACTGATTCGTCTGTTGAGCACCAAGCTGGCCCCCTCTGAAGTCGAGTGTGTCTATCGCAATCTACCAACAGTCTAACCCAGTCACCATGCCGAAACAACCCCTTCTCTGATGCTCATCAACCGATGCGTTACTTGAAGCGATGCGCAGATCACAGTGGCCCACTTTCTGCAGACCAGCGAGGCTTCTACTGCGACTTCTGGCTTGCCGCGATATACATCTCGGCGGCATGAAGTGAGCTGCGTACCAGTGGACCGGACACCGCGGAGACAAACCCCAGCTTGTCTGCCATGACTCGATATTCTTCAAACTCTTCGGGGCGAACGTACCGGACCAACTGGTGATGCTCCAGCGAAGGCTGTAAATACTGGCCAATGGTTAGAAGGTCGCAGCCGGCTCGCCTGAGGTCGACCATCACTTGAATGACCTCCCCACGCGATTCGCCTAATCCCAACATGAACCCGGATTTGGTCAGGAGATTCATGCCGAGCAGTTTGGCTCGCCTAAGAAGTTCGAGCGACCGCCGGTATTTCGCCTGGGGGCGGACCTCCGGATAGAGCCGCAGCACCGTTTCTACGTTGTGGTTGAGAACGGCAGGCGAAGCATCCGTCACCGTTCGCAGGGCAGAGTCTGACCCTTGAAAGTCGGGGATAAGGACTTCGACCACAATGCTTGAATCATATTCATGGATTGCCCTGATGGTCCGGGCGAACTGGGAGGCGCCGCCGTCGGGAAGGTCATCTCTGGTCACAGACGTTACGACTACATACCGCAGACCCAATCTGTCAACTGCCTGCACAATATGGTCTGCCTCTTGTATGTCTAGAGCCTGGGGCTTGCCGTGGTTCACCGCACAGAAGGTGCAGTGCCGAGTACAGGTGTTTCCCAGTATCATGAACGTGGCCGTACCTTCGGAAAAGCATCTTGTCCGGTTGGGACAGCGAGCGCTTTCGCAAACGGTGTGCAGCTTCAGGTCACGGGTCAGCTTCGTAACCCCATTGAGCACCGCGGGCTCAAGAGCGGCTAGCTTCAGCCATTCGGGGCGTCTAATATAGACAGCCATCTATCACTCTCCTGCTCACAGCGTAGGCAGAACGTCTCCGAGAAGGAAGGGAGCAATCTTTCTATGATGGTTTCCATCTCTACCCGATGCCCTAACAGCTCCGAAACCGAAGTCATCACTTCGCCCGAGAGGCCGCAAGGTCTTGCGTATCTGAAATATCGCAGGTCGTTACTTACGTTGAGGGCAAAACCGTGCGTGGTAATGTGGTGGCTGACGTGTATGCCTATGGAGCAAATCTTGTTCCCGCCCACCCAGACACCGGGGTATTCGGCCACCCGGTCGGCCTGGATGCCCAGGGCCAGCAATAGCTCGATAACGGTCGCCTCCAGTTTCCAGATATACTCGCGCACGCCCAGGCCGTGCTCTTTAAGGTTAAGGATGGGATAGCCGACAAGCTGTCCCGGACCGTGAAAGGTAAGAGCTCCTCCGCGATTAGTATGAAACACGGCTATTCGCTCTCGAGCCAGTGTCTCCGGTGGCACGGTTATGTCCTCCTCTCCCCTGAACCGCCCTATGGTGAAAACCGGCGGGTGCTGCAGGAGCAGTAATACGTCGTCGATTCTGCCATCTGCTCTTGCGTGCATCAATTCTTGCTGCAAATTCAAGGCACGCTCATACGGCACTGTCCCCAGGTAAGGGGCAATGCAGGTTTTCTTGAGCGTGGAGATACTCATCGGTAAAGCGCTACATCCTCTGGAAGTGGATGGCACCATGGAACTGACCCATGGCCGTTTCGCGGACTGCCTCAGGTAGAGTGGGGTGGGCATGAATGGTGTGGACAATATCCTCGGCCGTCAGCCCCAGTCGTACGGCCAGCACGCCCTCGGCGATGAGATCGCTGGCATGGGGACCCATGATGTGCATTCCCAGGACTACGCCATCGTCAGCATGACAAATCATCTTGACCATTCCGGCCGTCTCACCCATGGCCACGGCACGACCGCAGGCGGCAAAGGGAAACTTGCTCACTTTATAGGGAATCCCGTCAGCTTTGGCTCTTTCCTCGGTGATACCGACACCGGCTATCTCGGGCTGACAGAAAATACAGTTAGGAATGGCGCGATAATCAGCTTGACGGGAACTACCAAGCGCATTCTCAACGGCTATTTCTCCCTCATAAGAGGCGACGTGTGCCAGCATGTTCTTGCCCAGAACGTCCCCGATGGCATAAACGTCTTTGATATTTGTTTCAAGGTATTCGTTTACTTTGATAGCCCCACGGTCCGTCTGTATACCAAGCTCCGACAGGTTCAGCCCTTCGGTGTAAGGCGCACGCCCGGTGGCCATAAGGACCATTTGCCCATCAACCCCTTGCTCACCCTCCGGGCCATCCCAGACCACCCTGAGGACCTCTCCCTTTGTCTCGATAGCCTTGACCGCAGCTTCGGTCCTGACTCCAATACCCTGCTTCGGCAGGGTCTGGACGAAACGCCGCCCGATTTCCTCATCAACAGGCTCCAGCCGAAGGGGACGTCTCTTAACAATGGTTACCTTTGTCCCCAGGGCATTGAAGATGCCGGCAAACTCAACGCCCACGTGACTACCCCCGACGACCACCAGGCTGTCGGGGAGTTCAGTTAGCTCAAGGATATCATCGGTGGTGAGCACACCCGGCAGGTCTCTGCCGGGGACCGGGAGCGGAGTAGATTCCGAACCGGTGGCGATGATAAGCTTTCTGGTTGATATCTCTTCGTTATTCACTGCAACCAGGTGGGGAGACACAACCCGCCCGGCGCTCCGGCAGACACGTATCTTGTTTGCTTTCATTAACTGTTCAACGCCGGACACCAGCTGGCTAACCGATTTGCTTTTGTGGGCCATAATCCCGGGAAAATCTATCCTGATGTTGTCAGCCTTTATACCGAAACCGTCTGCCGCTCTTGCTTCAAGGAGTAGTTCCGCGCTTCTGAAGAGCGCCTTGGTGGGAATACAGCCCCGGTTAAGGCAGGTGCCGCCGAGCTTGTCCTTCTCCACCAGAGCCACTTTGGCTCCCAGGTGAGCAGCGTGAATGGCCGCCACATAACCGGCAGGGCCTCCGCCAATTATGACTATGTCGCGCTCATCCAAAGCCTTACCTCCCCATCCGCCAGCGCAGGTCCGGGTTTCTGGCTGCCCTGACATCGTCCAGCCGTCTAACGGGCGTGTTGTGCGGGGCAGTGTGCAGGATTTCGGGGTTTTCCTCGGCATCTCTGGCTATCTCTTTCATCGCCTCGATAAAGGCATCCAGCGTCCCTTTGCTCTCCGTCTCAGTGGGTTCGATCATCAAGGCCTCCTCCACTATCAAGGGGAAATATACGGTGGGAGGATGAAGGCCGTAGTCAAGCAAACGTTTGGCGATATCCAGAGTGTGGACCCCTTTTGCCTTTTGTCGCCTGCCCGAAAACACCACTTCATGCATGCAAATGCGATCGTAGGGCAGGTAGTAATATGGCTTTAGCTTTGCCCTGAGGTAGTTGGCATTCAGCACGGCGTCCTCACTGACCTCCTTCATTCCTTCGGCGCCCAGAGAACGAATATAAGCATAAGCCTTGCACATCACCCCGAAGTTTCCCCAGAAATTAGCTATCCTCCCGATAGACTTGGCCGGTGAAACAGACTTATACTTGCCATCGCTCTTAGCCACCAGAGGCGAGGGCAGAAAATCGGCAAGATTCTCCTTAACGCAGACGGGACCTGACCCCGGGCCGCCTCCGCCGTGGGGAGTGCTGAAGGTCTTGTGCAGATTCAGCTGCACGTAATCGTAGCCCAGCTCCCCGAACTTCACCCGCCCCAGGAAAGCATTCAAGTTCGCGCCATCGGCACCGAGGAGCCCTCCCCTTTCATGGACCAGCCGGCTAATCTCCAGTATCCGCGGGTCAAATAGGCCCAGAGTGGTAGGCATGGTCAGTGTTAAGGCAGCCACCTCCTCGTTCATGGCCGATTCCAGGCTTGTCATATCCACGTTGCCTTCACTATCGGAGGCAACCACGCCTATCTCAAATCCGCACATAGCAGCGCTGGCCGGGTTTGTGCCATGGGAAGAATCGGTTAATAGTATCTTCTTCCGGGCTTTATCTCCTCGGTCTTGATGGTATGCCTTTACCAGTAGCAAGCCGGTATACTCACCGTGCGCTCCGGCTAGAGGAACCAGGCTGGTGGCATGCATGCCGGTAATCTCAGTCAGATATTCCTGCAACTCGAACATGAGCTGCAGCGCCCCCTGAACGGACTTCTCCGGCTGGAGAGGGTGAATTGAGGCAAAGCCGGGCAGTCTGGCGACATCCTCATGCCACTTCGGATTGTATTTCATGGTGCAACTGCCCAGCGGATAAATCCCGGTATCCACCCCGTAATTGAGTTTACTCAGGGCCGTGAAATATCTCATCAACCCGACCTCGCTTACCTCGGGCAGCTCAAGCTCCTGCCGCAGTAGCTCTTTGGGGGGCAACTCGGCCGGAGGCACGTCCAGAGCCGGCAGACTGCACCCGACCTTGCCCGGCTGGCTAATATCTGGCAACAAGTAATGATGACTCATATCCCGCTCCTACAACGCTCCAAGTATTTCAACTAGCTTGTCTATCTCTTCTTTGGTGTTCATCTCGGTGACACAGAGCACCATGGTATCGCCCATTATGTGGCTTATGTCCAAACCGCCGATGATTCCCTTCTTGAGAAGCATCCGGTTAATCTCGGTGGGCTCTACCGGGCAACGAACAGCGAACTCCTTGAAGAAAGGCCCGGGAAAGACGAGCGAATATCCCTTGAGTCTAGCTATTCTATCGGCAGCATAGTGAGCTTTGTGATAGCACAGCTCGGCCACGCGCTTTAGGCCGCTCTTACCCAGCGTAGCCAGATAAACTGCCGCGGCCAGAGCCATCAAAGCTTCACTGGTGCAGATATTAGATGTGGCCCGCTCCCTGCGGATATATTGCTCACGCGTCACCAGGGTCATGACATATCCCGGGTTGCCGTCAACGTCCACGGTCTTGCCCACAATCCTGCCCGGCATCTGGCGCACGTACTGCTGGCCGCAGGCAAAGACACCCAGACCCGGGCCGCCGAAACTCATCGAGTTGCCGAGCGCCTGACCATCGGCAACGGCAATATCGGCCCCATATTGTCCCGGTGGCTGAAACATGCCCAGCGAAATAGGATCAACTATGGCAACGAACAGGGCGCCGGCGTCATGGGCTTTTCGTGCATGTGCCTCCATACCTTCGAGATGGCCGAAGAAATTGGGCTGCTGGGCCACCAGGCAGGCGCAGTCCGCAGGCAATCTACAGCCCGGCTCTATGGTCTCCATAGGAAAATTCCGGCCTTTGACGTAAGTACTTATCACCTCACGGTAGGTCGGATTCACAGTGGCCGACACGGCGACCTTGTTTCTCTTGGTTGCTACACACGCCATTATGGCGGCCTCTCCGGCGGCTGTGGCGCCGTCATACATCCCGGCATTGCTCACTTCCATCGCGGTGAGCTGGCAGATAAGCGACTGGTATTCATAGGTGCTTTGCAGCGTACCCTGGCTGACCTCGGCCTGATAGGGCGTGTAGGCAGTGTAGAACTCGCTCCGGCCGATAACATGTTCGACTGTGGCCGGAATGAAGTGGCGGTAGCTGCCCCCACCCAGGAAACACGCATAGTTATCCAAACTGGCATTACGGTTCGCCAGGCGATTGAGCTCCTTTTTGAGTTCCAGCTCAGAGAGTGGGGACGGCAGCCTGAACTGTGCGTGACGCAAACCTTCGGGAATATCCCCGAATAACTTCTCGACCGAGCCGACGCCGATTTCCCGCAACATGGCGCTACGGTCAGCCTCGGTACTCGGCAAATAAGGTGATGGCATTATGTAAACCTCCTGCTTATTCCGATTGCTTCTCGGTCAATTCGGCCACGAATTCGTCGTACCTGGCGTTGTCCATCAACTTATTAAGCTCTGAGGGCTTGCTCAACTCCACCCTGACCAGCCAGCCGGCTCCGTAGGGGTCTTCATTCACCAGCTTCGGCTCAGCAACGACGGTTTGGTTGACTTCCAGCACTTTCCCGCTGGCCGGCGAGAAGATATCCGAAACGGCTTTCACGGATTCCACCTCGCCCATCTTTTTGCCCTGTGTCACCTGAGTTCCCGGCGTCGGTAAATCTAAGAACACTATGTCTCCCAGTTTAGATTGGGCATAGTCGGCAAGCCCTACCTTGCCCTTACTTCCGGATTCCGCATAAATCCATTCATGCTCCGATGTAAACTTATAGTCTTTTGGTGTCATCTTATCCTCCTCGCTTGTAGAATTGCTTATGAACTACCTCGGCAGGTACCGGTTTGTTGCGAATCATTATATCTATCTTGGTGCCGATTCTGGCCAGCTCGATGGGAACGTAGCCGAATCCGATATTGGCATTCAGCGTCGGCGCGTAGCCGCCACTGGTGACCTGCCCCACCTCTCTGCCGGACCTGGCAATCTTGTAACCCGAACGGGCTATGCCCTGCCCCTGCCCCGTCATTCGAAAACCGACCAGCTTGCGCCTTATGCCCCGGCGCTTAATCTCGAGCAAAGCGCTTTTGCCGACGAAGTCGCCGCTGTCAATCTCCACCAGCCACCCCAGGTCAGCCTCAAAAGGATTGGTGGTCTTGTCCATGTCCTGTCCGCACAACATCATACCGGCCTCCAATCGCAAGCTGTCACGGGCGCCCAGGCCGCAGGGTTTAACTCCCTGCTTAGTGAACGATTCCCATAGCTGCCGCGCATTTGCCACCTCAGCGATTATCTCAAACCCGTCCTCTCCGGTGTATCCGGTCCTGGAGGCGAATACCTCCATATTCTCTATCGTCGTCTGGCTGTGACCGAAGCGAGGCAATTGGCAGACCCCCTTCAGGTTCTGCAGCCGGCAAACAGCCGGGCCCTGAACAGCCACCATCGCCGTCGCTGCGCTTCTATCTTGAATGACGATATCAGGGTCTGAACCTGCCCAACGCCGCAGCCAGGCCAGCTTCTCTTCAATATGGGCCGCATTCCAGACTATGAGATAACGGTCGGCTGTCAGCCGGTATGCCCATAAATCATCCAGGACACCCCCATCCTCCAGGCACAACAGGCAGAGCTCCGACAAGCCTATCTCCAGCTTGCTCACCCGCCTGGTTAACACCCTATCGAGGAAGACCCCGGCCTTCTTTCCGCTTACCCAAACCCTCCCCATGTCGGAGACATCGAAAATACCCGCTGCCGACCGGACAGTCTTGTGCTCTTCCAGGATAGAAGTGTACCAGACAGGCAAGTCCCAGCCCGCGAAATCCATCATCCTGGCCTTCAACTCATGATGTACCTTATTAAGGGGCGTCTTCTCTAGCTGTTCTCCCATTTATCTCTCTGTACAAAACCTCCTTATAGACTTTCCGTTCACCCCCGTAAGCAAAAGGGAAGGCCTATTTATAATAGGTCTTCCCTGTCTCTTTACCTGAGAGATCGCCCGCCAGCGCTTGCGGGCTTACCCCTTCGGTGCTCTAATATCGAAGCCTCTCCAGGGATTTTCCTTACGGTAGTCCTTTTGCCTGAAAGTTTCGAGAGCTAGTCCCTTTCCTCTTCGGCTCCCT
>Ga0172366_10001643_pt1 | contig 17431 bp, 15 predicted proteins | sample LakKivSesite69cm_FD_114533 | JGI IMG/M metagenome (GOLD analysis project Ga0172366, IMG submission 114533) | Sediment microbial communities from Lake Kivu, Rwanda - Sediment site 69cm | ecosystem: Environmental > Aquatic > Freshwater > Lake > Sediment | place: Rwanda: Western Province, Lake... | reverse complement strand
CGAATAGACAACCCGACCCGGCGAACTCTCAACATAAAACCTACCCTCACCTGCGATCGGCTCATTCGACTGAACAACAAAGCCCTTCCGATCACCAGGGCCGTAACCCGACTGATCAACCAGAACATCCAGCACAACCGGACGAAGCCAGGATGAAGAAGTCCTGTTGAACCCGAGGATGCTTGTCGTCCTGCGGGAGAACCACAGATTGCTGGCCCTCAGCACCCAGATGACGTCCTCGACCTCCGCCAGCCAATTGACCTTCTCCAGCTCTATCTCCCCGACCTTCAGGATCTTCCGGATGCTTCCATCTGCAGGGTCCCAGATGCCAAGGCCGAATCCCGTCCCGATCCAACCTTGCCCAAGCTCCGAATCCCACAACGTTGCATAGACCATCGGGCTGGGCAAGCTCTCCGAGCCGTAGCTCTTCCATGTGAGGCTACTCCTGTTCAGGACGGAGAAACCGCTGCTGGTTGCGGCAAGGATGTATCCGGGGGACGCAGAAACCGAGAAAACGGTATTTGAGATGAGTCCATCCTCCTTCTTCCAGGACCGCCAGGCGCCAGACGACACATCGAATTCACAGATGCCCCCACGCATCGTGCCAAACAGGACCAGATCATCGAGCACGCACATCGACAGGATCCAGTTGTCCGAAAGCCCGTCGGCATCGGTGAACGTTGCCCAGGAATCCATGGCGCTGTCATACCTCGCAACGCCCCTAGTCGTGCCAACCCACAGTAGACCATTCTGGACCGCCAGACAGTTGACCGAGACGGAGGGCAGATGCTCAGCCCCAACCTTTGACCACAAACCCGGACCATCCTGCACAAACAGACCATCCTTGGAACCCAGCCAGACCTTCCCGAAAGCCGACACACCACAGGTCGTGTAGTTGACAGGGACGCCTCCTCCCTGCACAAGATGCCTCACATCACCCGAAACCAGGTCACCAACGAAGACTCCCTCCTTGCCCGCCCCAAGCCACAGATCATCCCCATCCGCAAAACCGTAGAAGAGCTCTTGGCCAACATGGATGGATTCCAGACCCCCCACGATGGGCACAACGGCCAGAATGGATAGCGTCAGGATAGCGGCAAGGGATCTCAAATCATCGCCGAGCTCCGGGCTATGGAATCGAACTTAAAGATGCATCTCGATCCCAACGCTCCCCACGGGAACGCCCCGCGGCAAGCCAGAGTAGATGCCAAGGCCCAGGTCCTTCAGCTCAGGTTCAATGGCCCAGCGCCATGTCGTGGAACCTTCGCCTCGTCCTGTTCATCTCTGGTATGCGGCTGGCATCACTCTGGTTGTGCACCCGGTTCGTGAGCAGTAGGGCGAAGAAATCCCTCGCAGGATCGATCCAGATGGAAGTACCGGTGTAGCCGGTGTGGCCATAGGCGGATTTCGAGAAGTGTTTGCTCGCGGGGTCGTCGGGCGAACGCCGCTTGAACCACCCGAGTCCGTAGGCGTTTGCCCCATCATCGGCCCAAATGCTTGTGGCCTTTTCGATGGTCTGTCTGGAGAGAAACGTTTGTCCTTTTCCGAGCATCATCCTGCAGAACTTCGCCAAGTCGTCGACGCACGAGAAAAGCCCGGCGTGTCCGCTGGCGCCCCCCATGAACCGCGCGCTGGCGTCGTGAACGACGCCGACCAATGCGGTCCGTCCTGTTCGAGACCTCTCGGTGGCGACTATTTCAGGCCTGAGCCGGCGGGGCGGACGATACATCGTTCGATCCATCCGCAGCGGTTCAAAGACAATTCTCCTCCCGAGCGTGTCGAGGGCCTGTCCTGAGACGCGCTCCAACAGCTTCCCCAGAAGCATGAAACCCACATCGCTATACAGCGTCCTGCTCCCGGGGACATAGACCATCTCTGTCCTGCAGATGCAATCGAGCACCTGGGAAGGATCCTTGCACAGCTTGGGGATCGGAAGGCCGGACGGCAGGCCCGAACTGTGCGAGAGAACCTGGCCCACTGTGACGCCGTCCCTCCACCCTCCCGAGAACTCAGGGAGGTGACGGCCAACAGGCTCATCCGGGGACAGCTCCCCCCATTCCCACATCTTCAGTCCGATCGTCGCCGTACAGACGGGCTTGGTTAGGGATGCGACATCGAATATGGACTTCCTTCGCATGGGCTTTCGGGATGGGACCCTCTGCGCGAGTCCGACCTGGCCCCGGCTGACGACCCTGCCACGTTCCTCAACCAGCCAGACGGCTCCCGGGAAGAGACCCAAGGAGATCGATGAATCGATGAGGCAGGTTATCTTGTCATCAATCGCGTGGTCCACGCCCATCGGGAACACGGCCATCTGAAATAGGTTTGTCGCGGACTCGCGTCCCCCTTGGCTCCCGAAGACAACCCAGGTCCGTGGGGCTGAGGCGCACCAAATAACATATATGGTCATCGGTACTTGGACACCGGCGAGATAATGGCCGCCCCCAGGTGGCGTTGGCCCATATTTGAAAGGGATTCCTTGAGGACCGTCCTGCTGCTTGCTGCAATGGTGACATTTGCCTTCGTGGCGCCGGCGCATGGGCAGGAGAAGATTCGCGTGCTTGCGATAGGGCAGGTGTTCCCGGCTGAGTGTCCACTTCCCCACTGGTTCCCGACGGATCCCCTTTTCGAGCTGACCCTGATACCTACCGATGTCGACATGATCGCGGGCTTCACCGAGGACGAGGCCCGTCGCTATGTCCGACAGTACTTCCCAAGGACCAAGGAGGGCGTGGGCGAGTACGAATTCATCATGTACCCGGACGGGAACCTACAGCCCCTAACCAATGTTCAGATTTCATACCTGACCGATGCCGTCCTGACGGGAGGCCGCTCCGGGCTGGCCACGATGGGCGGCGGCCTGAACAGCCCAGAGGGCAATGTATGGTACACTTGGCTGGGCACGACCCTTGCGGAACTCCTCCCCGTGAACATGGATCCGACGATGAAGAGGCCCAACAGCGACTTCTCCATAAGGGTGACCAAGGACGATCCTCCGGTCCTCTCCGTCTTCAAGCCGCTGGGGATCGAGCGGGTCGTCGGCTATCATTTCACAACGCTCTTCGAGAAGTTGGGCAGCACCGTCTGGGCCATCGTCAAACCTGTCTCCTTCTACAAGACCGATACCCCCTGGCTTGTCTCCATGGATCAGGGCAAGGGCAACTTCTGGGCGGTCGCGGACGACATCGACCACGGGTGGTGGTGGTACATGCACCACTCCTACAACAACCCGTACTCCTTTGATGTCCTAGTCAACATCATCCTGTATGCCAGGGGAAGGGACCTCCCTGAGAACATTGAGATCGTCCACAAGGCAAGGGAGGAGTTCCGCAACTTCAAGGACAGGCGCATTGCCCTTTTTTCCATATTGGAGTTCGTCGAGAAGTTCGGGGGCCACATGGGGAAGATCGACAAGATGCTGGAGAAACTGGATGGGATAAGGGACCAGGCCGAGGACGAATATCTGGCGCAGAACTTCGAAGCTGCCTTCGACCTGCTGAAGAAAGCGGAGGACATGAATACGGAGGCGCGGGTCGAGGCCATGAAGCTCAGGGACCAAGCCCTCTTCTACGTCTATCTCACGGAATGGCTGGCGGTCACGGGGACGCTCCTCGTCAGCGGCTCGGTTCTCTACGCCCTGATGATCCGCAGGGCCATGTTCCGCGAAGTTGTGCTCACCCGGGGAAGGTAGTTTGCCGCCCGTGCGCAGGCAGTACATAGGGATCGCGTTGATTGCGATGATAGCATCAACGGCGTTCGTCTATCTGCGGGCGACGCGTCCGTCCAAGGAAGCACCGGTCCGGGTGACCCTGCTCAGATTCCCCGACAGCCTCTTCGGAACGAGGGAGGATTCCCCCTCTATGACGATGTCCCTCGTCTGCCAGCAGCCCATAGGCGTCCTGGACATCCGCTTCATCTCCACCATGAATTCATCCAAATCCATGGACAGGATCGGCCTTCGCGTCGACGATCCAGCGCAGCTGCTTGGGATCCCGCCGTTGAGCAACCTCAGTGAACTCTTCTTGCAGTATGGAGCCCGGCCAAGGATCCTGAACCAGACCGTCAAGCTAGGCGGCCGTGAGCTTACGATGCGCACCTTCGACTTCGATGCATCCAGCGGTGGGATCGTGCAGACCGGTGCATACCTAGTCTATGACTTCCTCTTCAACTCCACCAACCACCTGGTGGGATTCTGCAAGGGAATGGAGGACTTCTTCTACAGGGCAGAGGACACGCTGGAGTTCATAGGCATCGAGTGCAACAAGAACGTCACCGAGTACTTCTCCGGGGCAGGAATGGGTCGGAAAACGATGAGGGAGAGGCCGAGCGGCGGCCTCGTCCGCTTCGAGGATCTGTCGCCCGGGGATGTCATCTCGATCACCATGAGGTGGAGGCCGAACATCAAGGCCTCATCGTTGGAGACAAAGAACGCGCTCCTAGGGGACCGATTCATGCAGCGGATCGAGGTGATGGCAGACGGAGAGATGCTGGACCTCGGCCTGCAGCCCACGTTCATCAGGAACCTCGGTTGAGTGATGGGCGTTGAGCTCCTGCCCATGTTCGGCCACGGTTCGTACGGTCTTGTCATCACCAAAGCTCTCCGGTAGGTTCCCACCCTTATGACGGCATCTGTATCCGGCATCCACAGAATGTTGTTCGTTGCGATCGCGGCATCCGCGCTCCTGGCCGTTAGCGCGTCGTCCTCGGATCCCAGGCTGGAGAAGGCTGATCGATGGCCCTTCGGCGTGAACCATGGCCACAACTTCTCGATCATGGTCGAGGGCGAGCTTCTCTGGCATCGACAGGATTTCACGTGGAATGCGATCGAGCCAAAGAACGGCACATTCATCTTCGATCAATACGATCAGGTCGTCGAAGAGGCCACCCAGGCCGGCGTGCGCATTCTGGGGATCCTGGACTACTCGGCGGAATGGGCATCCTCCGCCCCCACCATATGGACCGACGGGCGCGACCGTGCGCCGCCGAAGAACCTGGAGGACTGGAAGGAGTATGTCTACAAGACGGTGGAACACTTCAAAGGAAGGGTGAGCCACTGGGAGGTCTGGAACGAGCCCAACATAGACGACTTCTGGCTGCCCGAGCCCGATCCACTGGGATATGCGAACCTTCTGAGGGCAGCCTACCTCGCCGCCAAAGAGGCCGACCCCGAATGCACAATCGTCATCGGCGGCCCCATCGGGTGGAACTTCGATTTCCTGAGAGAGGTGTACTCGTACGGGGCCTCCAAGTATTTCGACGCGATGGCTTGGCATCCCTACCCCGGGAATGACTCCTGCTTCGACCAGTTCGACTTCGCGGGCAGCATGAAGGAGCTCAAGGACCTTATGGCCGAGAACGGGGATGCAAACAAGGAGATCTGGTTCACGGAACTGGCTTGGGGGATCGGACCCAACGTCACGAGAGACGACCAAGCCAACCTTCTGGTTAGGGCCTATGTCCTTTCCCTTGCCGAGGGCGTGGACAGGCTTCTGTGGTTCAACTTCAGGGGCTCGCCGCTAGAGGAGGGCTCCGGCCTCATCGACTCCGACTTCACCCCCAGGCCCGCCTTCATCGCGCATGCCAACATGGCCCGGGTGCTGGAGGGGACCCAGTACGATGCGAAGTTGAGCATCAAGGGCGTCCAGTGCCATGTCTTCCGAAAGGGAGATGAGAGGATCGTCTTCATATGGGTTCCGGATGGAACCCGCGAGATCCGAAAGAAATTGAAGTCGAATACGGGGGACGTGGTGGCCCAGGACATAGTAGGCAACAAGATCGAGCTTGGCGGGTCCAAGCGCATCAGGCTATCGCTTTCAGAGAGGCCCATCATCATAACTGGCCTCACGGCCGCCGACATCAGGTCAATAACGGGCGCTCCGTATGCGATGCTTCTGATTGGAGCAGCGTTGGCCGCCGCCCTTGCCGTGGCCCTCGTTGGAGTCTACATCAGAGTGTTGCGACGGCCGAGGATTGAGGCGCCCGTGCGTGCCCGAAAGCCCCTGGATGTCAGCCTGAAATGCCAGGGCGTCTTCGATCCCGACCTCTGCTACAAGTGTCGAAGCTATGCGGTGAAGGGATCGAGACACTTCTGCATGAAGAACAACAAATTCCTGGAACAATGATGCGTGCTGCTTGCGAGATGATCACAAGCACGTGGTGTCTGGCGGCTCGGAGGCGTTGATCTACTTCGTCTTCGACGGCTTCACAAAGGTCAGCCAGTACACGCCGGCTATGGCCACGGCACTGAGGACCACGGTCAGGGCCACCTGCAAGACCCTCCCGGATTCCCGCTTCTCGCTGCGCGCCTCTGCCTTGGCCCGGGCATCTTCGATCTCCTGAAGCCGCTGGTCGTATCCAGAGGCCCAGGAATTCACTACATCGTACCTTTGTTCGTTGGTCCACGCCCAGTAGACGGCATTGGTGAAAAGGGTTCTGAACTCGAGCGTTGACGTGAACCGCCCGAAGTAGCTGAACGCCTTCTCCAAGTCATCACCTGCAAAGCCCGCGAAGGTCACCGACGCCCCCCCGTTTCGGTATTTCACCACCGAAGGCGCGCCGCTCGTCAGCTCCCTGAAGAGCACCTTGTACTCCCCCTCTGAGGGCGTCCTGGGAAGGTACGACTTGCTGGCGCTGTCCATGCTGAGGATGAGCTTCTGGTCCCGAACGGTCAAGTTGCCCACCCCGCTGGATATCTCGTCGTCCTCAACCTTAACGTAGCTCATGCTGAAGCTTCTTGACGGGGCATCGAAAACCCCCGAGATGTACTGGTTCCCGAAGATGGGGAAGGCCGTTTGCGCAGCCGGGCCAGTTACTAGGCTGGATCCCGCGAACCCGAGGCCGACGAGGGCGCCGCCCCTGAAGAAGAACCTGTCCAGGGATGAACCTACGTTCTGGTTCGTGTTGACGGAAAGGGCCGCGACTGCAAGCCTCACCGTGGGGTAGTCCAGCATCAGGCTGAACATGTCGGGCGAGTCCACGACCCGGATGTCGGCCTGGATCCTTCCGTCATCCTGAATCAGGCGCCCAAGCTCCTGGGCATAGAGGGGAGCCCGGGGACAGTAGATGACTATCACCGGAGCGCTGTCCATGCCAGCACCCATTATTGGAACGATCAGGAAGCAGCAGAGCGCCAATGCCGCGATCGGGACTCTCTCTTGCAGGCAGCTCTCCTTTGGTAGAAGACCTTCTGCAGCCTCATAAAGTTTTTCGTAGCACGAACCGTGACTGGACCATATCGGCACAGACGGAGCTGCAACCCGGTTGACCGAGATGTCAACCCGTTAAAGTGCCCTGACGACGGCTTCCGGTCAACCCAGTAGGACTTGGGACCCGAAGACCGGCGGTCACCCCTAAGCTGCTCCCTTGAGCCTTGTCACCCTAACTTCCCGGTACAGCCTCCTCCGGATCATCAGGGTCCACACGACCACGCCGGCAAGAAGGCTCACGCTCATGACGCTGAGCCATTCGATCACGTAGACCCAGAACAGGGCCTGGTTCTTGATCCTGACCGAGAGCTCCTCGATCTCCTTCACCTTCTCGATCGCAAGTTGGGCCTTCGCAAGGGCCTCGTCGAACTGATGGTCAACATAGTACTCCTGCGACTCCGCCACCATGGCGTCGAGCACGATGATCTGCTTGTCGATCTCCCTTGGGTTCCCGCCGAACCTATCCACGAAATCGATCAGCGACATCAACAGCCCCTTGCTCACCGCCATCGAATGGATCGAAGCTCTGTATTCGTGCACGATCAGATGGTCGGTCGGCAGCTGGCGCCCGGCCAGATAGAGCATCAGGTTCACGGAGTAGTCTCGGTAGTAGTCCCATCTGGACATCTCGTAGCCGCCACCGGGGGTCCAGTCGTGCATCATCGCATAGGTCCTGCCCTGGCCAACCTCCCATGTGACGTAGCAGGGCGGATTGTCGTAGGTGGTCGATATCCATCGGGCGAGAAGCTCCGATCCCTCTTTCTGTATGACGAAGTTGCCGTCCGTCCCGATCTTCATGTACTCAGGCGTGGGCTTGAACGGCAGGCTGGCCATGAACACGTTGTCGTACCTGACGGGCTCGATCTTGACATTTCCGCTGACCCAGGTGACCATGCCCGAAGGCACCAGCACCGGGAGAACCTCCTCAACCGGGGAGCCTGCCCAGCTGGGATGGTTGAACCCTCCGCCGAAGCTCTCGTAGCCGCCGACCATCAGGAGCCCTATGCCGTGGTCGAGCACCCCGTCCCTGAACCAGAAGACCTGGCCCGAGAGGAATATGCCCATGTTCGTATCGCTCAGTATCATGACGTCGTACTTGTTGACGTAGTCATCGTAGCTGCGGGCCATGTAGATGCGCATCGCCTTCCTTATATCATCCGTTGTGATCCCTGCATAGTGCATGGCCGAGCCCTGAACCGGAGTAACCGAGATGAACGCATCCTCCTTCATGGAGAGATAAGGGGTGATGCCCGGGTAGGGGTCGCCGGTGTAGAGCACCGATACCTTGCGGGGGTCAATGCCGTTCGCACCGAACCCGGCCGGCACTAGTGCTAGTAACAGTGCTAGGGAAGACGCCAGGGACGAGCCCCCGCACTTCATCTTGCTACCCAGTAGGTGTGATGGTGAGCCATATTGATAAACCGATCGGAAGAACCTGGTGCCCGGCCAGGGCGAACTCGGATCCTGCCATTCCCACTCAAAGGTCCCTGGATGTCCTTGCCAGCTAGCCAGCGCCCAAGGCCGGACGGGAGTTCATCTCCAGTCGAACACCACTCCCAGGAGCTCCGAAGGTCGATCCCTGAGGGTCGCATAGATTTCTGGCGCTCGCTGGATCGGCTCCCTGCGGGAAACCATCGGGGCGATCCGGATGACGCCGCGCCTGACAAGATCGATCAGGACCGCAAGGTCCCCGAGGCCGAAGTGGCACGATACCTCGATCGAGGCCTCCGTGCCGTGCAGCATGGACCACAGGAAGGTGGTCTCAGACCGCACAGCAATCAGGCCGATTGCGCCTCCGTGCGCCAGGAGGCCGAGCCGCCTGATCTCCTCAAGCAGGCCACCGGTGCCGCTTGCGTCGATGATGCAATCGTAGGGGCCGCCCTCCTTCAGAATTGCCTGGCTGTCCTTGTCGGAGGCATCGATGACCCTGTGGGCACCGAGCTCCCGTGCGGCGGACAGCCTTCGGGCGATGAGGTCCGTCACGGTCACGTGCGCCCCGAATGCGCGCGCGGCCTGCGCCGCGAACAGCCCGATCGGCCCTGCGCCCACGACCCACACCCTTTGGGTGGCATTGACTCGAAGGCGCCTCACCGCCCGCAACGCAACGCCCGCAACTCCGAAGAGCGCGCACAGCTCCCGGTCGATGTCGTCGGGAAGCCTGATGACGAGGTGGGAGTCGTTGGCCTGCGGGTCGCTTCGGGACACATCCTGGATGTTCCACCCGCGGTGTCCCACATATCGACCGTAGAAGACCCAGTCGCCGACCCGAAATCCCTTGACAAACTCGCCCAAGCCCTTGATCACACCTACGTGCTGGTAACCGTGCCTGCTTGGGAAAGCGCCCTTCCAGCCATGCTCGCCGAGGAGCGCGTGGCGCTCGGTTCCGTTGGTTATGCCGCTGTACATCGTCTCTATGAGGACCTCATTTGGTCCGGGTTGCGGCGGCTGGCCGATGTCCACGAAATGCATCACGCCGGCCGAGGCGTACTCAATGCCCAGAGACCGCATTCAACGTGCCCCTTTGTAGCGGTCGGAGGGGTCCCTTCTCACAACCAGGGTCGGCATGTAGCCCTCCTTCTCCATGTAATAGTGGCCGGGCTTGTGGGACCCTTCGGGTATGGTGCCGGAAAACGGGAATATGAGCACCTCGCCGATCGGGTCGCACCCGTGCTCGACGCCGGCCTCGACCATCCAAATGTCCCCCTTCTCCAGCATGAACTCCGACCTTTTGCCCGCCCTGTCGATCATGAAGGCCTTGGCCTTGCCGCCCATGATTACCCATGTCTCATCATGGTCGTGGAAGTGCTTCTCGACGGGGATCTGGGCCGTGTGCCTGTTGGGCTTCGGGTTCTTGAAGACTGTCATGCTTCACCGCTGCATGGCTTGCCGAATGGTAGATATCTGTTGCGTGGCGGCTCTTCCGGCGCCAAGAAGGTGCCCGCGCCTTCCGCTTCCCGTTTGAGCCCTCACGACCCCGGCGGCAACATCGCGAAGACACCCGTAGAAAATAAGAGAGACTTAAATCGGCTCTCGATTTCCTCTCCAATCGAGCCGGAGGTTCCATCCGGCCCGGTTCTGTCATCGGAGTCCTGCAAGATGGCCTACAAGTTCTCATTCGACTTAACCGGATTGTCTCGGTCATTCTTCAGGGAAATAGCCAAAGTTTCCGACCAGAGGGATCTGCATCGCAAACTGGGCGCCATGGCGGAACACGTGATCACCGCCTTCAACATCCCCGAGGTCACCGGCCTGCCCCTGAGCGACGCCGTGACCCTCGTCAACGACATGATCGACATCTACGCAAGGAACCTTGCCCAGCAGGAGAGCTTCAGGAGGTCCAGCAAGCGGGCCCTAGTCCTTCCACACTGCTCCAGAAAGTACATGGACAACAGGTGCCAGGCCGAGTTCGACCCGAAGCTGTCGACATACTCGTGCAGGCATTGCTCACAGGATTGCGTGGTGAACAAGGCAGTGCGACTGGGCGAACAGGAGGGGTACGATGTCTACGTGCTCCCCGGCGGCTCCTGCATCCCCAAGCTCCTCGCCAACAGGCCGTACAACGGGGTCGTGGGCGTGGCCTGCCCCAACGAGATCCAGATGGGCATCCGGCAATACGGCAACGTGGTTCCCTATCAGGCCGTCCCGCTCCTGAGGAATGGATGCGCCAACACAGAGTTCAACATGGATACGTTGAGGGAGGTCCTCGTCAGCGGGAGAAGGCGGCCCGACGCTGGCTAGCCACCCTCCTTCCTGCCGTCGGTTACCAGCCATCTATGAAGGGGCTTCGACAACTCAGTACTTGACGATGCCCTGGTCCCTCATCCACTCGAAGTTGCGCCTCAGCCCCTCGTCGAGCAGGATCTTCGGTGCGAAGCCCAGCTGATCCATTGCCTTTCCGATGTCCACGCACATGTGCTCGCAGACGAAATTGAGGCCAGCCGGCCACTTGAAGTAGTCCGGGTGGCTGGCGATCAGATCCTCCATGGGCATGTGGGTCACCTTGGATGAGGATCCCACCGCATCCATCATCATCGCCAGGTACTCGTTGAGGGTGACGCAGCGCTCGCTTGAGATGTTGTAGATCTGCCCGATGGACTCCTTGTTGTCGAGCGCAAGGCAGAACGCCTCCCCGAGTTCCTCCACATATCCCGGCTGCAGGAGCGCCCTGCCGTCGTTGGGCACGATTATCTCATCCCCGCGCACGATCCGCCTGTGCAATTCAGGATCGCGTCCCCCCCAGATGTCAAGCGGGACATCGCCTGGACCGTAGATGTTGGTGGGACGCAGGGACGTGGCGGGGAAGCCTTGCTGCCGGTATGCGTCCATCAGGACGTTGTCCTGTTCGAGCTTGGTCCCGAAGCCCCCGAGCTCCGGAGGGGGATTGCAGGGGTCGTCCTCCTTGGCCGGGATGTACTTCATGGGCGCGTAGACGCCGGTCGAACCGCAGTGAATGTAGTGCCTGATCCCTCCTTTCAGACTCGGTATGGCGAATCTCAGATCATCGGCGCTCAGTATCGTGTCGATCACGGCATCGCAGCGCGCGCCGCTGAGCAGAGCGCCGAACGCCTTCCGGTCGCTCTTGTCAAGGAGCACCTCCTTGACTCCTTTGGTCTTGAGGGCGGTTCGGCCCCTGTGGACAACGGTGACCTCGTGACGCCTTGTCAGCAGGCCGTTAACTATGGCCTTTCCGAGAAACCGGGTGCCCCCGATGACAATCACTTTCATGGGAGAGCCCACGCCTTGATGAGCCAGATAAAGGTTATTCGAAAGGCCGCGCCGCCTCAGAGATGGCTTTTAATATCTCAGCCCGAAGAGGGCGAGGAGCCTCAGGTCACGGATGGATGCGGAGGATCCTGATGAGCACAAGACGAACCGGTCAGGGAATCGTGCGCAGCAATGGCCCCAACATCCTGTTGATCATGTCCGATCAGCACAGGGCCGACTGGCTCGGTTGCGCCGGGGCGAACTGGGTCAAGACGCCCAACATCGACGACTTGGCCGAGCGGGGAGTCCGCTTCAAGATGGCAGCATGCGACTCGCCCGTCTGTGCGCCGAGCCGATCCGCCCTTGCCAGCGGGCAGCGGTGCAGCGCCATCGGCGTCCTCTCCAACCGCGACCTCTACCCGTTGGACGTCCCGACCTACTACCAGGCCCTGAGGGCGTCCGGATACCGGGTCGGGTGCGTCGGCAAGACCGACCTCCACAAGATCGATCACTGGGAGGGGATCCAAGGGGACCGTCCGATCATGTACCATCTCGGGTTCACCGATCCCATGGAAACGGAGGGGAAACAGAGCGCCGGAAGATACGCCATGCAGGGCGTGTGCCCCTACACCCACTACCTGGTGCAGAATGGGCTGGACAAGGCCTTCTTCGACGACTATGAGAGGCGCCGCCCGGTCTGGTCGAGCGGTGATTCTGTGCTGCCACTCCATGCCTACCACGACGACTTCGTGGGGCGCAACGCCTGTCGATTCTTGGAGACCGTAAGCGCTGAGACCCCCTGGCACTACTTCGTGAGCTTCGTAGGACCCCACAACCCCTGGGATGCGCCCAAGGAGTACTCCTCGAGATACCGTCCAGAGGACATGCCCGCCGAACGGGCGATCCAGGATCCAATGCAGGACAAGCCGGAGATCTACAGGACGCGGCACGACGAGCACAGCCGGGATCTCACACGGGAAAGGCTGGCCGCCGCCATGCTCCACTACTCGGGCATGGTGACCTTGATTGACGACTACGTGGGCCGGTTCGCAGCCATCCTCAAGGAACGCGGGCTCTGGGAGAACACCGTCATCATCTACTCCTCGGACCACGGCGAGATGATGGGCGACCACGGCATGTTCGCAAAATCCACCTACTTCGAGCAGGCCCTGAGGATACCGCTTCTCATCGCCGGGCCAGGCATCAGGCCCAGGGGGCCGGTCGACGCACTGGTGCAGCTCTCGGACCTAGCGCCCACGATCCTAGAACTTGCCGACCTTGGGTGCCCCGGGGATATGCAGAGCCGGTCCCTTGTGCCGATCCTTCGCGGGAAGGCGGACACGGCAAGGGAATTCCAGGTCAGTGAGCTTGCCGATTCGCGCATGCTCTTCGACGGACGGTACAAGTTCGTCGAGCACGACAACGATAAAGACGAGCTCTACGACCTCGAGGAGGACCCGCGCGAGTTGCGCAACCTTGCTGGTCATACCCGTACAAGATCATTGGAGATGAAGAACAGGCTTCACCAGCTCCTGAAGGAATGATTGCATGAGATCCTACCTCGAGCTTTTCCCGCAGGAGAAGGAGAAGATCGCGGGAGAGTCAAGGATCCTCCTCATGACCCTCCCGTCGATTGTGGGAGCCGGCGAGAAGTTCCGGCTCAAGATGACGATGATGAACGTCTCGGGCATGCCCGATGAAGGGTTCCATGGGACCGTGAGGCTGACCCCATCGGAACCCTGTCTGAACCTTCCCAGCAAGGTCAAGTTCGCGCCCGGCGACCACGGGATGAAGACTGTCACGGGGCTGCGTTCCACCGAGCCCGGAGTCCTCTACATCGAAGGCGAGGTGGAGGGATCACCAAGCAAACCCCCGCGCAGCAACCCAGCCAGGGTGATGAACGCCCCCTCCACCAGGCTGTACTGGGGCGACATCCACGTCCACTCCGTCCTCGGCAACTGCCACACCGACTTTGCGAAGGAGCCCGGCTTCGGCTACTGGTACGCCAAGCAGGTATCGCATCTGGATTTCGCAGCAGTGACGGACCATCTGCGAGGGCTTGACCAAGGAAGGTGGACGAGAATCAAAGCGCTGGCCGACGAGTACAACCAGCCCGGCGATTTCGTCGCCCTGCTTGGGTTCGAGTCCTCCCACTCCAAAGAACACGGAGGGGACATCAACGTGTACTACATGGACTCCGATGCGGCGTACTTCTGGCTCGACAGAGAGGACATGAAGGGGACGTCGCCCAAGGTCGGGTTGGACATCCTCTGGGGTTGGCTGGACCGGCAGGGCGAGCCCTACCTCACCATCCCGCACCACACGGGAAGGGCGGCAAAGTACAGGGACTTCGGCCTCCCCTACCACAACCCCGAGAGGGAGCCCGTCTTTGAGATATTCTCCATGTGGGGAAGCTCGGAGGCAAGGCACGATGATTTCTTCATGAGGGGCGGCAAGTCGGATGCACAGGCCTACTTGCAGGATGCCCTGAAGCTCGGGTACCGGTACGGCGTGATTGGCTCAAGCGACACGCACCACACGATGCCCGGCAGCCCATGTTCCATCCTGCCGTGTCCCTATCATCATCCCGCCAACTCGATGGTCAACCAGGGATTGGCGGCCGTCTACGCAGAGGAGCTTTCGAGGAAGGCGATCTTCGACTCGCTGATGAACCGGCGCTGCTACGCGACAACGTCGACCAGGCCGATCCTCGATTTCTCGGTGGGTTCGACTCCGATGGGAGAGACATTGGAGATCGGCAAGGGCAAGCTGCCCGCTCGCACGATCAGGATCGAGGTCTGCACGAGCATGTTACCCGCAACCGGCGAGATCGTCTGCAACAACGACGTCCTGCACACCTTCCAGATCAAAGACCCCTACGCACTTCACAGCTTCGTCGACGACAGGGAGGCCAACGATCTGTGGATCAGGGGCTCCCCGAAGGATCCCTCGCGGTTCATCTACTACTACGTTCGCCTCAGATACCAGGGGCTGCAGACGGGTATCACGGCATGGTCAAGCCCCGTCTGGTTCCGCCGAGGCTCCTCCCGGTAGGCCGGTTGCCTACGGGGTCTGCCAGCGGCGCGCAAAGGAGTGGGTCCAGTCAACCGCATGGTACCCGAAGTTGGAGTAGAAGAGAAGGGCCCGGTGGTTGTCCCAGTCGTTGCTGATGGCGGCGTTGCGGTACCCTATCATGTGCGCCTCCTGCAGCGAGCGGCGGAGGATGTGTTTGCCCAGCCCGCGGCCCTGGTGATCATCCCTCACGTTGAGCGAGTCGGTGAAGATCCAGTCCTGGACCTCGGGCGAACGGGAGAACTCCCCGCACGATATGGAGCCGCAGAAGCCGACCTGGTCCCCGGCATCCAGGGCCCTGACCTCCACCCCCGGCATCTTGCCCCTCCCTTCCCGAAGCTCAACGCGCACCTCGATTCCGGCTTCGATGGGGCCGGGCCGAATCGGTTCATAGCGTGGCCAATCGAGGAAGATCTCGCCCCTGACGCGGCTGTATCCGTTCATGCCCAACAGGCCCTGGACATGGCCGAGGTGGTGGGAGAGGTAGGCGTGCCGGAAGCCGTAGAAAGGGTAGCGGAACTCCTGCTCGTACGCCCTGATCTCGTCAGCGCCGGATCCCAGAAGATGGTCCTGCATGCCCTCGAGAAGCCGCTGCCCGACTTCCCTCTTCCCCGGCTCGTACCAGAGAAAGATGATGGTTCCGTGGGTCCGCTCGCGTTCGTCCTTGGCTTCCGCGATGGCTCCGTGGACGAACCCGATCATCGACCCATTCTTGCTGGCAACGAGTAGAGCTTCGTTCCGAAGTTTGCCTTGGCTACCCTCGCCAGTGCCGACCCCGGTGAGGACCTTAGCGAGGTCCTCCTCCTGGATCGGGTAGCAGTGGGGTACGCCGTGGATGGCCCTGTTGTAGGTCGAGAAAAGCTCCCCGACCATGCCGGGTTCGTAGCTGCGGATGAGCACCTGACCTCGGACGAACGAGCCCTGAAAAATGGAACAGGCAGGCAACCCATCTGCGAGCGCCACGGGTCCTTTGCGAGCGATTCATCCCGTCGGTTCCCATGGAACCGGGCCCAAACCAGAGACGGCAAAACACCAAAGCCATCTCCGGCGATATCGTTAATAGCATCAAGGCACAAGCGTTTGGGGGGCGACCTGAAAGAACGTGGCTTGGCTGGGGAATGCTGGCCGAGAACAGTGGCCGCCCATGAGGTGAAGCACGTCCATGGACATGGGCATGTTTGTACTCATCACGGTGCTGACTGCGGCCGTCGTGCTCACCATCCTTGGTCTGATGATCGGGAGGAAGCCGGTTGTGACCGAGTTCGAGGCCCGCCAGCGGGGGCTCCAAGTGCCGGAACGATCAGCGGAAGAGAAAGCCACAGATAGAGAGAGATCCGAGGCTACCATGAGGACCGCCATGAAGCTCGTCTGGGTCTTCATTGCCGGGCTGGCAGTTGTCTCCGCGGTCACCTACGTTCAGTGGCGGGAGTATCTGGTCTACCTCACCCCTGTGTACGTCGGGGCCGTCGTACTGCTGTTCTTCTTCATGATGTGGCTGGACGAAGAGAGGATGAAGGCGCGCTACCAGGAGATGAGGATCGAGAGGTAGGGCGGGACGAAGGCGCTGCCACACAATTGTTATGCTAGCCTGAATTCCCCTTCTTCCCCCGAGTCTGCTCATATCTCCTGTGTATGGCGTCCCGGATCTCCCCATCCTTGACCGCCAGCCCGCCCTGGTAGCCACATTCCTTGCACTTCCAAGTCGAGATCAGACCGGGAAGGACAACTGTCATCTTGGTGGAACCGCACTTTGGACAGAAGAAGATCCCTTCAAACTCGGCCTTCGCTAACTCGCGCTTCATCCACGCCCGCTCGCATTCCGCGGAACAGAACAGCTGCTCTTCGCCGATGACGCGGCCACAGTTTGGGCACTTGGATTCCTCATATGGCCGAGATACGTCTTCGGAGTCAGACATCTACATGGTGGCCTCAGGCCGGATTGCCATATATCTGCTTTCCCGCATCAGGGCGATCTTCAGGCTCGTTAGCTCGCACTGTTCAATACGAAATGGCCCGTTCCCAAGGATTCCTTCCCGAGTCACTGTTAGCCAAAATGCGGCCACGGCATTTCCTGTCGGCCGGAATTCGCGGTACCATCAGCTCAGAGGTAACGAGTCGAGCGCGAAGTCTTAGAACCAAGGGAGAGCCCAGCAGACTGGGCTCATGGGGCATCTGTTTGCTAGACTTGACGTGCTGCGGCTACGCTTCGAGGAGCTTGAGGGCCTCTTCTCTCGGCACAGCAACCAGGGTTTCGCTTGAGAACAAGTCTCCTGCACGCAGGAGGGCCTTCATCATAGCCTTCTCATCCTTCGCCTCAACTACCATGACTCCGTCGCATCTGCCGAGTGTCCAGTACCAGCCCAAGACCTTGGCACCCTCCTTGACCATCTGCTCGACGATCTTTCCGCCCTGAGCAGCCGCCATGTCCTTCGTTAGCTTCTTTCTCCACT
>Ga0172366_10001642_pt1 | contig 17446 bp, 17 predicted proteins | sample LakKivSesite69cm_FD_114533 | JGI IMG/M metagenome (GOLD analysis project Ga0172366, IMG submission 114533) | Sediment microbial communities from Lake Kivu, Rwanda - Sediment site 69cm | ecosystem: Environmental > Aquatic > Freshwater > Lake > Sediment | place: Rwanda: Western Province, Lake... | reverse complement strand
CCGATGAATCGGGGCTTCGTCGCTTTGCTCCACGCAATGACATTATGACACAGCCTCTTACGCTTTGCCACTACAAAAAAGTACGTCGATTTACAGAGACAAACGCGCACACCGATTACTTTTTCTTCTTTTTTGGCTTTTTCTTTTCTCTCTTGCTCGGTACTTTCCCTGGCATACTACTCACCACCCCTTTTGCCAAGTTTTTCCATTAAGATGGGAAGATTAATAATGTCCTCTTTATTATATTCCAGCAACACTTGAAGAGCTTCTCTGTTATTATCTTTTTCGTATTGGTACCATAGTTCCATAGCTCTCCAGCCATTTACATCTTTCAGGCGCCTTTCAATTCCCAGCATCTGTTCGACTTTCTTTAGCCCGCCATATAAATTTCTTTCCCAGCAGTCATACATCAGGTCATAGGTTATGAAATAGTCATCCAAATCTATACCTAATTTCTCTTTTATGATAGGGATATCGAACCTGCTCCCATTGTAAGTGTAAATGGTAGTTATCCCCCTGAGACTGGTAAGTAAGCCTGACTTGGTAATTTCTCTACCCACCAACTGAATTATTGTGCCATCCCCCCGATATATTCCCAGGACAGTTATCTCTCCCTCAAATGATGTCTCAATGTCCAGAAAAGCTTTCATAATTCACATTTCTACCGGAGCAGGCATTCTTGTGGGATTCTCTCCGTAGCTGCTATTTCAGCTGCCCTTTTCAGGAAGCCATCAAATTTCCTACCTTGCCTGTATCCTCCGCACCAATCTAAGGAACTATCAAACTTTTGAAAGAACTCATTTATCCGTTTAATAAATATTTCTCTGATGTACTTGCCAAAAATTGAGGAAAGAGAAATGGGAAAAATGAACTTATCGCCAGACTTGATAAAACAGAGATTCAATTTTTTCCCTTTACAGGAAACTGTAAAAAAGTCCATTCTCTCTTTTGAAGGAGAAGGCAGAATTTCAAATCTCTCTCCCAAACAATTCGAAATTTTCTTCTTTCCCCACCCATCTATCTTCCCTGAGAAGAAGGAAATTTCTTCTTTTCCGTAGTTTTCCAGAAATAGGCCAATGAAATCACCTATGGTTTGAGCCTCGAGCCAGTACTTATCCAGATTTTTCTCTTCTGCCTTCTTAAGAGCGGGAGGACAAAATATTCTGCTTTTCCAGAAAATGAATTCGATTCCCTTTTTTCTTAATACCTCCCTTAATTTTTCTGAGATATTTTCTATAAATTGAGTTTCCACCTTCCAGGCGGGGAGATTGTAGGGAGCGCCATTCCCACAGAGGGAGCCTTTCCAATCTGCGGGGCAATCACTGAGAAGACATCGGTCATCTAGAGCTATTTCGGGGAAAAAATCGTTATCGAAATCTTGTGGCAATCTTCCATTCAAAAGGGAATAGAAAGCAAGTACTGTAGACTCTCCCAATCTATAGGTCGTCTGGTCATTGCTCCTGAAAAGTTCTTTACTATCACAGACAATAAGAGTTTTCTTGTTACTTTTTTCTCTTGAGACTACCTCTTTAAGTTCATTCCAGAAAAAATCTTTATTGAAGTCATAACCTCTTTCTATTCTAAATGCAGTGGCAGTCACTACTAAGGGCCCGAGCATTCTCTGATTCCGAAAACCCAATCCGTTCTCGTCAATTCCTACAATAAGCATCTCTTTATCTCAAATTTAATATTTTTCCCAGTGCAGGACATCTTTCAGATTCCTCTTGGCAGGCTTTGGTTGCTCCTTACTGTAGCCCATGGGAATTAGGCTGACCAGTTTGAACTCCTGAAGTACTCCCAAAAGCTGACGAATCTTATCCGCATAAAACTTTTTATCTCCCGCTACCCAGCAGGCTCCCAGTCCATGAGCATGAGCAGCTAAGAGTATATTCTCTGTTGCTGCAGAACCATCTTCTAAGTAGTATTTTGTCTGACGGGAAAAAACGGCAATGCAAACAGGAGCATCTGCAATAAACTTACCGTAATCGGTAACTTCTGCAATTCTTTTCTTTGTTTCTTCTTCTGTAACCACAATGAATTCCACAGGCTGTATGTTGACTGCACTGGGAGCAAGCCGACCGCAATCAATGATATCTTTCAACATTTCTTTTGGGACAGGAGTAGGCAAAAATTTTCTTTTACTCCTTCTGGTCTTCAACGCTTCAATTGCTTTCATTACGACTCTCTCTACTAAATAAAAATTGGGTCTTTCCAAATAGTAGGAAATTGTGGGTAACTCGTTCCCAAATAGCAGGAAAAGAATCTCCTCTCCCCTGGTGGGAGAGGGCCAAGGGTGAGGGGGAATAGGACTTTTCCTTTTCACCCCCACCTTACATCCTCCCCCATTAAGGGGGAGGAAAATTTTAAAGACTTAAAAAATTTTTAAGGTCTTCTCGTTTTTTATCTTATATTTTTTTTGAAAAAAAGTCAATATTACTGAAAAAGGAATAGCATTTAGTCTGCGTTTAAATAACAAAATAAAAAAGCTTGAAATGAACCTGTAAGCCGAATTTTGTATCCCGATTTGAAATCGGGACGATGGTTATTTGTCTAAGCGACCTACCCAAAGAGTTGTAGCGAGACGGGCCGTCTCTCCTCTGCTATTCGGTCTTGCTCCGAGTGGGGTTTAGCCTTTTCACTACAGCATTACCTGTACCTGGTTTCTGTGCCACTTTCCGTGAGATCGCTCCCCTTCCGTTTACACGGAACACTCTGCCCTGCGGAGTTCGGACTTTCCTCTCCGATATAAATATCGGAGCAACCATCCGGTTCACTTCAAGCCTATGTGGATTTTTTTATTGCGCTATTGGCGAGTTGGTCAGCTAGTCTATTCTCATTCCTGCCTATCAGACGATAGGTCACTTTCTCAAACTTACCTTCGAGAGTCTTTGCTTGTTGAGATAGTCTCCGTAAGTCTTCGTCGTTTATTCGAAACTTTCCGTTCATCTGATTAACTAACAATTCAGAATCGCTAAATATGTTAACACTTTGCGCCAATAGCTTTTTACTTTCTTTCAATCCCTGAATCAAAGCCTTATATTCAGCCACATTGTTGCTTGCTAAACCGATGTATTTCTTTGCCTCTTTAATTTTCTTCTTTTTCTCATCACAAATAACTACCCCGACCCCGGAAGGCCCGGGATTAGGTACTGCAGCTCCATCGATATATACATTGAGATTTCTGTTTTTTTCAACTCCTGGGAAAACCCTTAACATAGAAGCTGCAACTGAGATAGCTCCCCATATTTCTTTGTCGGTGAGTCCAGGAATTCTCTTCTTCGCCGAGCGAAAAGACTTCTCCTCGGCAAGAGTCTTCAATATCCTGCAGGTCTCCTTGCTTAATTCAGATTGCTTCACTTTTCTTCCTTAAGATATAGTATCCGCAAACAATATCCACAAGCTATTAGGTTTTCCCCTCTCAAAACATCATTTATAATCTGAGGTGGTAAGACTATGTTACACCCTCCACAAAATCCATCAACTATTGGAACAACCGCCACTCCATCCTTCTTTTCCCTTATTTTCTGATACCTTTTAAAAATTTCCGGTTCGACGTTAGCTATTTTCTGTTTCTGTTCCGATTGAAGCTCCTGTAAGTTCTGATTCAGGCGTTCCAATTTTTCTTCCAATTCCTTTTGTTTTCTGGTATCTTCTTTTTTCTTCTTAGCCATATATTCTTTTTTTATCTTCTCTTGAGCAAGGAGAGCATCTTCTTGCTCCATTACCGCAAGAATTGCATCTTCAATATCATTTTTTAATTTCTTACCTTCATCTATCTCTTTCAGTAATGCAGTATAGGCTTCGTTCGTCTTTATTGCAAAGAGCTCGCTTTGGTGCTTTTTAAGTTCTTCCTCTTTGGTCTTGAGCTCGAGCTCTTTACCTTTCCTTGCTATTTGTAGCTCGGTTATCTTCTTCTTTAACTCGTCGAGTGACGCTTGGCTTTCTTCAAATTCTCTTTTCAATCTGTCGATTTCTTTCGGGATCTGGTCGATTTCCGCTCGGATACTGTCCAGAAGTAGGTCCACTTCCTGTAATTGAATTAACCTTTTTAATTGCTCATTCACATTTGCTCCCCAAAAAGAAGTCCAATTTATTTATACTAAATTCTTGGGAGAAAGTCAACTCGAAAGTTCCTCCAAAAGTTGTCCGCTTTCACCTGGGATGACCTATGGGCATAGCAAATAGAGGTTCTATGTCTTTTTCGAAATTGAGAGCTGTCTTTACAAAATCTTTCTCCACAGAAGCTACAAAGCAAGTTCCCAATTTTAATGCCGCACACTGCAAATAAACATTCTCTCCAATTGTTCCTGCTTCTGCGCTAACAAAAGAAATCTTCTTCTCCATAGGAAAATCTTCGGGCAATTTTGAGAAGTCGGCAACAAATATCAGAATAACGGGAGCGGTCTTGACATATTCCTGTGTGCCTATACCTCTTCGTATATCCCTGTTATCAATGAGTAAGAGAGAGTGATTTTGAGGAAAGTAAAGGAAACTGCCTTCTTTTGTGGCAACATAAACCGAGACCGAATAGCGAGCCATCGCTGAAGGAGAGGTAAGCTTTCCCTCGGGGCGATTAACTCCTCTTGCTGCCCACAGGATTTGTCCAATCTCTTTTTCTGTTAATTCCTTGATTGAAAAGCTTTCCTTGCTTGACCGACGAAGATTCAATGCTTCTTCAAGACTAACTTTACTTTTTTTCTTAGGGGTAGGCAATATCCACTCTCCTTGCATGGACTTTGGTACTTCTTCTGCAAAACCAGACAACATTATAAACCACCCTGTTCCCACGGCAAAAACGGACATCACAAGTCTCCATAAATTCTTCTTCAATTTAGTTCTCCTTTCCAATAAAGTTCTTAGAGTTTCTCCTCTTTTTAAAAATAGCTACTAAAAGAAAGAGCGACTCGCGAACCAGTCGCTCTTTTCCTCTAAAAATTCTGTGATAGTGTCTTCTTTCTAACATACTCTTTTCTTTTTCTTCTTGGTCGCCTTCTTCTTCTTTTTCTTAACCGCCATCGATTTCACCTCCTCCCTCTAATCTTTGTTACTTCACCTATATTTACTACTATCAGCTCCATCTTTGTCCATATCCTTAGTTTCCTTCTATTTATTTACCAAGCTTAATCTATTCATTAAAACCATAACCGGACATCAAACATAAGAGTAATACCGCTGAGTTCAAAAACGAATTCTTCACCATCCGATGTCTCTAGTTTATCATCTACTTCCCAACCAGGTAATGTGCTGTCTGTCACAGTAAGTTGACCGGTTTTCCCAAGGAAAGCATATCCTATGCTACCGCCGACAGAAAATCTATTGGGCACAACAAAATATTGGCCACCGACTCTCACACCCGCATCATATCCTAAGGACCATGCGTTGAAGTAATCAGTTGTGCTTCCAAAACGCCAGAATGGAAGAATAAGATTGCCACCTATATCAATGTGCAACATTACCTGTTCAGGCAAAGTTCCAGTTAGAATTGGAATTTCAACACCAACAGGCATGGAGAGAAGCGTAACCTTTGATTCGAACTCATCCACATTACTGGAACTTGCCCAATAACTCAGGCCCACATACCCATACACAGGGGAGGCTGCGCCACCAAATGTAGATTTGACACTAAGTAAAAGGTTACCGCCGATTTCAGGAAATCCCACTAATTTCATCTCATCATTCATCGTTTTAAGAGAAGGGGTATAGTATCCCAGTTCAAAACCTATTGCCCCCCTCTTTCCAGGACCACTTGGTCCTCCGGGCGCTCCGGCAGGCCCTCCGACAGATGGTGGTGCGCCAGCAAAAGCAGTTGAACCTAACAATGCTCCAAAGAAGACTACAAACATACCAAATAGAATCCTTTTCTTCATAACTTTTCCCCTCCTTGTAAAATTTGCCTTAATAGGATATCTTCCAGATATTTACTGTTCCCTTGTCTTCTTCACTGCGGGTAGAGAGGAAGTAAATACCTTTCATATCTGGCGCCCAGCAAGGACAACGGTCATCACTGGGATGGAATGTTAACTGGGTAAGATTTGTGCCATCCATATCTACTGTCCATATATTCGCATTTTCCCTCTCGGTGGCACTCTTTTTAGTTCCCTTCTCTGTTGTGAAGGCGATTTTCGTCCCATCTGGTGAAATGTCAAACTCCCAAACACCGAAATCACCTGCCATAATACTTGTTTCCGCTCCCGTTCCCAGGTCAACCATCCAGAGTCCATACCAGGCTTGCTCGCCCGTCTTCTTCGCCCTTTTAAAAACAATGCTTTTCCCATCAGGGGTAAACCTTGGCATCCCACCTTCAGTGTACTGAGCAAGTTTTCCACTCTCAGGCTCAAAAACCCAGATTGACCAACCGCTCCACGTTTTGTTCCCATATTGATCCGAGGTGTATTCAAGTGAGTTAAAAGCTATTTTTTTGCCGTCTGGCGAAAATGCGGGTCCCACAGCGTCGGGTGGCGACCCTGTTGTAATTTGACGAATTGCTGCTCCTGACTCTGCCCCAATGAGATAAATGTTGTAATGACCATCCCTGAACGCGGTATATGCAAGATATTTCCCATCAGGAGAAAAACAGGGCGAAAATTCGGTTTCTCCACGAGATGTCCTCTGAAGCAAGGCTTTTCCTCCAGCCAATTCTTTCACATAAATGTCTCCATTCCCAGTTTTCCAGCTAGTAAAAGCGATTTTTCCCCCATCTTTTGATATGGCAAATAGGTTGGTTGTATCCACGAGATCTTCTTTATCGGTAATTTTAGTGAGGACCTGCCCTGATTCTTCAGGGACGCTAACCGTAACCCAGTATTTGCCCATCGTTGCACAACCAGTGAATGCGAGAAAAATCCCTAACATTACAATCTTCAAAATAGTTTTGCTCTTCATTCTACCTCCTTTTATATTCTTTATGGTATTCCAGTCCACCGGTTCTCTTTTACCCCATCTTCCACCTCCTCCCTATTAAGGAAAAAATAAGAAATTTAAGATTTCGATAGTAAACCTGGGCAATGCTGGGGTTGAACCAGCGACCTCTGCCTTGTGAAAGCAGCGCTCTCCCACTGAGCTAATTGCCCATAAAAATAATTTTACTAATTATAATCTGGAAATAAAACTTTGTCAAGAAATTTCAAATTTTTTATCTGTCTTTTTGGAAATGATGTTGCGTCTCTGGTTAATGTAAAGTTTCCTAATCTGATTAAATACTTCAATGTACTCCCGAGTTTGATAATCTGGAAAAGTCCAGGGCCGAGATTTAAAAGTTCCCTGACTGAAATATAAGGTTATCTCTCCATAAATCCCCTCTCTTAAATAGATTCTGTTTGGTGAATCTTTAGTGCTGGCTAAGACCAGCTTTGTACAATCGAGATAACCCGGGTCGAGATTAATAAGACGGCTCGGTTTATCTTTGGAAAGTGAGAGCTTTTCTTCCAGACTGTTCGTAAACAATTTAATCTCCACTAAATCCTTTAGCTCGATTAGCTGGTGAAAACTCAAGAATTGTCTTTTTAAATTTTCGCCCATCTCTTCCTCGTAGTAATCCGTCTTGTCAAAGTTGAATAAACTACTTTTCAAATCTACCGGCCCAAATTTCTCAACTAAAATTTGTGTTACCTGGTCAAAAAAGTCTACATTCCGAGATATCATACCCATTATTAATTTTACTGGAAGAGGATTTTTCATTTTAGCCATTGTCCTTCCATTTAGTTCGTAGTAATTAGTTCGTAGTTCATAGCAATTATAAATGAAATCTCCGAACTATGAACTATCGACTATGAACTGGCTCGAAGAAAAACGATAGTTTTTCAAGAATTTATATTTAAATTTTCAATAATTTTGCAAATTTTTCTTTATCGGTAAAGGGACCAACCACTGCCAGATTAAGGTGCCCCTTAACGAAAATCCTTCTGGCTACTCTTTTTATGTCATCTGAAGTAACTTTTTCAATTTCTTTCATCTGTTTTTCTGGCAGTTTAATCTTTCCCAGAAGGAGTTCTTGATGACCCAGAAAACTTGCTAATCCTGGAGAAAGCTCAAGTTCCAGAGCCATCCTGCCTTTCAAGTACTCTTTAGCTTTTTCCAATTCTTCTTCTCCAACAGTTTCCTGACACATTCTCTTAAGCTCTTTCAAAATGGCCAGAATGGCAGTTTCTACTTTGCTTATTTCTACTTCTGCATGAACACGTAAGTTCCCCGCATCCAGATAGGATTCCCTTACAGAATCAACTGAATAAGCTATGCCTTCTTCTTCTCGAAGCCGAACGAATAGTCGGGAACTTACCATTCCTCCCAGAATTGTATTTAAAACTCTGAGCACGTAATAGTCGGGATGTTTGTAAGCAAAAGTCCTCACTCCCAAACATATGTAAGCCTGGTCAGTCTTTCTATACTGGAGGATAGTAGCGGGAACGGTCTGTTTTTCTTCTAAAGGCAAGTAGGAAGGTTTTTTCTTATTTTCCCATCTCCCCAAATACTCCCTAACCAAAGCTAAAGTCTTTCCAACCTTGACATCACCAGCGATGGAGATTACAGCATTATTTGCAGAAAAATTCTTTTCCCAATATGCCAATAACTTTTCCCGAGTAATATTCCTGACCACCTCTTTTCTTCCCAAAATTTCCCAGCCCAGAGGCTGGTTACCGTAGAGTAGAGATTTATGAATATTTGCAACCTGAATATCTGGCTTATCCTGATGCATATTAATTTCTTCCAGAATAACACCTCTTTCCTTCTCAATCTCCTCTTTTTCGAGTTTGGGATTAAGTAACATATCTGAAAGAACGTCGAGGCTAAGTTCTAGGTGGGGACTCGCCAGGTGAATGAAAAGACCGGTGCTCTCTTCGCTGGTATAAGCGTTCAGTTCTCCTCCTACTCTATCAATAGTTTCGGAAATGATTTTGGCACTTGGTCGTTTATTAGTTCCCTTAAAGAACATATGCTCTAAAAAATGGGTGATACCGTTCAGTTGTTCAGATTCATAGCGAGACCCTGTTCTGATTAAAATCAAAACAGTAGTCGCCCGTGTTCCTTTCATCGGAGCTATTATGACTTTCAAACCGTTAGCGAGGACAGATTTTTTATACATAGCAAAATATGTTTATTTAGTGTCTTTACCGATATTTCTTGCCTTTTAAGAGAAGAATAAAAAATATCCCGCTTAAGAATCCGCCAATATGGGCCCACCAGGCAATTCCTGCCGCTTGGGCAGTTCCCAATCTTAAGGTTAAGACTCCATTGAAAAACTGCATTAAGAACCAAACTCCCAGAAATAAGAAAGCGGGTAGCTCAACTATCTGGAAAAAGAAAAAGATTGGCACAAGAGTAATGATTCGAGATTTAGGATAAAGGATAAAATATGCACCCAAAACCCCAGCTATAGCCCCACTGGCACCAATTGAGGGCACAGAAGAAGTGGGATTGGCAAAGATATGAGCTAAGCTTGCCCCAAATCCACAGAGGAGATAGAAAATCGGGAATTTAAAATGTCCCAATCTATCCTCTATATTGTCAGCGAAGACCCAGAGATACAACATATTACCCAGGAGATGGAACCATCCTCCGTGGAGGAAAAGGGAAGTGAATATTGGGAAGTAACGTTCAAGAGGTCCTTGAGAAATGTAGAGTTGAGAATCAAAAAATCGTGCGGGAACCACACCGGCAAATTTCACAAATTCTGGCAAGTGTCGACCGAGGTTAATCTCATAAAAAAAGACAGAGACGTTTACCACAATCAGAAGTAGAGTGATAATTGGATACCTTCTCGATGGTATGGTGTCTTTAAGCGGAATCAATTTTGAATTTCCCTTCACCAAGCGAGCATCGGGCTCAATAAATTGAGCCCCTGCATTTATATTTCGCTGAGATGCCTAATTTTTCATATAAAGACCGAAAGTTAATCTCCCGATTAACCAGTTCTACTGCTCTATCCACTTTCTTCTTCCCGCTAACTCTGAGGCGCCTGAGTAAACTCTCTATTTTCTCAACCGTTGTGAGCGTGTCTCCTTTAACTACTATCATAGGCACATCACGTTCTTCTGCTCGAGAAATGATAATGTCACTGGGGAAAAGGTTACCTGTCAAAACAATACATCTCGTAGAGGTTTCCAGGGCAGCAAGCTGGATGTCCGGACGATCGCCGCCAGTAATAACCGCTTTGTTTTGAACTTTTCGGAAATACCTTAAAGCTCCCTCAACATTCATAGCACCTATCATAAAATGTTCCACCAATTCATCTACCTTATCATCGCAACAGAGAATTTCTCCCCCCAGGTTATCACAGAGTTCACCAATGCTAATAGCATTTAATAAGGTGTCCCGGGGAATCATTCCTAAAACTTCGATTCTTTCTCTCTTCAAAAAAGGGACTATTCTTCTTTTGAAATAGTCAATCCTGTCCGAAGCTACGCAGTTCAGAATCACGCCTATAAAACTGCGTCCCAAAACCTCGCTTGCAGCAAGAATAGGGTCTACTAAAATATCTGTTTCGCACTTGGTAATTAGTATGGCTTTTGCCTTCATCTTCTTAATTAGTTTTTTCCCAGAAATGCCTAAGAATGAGCCTTCGTCGAGATTGCTCCCTCCTCCTATTAAGACCAAATCTCTACCTTTAGAAATTTTACTGTAAGCTTCCATTACTTTCTTCTCGATGCTTTTTATCTTTTTCGTATAGGCTTGAATAGTGAGGTCTTGAGTCAAAACGACCGGGCAAACTAAATCAAGTCGGTCCCGTAGTCCTAAAATCTCCTGCATTGCTACCCCATCCTCGTTAGCTAATACCTTTCCTACTCTAACAGGAAGCCTTCCTAAAGGTTTAAAATAGGCAATAGATACACCATCCCTTTGAAACCTCTTTCCCAAACCTATACAAACCATAGTTTTTCCGGAATACTCACAAGTAGAACCTACATATAGTGGAACCATATCATCCTCCTTTTAAAAATCCAAATGACAAAATCCAAAATCCAAATTCTAAATCCCAAAATACAAATCAAAAATCAAAAATTACAAATTACCAATTACAAATTAAATTTTTATTGTTATCCTTGAATCTATTACCATAGCTCCTTTCCCTGCAGGTAGAACCATCAATGGGTTTATATCCATTTCCAAAATCTCGGGAAAATCTACAACCAGCTGGGACAACCTCAAGAGAGCCTCTTTCACCGCTATCAAGTCGGAGGGTTCTTCTCCCCGCACTCCTTTAAGGATTGGGTAGGAGCGAATTTCTCTTATCATCGAGTCTACTTCAAAGAGATTCAACGGCGCAATCCGGAAAGACACATCTTTAAGCGTTTCTACATAGATTCCACCAAGTCCGAACATGAGAAGAGGACCAAAAGACGGATCTCTGGAAGAGCCTAATATTACCTCCCTGCCCGGTCCAATCATCTCTTCTACAGCTACTCCCAGGATTAACGCTTCTGGCATAAATCTCTTTGCGTTTGAGATGAGGTCTTCAAAGTTTCTTGCTACCTGAGACTTCTCGCTGATTCCAACCTTAACCCCTCCTATATCAGATTTGTGTAAGATATCGGGAGAGACAATCTTCATCACTACAGGGTAACTAAGGGAGTCCGCAGCAGAAATTGCCTCACGGGAAGTCTCAGTAACGATTCTCTTCGGAAGACGAAAGCCGTAGGTAGAAAGCACTTCTCTTGTCTCTTCAGGAGTCAAATTCGCTTTTCCTTTTTCTTTTGCTTTTGAGAAAATCTTCTCTACTTTCTTCTTATTTACCTCAAAAGATAGAGTCTTGCCAGAAGGTGCCTCTTTCCACTTTCGGTACTTGACCATAGCCTCCAAAGCGGCAATAGCACGCTCTGGGTAAGAATAACTGGGTATTTTTCCCGAACGCAAAATTCTCGTCCCCACTTTAACTTCTAACCGCCCCATAAAGGAAGAGACAATTGGCTTGTCAGAAACTGTTGAGGAAATCTTGTTTATAGTTTCTGCTGTTTTTTTTATTTCAGTCATCGCTTGAGGAGTCAAAATTACAACAAGGCTATCAACTGCTGGGTCGTCAACCAGAGCTCTCATTGCCTTTTCATAACGAGTCGCTCCTGCATCGCCAACCACATCAACAGGATTGTATATGGAGGCGCTCGCAGGGAGCTCTTTTCGGAGTTTCCCAATTGTCTTTTCCCCGAAAGAAGCCATCTGGAGAATAGAATTCTCCGCTGCGTCAGCTGCAATAATTCCAGGACCCCCAGCATTGGTCAGAATAGCAAGATTTGGTCCTCGGGGAAGAGGTTGATAAGCGAAGGCAATAGCGTAATCGAAAAGAGCTTCTACTGTCTCAGCTCTGATTACGCCGCACTGTCTAAAAGCAGCTTCATAGGCGGTATCCGAACCTGTCAAGGTTCCTGTGTGTGAAGAGGCAGCCCTTGCCCCGGCTTGTGTCCGTCCGGATTTGGTAATAATAATAGGCTTCTTCCGGGAAACCTCCTCGGCTACTTCCATAAATCTGACCCCACTGCCTATTCCTTCCAGATAGCCGAGGATAACTTTGGTTTCAGGGTCATCAGCAAGAGCAAGCAATAGGTCAACCTCGTCAATATCTACCTTGTTTCCCAGGCTAATGAATTTTGAAAATCCAACATCTTCCTCGAGAGCCCAGTCTAAAACGGCAGTACATAGAGCGCCAGACTGGGAAAAGAAGGCAATATTTCCCCTGGAAGGCATGCCTGCGGCAAAAGAGGCATTGAGGCTTGAAGCAGTATCGATAACTCCAAGACAATTTGGACCAAGTACCCTTATGCTTGAGTTCTTAACAATTTCAACCATCTCTCTCTCGAGCTTGGAACCCTCTTTACCAGATTCTTTAAAGCCAGCTGAAATAATAATTACCGAATCGACTCCTCTCTTTACGCAATCTTTAAGGATAGGGGGGACAAATCGAGAAGGAATGGCAACCACGGCGAGGTCTATCTTCCCTTCTACACCAAAAATTGTGGAATATGTTCTTATTCCTAAAATTTCTTCTGCTTTTGGATTGATGGGATAGATCTTTCCTTTGTAACCGTATTGGAGGAGATTCTTTAAAACGCTATGCCCGACTTTTCCTTCCTGTCGGGAAGCGCCGATAACTGCTATTGATTTAGGACCAAAAAGTTTTTCCAGCACTTTTTGAGTTCAACTCCATTTAAAGAGAGAAATGTTTCGTTAGTTTACTCTATTTTTTTACTATATTTTGTTGTTCTTTGCTTAGCCCACTCCCAAGTATAATCGTACAAGTGGAGCCCTTTACTTATTGCTATAATTTCTCCGTCTTCAACTCCAATCTCTTCTGCCATATACTGTTTTACCAGTTGCAATCCTCCCAGGTTTGAGGGAAAACCTCCCCATAAATCCCAGGACCTGAAATAGGGTATAAAATGGAGTTTGCCATACCTGATTCTGGTATCTATTAATCTCAAACAGGGAGGGTCTTTTAAACTAACATCGGAAGGCATCCCAATCTCCATTATCGCCTGATTTGTGCCAAATCCCTCTGTCTTGTACATTTTTATAACCTCTTCTATCTGGTTAACGTTAAGAGGAATCTCTTTTATCATCCTCTTTCCCTCAACATTTTCCTCTATTCTCACTTTAGGATCAACCAGCCTCTCACCATAAGTATAGTCTTCAGTCTCTGTCTTCGCTCCGGTCAAAAGGTATTCCAGATAGCCCTGGACATACTCCATGCTGGTTGGGGCAGGGATGTCTGAGCCTTCGGGAATGATGGGTATTATCTGATGGGAAGGTTTCTTAACCCTCACAGTAACGAAGTCGAATTCGAGCCTCTTCTGGCCTTTATAGCTACCCCTGGTAATTGTGTACACCTGTCCCTTCTCCAGTATTGCTGAGAGACACTGGAACCAGGCATCGTCGAGGTCGAACGCCTCAATATAAACGGGTTTCATCCCTTCGTTCTGAGTGTGTTGAGTCATCATTTCACCCCTCACCCTAACCCTCTCCCACAAGGGGGAGAAGGAAATATGGCTTGATTTTATTTAATGAAGTATTTTTTCCCAGGTTTTATAATCAAGACTTGTCCTTTCTTGATTTTATTGATATTTGTAATATTATTATCCCTTTTTATCGCATAGACAGTAGTATAATATTTTTGAGCAATTTTTCCCAAAATATCTCCCCTTTTCACCTTATAACGAATAAAGCCCCTTCCGGGAGTTAAATCTTTGACCTCAGCAATATTAATAAGAAATTTCTCCTTTGTGCCAAGAGGAAGCTTTAACTTAAAATTCGGATAGCTTTTTGGAGTACACCAGGCTTGTAAAGCAGGATTCAATTCTCTTATCTTAGCTTCTGTTGTGTCCACACACTTGGCAATAACTTCCAGGTCGATAACCTTATCCAAAACCACCTCATCGTAACTCAAAGGCTCCTCAAAATTTAAGGAAAATCCAAAGTCCTCGTAATTTTCTCCAATAATCACACATGCCATAAATTTGGGAACAAAATTTTCCGTTTCCCTCGGCAAAGCCTCCCTCTCTACCAATTGGTTAAAATCAACAGCCTTAGAAAATATTAAATCGCTACCGATTCCGCTTTGGCCCCGATTATAAGCAGCGAGAGCTAAATGCCAGTCGTTAAACCAGGTATGTAGGTCTTTAAGAAATTTAAGGGCAGCACGGGTAGATTTTTCCGGGTCTCTCCTCTCGTCTATCCAGTAGTTAATAACCAGTCCCAGGTTTCTGGCAGTAGTTTCCATTAATTGCCAGATACCCACTGCCCGAGCCCGGGAATAGGCACTCACTTTATAGAGACTCTCTACTATAGGTAAATAAACCAGTTCTCGAGGAAGGTCGTATTCTTCCAGAATTTTAAATATCATCTCATGGTATCTTCTCGACCTTTCCAGTGCTTCAGCAATTGCTTTTTTCCTTTCTCCCTCTGTATAAAGTCTTATATACTTTTCTACTAATTCATTTTCTCTATCAATGGGTATGGTATAACTTCCTTTTATCTCTTCTGCTTCCAAATTTTCTGTCTCTTTCAATTCTTCTTTAGAAACATCGAGAATCGATTTGGAATTTCTCTCCATTTCTTCCAGAAGTACATCTAATTTCCCAAAGAGATTATCGTATTCCTCTTTCAATTGATAGTTCAGAGCAGCATTCAAGTTAGACTTGGCCAATTTTTTAAAGGCTCTTTGATAAAGATTTTCTGCGAGGTCAATGTTTCCCTCTTCATAGGCTATAACTGCCCGATTATAAAGGTTCTCTGTCTCTTTAATTACCAGCTTTAAAGATTCTACCTTTTCCGTTTCCGTGCTGGTTGAAGAGGGGATATTCGCAGTCTGGGAAATTAATGTAGAGGGGCAAATAGTGAATAGGCAGATGGAAAGGAAAAATGCATTTCTTGTTTTTGTTTGAATATCCTTTTTCATAACAGTTATTATATATATTTTCTGTTAAGTAATCAAATAAGAAATCGATCCTCGTCTAAAAATTTGTGGATACACTACCTAGATTATTACTGCATAAATAAATCCAATCATTACCATCAGAAATACTGGAAGAACCAATTCTTTATAGTAAAGCTTCAGCCAATCAGCTTGGAAATATTCTCTCGTTAACGCTAAACAAAAGTGGACAGGTGTCAATAAGACTCCGGCAAAGCCACACATAAAGGAAAAAGTCATAAGCGACAACTTACCATTAAAAAGGGGTAAAATAACAGGAAAAGTGATACCTACTGCGGCCATCGTCATTCCTGTCAAAAAGCCTACAATGAAAGGGAGAAAAGAAATAACTAAGTATCGAGGGACACCAGCAGTCTTAAAGAAAAGGGGCAGGCGTTCTATCAATCCTGTAGTTCCTAACATCGCCTTAAAAATCATAATACCAAAAACCATAAGAATCATCCCATATTCCTCTCTCTCCACAAAGTGCAGAATCCTTTTAATTGGTATCCGATTGCTTATAATTGTGAAGGCTATTGCTCCAAGGAGAGCGTATAAAACTTTTAGTCTAAAAACGAGGACCAGCACCATTACCAGAATAATTGGCGATAGGTTGAAGAGAAAGTGGAGAATTGCTTGACCTCTCCCGTAACGAACTTCTCCCGAATGCTCGGGTCTCCATTTCAGTCTCCCAATACCCAGAATTATTCCTATAATAATTGCGCTGACTGTCAAAATGCTATTACTTGCAATGACCCTGTAGACAGGCACACCAAGGATCCCGGCAGCCACTAAAATTCCCGGGTAGAGTGGTAAAGTATACTCCCAGAGGTGTCTAAACCAAAAATTGAGAAAGGTCTTTCGCTCATTCGATATACCCATCTCCTGAGTGACTTCCTTTACCACTGGAGCAGAAACGAGCGCTCCACCAAACATTGGAAGAAAACCAATTATTGCCGGGACAACGGCAATGATCCACCTTATATCTAAAAACATAATTTTCATATCACCAATAATTTTCTTAAAGGTATCTCCTGCATTCATAGATAGATTAAAGATAATTACGAAAAAAAGAGTGAGAGCAATCTCCAGAGTATCCCTTGATAGACAAGCAACGTAAAAAGTTTTTGAAATCTGTCCCGGACTAAAACCGTATGCGATGCCTAGAAAGAATGCCGCTATTATCATAGTCAGAGTAAGATTCAATTTCCATTTGAAAAGAATCAGAATAATCGCTAAAGAAGCAGTTAAAATTATCAAATCATGCATATTTGCTTTATCTCCTCAAAAGAGTGGTGTAATTATAGTAGATTACTCGGTAAGAAATCAAATAAAAAATCTTCCCAATCTGGGAAGATTAATTTCAGTACTATAAACTAAAAATATCTTCAAAAATTATTCTTCAGAAGTTTCTTTAGGCTTTTCTAAAAATGTTGACTTATACTCGACTTTTTCCATAAATTCGTTGAATTTAGTCTCAATTGTATTGTTAATCGTTACCACTTCGAATGGTTTCACGATATAGTCATCCGCGCCTTTTTCGTAGGCACGCTCAACATCTTCTAATCTGTCTAAGGCTGTAAATATGAAAATGGGAATATCTTTTGTCTTATTATAAGACTTAAGTAACTCACAAACCCTGAAGCCACTCATCACAGGCATAACCAGGTCTAAAAGGATGAGGTCTGGCTCGAGCTTCCTTGCTTTTCTAATTCCATCTATACCATTATTAGCGGTAATCACTTCGTGTCCAAACCGTTTCAGTTTAAACTTAAGAAGTGAGAGGACGCCCTCTTCGTCATCTATTACTAATATCCTCAATGGCATTCTTTCCATAACTTTTATTTTACTAATTTCATAGAAAAAATCAAGTATAAAATTGCAGACAACTACCACCCAATTTTCATTCTTTCTCTTCTCCTTCAAAAAACTCCTGCTGTTCAGACCATTTTACAAATCTGGACAATCTTATTTCTTGATTTTTCTCCCTTGAGTATTTTTATCTGGTTCTTTTTCACTTTAAATTCTTCGGAGAATAATTCAATCAAAAGT
>Ga0172366_10001640_pt1 | contig 17456 bp, 17 predicted proteins | sample LakKivSesite69cm_FD_114533 | JGI IMG/M metagenome (GOLD analysis project Ga0172366, IMG submission 114533) | Sediment microbial communities from Lake Kivu, Rwanda - Sediment site 69cm | ecosystem: Environmental > Aquatic > Freshwater > Lake > Sediment | place: Rwanda: Western Province, Lake... | reverse complement strand
CTTCGACCTGGACGTCATTCACTGGGAAGAACTGGGTTGGAAAGCACTGGCAGTAAATCTAAGTGATATAGCTGCCATGGGTGGCATTCCCAAGTACGCTTTGCTTTCTCTGGCACTGCCTGGTGAACTGGAAGTGGAAGATATCTCCAAGTTTATCAATAGTATGATGCATCTGGGCAGGGAATTTGGAGTGGTTCTAGTTGGAGGTAATGTAGCTGCTGCTCCCAATGTAGTTATCACTGTAACAGTCATAGGCTGCTCCAAAGGCAAAGCGATGCTTAAGAGGTCAACAGCTTCATCTGGTGAGCAAATAGCTGTTACAGGACACCTGGGATTATCGGCAGCTGGTTTAGAAATGCTTAAAAGAAAACCCATTTCAGATCCTGAAACAAGCAATATCTTGAGGCGAGCTCACTTTAAGCCCATACCAAGAATAAGAGAAGGACAAATCTTAGCCGAACAAGGAGTTAGAACCGCTATAGACATAAGCGATGGACTTGTTGCTGACCTTGACCACATATGTGAATCGAGCAAAGTCAACGCTAGAATAAGGATAGAACAAATGCCAGTGCACCCTGTAGTTATAGCAAACTTTCTTAACCATCAGGAGTTGGCTTTATGTGGTGGCGAGGATTATGAGCTTCTTTTTACCGCTGACGAAGCCACTGTTGCTCGGGCTAAGCAAGCCCTAGACTGCCCGGTGACTATAATCGGTGATATAACGGAAGAAAAGTTACCAACACGAGTGACTGTAATAGATAGCAAGGGAAATATCATCCCATACAAAAGAGGGGGCTGGGAACATTTCAAGAATGGAGTCACTGAAATTAAATTCGCATAGCCCTGAACAAACTCAACTGCTAGGAAGCTATCTAGGGGAATTAGCTCAAAAGGCTGATGTTTTCCTTCTTGTAGGTGAATTTGGAACAGGCAAGACTTGTCTTGTCCAGGGAATTGCTCATGGATTGGCGATAAAGGAATATGCCTCCAGCCCCACTTTTGTCATCCTGAGAGAATATCACGGTAGACTTCCCTTATACCACATTGATTTCTATCGCCTGGATCACGTTGAGGAAATTGCTGACCTGGGGCTGGATGAGTATTTTTACGGCGACGGAGTCTGTGCGGTTGAATGGGCAGAGAAGGGGTTGCAGGTAGTACCCCAGAACAATTTACTTATCACCCTGCACTATATTCCTGCCTACCAGACAGGACGGTCTATTTGCCTAAAACCTCAAGGCAAGCACTACTATGAATTAATAGAACAACTTAAAAAAGAGAAGGAATTGTGGCTCTGAATACCAAATGCTAAATAATACGAAATTCTAAAATCAAAGGTTCAAAATCAAAGTGACAACTTAAAATGTAAAATTTTTTAACTTTTGCTCTGTCATTTTGCACTTTTATTTTTTCATTTTGCATTTAGGTTTCTGATATGGAATTGGCTATAGATACTTCGTCCAGTACCGTCAGCGTTGCTTTATCTCATAAAGGTAGGATAGTGGCTTCGCTAACTTGGCAAACAACACAAAACCATACAGTAGAACTGTTGCCGAATTTAGTTTGCTTGTTACAACAAGCAAAGGTGGAGCTGGGCTCTATAGAAGCAATCGTTGTAGCTAAAGGTCCAGGAAGCTTTAATGGACTCCGAGTGGGCATAAGCACTGCTAAGGGGTTAGCCTCTGCCCTAAATATTCCTTTGATTGGTGTAAACACATTAGAAACTGAAGCCTATCCTTTTGCCTTTACTGGCTTGCCTCTGCGTCCCATTCACAAGGCCGGTCGCGAGGAAATAGCCACTGCCCTTTACTGGCAAAAAAATAATGAATGGCAATGTCTGGAGGCAGAAAATCTAACCACGGTTAAAACTTTGTGCCGTCGAATTAAGCAAAAAACGCTTTTTTGTGGTGAAATCCCCGCTGAGATAATAAGCGAAATACAGCAAAACCTGGGCAGGCGAGCTATAATTTCCCAAAGTAATTGCCCATCTCGAGCTAGCTCTTTGGCTATATTAGGTTGGCGAAAATTAAGCAGCGGAGAACGAGATGACCCGATCACCCTGCAGCCATTATATCTTCGTCTCCCCCATATAACCAAGCCCAAGGATAAGATACCCCTACTGTGACTCCGAGTGGTGCAAAAGAGACCAGGAAATGCAAATTCCTAAAGTAGATGCTGAGCACACAGCAAAACTTTGTTTTGCCTGTAGCCATGAGAACCCCATAGGGCTAAAGTTGAAACCTGTTCACGATGGAGAAAAAGTCACTGCGGAGTTCACCGCCGGGGAGTTTCATCAAGGCTGGAATAATGTAGCCCACGGCGGTATTCTCTATACTCTCCTCGATGAAGCAGCTGCTTACGCCATGCTTTGTCATGGAGTTGAGTTTGGTGTTACTGCCAAGAGCGAGATAAGGTTTAAACAGGTGGCACCCATCAATGAGCCAATCCAGGTCTCTGCCTGGGTCACTAAACTGACAAAACGGCTAGTGGAAACTAAAGGAGTACTGACTCTCAAGGATAATACAATCATAGCCGATGGCGATTTCTTATTCTACATGTGGAGACAATCAAAAAAGACAACCCTCTGGGACATGGATGGAGTCGTTGCCGATTCCCATTCCTTCCACTTTGCTGCTTGGCAGGAGACCTTTGCTAAAAGGGGGATAAAGTTTACCAAAGAATATTTTGCTACACTCTTTGGTACCACAAATGACTTCATAATCCATAGTGTTATGGGAAGGGCACTCTCAGAAGAAGATGTCAGAATCATCATACAGGAGAAAGAAGAGAATTTTCGACGGAAGGCAACAGGACACATTGAACCATTTCACGGGGCGGTGAGATTGCTGAATATCATTAAGAAAGGGAATTTTAAGTTAGGCTTGGTTTCTTCAGCACTAAAGGAAAATATCGACTTAGTCCTTAGTGAGCTTAATTTGGAGGGAATTTTTGATTGCATTGTTTTCGGTCAAGAGGTACCCAAAAACAAACCCAATCCCCAGATATATCTTTTAGCCGCCGAGAAGCTGAAAGTGGCACCTAAGGATTGTCTGGCAATTGAAGATTCTCCCCTGGGAGTCAAAGCAGCCAAAACCGCCGGGATGAAATGTCTGGCCATAACCAATACACACCCCTGGCAAAAACTCAAGGAGGCTGATAAAGTAGTTGACTCTTTAGGAAGAGTGGACTTAATCACCCTGCTTACGAGGGTTTAAACGATTCCATGGAAATCATAAGATTTCCGTGGGGACCCCGTTAATTTAAAATAAAACTCTTGCGGGATCCCCGGGTGGCAAACAGTCGTAAGACTTTTTAGGATTAATTTAGACAGAAACCAGGATAAGGAAGAAGGAGATTAAAATCATGGAGAGAAGTTTAGTTCTTATCAAACCTGATGCCATACAACGGGGATTGGCCGGGGAAATCATCTCTCGCCTGGAAAAGAAGGGACTTAAAATCGTAGCTATGAAGATGTTGCACATAGATAACACTTTGGCCAAACGACACTATGCCATTCATAAAGGGAAGGTTTTCTTTGACGATTTGATAAATTTTATCACCTCTGGTCCGGTCATCGCCATCATCCTTCAAGGTAAAAATGCCGTGCAAATAATACGACAAATGATGGGAGAAACTGACCCGGCCAAAGCTCACGGTGGTACTATTAGAGGCGACTTTGGCATTGATATTGGACATAACTTAGTACATGGCTCTGATTCACTGGAGAATGCTTCGAAGGAAATTAACTTATTCTTCTCAGCTAAGGAGATTTTCAACTATGACCGGGAATTGGATACATGGATCTATTGAATTCTAACTACCGGGATCGCCTTGTCCCACAATTTATCTAGCTGATAATAATCCCGCTCTAATGGGGCAAATATATGAACAATGACCGAACCAAAATCAACAAGCATCCAACCTGAGTCAGGAGTTCCTTCATTATGATGAGGCACAACTCCTTTACTTTTCAATATTTCACCGATATCCTGCCAGATAGCTTCAATATGCCGCTTGGTCTCTCCAGTACAAATAACAAAGTAGTCCGCAAAAGAGCATAATTCCCTAACGTCCAGCATAGCAATATCCTTTGCTTGCTTCTCAGAAGCAAGCTCGGTAGCTAAGCGTGCTATTTCCGCTGCTTCCAGAAAGGCACTAACCTCCTTCCATATTATACCACTTATGGCAACATTTGACCAAGGTCATCTCGCCATGCATATTTCGCAAACAATGTACCCTGTATTAGAACTCTACTGCAATACCATTCCACATGCAAATTTGGGGTAAAATTTTTTAGTTTGCAATATATCTGCTATAATTAAAATGAGGATAAAGATATGCAAGCAAAATGGTGGCATAGAAGTGTCTTTTACTTACTACTTTTGGTAGTTATAGTGGCTTTGGTAATTGTTCTCACACCCCGTGAAAAGCCTGAGCTAGTAAGCCTGCCTGATTTTATCGAGAGCGCCAAGCCACAGCTCGACACTATTGGATACTGGCAAGAAGGGGAGAAGCTCATTGGCTTGAAGGATATGGAAGTTATATGTTGGATTCCATACGTAGAAACTACCGATGACCTGAGTAAACTTCTTAAAGAGAAAGGTATAAATGTCAATGCAGTGGTGCTGCAGCCTAACTTTGATGGTAGCACAATGGAGCTCGATGGTAAGCTTAGTGACGAGCACAAAGTAGATCTCGATGCATTTACACTCAAAGCCACTACACAAATTGACACTATTCTGCAAGACGGTGATAATCTTATAGGCTTAAAAGAGGACGAAATTAAAATTAAAACGGCGTTTGGAGGTAGTACCTATGAGCTGCGCACTTACCTGGTAGAAGAAGGAATAATACTGGGGGCGGAAGGAATAAAAATCGACGTTAAACCCATTGGCTTTGATTGGGGGACGATAGCACTAACAGTCATTCTACCGATTGTGCTGCTTGGGGCGTTATTTTACTTTTTATTCTTCCGTGCCACCCGTGGCGCTGGCACACAAGCCTTCAATTTCAGCAAAAGCCGTGCTCGATTAAGTCTTGAAAAGAGGCCCGATGTAACTTTCGCCGATGTTGCTGGAACAGACGAAGCTAAAGAAGAGGTCCAGGAAATAGTGGAATTCCTCAAGTCCCCCCAGAAATTCCAGTCACTGGGAGGACGTATACCCCGAGGAGTGCTCTTGGTAGGGCCACCAGGAACAGGTAAGACCTTACTGGCTAAGGCTATAGCTGGAGAAGCCAAGGTGCCTTTTTTCTCTATTAGCGGCAGCGAGTTCGTGGAGATGTTTGTGGGCGTCGGTGCTGCCAGAGTCAGAGACCTGTTTGAACAAGCCAAGCGTAATGCACCATGCCTCGTATTTATTGATGAAATTGATGCCGTAGGCCGACACCGTGGTGCTGGCTTAGGTGGAGGACACGATGAAAGGGAGCAAACCCTCAATCAGATTCTGGCTGAGATGGATGGCTTCGATACCAATGCCAACGTCATCATCATGGCTGCCACCAATCGCCCCGACATACTCGACCCAGCCCTCCTCCGTCCCGGTCGCTTTGACCGCCACGTTGTCATTGACTTACCAGATATAAAAGGTCGTAAAGCTATTCTAGAGGTACACGCCAAAGGCAAACCGCTGGCTGCGGAAGTCAATCTCGAAACTGTAGCTAAGGAAACACCGGGGTTCAGTGGTGCTGACCTCGCTAACTTAATCAATGAAGCAGCCATCCTAGCTGCGCGGCGCAACCGTAAAGATATCACATTAAAAGAGCTTGAAGATGCTGCTGACCGGACTATAGCTGGACCGGAAAGGAAAAGTCGTGTAATAAGCCCCAGAGAAAAGGAAATCATTGCTTACCACGAAAGTGGCCATGCTTTGGCTGCCAGGATGTTGCCTAATGTTGATCCTGTGCACAAGGTTTCTATTGTGGCTCGGGGGATAGCGGGGGGCTGGACACGCCTCCTGCCCACTGAAGATCGCTATTTATGGACTAAGTCTCAGTTTGATGAAAGATTGGCAGTGAGTTTGGGCGGACGTGTTGCCGAGGAAATCACCTTTGGCGAAGTAACTACCGGCGCCCAGAAAGACCTGGAGGAAGCAACTAAGCTAGCTAGAAAAATGGTCACTGAATATGGCATGAGTAAGAAATTGGGCCCGCGGACCTTTGGTCAGAGGCAGGAACTTATCTTTCTCGGGCGCGAAATTAGCGAGCAAAGGGATTACGGCGATGAGACGGCCGACGAAATTGATAAAGAGATGCGCCTTATCATCCAACGGGCCTACAACACCACCAAGAAAATTCTGACCGCGAACAAAGAAAAACTAAAACAGCTGGCTGAAGAACTTGTAATTCACGAGACTCTGGAAGAAAATGAGCTCAAGAGAATATTTGAAGACCTGGCACCCCAGCCAGCCCCTAGCTAAGTCAGCAACGCAAGGGTGAAGCCAAGAAGTCGTTTAATGCGAGTCGTAGCGGCATTGCCACCAAAATGCGTCAAGCTCAACCTCCCCACGATATTGGTTAGTCGCTGCGCTCTTCACAACGACATGCGGTGATTAACAAGCGCGCTCAAGTTAAGACTCACATCCATTTATTTTCTCTCAAGGGAGCCGAGTCGATTACTGTCCTATGCAATAATATCTTCATCCAGCTTAGCAAATAGCGGCTGGGGCTGGCGAAGCTTCTGCCTTGGGGGTAAAAACTGAGTTTTCCAACCTGATTCCTCCACACTACCGTCAAATCCGAGAAAGGAATGCAGCTTTTCAGAACTGAAGGGAAGAAAAGGATAAAAAACAGTTTTCAACGCTGCTAGCACAGAGAGGACAGTATAGATGGATTTAGCCGTCTCGATTTTATCGGGATTTCGCTCCGTTTTAATCGTTTTCCACGGAGCCTGTTCATCAATATAACGATTAGCTTCCTGAGCTAGGGACATAGCCTCCTTGATCGCTTCTTTAAACTTACAGCGATAAAGCAACTTATCCGCACCGTCTAAGACAACTTCAGCCTCATGAAGCAAGCGCTGGCTGTATTGATCTAGTTCCCCCGGTACAGGCACTACTCCATCGAAATTGCGATGAGCGAATGTGAGAACACGATGAGCTAAATTACCATAGGTAGCTACCAGTTCATTATTATTACGCCGAAGGAATTCTTGCCAGGAGAAATTGCTGTCCCCGGCCTCAGGCATATTCACCGCCAGAGTATACCTCAGAGCATCTGGGGCGTATCGTTCCAGGTAATCATGAAGCCAGATCGCCCAACTACGGCTGGTAGAAAGCTTCCTGCCTTCAATAGTCAAAAATTCATTAGCTGGAACATCATAAGGAAGATTCAGACTACCATAACCCATCAACATCGCTGGCCAAATAAGAGTATGGAAAAAGATATTATCCTTGCCGATGAAATAAAAACTCTTGGCACCGTCGCACCAGAAAGCCTGCCAGGCGGTATCATCTCCATGTAATTTTGCCCATTCCTTGCTTGCTGATAAATAACCAATGACTGCCTCAAACCATACATAAATGCGTTTACACTCAAAGCCGGATTGTGGTACAGTTATTCCCCAATCCAAATCACGAGTAATTGCCCTGTCTCTTAATCCCTCTTTCAGAAATTTCCACGTGCTGCTAAGTACATTACGACGCCAATGAGTTTGCTCTTTTATCCAGGCAGCCAATTTGTCCTGAAAAGAAGAAAGGCGTAAAAAGAAATGCTCCGAAGACTCAAAGCGCGGTGGAGTGGAACAAAGGTAGCAGTGAAGTTCCTTAAGTTCCACTGGACTCAAGGGCTTGCCACACTCATCACATTCATCACCTCTTGCCTTGGTGAAACCACAATAAGGACAAGTACCTTCCACATAGCGGTCGGGAAGGAAACGCTGGCATTTAAGGCAATAAGCTTGCATCATCTTGTCTTTGTAAATGTACCCCTTATCGAGCAAGGTGAGAAATATATCATGAGTAACTTGAGTGTGATTGGGAGTGCCAGTAGTTGTAAATAAATCGAAAGAGATGCCCAATTTTTCCCAGCACTCGATAAATTGTTGATGGTATTTGGCTACTATTTCTTGCGGCGTGGTGGATTCTTGCTCAGCACGAATTGTAATCGGCGTTCCGTGTTGATCACTACCCGAAACCATTAACACCTTATTGCCCTTAAGGCGATGATAGCGGGCAAAAATATCGGCTGGCAGATAAGCACCGGTGACATGTCCTAAATGCAGAGGACCATTAGCGTAAGGCCAAGCAACACCTATAAAAATGCGCTCGCTCAAAGTTTCTCCCTTAAAGTTACTCTATTGTAAATCATTGATTATCTCGTGTCATTGCCATGAGTCGAAGCCCTGAATATGACGATTGCCAACGTTTATTCTTCGGAGAGAAAGGTGATTATTTGCTCTACTTTCGTCGTTTTGTATGTAATATAACCACGGCTCAGGCAGCAATCAACACAAAGACGTTGCTTTTCGCCTCCTTCCTCATCAATTAAAAGATAGCGCTCTCCATATTTAAGAGGGCGATCACAACCATCACATTTCACCTTTCCAATAGCAATACAACCACGGCGCATTTTAGCTCCTTTCTTGAAATTTCAACCAGGCTCGAGTCTTGCCTTCAATGACGAGACTAAACTCCCCTCTGGGTTCGGCAAAATGCTCCCTAGCCTGACTCACTCTACCCCGGAAAATCTCTTCGTGAACTTTGGTAAGCTCACGGCATACACATAATCTTCTATCTCCTAGAATTTCTTCAATCTCGTTCAATACCTCTGTGAGGCGATGTCGTGTCTCAAAAGCCACTACAGTTCTTCGTTCCTCAGCTATTGAATTGAGAAGACGCTGCCTTTGTCCTTTACGGCGAGGCAGAAATCCAACGTAAACAAATTGGTCGGTCGGCAACCCAGAAACCACTAAAGCGGTAATCACTGCTGAAGCACCGGGAATAGGTATCACAGAAATTCCACACCCAATAGCAGCAACGATAAGCTCGTAACCAGGATCACTCAGCCCCGGCATGCCAGCTTCCGAAACGAGAGCCAGGTCTTCTTTCTCGAGATAATCCAATAGATAATCAAGTTTAGCTCTTTTACTATGCTCATGATAACTGGTCAAAGGAGTTTTTATATCATAGGCGGTAAGCAAACGGCGCGTAGTACGGGTATCCTCAGCAGCAATAAGCTTCACCTCCCGCAAAAGGCGTAAGGCACGCAGAGAGATATCCTCCAGATTACCAATAGGAGTAGCAATGACATAAAGAGCAGGCACGACTTGCAATTATACTTAATTGCCATAATTTTATCTACAGATTTACTTGCCTTCAGAGCACTTGAATACACTATCGTTCCAAGTCATTCGCTTTATGTCATTCTAAGACTCCTCGCTAGTGTTCGGGACTATTGGGCAATAAGAAATCCCTTAAACATACCTTGACTTTAGGATACCATGCTTGTATAGTTTGTGCCAATTTCTATCAGGTAAAGTAAAATGTCTCACTTCAAACTCAAAGAGATGGAACGTGCTTACGGATTTGATGAAGTTGCACTTGTCCCTGGAGACGTGACCATCAATCCTGACCAAACCAACATAGATTTTACCGTAGGGAATAATATCTTAACCATTCCTATTCTCGCCTCAGCTATGGATGCTATTGTTGACCCTGCCTTTGCTATTAAGTTTAACAAGCTTGGTGGGCTGGCGGTCCTGAATCTCGAAGGTGTACAGACAAGGTATGAAAACCCCGAGGAGGTCTTAAACCAAATTACCCAAACTCCCGAGACAGAGGTTACTTCTCTGCTCCAAAAAATTTACTCTAAGCCTATCAAGGAAAAGCTCGTTAGCCAACGTATTGGAGCAATAAAACAGGCTGGGACTATCTGTGCTGTATCTGTAACTCCGGCCAATACGAAATGGCTGGCTCCCATAGCCAAAGATGCCGGTGTAGATATACTTGTGGTGCAATCTACCGTCACCACAGCCAGGCATATCTCCAAGAGCTATCGGGGACTTATCCTGCCTGAACTATGCCAGCAAATGTCCTTGCCTGTCATAGTGGGTAATTGCTGTAGCTACAGTGCAGCATTAGAACTCATGAGAACGGGGATCGATGGTATCTTAGTCGGAGTGGGACCTGGAGCTGCCTGTACTACCCGGGAAGTTATTGGCGTTGGAGTACCTCAGATAACCGCCACTCTGAATTGTGCTGCTGCCAGAGAAACATATCTCCAGGAAAGTGGCAAATACGTGGTAGTGATAACCGATGGAGGTATTCGTACCGGCGGCGATTTATGTAAAGTATTCGCCGCGGGCGCCAACGCTATAATGATTGGTTCGCCTCTAGCTCAAGCCGCAGAGGCGCCAGGAAAAGGCTATCACTGGGGCATGTCTCACTCCCATCCAGCATTACCTAGAGGGACACGTGTTAGAGTTGGCACTACCGCACCATTAGAGCAAATTCTCTTCGGTCCTGCTTCCGTCACCGACGGCACTCAAAACCTAGTTGGTGCTCTACGCACTAGCATGGGAGTATGCAGCGCTCGAACCATCAAAGAAATGCATAAAGTCAAGATGGTTATTGCCCCGTCTATAAAGACCGAAGGGAAATACTTGCAGGCAAGCCAGAATATCCCTTGAGTTTATAAAAACGCAGAAAGGCAAAACCAGACACCAAAGCCGGCTAGAATCAAAGCGCAAACCCTAAACACAGTTTTTTGTACCTTCTGTGTCCACCATCGCCTTGACTCGAATGTGCCTATGGAGAGGAATTCACTCCAGACTAAATCACAAGGCAAATGCACTACAGCGAGCAAAATAACACCGCCAAGCCCGAATCTGATAGCACCGGTTATTAGAACCACACCCGCAGTCGCCCACCACATATAAAAGGCGGGATTAGTTCCTGTAATCACAATGCCCGTCATTAAAGAACTAGCTGGCAGACCACCCACTGCGCCAAGCGTCTCATGGGTAGCTCGAAACATTCGGAAGCCTAGGTAGAGCAGCATCAAGCCACCAGCAAGATAGATAGCCATTTTCACCTGGGGAGAGTCGATAAAATGTTCGAATCCAAAATAAATTACAGTATAAATTACGGCTATGATTGGTACTTCAACGACAGCATGCCCTGCTGCAATCCAGGCACCAGCGTGTTTGTCACTATAACCCTTGGCTATGGTAGCAGCAGTCATCGGTCCGGGTAGCATAACGCCCGTGAGAGAAATTCCCGCTGCTGATAATAAAAATAGGCCCAAGCTTGTTTCCACTACTTACTTTGGGTAGAACTAGAGTAATGGTTTAGCTTCTCCACAAATTCGATCTTACGATCAGGGGGTTCTCATTCACTATTTCCCCTCTCCTTCTTAAAATTAAGAGAGAGAATTTGGGAAAAACTGTCCTGTTACAAACCAAATTTGGTCTAAATTTCCTCTTCATCCTCATCTTCCTCCGTAGCCACAAATCCACCATAATGAGGAAGCATCACACCTACTTTGGCTTGGCGACCTCTACCTCCTCTGGGCAGATCGCCAATCATTTTCTTCAGTTCTGCCAGAGTCTCAACCGATTGCGCTGAAGAGACAACCACTCCATCTAACCCAGCCTGCCATAAATCAGTAAGCTCGGCTTTCGTGACTGAAGAGGGTAAAGCCATCACAATCGGCTTCTCCAAGAGTTCGACGAATTTTCGACAAACGAGCAGATGCTCCACAGCAATAAAATCATCTTTACTTCCACTACTGATGAGCACACCATCTACTTCAATGCCATTAATGGCTCTAACAAAACCCTGGTCTAATGAAGGTTCTATCATCAAAATTTTGCCAACCTCTTCTTTATGCAAAATTGCTGCAGCTACCTTAACGTCAAAAACCACAAAGTCACACCCTAAACCCACCAATTCATTTATCTTCTCTTCGCTTATGCCCTTCGCAAATACCCCCACTGGGATGTCGCCCGCAACTTTGACAATTTGCCTGACACTCCTGGCACTTAATCCCTGGTCCAATATCAACCAGGCATCGGCATTGACATCGGCCACAATTTTGGTTTCTTCGACCTGTGACCCCGACAATCCCACAACAAGCAACACGGCCGAGCTTTTTAGTTCAGAGACAGAGGGATGAAAACCTATAGGCGTGGTTGAAGATTTAGAAAGACTCTGCAATTTATCTGCAAATTTGCTCATATCACCCTCAGCCAGCGGTCGGATTCGAACCGACGGCCGGCGGTTTACGAAACCGCTGCTCTACCCCTGAGCTACGCTGGCATTGCTGTGGATCCCCTCAATTATATGGCTATAGACCTGCAAAGTAAAGGCTACCGAGCTATGTCTCTTGACTTGATAGACGACTTTTAGTTTGGCATCACGTAGTAATTACAGTCAAGTGCACAAATCATAACATTCTCCCCTCTAAACACCCCAACTATGATCTGATTAACCTTGGAAATATCAGCACTCCGTCTTCCACTCCAGTTCGGTCGTAATTGGCTCCGCCCAAGCCATTGCTACAGCAATATCCAACAGCCAGGGCGATCACACTCACCAGAAGCACCAGATTCATTACTTTAGACCTAACCACTTGTCCTATTCTATTGCACTACCGATTGCTTATGCCATCCTTCGCTTACTACAGGCGGTATTTGCTCATGCAGCAGGATTCACGACGCGCCCGACAAAGAGAATGGCATCCGTCTCAATGTCGCGAATCATGAAGATGAAGGGGTGGTCTATGGTGATCTCCACAGGAGGTTCAGGTACTGCTGTTAATTTCATAATCACTGCGGTGGCAGCAGCCGCCTCGGTGCCGGCTTCATCCACGGCAACGAATGCCTTATGCACGACGTCTGATATGAACAGCTCAGGATTACCAGTCATCCCGGAGAAATCCCCGGCACCAGAAAAGGCAATCGGCATGCCCATCCCGGAGAGAGTATCCTTCAGGCTGAATTCTGAATCAAATTCAAACTGTGGCATCGTCAGGGCGACCTCGGTAGTTTGCAGATCGCTTATAATGATATCAACCTGTTCAGCATGAAGGCTTTCTTCAAAAGCCTCGAACTGTCTATCTTCAGGCAGGAGGATAACCATGGAGAGTTCATCGCCATCATAGAGCAACTCAACCGCCTGGTATCCTTCCCCCTTGGCGTAGCTGAATGACTCCGTCTGTTTCATCATCGGCACTATTACCTGCCCGCCGTCAAGCAGGTAGAACGGGCCATCTGCTGTCATCTTCTTATTGAAAGGGTTCTCCCAGGCAGCATTGAAGTAGATAGCATTGGTCAACACAAGTCGTGTCAGTGCATCAATCGCGCCTTGAGGGATAAGGTCTTCGATGCGGCCTTCCGTCTGGTCGCTGACCCAATCATTGATGGCGAGGCGGGACTTTTCCGTCTCCGTTATGAAGTCAAGTATTCTCAGCCCGGCACCGTAGTTCTCGGCCAGGGTATCAAGGAAGTCAGCGAGGAACTCATAGTCCTTTTGCCCCCAGATGGCGTTGACAATGTTCAGCCTGAATCCTTCTCCGTCCTTGCCTTCGGCACCTTCACCTCTTTTAGCAAGTTCGGCATCGAGCCAGTTAAATGCCGGGTGCAGCCTCTCCTGATCAAGAAGGAATTGAAGGGTATCGGCCATCTGCTGAGCAGTTTCGCCACGCGCTCCGGCATATGTCATCGCCAGCGCCAGTGAGATGCTATAGGGAGAGTAAAAAAGATTACCCTCCTCCCCTCTAATCGCCTGATAAATCTCAAAGGCGAAGGCGCTGTTTCCTTCAACCAGCAATGCTTGTTCATCTGTGAGAACATCGGGGGAAGTTATCCGCTCTTTATCTGATTGGAGCACCTCGCCAGCTGCCGGCTGAACCAGCTGAGTAGAGGCTATCAGTGGCAGCAGCAACACTAAGACTAATACGGCTACCCATTTCCTATTCATCTTGTTCCCCTCCTACGAGTATTTAAACTGTTCATTTTGCTCTTTCGTTCAAATTTGGCCATTCGGAAGCCTCTCATTTTGAGATGGGAGATGATTCTGTAGACGGTTCCTCGGGTCGGGGCTCTTCAGACGGATATTCAAAAGTCGTCCAGGTTGCATATGGGAGCTCTACCTCATTGATGTAATCCAGATTCTCAATGCTGTTCATCATTATCTTGGCATCCGATACAGTATAGAGAACATCGTCTATGTAAAGCGACCTCTCTACCGCGAAGGGAGCGTAAAAGTAGTAATAACCTTTTTCTATGTCACTGAGATTTTCAATGTGGGTGATTCTACCTTTAATCTGGACCCCTTGATCTAGGGATACATCAAATACGTATGCGCCTTGCCAGACAGGCTCGCCGTAAGCCCAATCAGGAACTCCCTCAGTATATTCCGACTGATCTACTTCTGCGACCAAAATGGGCATCACCAGTAAATTCCGTGACTTGTCAAATAGGAATGCTTTGTGGTCCCACAGGACCGGCGAATCGGTGCCCCTGTCCCCTATTTCAAGCTTTGATATCTCCACCGGGTTGCTGACATCGGTGACATCGAAGAGCGATATCTTGACTCCCTGATACCAGGCAAATTCCCCCGCGTCCGTCGTCTCCTTACCTATACCTATAATGTGGGTTTCGTCGTAGGGATGGAGGTAGTCTGAGTATCCGGTTACCTTCAGATAACCGAGAACTTCAGGGTCATAAGGATCCTGCAAATCTATCACGAATAGTGGGTCAATTTGCTTGAAGGTTACCAGATAGCCTCTTCCACCCATAAACCTAGCGGAATAGATAGTTTCCCCGGCCGCAAGGTCTGTCAGCGAGCCGGTAATGTTCAGAGCCATATTCAGAACGTATACGTTATTCTGGGTTGTTTGCCCGTAGTTTGTGGTTGCCACCCTGAAGTAGCCATCGTACTCATCCATGGAGAACTGGTTCAGCACCATGCCAGGTACCTCGCCACTGGCCACATATGTGATATTAGCACCTGCTATCTGAATCCGGTGGATAGAGGTTTTTTCAGAATCGCCTACACCCGCTCCCCACACCGGGAATGTCAGGTAGATACTATTGAGAGAGACGTAGAGATTGCTGCTAGCTCCCAGTAGAATTGTCTCATACGTTGGCTCCTGACCATCGTTCTGTGTATTTATGGCTATGATAGTGGTGTACATATAATAGTAGTCAGCCACATCGGAATAGTAGATATCTGTGGCCGGTATTTCTTGCGGCTCGTCGTCAGAATAAATCTTGGGCAGGTTCACTTCATCGTCTTCCTCATACACAGGTTCATTTACCACCACATAAGCATAATCGCCTATCATTCTGGAACTGACGTATTGACCATCGGCAGAGAGCTCCCTTTGGATGCGTGGATTTTCTCTATCTGAGACATCATATACCTTGATATAAGTCTTAGGTGATACGTAAGGCATGTAGATCTTTTCGTCAGAGTCCGATCGAATATCATAATAGGCATAATAAGGTGTCTCTTCCTCAAACACGACCAGCCTGTCTCCGTTGATGAATATCCCTATAATCGTGCCCTTTAACTCGATTTCGGATAGGACTTGAGCTTGTTCAGCAGGATAAGCCTGCACGATGATGGTCTTGTTCCCTGAAACGACGTAGATGTACTCTCCGTCGGTCTTAACGATATCTGCCTCATCCACGCCGGTAACTTGAATATTAGTGGTAGAGTGATTTGCTACAGAAGGTACCTGGGCGGAATCCTCAGCACCTCCTGGTGCGAGTGTGGCTTCTCCCCTGAAGAATCCCCAATAGAATTGCTTATATCCTGCGTTGGTTTTCACAAATTCTTGTAATTCCTCATAAGAAGAGAACCTGTTGATTTCCAGAGTTCCCGGCCTATCTACATCCTGCTGTATAGAGCCTATCAGCGGTAGCAAGAGCAACAAGACTAATACGGTTATCAATAGCTTATTCATTTCGTTCACCTCCAATAAATATTTATGTCTTTAAGACGCCGCAGGACAGCATTTTATATGCCGTTTCCTACTCTAGGTCAGCCTCCTCTGGTGCTGCAGTCTCTGCCGGTTCTAGCTTTACGAAATCTATATCCTCAAGGTTTATGTCCTTGAGGGCTGTGACCTCGTCTATTTCCCCGAATTCACTCACCCTTTTCTCCAGGAGGTCAACCTTAAGGATGTATCCAGAAAACAATTCCTCTTCAGAAGAAGGAGACAATGCATCTCTAACAATACGGCATCCTTCAGGAGTGGATTGATCCCGGGTTTCAGCCACGGGAAGAGCAAGCAAGACAAATACCCCACCATCCCGTAGCTGGACCCCGGCAATATCCAGCTCGTGCTCTTCGATCAACGCTTGAACATATGGATCATTCCTGGCAATTTCCTTCGCCCGGGCTATCTGCAATTGGGGTTGAATTACATTAAAAAATGCCATAACGACTATAATGGCCACAGCGGCAGTGATGGGGGCTAATATTTTTGCCCAGTCCATAATGGTTCTCTGCTTAAAATGGCCGGAGTTAAGCAAAGCCACTCTCAATGCTTGCTTATGGCCCGGAAGCTCGATTTCCGGAGTTTTAAGGTTCTTTAGTTTCTCGATTAAGTCCTCGTGTTTCATCAACTTTTCCTCCTTCTATCACTATAAATGCAGAAGGCCAAAAAAGGTTGCATTCTTTAACCCTGAAAGACGCAAGATTTTCGTGGGGTGGTTTAATCCGCTTCCCTTAATTTCTCCACTGCCCGGTGGAGCAAGGACTTTATCGTTCCTTCTCTTTTTCCCAGGATTTCAGCGATTTCTTTAATCTGCTTTTGCTCGAAAAATCTGAGAGTAATGACTTCCTGATATTTAGCAGGGAGCCGAACAATTTTTTCCTGAATTTCCAGAAAATCTTCATACTGTTTTAATTTTTCCTGCGCTTCTACTAGTTCGCTTTCAGGGTCATGGGGTGACATGGGTTCAAAACCTTGTTCCTGTAATTCTTCCAGCGATGCCGACTTTCTGTATTCGGCCTGTCTGAAATACTGGTTAATCTCGTTCGTGGCAATTTTATATAGCCACGCGGAAAAAGAGACATTGCGCCAGCGAAATTGCCAGAGCTTCCTTAATGCCTTGACAAATGTCTCTGAAGTAATATCCTGGGCAGCTTCAAGATTGACGGTTCGCCTCAGAACATAGCCAAATATTTTGGGATAATAGTGGTCGTAAAGCTTAGCAAAAGCATCTGGGGCTTTTTGTGCTTGTCTGACGAGTTCCTTTTCTTCGTTTAAATCCATATCGGCCGATAGAAAAAGCTAAGAATGTATCAGTAATGTAATAATATTAGCACCAGTTTGATGTTTCTAAAATCTTAGCGCATACTGCATTACCTCCAACACATTGTCAAGCACCTATTCGTTCTCTCCAGATTTTCGTGGGATTGGTGAAAAACTCAGTAAATTGGAAATGATAGGGTACTAGGCGGTGGCTCTCAGGTCAAGTCAAATAGCAGCGCCCGCAGTAGCCG
>Ga0172366_10001638_pt1 | contig 17459 bp, 13 predicted proteins | sample LakKivSesite69cm_FD_114533 | JGI IMG/M metagenome (GOLD analysis project Ga0172366, IMG submission 114533) | Sediment microbial communities from Lake Kivu, Rwanda - Sediment site 69cm | ecosystem: Environmental > Aquatic > Freshwater > Lake > Sediment | place: Rwanda: Western Province, Lake... | reverse complement strand
GCCTTCACAGCCGAAGTCTTTGGGATGAACTGCGCAGAAGCGACCTTGTCGAAGGTCTTCTCCACGGCCGGTTGATCGTAGCCCATGCGCTCAGCCAACTGCCACGAAGGCACTACCTCCGAACCAACAGACGCCAACTTCGCCATCACCTTAGCTGTCTTGTCCGCGCCGATGAACACGAAGCTGATGTCGAAGAACTTCGGGTAATCATTGATCGCATAAACCTTGCGACCATCAGGCAGAATCTTGTTCAGCTGACCCTTCAAGTGCTCACAGTAGTCGTGCCTCGTAATCGACAGTCCTCTGATCGGATTACGCCTATGGAACGCCAACACCGCTGCCCCGACACTCTTATGAATCCCAGGATCAAATGTGGTCTGCGCCTCAGTGTACTTCGGACGGTCCAAGCAGACTGAGCAAGTGTCGTAAGGGACTTTCGCACCCATAGATACGTCAGGGAACATCCCTTGATCGATCTTATCGACAACGTCTTGTGCTGCGAGCCGCTGCGCAAGGTTGCGGTCAATAACGACGACAAGTTCGACGCGCTTCATGGCGTCATTCCAAACAGCAAGCTCTACACGACCAAATGACTTCTCAGGGTCCTTGTTGACGTGGTGCTTGTACGGAAACGCGTTGTAGAACGTTTCGTATCCGTACTCCTGTCCCTTATGGATCAAAGCACGTTCTGGGAAATAATCGCCGTTGATATTCGACGCCCAGTACTCACCCGCACCCAACGCGTTCACAAGAACATGGATCTTATTGGGGTCTTTTTTGATCGCCCTAAGGTACTGCTCAACTTCGGGAAGCAACGGTGCAGAAGGTCTGCCCATGCCAAAAAAAGACGCAGCTTTTTCCAGGTTTCCTGGTTGGAATACCTGGACTAGCTTTTCGCCTCTCTCTGGGCGAGAGATGAACTGGCAGACCTTTATGATCACGGTTTATTGCCTCTGTCGGAAACAAAGAGCTACTTCGAAATGGTCCGCCTGACGTGCGAACTGCCCACCGTGTTGCCGTCATGATCGAAGTTGTAACGTTCTTCTTCATACCCAAAAGGAACAGGAGTAGGACGTTCATCAGGGAACGGAATACGTCCCTGCATTATAGGCGTCAGATATCCAGGCGCTGCTTTCCGTGCCTGTCCCATGTTCTTATTGATCTCCGACATCATCTTCGTTGTTTCCAGAGGAACAGCAGGTCCGCCTTCAACCTCCCGCTGCATCATGTTCCTCACAAACGAACCTGCCAAAAGCGGCTCCGCTGCCACTGTGGGGGACATCGTATGAAGCGCGTTAAAGTACGCAGCGACCTGACCCTTAGGCGCTTCCTTCAACGTCGGATGCGCGTCCATCATGGCCGCAAACTGTCGGGGCTTCTGGTACTTAGCTATCGCCGCGTCCAATCCCTTATCCACAGCATGAGCACCAGCCGCAATACCAGAGGCAACAGCACCAGTGGTAAGCACCTTTCCTGCCACGTTCGCAACGTTGTGTCCTGCGTGCGGGCTTTTTAGAGCAAGCCCTCTGCCAAGGCTTGTGAACGCGTCGCCAATCCAACCGGCAGTCTTTTCATCCGAGGCAACGCCCAGAAATTCTTCAACTGGATTCATTTTGATCACATCCCCATTGCTTTGCGTTGAGCACGTTCTGCACGCCATCGCCTGAAGTTGTACACCTGTCGTTGCACAGGCTCAGAATCGTAGACCTTCTTCGCCCCAATACCCACAGCAACGTGCGGAACAATTTTCATAGCGTTCCCTGTGAGCTTGTGTCCGTGCCCGATCAAATGGTCACCGCCTGCTTTCGCTGCACCCCTCGCAGCGCGCCAAATGCCTGCAATAGCACTGGTCTCTTTCGACGCCGTCTTGGACAGCAATCGGGAAACCGCCGTAAGTTCTTTCGGGTTCACAGAAGCTCCTTCAGTTTCTGGTTTACCTTCGACAGCTCCTCATCCACAACATTCACACCCATCTGCAATCGACGGTGTCCGTCCGCCACCTTCGTAAAGGCAACAAACCGTTCGATCACTGGATGCTTCGGGTCGGGAATCACTCCTGCCGACGCCACCTTCCGCAACGAGTCCCCCAACGCTCCTGGGGACATGACCTTGGTGTCACGGAGATACTCACCTATCACCACCATTGCCTGCTTATGCAGGGGTACATCGTCCGTGAATGACGCACACGCCCGAGCAACATCTCCAAGAGAGGTGCCTGACCGTACCTCTTCCACAACAGCCGAACAAAGGTCGTTCGACACGTCGCCATAGATAACACCCGAAGTGGCCAGTTTGCTGAGCAAGTCCTGCCGCGTGGCCTCCAACGCCAGTTTCAGGTCGTACACGTCCTCAACTGGGTTGGCGTGAAGGCTGTGATGGTTCACCGCTTCTGCAGTCTTCTCCATCGAGCCTTCAGGAACCCCGAAAGCCGCGGCAATCTTCGACATGCTCTTGCCGGCCGTCTTGTAGGAGCCGACAGGCGTGGCGTAGTCCGAGGATTCGACGTGCTGGATGGCCGGGCTCGAGCCGTCATTCAGGTCACGGAGAATCCGCCCGGGGTCAGCAGGACCGCCTTCGAACGTTACATTGCGTACCGAACCGGCCTTCTCGAATTCATCCAGGTAGGCGGTTGTGTTCGCGAACTCACAGACGCGCTTGACCTGCTCGGGGGCAAGACGGGCCTCTTTCACAATCTCCACGACCGCGTTTGAGAGGTCCAGGCCAGAGTCACGGTACAGGGCGGCTGCGCGTTTACCCATCATCTCCAGTTCTTCTGGGTCTATGGGACGGGCTTTTTGCTGCTGCAAGAATGCGAGCGGTACTGCTCCCTGAGTGCTCATGTGGCCTCTTTCGACATTACTTGATGATAAAAACGTACCCTTGGCGGTGTCAACCTACTTGACGCCGGCGAGGCAAACATAACATAGGGTACACTCCAGACTAGATCGTGGGAAGCAAATCAGAGGAAGAAGGCGTGTCGGAGCTACTTGAGGCAAGGGTACGTATCCTAGAACAACAGGTCGAGTTCCTTCTCAAACTCAACGGCCTCAACATCTCCGAATTCAGGTCTGTTGACGACAGCACCCTTCTCTCAGTCTACCGAGACGCGGTCCAGTTACTCGGTCTGTCTGAACAAAGGATAGACCTCGAGATCATAGAGAACTGGTCGAACGTGTTCTTACAGCTATCAGAGATCGAAATGATCCGATTGCAGCCTATCGTAGAACTGAAACATACCTGGGAGCCTTTCTACCTACTCTGCCTTCGCATGATGACGTTTGTACGCACGCATCCAAAAATTGATGTGTCTGTCAGAACGCAGCATCTATACGCCGCCTTGGAGAAGGGGATAAGAGGTTTGCGTGCAATCGGCGCAATCATGCTCAAACGGAACCCCGATACGATTCCCCGTAAGGCACAGGTACTGCTCGAACCTGATGATCTCAAGATGCACCTCAAAAAGTGAAAATTGATCGTTTTCCTGGGCATAAGGATTGTGAAGGAAAGAACTTAGTCTTTTCTGCACAACACAGACAGGAGAAAACACATGTCGACATTCGCAAACGTGGTTCCAGAAATCCAACTGTCCGCAGCACAGAGCAACGCGCTGGAGAGACTGTTCGAGGGTAAGCCCCTGGGCGAACAGGAGTGGGCAGCACTGGTTCCGGTTACTGATGCGCTTGGCCTGCACAGGGCCAAAGAAGGGTTCTGGGGCGCCCTCGGGGAAATCACCGGTTTCGCTGATTTCCGGAGAATGTTTAAGGTTTCCGGGGTTAACAACAAGATCTCGGGAGGCCTCTCCGGGAGCTTGAAAGTCGGAGCCATTGGCTACGGCGGGTACGTAGGGGGCAAGTACCTCTACAACAAGCTCACCAAGTAGGTGAGCGGGAAACACGGGATTAAATCCCCCGTGTTTCTTTAGCCCCCATACATCTGAGGTACGCCCGTTTCCTTGTCCGGTGTGATGATGTCCGGCCTGGGCACTTCCAGCATAGAGACAAGCACCATCAACAAGATCGAATGGAATGCGTCGTCTGTCTTGCCCGGGGGCTTCTTGTACTCGTTCATCCTCAAACGGTCGTTGTACTCCGTGAAGATGTTCATGATGTCCGAGCCAAAGGGATCTGCGATGTCATCCCAATGAGGCAGATCTAGTTTCTGCTTCTTCATCATGGTGAACACAGCAGTCATGACTTCTGTTCTGTGCGCCATCCAACGAGCAAGCGCAGGCTCCCAGTACACCTTTCTTTTTTGCCTGGGGTTGTACTGATACTTGTGTATCTTGCGCGGCCCAAACCTACGGACCAATTGATCGTTGGGATAGAACCCGCCACCATAGTCCGTCCCTACAAGACGCACATCAAGCTGTGAGATAATCTGGCTGATCAAATCGATCTGCCGTTCGGGCTCCAGGTCTTGTCCCGTAAACCTGTGTATCCAGAACACAGACAAGTTGCCCGTGCCCAGATACCCGCCAAGTGTCATAACGGTGTAGCTGGCTGATTCTCCGGAGCCCCAATCGATGCCAGCATATATCTGCCGCCCTCTAGCGACTTCCTTGAACGCCTCAATGTCCATGAGACGGATATCAGGCTTGCTGCATTTGACGAGTTGAGCTTTGGATATAGGACGTACGCCTGAGTCGTACGACATGCCCAGCTTCTCGTTCATGAACTTGGCGCGGGGATATTGCTCCAGTGCCTCGACCACTTCTTGCCAGTCCACCCAAGGCACCATGATTTGCGGAATACGGTATCCGTCAAATGTGACCTTGTCCTCGTTGTTTGCACGGACAGGGTTCAGCGCGGCCCATTTGGCGTCTGGATGCGCAGCGTGTATTTGGTTTCCACACTTATCGCAGATCAAACTTTGTTTGCCGATGTTCTTTACCCCCAGAACATTCCAGTGCCACGAAGACTTGTCTTTAGGTGTTCCGTGGTGTTCGCAAGGAACGACCCACTCATTCTGAGTCGAGAAGTCATTCCAGTAGACTTCGATTGTGTTGTCCATCGACTTGGGAGTACCCGAGTACATGAACAGTTTGTACGTCGAGTGAAAAGCGCACTGCTCGATAACAGGAATGTTGTCGACGAGAATGTCTTGTATCTCGTCAATCAGTATCTGATCAGCTGGGATACCTCGCACGCGGTCGGCAGTGAGGTACGCGTATCTCAAACGTATCTGCGAATAGTTGATCAGCTTCTTAAAGAACACTGCCTGGTTCATGCCAGGAGGTGTGTAAGCCTTCAGCATTGGCGAGGCGTCCATCACGTCCTTCAAGCGATCATTTGAAAAGACTTTTGCTTGCTCTGCAGACGGAGCAACATACAGCGATCGAAAGTTATTGGTCAGGGCCGAGTAGCAGATAATACGGTTGCCGACCGTGGTCGACTTTTCCACCTGGCGTCCGCACTTCAAGAGAACGCGCTTTGACTGCGTGTCGTAGATTTTGCGGAGGTACTCACGGCCTTTGAATGTGAAGTCGCTGATCTTGCCTGCTTCTGGTATACGGATGGCTGTTTCTGCGAACTCGGAGGGATTGACGTCGAAGACGCGATCATCGAGGTCTGAGGCAAGTTCCGGGTCCATGTCCCCGCCCTCTTCATCGAAGCCGTAATCAACAGGATTGCCGTCGTCGTCGTAATCTACCCACGGGTCTTTCACCGCTGAGTGTTGTGACAGCTGTACGGTTTTTTTGGAGCTGAGCAGCTTAGCTGTCGCGAGGTCAATGGTTGCCATGGCGAAAAACCAGGAGACTCTTGGTATAAGGAAAACGTTGGAGAGTATCGATTTGCCGTCGATATCCAACGCAGGTGATTGACCAGCGTTTATCGCCGCCTGCTCTGTCTTTCTTCAGACGGCTGCAGACGGTGATAAACAATGGTTATTACGTCCGGCGTAAGCCGGGCTTTTACTTTGCCCCGAAACGAGCGTCCAGCCGGCCCAAGAACCCCCGCAGGTACATATCGGACGCTGCTCCAGGGGTAGTAGGCTCAGGAAACATGACGGTCCAGCTATCCACTTCTTGTGCGTAGCCGATTCTGTTATCGAGGTATTTGTAGTGGTTCTTCGCTTCTTCCGCGAGGACCTGTTCAGTGTTATCCCACCAGGGGATTTTCTGCATCTCGAGATTTCCCTTTTGGAAAATCGCAGACTCTTCTTTTGATCCTGGGCGCGTGTTTGCCACGTCTGCCATTATCTGATCAAAGAGAACCTTTCGGTCGTTCTTGTATACGTGAAACACAAGCGCCCCATCTTTGAGCGTGTATTCCCCCGTAATGTTCTCCAGTACAATCTGATCGAACCGAGGGATGGCACCCTCTACAGTTGACGCCAGATTTTCTTTCTCGTTGATACGTACCTCTTTGATCGGTTGTGTAGGTACGCCTCTCAGCCCGCGAAGCTCAGTCTCCGAGATCGAAGAGTCGAGCTTTTTCACTGTACTCATTCCGTGAATTCCTCCAAAAGCACCTCGTCATCAGATCGGCCGTCTGTTCCTCCACCCGACTGGCTGTAGTTGAACCCGGCCACATCTTCGATCGAAGGTACATCATCTGCATCACGTTTCATACGGAACTTTTCAAACGCCTTCAACACGTCCTTCAAAGCGACATCGCTCTGACGCATCTCGCTCTCAGCAGCCTTAACCACGTCCATGTAGTTCTTCATCATCTTGGAGTGGTCTACGCTGGCCCGTTCCCGCTCAGTTTCCAGAACCTTCATGAAGGCCACGTCACGCATACGACGAGCGACAATACCCGTGTTGAGATTCGGCGGCGGCCCAGACATCCCCGTCACCCAGGGAACGACCATACTGGCGACATCTGGAGACACGTTCAGTGCTGTCGCCGCCTCCCAGTCATTCCCGCGCTCATTCAGAAACACCAACCACTCCTTCATGGACAAGTAGTCCTTGTTCCAGAAGTAATGTCGGTACGCCTCAACAGTTGTGACTGCCAGGGTCAAGCTATGGTGTTTGTTGATCCTCTTTGTGACCTCCTCGATACGCATAGGAGACAACAACAGAGGCTCGAGGTTCTTTCGAACTGTCGGCTGGCTGAGCAAAGCATACGCACCTTGCACGTCAGCATTTGGGATATACAGACCCAGGATTCCTTGTGTCCGGTACCAGTCTTTTGCGGCTCGCTGAGCAATCACATCTGAGCCTGCCAGTGCACCAGGGTCCGGCAACGTGCCCATTTTACGGGTCAGCACTCTGATCGTATCGCTCGTTACCGTGTAGTGAAGGGCGTAGTCCTCCAGCATCGCAAGGATCTGCGTTGGCTGAAACTCCTTTTTGGAGATCAAAAACTTGATGAAGTTTTCTGCAGGACTACGCATCTGTTTACACTTGTGGCAAACGGCCCAGAGTCTTCAGTCCGGCAACCACCTTATCCAGGTGGATGATGGACTTCTGCAGCGCTCCTTCGTCTACAGATTGCAGTCCCAAACGAGTAGCCATCAGCAACTCCGAAAGACGTGCGATTGTGTTCTCGAACTCTGGGATATACCCCGCAAAGATCGAAACGTTCTCCGCATTGATGAACCCCAAAGACAGTACCTTGTCCACCGCCGCAGGGTCCTCCAACACCGATGCTTCCTTCGACAGATCGAAGCGCACAGGACCGATCGACGCGATTTTGGCAAGAGTGCCTTTCGCAGACTGCTTGGCCTCTGCGTACTTCTCCTTCAGCGTCGTAACCGGTTTCGCCTTGAACCACAGGTCGTAGTGACCGTGCTTTCGCATACCCTGCAGGTCACTCACAAACTGCTGAGGACTGTACCCGAGGCACGCCGCCACAAACGTCGCATCGTTCCGGCTGAGGAAATCTGTGTCCATGACGCCAGCTAGCTTCGTGACAGGCTCCCCTGAGAAGCTGTACGTATTGCCGTCCGTAGACACGCGCACAGCCGTCGGAATAGCACGCGCCTGAGCCTGCTTGGAGAACTCATCCGGCGTCGCCACAAGGTCCACGATGTTTTCGAGCGACATAAAGCCACACTTCTCCGGAAGACCGTAACGACCCTCCGAAATAGGCGTGACGGTCTGGAGACCAGGAACCTTCACACACTCACAACGCGTCCCCATGACCGTCTCGCAGATGTAGGACGCGCCTTCAGGCGTCTCCGTCACCCCACTGATTTCCATGGGCACCAATCCCTGCACATTCTCCCCGTCGTGAAAAACGAACATCCCCGTCCCCGACGGCAGCATGTCCGGGATATCCATTCCGTCATCCAAGAAGGAGCCGGCAATCACCTCCTGCATCCCAGACTCCGTACCGTTCGCAAACGCCGCCATCGGCAAAAGAGAACCGTCCAAGTCCATCAGCTGCGGGAACACCCATCCTGACATCTCCCGGCCGTCCATGGTCTTGACCTTGTAGAAACCAAAGGTGTCCACGACCGTTGCTGCCGCGTCCAGCTCCGCATCACCTTGTTCCTCTTGATTCGCGAGAGTGACCGCGCCATCTCGATCAACAGCAGACACTATGTCGCCGCCCAAAGCTCCTACAGCTTCAGGACGTGACACGTCTTCTACTGAAGGTGCCAACGCATCGGTGTTCGCCGTCTTGATACGGAAACCGCCATCGATCTTCTGTACCTGCATGACGTTCGGGATGATCGTCGAAGCAACCTTCTTGAACCGCTCAAAACCACTGGCTGATGGAACAGCGGCCGCGAGCTTCGCAAGGTACTCACGTGAAGCCGTGTTTTTGATCAGGCTGCTTCGCAAAGTGACGTCGCTCGCAACCTTCTCGGTGAACGCAACAAGATGGTCCTCGTCAATCGTATCCATGATTGCGTCGAGTACCGAATCGGGACGAGCACTGGCCAACTTGGAGCCAGCGCCCGCGTCAGACACAAGCCCGCGGCCCCCGCCGAACTGACGGTGCGGAGGATAGAGCTGCTCGATCAAACTCATATCGCCCGGACGTTCCCGTACCGCCTCGTGCAGATTCGGACGGAACAGCGCTCGTCGCAAACGCTCTTCAGTGACGGGCTCGACCTTGCCGTCGTGAATCATCAGGTCAAGCGGCTTCAAAAGCGCGTCCTGAATTACGATCGGCAGAATCACACGCTGGTTGCCTTTGAGTGCAGGAGGCGTGTCGTCGTCCCGCGCATTGATTGCCAGCTTGTTGATGAGTTCCACGTGCCCGAGACCGTACATGCGCTCCGGGTCGATCGTACGCAGTTCAATCTTCGGATTGTAGTCACTGGCGTAAGGCACCTGTCGGTACAACTCGTCCAGCACCTGCTGGTGCCAAACGGTCGGGTCTTCACTGAGGCGTGCTTCCATGCCCAGCTTCTCAAACGACAACTTCTGTTCATCCAAAAATAGACTCATGTTCGCCTCACAGGATTTTAGAAACAATTGTGCCCGGACTACTTGGGCCTTGTGCCACCGCGCTCGTTTGCAAAAAGGTAACTACGGACTCGGCTACTGCAATCGAAATCGCATTGATCGTGCCTTTGTCCAGGAAGACAGGTGTTGCCGCGCCCGGAACGGCGGTCACAACCACAGTGCCGTCAGGGTTAGGTACTGATGCAACAGACATCTTCTCAGGCGTCACCGCAATAGGTATTGCCGCCAGCCTTGTGGCGATCATCTGTGTTAGTGCGGCTGCAACCATCGGCATTTAGATCACTCCACGAATACTTTTTTGGAGAGCACGTTCGCTAGTGTTGGTGCCTGTATTGGGGGCGTGTAAGACGCCGGGTGTGTATGACTGGCAAGCCATACCGCCAATGCTAGCCCTTTCGGCACCGGTTCGGAAGCCCCTTCACTACCTAATTTTATAGCAGTGGCAGTAATCGACTTAATCGTACTCCACTTCTCGCTGCTTCCTTTTTTCCCCGTTAGTTGATGTTCGCCATCAACCACAAGCTCGTCATTGCCTGTTATCTCAGCGTGTCTCTTTCCACCCACATTGACCGTTTGATCTCCAGTTACCGTAACAACATGGTTCCCTTTGATCTCATCTGTACGAGTGCCTGCCTGCATCACGTAGCTGTTCCCAGCACGATCAAGACGCAGCACGTACTTGATACCACTCGTCACAGTCCCGTCTTTAGGGTCAATGCTCTGGGGCGCAATAACGATCTCGACGTACGGCTTATCTTGCACAGCACCCGGTGGCTTGGGAGCGTCAGCCAAACAGCCGATGCTTACTTTGATCGAGGCTTTCGCATCCTGTGCAAACTCTCGTGCCAGCAACGTGTACTCCGTAGGGGCATTTCCTGTCGGGTCATTCTCCTGCCGCTGCACAGTCCACGAGATTGAACCAGCCGCAGTGTTCAGCTCGTAGTTCTCACAGAAGTCCCGGATGTAGTTGAGCAGGGGAATGTACGCACGTTGGCAGACCTGCGTAGCGCCAATCTGGAGAACTCCTCCTCGTTTGATGATGACGAAGTTCCCGTCCCTCCCCTGCCAAAGCATGTCCCCAGGGTTCAGAATCGGCCGACCCGCCCGAAAGGAAGCGTCCGAGGTTGTCTGCCCAGTTGTCGTAGCGCCCGTAGAGCCGGTCGACACTGCCTCCGACAAGTCCTCCTCGGACTCTACACCAGGGTCTTTGACCTCTTCCTGCACGTCTTTTGACGAGCCGCCTTCGACCTCCGGTGCGGACACAAACCCCATGATGAACGGGGCGTCTTCGTCAGAGGGGAAGCACACCTCGCACAACGCACCGACCTCCGGAATGCACGTGAAGCCTTCTCCATTGTTGTAATGGAGGTACGGCGTCATGATCTTCAAGTCTGTGATTTGTTTGCCTGAGAACTGGGATACCCAGTCCACCGTCAAATTCTTCACATTGACATTTACGATCGTGCCGGACTCGACCATGGCGGGGGATAGCCCCTCCTTGGTCGGCGCGTTATTGAAGGACTTCTTGGACACTAGCTCGTCATCTTGTGCAAGCCGTACCCAGCAGCTACAGGCACTGCCGCCGCTGCAGCCATCTGGCCGTAGTTCGACCTACCGAGAGCCCCAAGACCTCCCATAAACCCAGAACCGCCGCCCTTCACAGCCTTCGCCGCGCCGGCATTCCAAATGTTCTTCATGTTGGCCATGTTGCCGCCCGCCCTGGCAGCACCAGCAACACCTCTCCCTGCAACCACTTTACCGAGTCCCCTGAGTCCGCCGCCAAGGAAGCTGCCGATACCAGCCTCTTTGATCTTCGCGACCTCTTCAAAAAACGCTTCTTGTGTTCGTGTGTTCATCCGAAAGGGTTCCTTTTCATCATCGAGCCTGCTGCCTGCGTAAAACCAGAATTGAACTGCGGTGCTTTCTTGGAAAGCATCCCGCCTACACTAGAGAGGGTACTTGCTCCTCGAAGAGCACTACCGATACCTTTGGCTGCGCCTGCGCCACGTAACATGCTGAGCCCTCCCATGAGTGCCCGTCCAGCGCCCATGACAAGCGGGACCCATCCTATCTTTTCTAGCTCATCGTGGAGGGCTTGTTGGGTTGTCGGGGACATCAGTATTCTCCTGGCTTTCCTTTGCCGAAATCAGCTCCGTGAACAACAGCCGGTATCGGATGCAGTCCGTGTAGGTGCGTAGTCCAGCCTTGTTGTGCTGCCTCGAGCAGTGTCTTCTTCAAACGGTCAGCGTTCAATCTTGCCATCCAATCCTCCTGCATGTCGAGCGGCAGCATATTGACGCCCTTCAGCACCGGCAGATGTTTGATTGGTTTTCCGTCCTTCGGCATACTCCTGTTCAGATTCGCCACGTGCGTCTGAGATGCGAAGTCCCCCCGAATAAACGAGTCACTGTCTCCAGGGTCCTCAATCTTGGTGAGGTTCGTGAGCGCCTTCACCACCACTTCTGTGTTCCGACGCCGAATACCGTGCGGCCCGTAGATACCGTGAATCTCCCCCGCCAAATACCCCTGAACAGGCTCCACCCCCGTCAACGGCAGCATCTCGTGAGGGTTCACAGGTCCCTTCGACAAAGGAGCGCCCTTCTTCACTTCCATCCCCGGCTTCAATACAACACCGTTGTACATCGGAACACCACGTGACTGCGGGACGTAGTGCCGGTGTTCTCCAATGTACACGTTGTGACCACCAGCAGGGTCCTTCTCGATACGCGACACTTTGCCCGAAGATCCTGCCAACGTCGCAGACTTCGGAAGTACCTTGGGGAAATTGAGCAGGTTATTCACCCGATCAAACTCATCTACGATCTCTGTTTTGGATGCCGCGGTACCTCCGGTGTGGAAGCTCTTCATACTCAATTGGACTGCGCGCTCACCAAGTGCCTGCGCTGAGATAACACCGACATTGAGTCCCTTCTCAGGCAACTTACCGTACTCGTTTAGCCCGTAACACTTCGCGCAGATACCGGGACCGTGCTGACAACGTAGTGGCGATCGTACGATCACTTTTTTGACGTTGTTGTTCCTCAAGCGGTCGCGTAACTCAGGAGTGATCAAAGTACCCGCTGCCCATGTCTTGTTTCCCGCTTTGATCGGCTGTGCGGTATAGCGGTCCATGATGTCTGGTTCGTCAACAGGCAAAGAAATACCGCCAGCTGTGCCGCAGTCATTGTCCACAATGACGTTGTTCATCGTGGAGTTCATGATTTGCTTTGTCAGGTATCCTGGCTCTTTGACCGACTGAACTTTCTGTATGATGCCTTTGCGCGCACCGGACATTGAGGTCCAATAACCAGATACATCAAGGCCCTCAGCAAAAGACTTGCGTATAGGGTCTGGGAGAATCTCCCCTTTGGCGTTGGCGATCAACATGGGGGCCATCTTGACCTGCCGCAAAGTATCCATCCCCGGTTTGATTCCTGAACGGTGCATCGTCATGAGACGGCTATCTTCAGGTGTGATCTTTTCGATCTTACTGTGGAGGTCCTTCGTGGCCTGCTCATATATCTGGATAGCCTTCGCATCCTTGTCAGGCCCCTTGAGCGCCGCAACTTGCTTGTCTGCTTTCGACAGAATCTCATCACGTATCTTCTTGAGCGGAGAAATATCACTCATACCCAACGAGAAAGCAGACTCAGTCGACCACTGGTTACCGAAGTCCTTGAGCTTGTTTACGACAGTGCTGTAATCAGCAGAATGGTTCTTCGCCAGTTCGTCAAGCAGCTTCTTCTGCGCCTTACCATCCAACGCATCTTTGCGCGTAAGTAACTCACGACGCATTGATTCAGGTAAGGCTCCTGCGATCAAAAAGCGTCCTGTGCTGGCGGTAAGACCATTTACTGTAATACGGTCCCCGAGCTTGATATCGCCTTTTCTGTGCGCGGCAGTAACCTCCTCGATGTTCTTATATTTCTTAGCCGTGGCTTTCCCAGCAAGAGTCGCACCGTACAAACCAAGCTGAGACTCCAACGTAGGCGCGTACATGATCTGCCCAGATGCAGGATGGAACAAGTTCCGCGAAGGAAACATCTCACGTGTTTCCTCGACAGCTTTCTGACTAACCGGAACGAACGCGCTCATGGTGTCGCCGTCAAAATCCGCGTTGAATCCACTCGTAACCAGCGGGTGAATCTTCACGGCCTTGCCATTCACGATCCGAGGCTTGAACGCTTGAACACTGTACTTGTGTAGCGCAGGGTCACGCTTCAACATGATCGGACGAGAATCCATCACACGCTCAAGCGCCTTCTCAACAGTAGGATCGTTCTCCTTGATCATCTTTTGCGCCTGCAAAGGAGAAACACCCGTCATCCCGCGCAACTCTTTGACAATGAAGGGCTTGTACAACTCCATTGCCGCTGCCCTGGGGATACCTACCTCGTCCAGACCCATCGAAGGCTCCGGGATGATCGTAGAACGCATACTCAGGTCCTGCTTGCGCTGAACAAGTTTGTCCTGGAAGTAGCCGTCCTTGGGCGAGCCGATCTTAGCGTCGGTCCCTTTCTCCGCCCGCTTGCCGGAGATGATGTCGATAATCCCCCTACGTTGATCTTTCGGATACCCTCCCAAACCAGCAAGAGCCTTCAGACCGTCGTAGACTTCCGATCGAATGTCTTTCTTGGAGACGTCATCTTCGGAAATCAAAGGAGACATTTCCTTCTGCTTCATCGCAGAAAGATGGATGTATTTGTACATGCCGTTGAGATCATCCTCGGCAATCGTCCCATTAGGCAACACAGCAAGCGGTCGCATCGACGGAGGCAGAACAGGAATGTTCTGAGCCATGTAAGCGTCTTTGGCCTCGAGTTTGTGCGTATCCAATGCCTGTAGGTAACGCACGCGCTTATGCAGTTGATCGAGGCGTGTCCCTTTCAGGTTCGACTCGTTCAGTGATTTCTTTGCCGCCGCCAGATCTCGCTTTACATCTATTCCGGAAAGCATGGCGTTGAATGCTTTACCGCCGATCAATGCCTCGTCGTTGTAGGGAACGACTGTCTTGGTCTTAGGGTCGTACGCCTTATTTCCGATCAAAACGTCGTTGTACGTCTTCGTATCCAGTCCCGTCAGGTTCTGGATGGCGCCTTCAAACACAGGGTTAGGGTACGCCTCTGGTAAACGTATGTGTCCCCACTTCGTGCCCTCCATACCGCCCGTAACCTTGGGATCGAACAGACCGCCGACTTCTGGCCGCATGTCCTTTGCACGCACCCACTTGCCTGCGTCCTTGATTTCCCCGTTGCTCATCTCTTTGACTTGGCCGTCAGTGAGAGGGACCAGAGAGATGCTATGTCCGTCTTTCTTCGTATTGAGTCCGAGCGCCTTCAGGTACCCCATAAACTTCTGATAGGCAAACGTGGGTCGAGGAGCCGGCAGCATTTCACCTGCCTGCAACGCAGACCAGAACTCGTCCCCTTGAGCGGAGTCCGACTTCACCGTCTGCATTTCACGGAGGTTCTCTTTCGCACCGTGTGCAAGCATTGAGTACAGACCAAGCGTTCCTAGTGCCTGCGCACCGTGCTCACCGCCGCCTTTCGGTGTGAGGTCACGGTCATAGACGTATCCAGGTCCGCCAGCACGCGCCTTGAGTTTCTTGTCGACCTGATGTTCGAGTTTCAGGATGTACTGAGGGCCAACAAGAGCCTTCCCCAGAACCTTGTTGGATGTCGGGTCGATCACATCCTCTTGGTCGTCGATCCCATGTTTCTTGAGTTCCTGTGTGACTTTTGCGTGGTAATCCACGCCGGGATCAAAGTTCTTGACGGTGTAAGGTTTCCCCGTCTTCAACGCAATCTTGGCGGCGGCCGTCTCAAGAATTTGTCCGAGGTTGGTACGCCCAGCAACACCCGTTGGGTTAAGCAATACTTCCAGCTTGCCGCCATCGTTTGTGTGCGGCATTTCTGCGTCTGGAAGGATACGAGTTATGATGCCCTTGTTCCCATGACGACCTGCGATCTTGTCTCCGATCTCAGCAGGCTCCAGTGTCTTCACGTGGACCGCGATGTTCTTCCCCTTCTTGACGACCTCCTCTACAACACCTGGAAGATCTTTGTCCCACTTTACACTTGCATCACGAAACGGCTTTACGATCGACTTGTGTAGTTTGGAGAGCTGCGCGTCCTCGACGCGTTCATTGTCCATGCGTTGACGAAGTGCCGCGATCAAAACCTGTCCCGGCTTGACCATGGTACCGGGCTTAATAACGCCCTCATCATCAAGCTGTTCGTAGCTTTCCTTCGTCACACCATCTGGAACGTAGGCATGGAACTTCTTCTTGTCGAAGACGTAACCAGTATCCCGTTCCAGCGTGTTTCGGTGTAGGTGCTCGCTTGATAGGCGTTGTGCTGCCGACTCACTGATCACAACACCGTCTTCGTAGTTGTACCCTTTGTACGGCATGTACCCGACACGCATGTTGGTGCCAAGCGCAAGAGCGCCGTCCTTGGTGTAGTTCGTGTCCGCGACATTTTGACCGCGAGTAACCTTGTCCCCTACCTTCACATTGGCAGACGACTGCATAAACCCGCTATCAGAGTTGAGGGGGAAGTTGTTGTACAGCTGTACTTCACGCTTCTTACCGTTCTCATCTTTGATCGTGATAGCGTCAGCCGTGACCTTTGTGACCACGCCGTTGTGCTGCGCCCGATGACTGGCGAATCGACCCAGCAAATCTTCAAAGGTACTTTTTCCCGCAATGCTCTGAACAAGAGGAGCCTGGCGGTCCTTGATTGAAATAGCCTGCTCCATATGACGGCCGGCCATTGTGCTCCGATTAGGATGGTCGGAACTCATGAACGGAATGAGGTTCGAGGACACCGAGAACATCTGTAGCGGGTCCTGCATGACGTAATCAGCCTTCGAGAACGGTGCCGTCTCAAGCTCGTTCTCCAGTCCGCTGATACGTACGTTGCTGCTGATAGGCCGTGGCTTTCCCGCCTTGTCCCACTTCACTTGATCGGGCAACACCACCTTGGCAGACATAGCCTGCCCAGGCGTCAGGTACTCCTGCTTACCTGTCTTCAAGTTGAACATCTTGACCGTCAAATCCAACCCACGCTTCTTCACGCCCATAGGAAGACGCAAAGTCGTGCCCGTGCTCTCACCTTCCGGTGTGTGTACGGGATCCAAAAAACCTAGGTGCGAAGGGTCCACCAACTTCGATGCGTCGGTAATCTGGTTCGCGTCCTTGATACCACCATCACCTGTGATAGTCGTACGCATCTGCCCAGACAACATCTCGAGCGGATTGATCTGTGAGGGAACCTGCGCCAAAGAGTTCTTCGTGAACAGCTCTTTGATCGGTTTGTCGAAACTGTTCGGCCCGACGATCTCATGGACCTTGTCGCGGTTATCGATCGTATTGGATATCTTACGGACAATCTTCCAAGCATTCTTCTGAAGACGGTCAGCCATCAAATCTTCCGTCGAGTACAGTGCTTTGAACTGTAGAGCGTCCCGAGGATCTGGCTTCGCCGTACCACGCGAAATACCCAACAACTTCGCAGACGCATCAAGAAGCGCAGGCCCCGTCACAGAGCTGTAAGGCTTGCCCAATGTGATCTTGTTTACCTCTGGGTGCATCTCCGTGTTCTTGAAATGCTCCCACACAAACTGCTTCGCCACTTCAACGTCAGTGGTCTTCTCCCCCTTGGCCTTCTCGTAGAACTTGAGCAGCGCCTTGGTATCGTCCTGCGCATTGGCGTTCGAGATATCCTTGCCCCACTTGTTCTGTATCTCTTCGTGGCTCACACCAAGCGTACGTATGATCGGCGCAAGAGGAATGTGCGAGTCTCCGTACTTCAGATCAAAAGAACGTGTCTCGGGGTCAAAAGCAACATCGAAACCCATTCCTTTGGAAAGGTTAAATGTGGAGCGCAGTGCGCCGTCATCCTTGATCAAGGAGTAGACGCCGGACTTCAACCGCCACTGGTTGTCCATCTGGTACTCTTTTCCATCGATGATGTTCGAGTACCGGCGCGTAAGTTTGGGAAGGTTGAACAACTTCACCTTCTGTTGATCGATTACCTTCTTGGAGGCGTTGTCGATCAAATTGACGTTGGCCTCGACAGGCACTGCCCAG
>Ga0172366_10001637_pt1 | contig 17463 bp, 18 predicted proteins | sample LakKivSesite69cm_FD_114533 | JGI IMG/M metagenome (GOLD analysis project Ga0172366, IMG submission 114533) | Sediment microbial communities from Lake Kivu, Rwanda - Sediment site 69cm | ecosystem: Environmental > Aquatic > Freshwater > Lake > Sediment | place: Rwanda: Western Province, Lake... | reverse complement strand
TATAATGTGATTATTTTAGGAACAGAACTCTTTCACCTTATTTATATATTTTATGTATTTTATTTCTATTGTTTATTCTCGTAATCCTCAATTGCTTTCTTCAGAGCATCTGCTGCAAGGTTGCTGCAGTGCATCTTTATTGGTGGCAGTCCTCCTAATGCTTCTGCAACATCATCTCTTGTTATCTTCTTCGCCTCCTTTAATGTCTTTCCTTTTGCCATCTCAGTAAGCATAGATGTTGTCGCTATAGCAGAAACACAGCCGTATGTCTTGAATTTTATATCTGAGATCTTTCCATTTTTCACTTTGATGAATATCTTCATCACATCTCCGCATACAGGATTTCCTACCTGCCCTACTCCGTCTGCATGCTCAAGCTCTCCGACATTTCTTGGATTTTTGAAATGCTCCATCACTTTTTCATTGTATATTTTAACCACCTTTTGCAAGAGGAGATATCTTCCTTAGCTTCTCGATTATTTTAGGCAGCTCTGAACTGACTTTTTTTATCTCCTCTTCTGTCGTGAATCTGCTTAATGTAAGCCTTAGGCTTCCGTGAGCCTCTTCTGCCTTCATGCCCAATGCCATCAGTACATGGCTTGGCTCAAGCGAATGCGAGCTGCATGCTGATCCTGTAGAGCTTGATATCCCTTTTGCATCCAGCAATGCCCCTATAGATTCCCCTTCAACATATCTGAATGAGACATTTACATTATTGCATAACCTTTTCTCCCCTTTTGCTCCGTTCAGCAGAACATCAGGGATGTTTTCTGTTATATCCTTTATCAGTATGTCTCTCAGCCTTGCCATGTGTTTTACATGCTTATCATGCATTGCCAATTTCACAGATTTTGCAAATCCTACTATGCCTGGAACATTCTCTGTTCCGCTTCTCATCCTGAATTCATGGCCTCCGCCATGCAATAAAGGCGTTATCTTAACTCCATGCCTTATGTATAATGCCCCTATTCCCTTTGGCCCATGTATCTTATGCGCATTAAGTGTCACAAGATCAAGATTCTGTTTTTTTACATCAAACTCTGTCTTTGTATAGCTCTGGCATGCATCTGTATGGAAGTATACGTTGTGTTTCCTGCATATCTCCCCTAATCTCTTCAAATCTTGTATTGTTCCTATTTCATTGTTTCCGTGTATTATGGAAACTATTATTGTATCTTTCCTGATTGCCTTCTCAAGGTCTTCTGGCCTGACAAATCCTTCTCTGTCAACATTAAGATATGTTACCTCAAATCCCTGTGTCTCAAGCCATTTGCAGCTGTTTAATACACAGTCATGCTCAATCTTTGTTGTTATTATGTGCTTTCCTCTGTCCTTATTTGCAAATGCTACCCCTTTTAATGCAGCATTGTTTGATTCAGTCCCTCCTGAAGTGAATATTATCTCCTCATCCTTGGCCCCTATAGATTTTGCTATGGTATGTCTTGCCTCATCTATAGCCTGTCTTGCCCATACGCCCATCATATGTGTAGAGCTTGCATTCCCATATTTCTCGTTGAAATAAGGTATCATAGCTTTCACTACATCCGGATCCATCATAGTAGTTGCTCCATTGTCTAGATATATCATTTTTTTGCCCCCTTTATCGGACATTCGTTGCAGCAGTATTTTGATACATGTTTTCCGACAAGCTGCATAAGCGGAAGTATTGTGTCCTTGTTAAGCGAATATATCCTCTGCTTCCCTTTCTTCTCAGCCTCTAAGAAATGGCACTCTGAAAGCTTCTTAAGGTTGTGGCTTATCATACTCTGCTCCTCATCAAGCTTTGAGCATATTTCTGTTACAGAAAGTTTCTCCTTCATAAGCAGCTCGATTATCTTCAGCCTTGTCTTGTTTCCTATTATCTCAAAAAACACATTATATGAATGACATTTCATATGAATTAGAATTCATACATTATTTATAAAGCTTTTGGTTTTTCAGTAGGATATGCTTTCCGCAAAACATTTATATATTAAATAGACAGAATTACACACATGCCATATGATGAAGCTTATCAGCCGCCGCAGCTAGACCCTAAGACACAGAATCCTATCATCTATGCTGCTAAGTTCAGGTTTAAGTATAAGGATATATTTGGTCTTAAAAGCTTTTATACTATGCTTCATGAATGGATCAACACCCATGACTGGCATGATGTCGATGGAAAGGACCATTATGAGGATTTTTATCTGGAGAAGGTTGAGCCGGGAGATTTCAAGGAGATCCATGTCTGGTGGAGGCCGCAGAAGGAAGGGACAAGCTTTTACAGGTTCAAGATGCTTGTTGATTTCAAATGCCTTTATCTAAAACAGACTGAGATAATGTATAAAGGGAAAAAGCTCAAAGCTGATAAAGGAGAGGTTGAGATGAAGGTCTGGAGCTTTATAGAGCTTGATTATGAAAAGAAATGGAGAGAGCACCCTATCCTGAAGAATTTTTATGATATTTATGTTAAGAGGATTTTGTGGTCTGAGCTGCTGAGGCAGAAGCTCCTCTTGTACAGAGAGACCTATGAGATGCAGAACTGGATGAAGAATTTCCTGCAGATGAAGCTGTTCCTGCCTATACTGTATGGAGAGCAGTTTCATTCCTCAGAAGCTTATCCAACCTGGAAATAAGAGAAAGTTTTTTAAAGCATTTTCTAACACTTAACTTTATGCCTCCGTAGCATAGTAGCTATTGCGGCAGACTTGTATGATTACAAGGTCTGAGATATCTGCAGGTCGTGGGTGCAACTCCCATCGGAGGCTCTTTTTTAATATGAGCATAAAAGATCTATATTCAGAACTTAGGAAAAAGCACAAAGAACTGCCTGTATTTGAGGATATCGACAAAGAATTTGAGATATCAGTAGTTGAGGAGCCTTTTCTTCTAAGCAATATCAGGCGGAAGGCCATGGAAAAGGTTGAATTCTATGCAAAGATCATAGGAGAGCTGCTGCAGCCTGAAAACGATCTAGTCAATATGTATGAATGCAGGGATTTTGATGAGGATGAAAAAGAGAGGATATATGATGTTCTCAAAAAACTTATGTTTTTCCTGAGGTCATCGGCAGAGACTGGATTGATATGTGATGAAAAAGAGGAAGTTAAGTTTATCTGTGATTTTTTAAAAGGATGGAATGATCTTAAGCCTGATCTTTTGAGTATAATCTCAAAGATAAAGGATTCATGGGAAAAAGAGACAGAGCTTAAGGAAGATTTGGGTTATTTTGGGTGATAGGTGATAAAGATGAAGATAATAATGTTAGGGGCTCCTGGAGCAGGAAAAGGCACACTTGCTGAGATGATACAGAAAAAATATATGATACCTCAGATAAGCACAGGTGATCTGTTAAGAGATGCTGTAAAGAACAAGACTGATCTTGGGTTGTCTGCAAAGCAGTACATGGACAGAGGTGAACTGGTTCCAGATGATCTTGTCCTTAAGCTTCTTCAGCACAGGATAGTCAAAGCTGACTGTATCAAAGGATTTATACTTGACGGCTATCCGAGGAATGTCGCACAGGCAAAATCTCTTGAAAAACTTGGTATGGGTATTGATAAAGTGTTGAACTTTGTCGTGCCTGAAAAGATAATCCTGGAAAGGCTGACTGGAAGAAGGACATGCAAAAGCTGCGGAGCTATCTTCCATATAAAAAATATTCCTCCGAAAGTCAAAGGGATCTGTGACAAATGCGGGGGCCAGCTGTATCAGAGGGAAGACCAGAAGCCTGAAGTTATCAAAGAAAGGCTGAAAGTTTATAAGGATCAGACAGAGCCGTTGATCAGCTTTTACAGGAAAGAAAAGATATTGTCTGATATTGATGCAAGCACAAATCCGGAAAAGATTTTCAAGGAGATCGATGCTGTTTTGAGCAAGATTGCTAAGTGAAGATCTGCCTTATAGCTTCAGTTGCATAGCTTGCCTTCGGCAAAAAGAATCTTACTTTTATTTTATATTTGTCTTGGTTCAGTTCATCCTCTCCTTTCTCTAATATCTCAAAGTTCTGCGGTTTGACAAATAGCTCTCTTACCCCGCCTTCAGAGCTCAGCTCAGGTATCTCTTTTATGATAAAATCCCTGTAGGTTATCCCTTCTTCTTTCATGATCTTTTCTATAAGTTCTCTGATTTTTGTATCTTCTATTTCAGTATCAAATCCGATTATGGGTAATTCAATATCTCCATCAATCTCTTCAGCAGCTTTATTCCATAGGTATGACTGGTATGCGTGCACATAGATCCTTAATATCTTTATGTTAAGCCTTCTCAATGCTCCGATATGATCAGTCATGTTTGTATCAAGATACTCAGCTACCTCTTTCTCTGTCTCAGCAATCTTCCTTGCAGCATTTTGAAAATCCTTTTTTATCATAAGCTTGCCTATCTCCGCATTCTGGCTGGAAAATCTCTGCTCTCCAAAAAGATTTTTTACCTTCTTATTTTCAATATTTTCTATTTTATCAAGGTTTCTGACTGTGATTTCAAATCTGTTTCCTTCAAGATCCCCTAAAGATACGGGCTTGTCGCTAAATCCGTAGAACTCTAATTTTATCCCCTCTATATCCAGCTCTTCTGTCTTATTTTTTCCTGCCCTTGAGATTGATATAAGCTGTTTTGTCACAGCCTTTTTGTCCTTAATGCCTGCAAATCCGACAAATCTCTCTTTAATCCTAAGTTTCTTGGCTATCTTTTTGACAGCATCCATCGTTGTTAATTCTCTCTTTTTCATCCACCACATGCTATATCTTCCTTTCTGCTTAGGCTCTATGTTTGTTATTTCCTCAACAATAAAATCCTCTGGTTTTTCCTTTATTTTGTACATAATAAGTAGTATAAATAGAAACCTATTAAAATATTGCCATAAATCCAATATTTAAGCACCTGTAGCGCAGCCTGGAGAAGCATATTCGGGCAAATAGCGCGACTGCCTCCTATCTGATGGAGAAGAAAGCAGTAGGTCGGGGGTTCAAATCCTCCCAGGTGCGTAACTTAGCGCAGCACCTGGAGGTTTCGGAAAATTTGTTTTCCATTATCTCCTAGGTGCGCTTTTTTACAATGCATTATCTAACAAAGGTCAATCCCTGGAAAACAGCATTTTTTATAGCTATTTTTGAATTCTTCACTTTACTCATCCTCCCTTATATTGGGCTCAATTCTTTTATAACTGGATTCATCGATGGATTTGCTGGAGCGGTTCTTGCCATCCTTATCTTTGATTTTATAAGCTCAAAAGGATTTAAATTAAATATTGAATTGGACAGAAATAAAACTTATCTAAAGAAACTTCCAGTATTGATTCCATCTTTAGCTAATGGGTTGTTTATCTTATCTATGTTTCTGGTACAGGAAGAACTTGTATTTGCTTTCAGAAGTGAGATAATAAATGACGCAATAAATGGGTTTTCTGCAACATTTATCGCAATGGTTGCCTGCATCGTTCTTTACAACATCCTGATAAAATTTACAAAGATAAGATTAAAAGGAGAACTGGATGATAAACATTTCAAAATAGGAAGGATTGACTTATGGAGATCCTGTTTTTTTGTAGCTTTATTCGAATTATTTATCCTTCCTCTTATGGGCATTATTTTTATCTTATTACAAAATCTGCCTTATCAGCTAACCTATCCTTTGGTCGGTTTGTTTGGGGGATTTTTTGGCTCATTAATAGCTTCTTTCTTATACAACTTATTTGCTAGATATTTCAAAGGAATTGGTTTTGAGCTAGAATAATATCAAGTTTTATTATTTTTTGCATTTGGTTTTAAGATCTGCAAAAAAATTAAAAATGTAATTAACAAAATCACTTCGACTATTGTCTGTATCTTTTTCTCTGGCGCACCAAGCTGTACAAAATCCGTACTATAAATAATGTATAAACCAGAGATAATGGCCATTACTACTCCAATCATAAGAGCATTAAAAGTATCTATATTTTTTATTGGGTCATTTGCTATTGTAAAAAGCAGGATTGATATGAATAATGCAGCTAATGCTATAGTTCTATCATAATAAGGGATAAATAATCTTTCATCAAAGAATGGAGATATAGTTAATCCAAAAAAATGTGCTATTGCAATTACGAGATAACATATTCCAGCTATAATTAATAATATCTTGACTAATTTTATCTTGTCTATAATCATAAGAAAAATAAATCTATTAAATATATAAATTTTATGAAAGATTAAAAATTAGTATTAAAACAAGAATTATAAAATAAAAAATTTATTTTCCAAGAGCTGCATGCGCTGCTGCTAGCCTTGCTATAGGAACCCTGAATGGTGAGCAGCTTACATAGTTCAGCCCGACCTTATGGCAGAATATTACTGATGAAGGTTCTCCTCCGTGCTCTCCGCATATCCCTAATTTAAGGTCTTTCTTCACGCTTCTTCCTTTCTCAGCAGCCATCTTCACAAGCTGGCCTACGCCTGTCTGGTCCAGAACCTGGAATGGATCCTTTTCGATTATTCCCTTCTTGATGTAATCAGGTACAAAGCTTCCTACATCATCTCTTGAAAATCCAAGTGTCATCTGCGTAAGATCGTTTGTTCCGAAGCTGAAGAATTCTGCTTCTTTTGCTATCTCATCTGCAGTAAGTGCTCCTCTTGGAACCTCAATCATCGTTCCTACCATATATCTCATCTTTGAGCCTGCTTTTGCTAGTACCTCGTCAGCTGTCTTAACGACTATGCTCTTCTGGTTCTTGAACTCTTCAATGTTTCCTACAAGAGGTATCATTATCTCAGGCACAAGCTCTTTATCCTTTGTCTCAAGCGCAGCCTCTATTATCGCTCTTGTCTGCATCTCTGTTATCTCTGGGTAAGTTATTCCAAGTCTGCATCCCCTGTGCCCAAGCATTGGGTTCTGCTCATGAAGTGCTGCTATCTTTTCCTTAAGCTTATCAACACTTACTTTCATCTCTTTGCTCAAAGCTATTATATCATCTTCCTCTTTTGGGAGGAACTCGTGCAATGGCGGGTCAAGCAGCCTAACTGTTACAGGCTTTCCCTTCATCTCTTCAAACAATCCTTTGAAATCTGATTTCTGGTAAGGCAGTAGCTTAGAAAGCGCTCTCTTCCTTCCCTCAAGGTCTGAAGCAAGTATCATCTCTCTCATGGCTTTTATCCTTTCACCCTCAAAGAACATGTGCTCTGTCCTGCACAGTCCGATTCCCTCTGCTCCGAACTTTACTGCTACTTTCGCATCTCTTGGTATGTCTGCGTTTGCTCTGACCTTAAGCTTTCTGACCTCATCTGCCCAGCCCATAAGCTTTCCAAAATTTCCTGAAAGCTCAGGATCTACTGTCGGCAGCTGGCCTGTAAATACTTCTCCTGTTGTTCCGTCAAGTGTGATATACTCCCCTTCTTTGATTATCTGGCCTTTTACCTCAAAATATCCTTTCTCTTCATGCACTACAACATCTCCGCATCCTGCTACGCAGCATTTTCCCATACCTCTTGCTACTACAGCAGCATGTGATGTCATCCCTCCTCTTGATGTCAATATTCCCTGTGCTGCATTCATACCTATAAGGTCTTCAGGAGAAGTCTCTGTCCTTACTAATACTACTTTCTTTCCTTCTTCTGCCCAGTCATGAGCCTTGTGTGCATCAAATACCACTTCTCCAACTGCTGCTCCTGGTGAAGCAGGAAGTCCTTTTGATATAGCCTTATGCTTTGCTTTTGCCAGTGGATCAAGCTGCTTGTGCAACAGCTGGTCAAGTGATTTAGGATCAACTCTTAGAAGCGCTGTCTTCTTGTCGATCGATCCTTCTTCAACCATATCTACTGCTATCTTTACTGCTGCAGCTGCTGTCCTTTTTCCGTTTCTTGTCTGAAGCATGTATAATTTTCCTTCCTGTATAGTAAACTCCATGTCCTGCATATCCTTGTAATGCTTCTCTAGTTTCTCTCTTATCTTGCACAGCTGCTCATAAGCCTGTGAATTTACTTTCTTGAGGGTCTCAAGCTTCTGTGGAGTTCTTATTCCTGCTACAACATCTTCTCCTTGTGCATTCATAAGATATTCCCCGTAGAATTTGTTCTCTCCTGTTGCTGGATCCCTTGTAAAGCATACACCTGTTCCTGAAGTGCTGCCCATGTTTCCGAATACCATAGCCTGTACATTTACTGCTGTTCCCAATAGTCCTTTTATATCATTCAGTTTCCTGTAGAGTATCGCTCTGTCGTTGTTCCATGAGCCGAATACAGCATCTATTGCCATATCAAGCTGGTCTTTTGGTGTCTGTGGAAAATCTTTTTTTGTCTCTTTTCTTATCATCACTTTGTATTCTTCCGCTACTTCTTTCAGGTCTTTTGCATCAAAATCTGTGTCATACTCGACTCCTTTTGTCTCCTTCTTCTTGTCAAGTATCTCCTCAAACTTCTGATGCTCAACACCCATCACAACGTTTCCGAACATAGTGATAAATCTTCTGTATGCATCTCTTGCAAATCTCTCGTTGTTTGTCTTTTTTGCAAGCCCTTCAACAACAATATCATTTAATCCCAGGTTAAGGATAGTATCCATCATCCCCGGCATAGATGATGCTGCTCCTGATCTTACTGATAATAGTAAAGGATTAGAGGGATCTCCAAACTTCATCCCCATCTTTTTCTCAAGCAGCAAAAGTTTCTCTTCAGCCTGCTTCATCATTCCTGCCGGATATTTCTTTCCGTTCTTATAATACAGGTCACATGTCTCTGTTGTTATTGTAAATCCGAAAGGCACAGGTATTCCCAGTGTTGTCATTTCAGCTAAGTTGGCTCCTTTTCCTCCAAGAAGCTCCTTCATCTCAGCTTTTCCTTCTGTAAAGTCATAGACATATTTTTTCTCAGCCATGTAAAATCCCCTCTTGATTGATTTTTATCCTAATTATATTCGATTAACTTCAGAATTCCGGATTTTGAGTCAATTTATAAAGGTTTTGGTGATGTGTATTATAAGATTATTATTATTATTATTATTATTATTATTATTATTATTATTATTATTATCTGTTATAAGATTATTATTTGGACCCTATTTAGAAAGCACCCATTTCACATATGAATAAAGCAGTATCGCCCATCCCATTGTCCTAAGGTTTACCTCATAAGCCCTTTCTACACCTATCCTGATTGATTTTATATCATTCTGGATCGATTCTGCTTCTGTAAGCTTTTCTGCGGGAATCCTGCTTTTTATATCCCTAAAGTTTGTCTTTTTAAGCTCTTCTTCAAGTGTGAAATGGAAAAAATAACCATTATCCATGCTTTCGCTTAGATCTTTTATATGTTTGATGTGCGCTTCATTTATTATACCGTTTGAGTTAAACACCATCCCATCATTTCTTAAAAGCACACGGAACAGCTTTTTTATCTTGTTGTTGCATTCCTGCTTCTCCTGGTTTGTCTTAAGTTTTGGTATATTGTTCACTATTGCAGTTATCTCTGCCATGATATAATCCTGCATTACCTTTATTCCTTCAGCATAATCCATATTTCCCTGCAATGGGGCAGGCATCTCGTTCAATACCTGTATGGTCCTGCTTAGATTTATCGGCTCATTGACAGGATCCTTCCTTTGAATTATGCTTTTGATCTTTTCTATCGCAGGGATTACAGCATCTGAAGATTGTTTCATCTTATCCATATCTATATCTGATATAAAAAAGCTTGAGAACTTCTCTTTCATCTTCTCTTCGCTGACAGGATAAGATGCATCCTTTTTTATCTCTCTGATTACCTGGATGCTGTCTGCTTCAAGTGATTTTGGATTCAGGCCCTGTAGGCTGTGTATATATACCATTTCTTTGATCACCCTTCTCTTTTTAGCTTATCTGCTTTTCCGCAGTAGGGGCAGCCTGATTGCATCATGCCTATCTTAGACTCTTTTACTTTAAAATGATAGTTGCATCTTTCGCATAAGTAAGATATTTTTGTATCTCCTTCAGGATTGTCATTTGCCCTTGTTATTGGAATGGTTCTTGGTATTATTGCCGGCCTTTCCTGTATTTCCGGCTTTTTCTGCGCTTGCACAAAAGGCATCTTCTCTTTTAATGCTTCTTTTATTATAGGCGGTCTTTCTTTTGCTCCTGGAATCTTTCCCTTTGAGATTCCCTTAAGTTCATTGCAGCACCTCTCGCAGACAAGCATATACTGGTCATGTGTCTTTGGATATAATCTTACCCCATCAAGAGGAACTGTGCTCTTGCACCTTTCGCATGTCCTTATCCTTCTTATGTCTTGCTCATCCATAATCATTCACCTTTTGAAGTACTATCCCTAATATTAGTATTCAATGCATTAAGAAAAAGTTTTTTTATTTATCTCACCTATGCAGCTATCATTTGTTCTGCACTGGAGAATGGTATAAATATCCAGATATTTAAATCTTGCGAAGTCATTTAAAAGCTCATTGCGGGTTTGCTTTAAGATTAATTTTAAAGAATAATTTTCCTTACAATCTCAACAATCTTCTTTCCGTCAGCTTTTCCGCGTAATTTTGCCATGACCCTTCCGATTAAAGCATTTTCAGGAGCTCCTTTATTCTCATCGATTATCTTCTTTATCTCTTTTTCCAGCTTTTCATCGCTCATCTGCGCGTATTTGGAGATATCAAACTCTCCTTTCGCAAAATCTGCTATGACATCAACTAATGATTCTTTTGATATCTTTCCTGAATCCAATAAATTGAATATCTCTTCAAAATCTTTTTCTCCAAGCTCATCAACCTTAGGAGTATATTTCCTTCTGGCTTCTTTAATGGTTGACACCAATGTTTCGGCGATAGATAAAGGCTTGATATTCTTGAATTTAGATACAAAATTCTCAAACCACAAAGCTTTCTCTGATCTGGCAAGCATTTTTGCTATTTCATCTGGAATCTTAAACTCTTTTTTATACCTCTCTGTCTTTTCTTCTATCAGTTCAACCTCTTCAACTTCAGCCGCTTCAACAGTTATTGGTTTTATGTCTGTCTCAGGATACATCCTTGATGCTCCTGGCATTGGCCTTAAGAATGATGTTGTTCCGTCTTCTTCAGCCTTCCTGACCTCTTTTTCTACATTTTTTCCTTCTCTGATCAGCTGCTGCTGCCTTTTTATTTCATATTCTATAACCTTTGGCATTGATTTAAGGTCCTGGAACCCTTTAACTTCTATTCTTGCTCCTCCTTTGATGCTTACATTGACATCTTGCCTAATTGTTCCTATCCCTCTTTTTACTCTGCCTGTCGAACGAAGTATCATCCCTAATTTTTCAGCAGTCTCTTTTGCATGTTCTGGAGTTTTTATCGAAGCGTCTGTTCCAATCTCAATCAAAGGAACCCCCAACCTGTCTAGTCTGAACACGACAGAATCCTTGTCAGTCTTTATCCTTTTAGCAGCCTCTTCCTCCAGACAGATTACTGTTATCCCTACTTTTCCCAGAGAAGTATCTACATAACCATCTCTTCCTATCAGGGCTGTCCTTTGGAATCCGGAAACATTGCTTCCGTCAACCACTGTCTTCCTCATGAATTGCATCTCATCGACTATCTTTGCGTTCAGCATCTTGGCTATCTGCAAAGCTATCTGCACTGCTTCTGGATTTGGAGCGTGTGGGGGCTCTTCATCGAGTTCAACTAGACAAGAACTTGTGCTGCACGCTTCATAGATAAATTCTCTTTGTTTAGCTTGCTCATAAGCAGCAGCAACATCTACCTCTCCTGTCTCTCCTGCAGCTGCTCTCAGTTTTCTGATGACTTTTATGTTAGGATTGTTATCATGCACTATAGAAGGACAGTTGCAGAACAGCTTATGCGTTTCCAACTGCTGGTGTATCTCTATTCCACATTTGAACCCCAATTCTTTGTAATCCATATCCACTACTCTCCTTGCTTTATTTAAATACGTTTTGGTATATTTTTGTGTTTATTGTATAACTACTTTTTAATAGTAACAAAACGAAACATTTATATACTAGTAAATAAGTTTTGTGACTATAATGACTATAGAATCATATCTGGATTGGAATGATATAAGTCCTAAAAAAATAGGAGATGCTACAGAAGAGCAGAGAAAAGCTTCTGCAATAAAGGATGATGCTGCCTATTATATAGCTTATTTTGAATCCGGTCTTGACGACTTCATAGAATGTGTTGATTATAGTCTTAACAAAGAAGTTTTTGATGCTATACTGGGAAAAGCATCAGATTTCAATGATTTGTTTGAACCTTGCTGCCAGTCAGGCTTGCTGGGCTGTTATATGATGAGCCAGCTTCCTAAAGCAACGTACAAAGGGATAGACATAAACAGAACAGTTATAAGCAGGGCCAGGGCCAGAGCTCTTGGAAATGCTGTAAATCCGGAATCTTTTGATGTTGCTGATCTTTTAAGATATAACCAGCAGCATGAAGCTGTTGTAGGAAGATATGTTGTTAATGGCCTTAATCACAATGTAAGGGATGATATGATAGAAGCTTTGGCAGGTATAAGCAAGAATATAATACTTGCCCAGCCTGTACAGGCAAGCGACAGGTCAATAGCTGTTCCACTTTATGAAAGGTCGTTCAATAGGCATGGTTATAGTGTTGATGCTGTTACAATGCCCATAAAATCTGAAGCTACAGGATCTTATGTATTTGTAATAAAAGCAACGAAGCATTAGCGCTTCCACACAACTTTATCTTTTTCTTTTACTTCTCTTATCCTGTGCATAGGAATAAATGTTTCCTCATCATCTCTTTCGATAAGGATAAAGTTTCCTTCAAACTTGATTATCTCATTAAAGCTTAAAGCAACAAGTTTTTTAGATATATTATCAAGATAATAGATGGTGAAATCGTCTTTGTTCAGGTTTTTGTCCCACTTTATCTTATTCAAGAAATCCTTGACAGTAATCATTCTATAAACTCTTCTTCATACATGCTTCTCCCGGTTATCTCTCCGCGAAGATTCTTCCCTACTAAACCCCTCACTTCCTCAATCTTATAGTTTGCCAATAACCAGGCTAATTTTACATAGGCTGTCTCAGGTAGCATATCTTCGCCAGGCAGTATCCCTAATTCCTGCAGATCCCTTCCTTTAGAATAAACATCCATATTTACTCTTCCGAACAGGCATGTTGTTGTCATAACCATCACAACACCATTTGAATTAAGCTTCTCGATTGCTTTCTTTATCTCTGCATGTATTTTAGTAAAATCATCGATAACATCAAGAGGGGTATGCCCCAGTCCTGTACCCTCGATTACCAATCCTTTATAGTTGGAATAAGCTTCAAACTCTTCAGGATGCATGTTGATATGTATCTTAAGCAACCCAACTTTATTTTCAAAATTTGGCTTTGTAACAATCCTGTTTGTCTTGACTATTTCTTTTTTAAGCATCTCAACCTTTCTTGTCTTATAGCTAACCTTTGCGATCTCAGAGTCATTTACAGCTTTGAAAGCGGCTCTTCTTGAAGAATGGAGTTTTTTTGTCTTGCATGCAGGAAGTATCGAGCATTCATCATCAGAGCTTCTGGAATGCATGCATATCGCAACCCCCGCAAAATCTGTCTGTGCGATGAATTCAGCTGCGCATATGAGGTTCATGGCAGCATCTGTGCTTCCCCTGTCAGAACTTCTCTGCGCTCCTACCAGGATAATAGGAATATTAACTTCTTCAAAAACAAAAGCTAATGCAGCTGCTGCAACAGCCAGATTGTCCGTGCCTATACCCACAATTACACCTTTAGCTCCTTTTTTAGCTTCTTTCTCTGCTGCTTCTGCTATCTTTCCGAAATGCTCAAATCTTAGGTCATCGCTCCACATATTGCTGATAAGCCTGGCGTCAAAATTAGCTATCCCTTTAAGTTCAGGAAACATCTCAAGCAGGTCTTCAGGCCCGAACTTTGAGACTACTCCTCCTGTCCTGTAATCTACTTTAGAAGCTATCGTTCCTCCTGTATGCAGCACAGTGATTGAAGGCAGGCCTTTTGTTTTCTTTGGCTCTTTCACTTTTTTCTCCTTGGCTTCTTTAAACTCTTCAACAACTTCTTTTGATTTTATATTGTCTTTCTTTATTCCAACATTATAACCATTATCTAATTTTAGAATTATGGTGTCCTTTTTTTCTGTAGGCATGACTATTCCTTCGATTATTTCACCGTCTTTTTTCTCAATCCTTACTTTGTCTCCTGTCTTCATTTTATAATTTAGTAGGTATATCAATAAATATTGTCTCTATATTAAATTTTTGTTTTAATGCAGGCATAAGAGCCTTAACCCCAAATGTCTCTGTAGCGTAATGTCCTGCTGATATAACATTTGTCTTAAGCTCTTTTGCTGTATGATAGTTTGAATGTTTTATCTCTCCTGTAAGAAGACAGTCTGCTTTTTTTGATGCTTCTGGTATTGCATCCGCCCCTCCGCCTGAGACCACACCTATCCTCTTGATTATATTTTTTCCGAAGTTCAGATTCTTTGATCTGACTTTGAATTCTTTGTTTATTAGATTTATAAGGTCATAAAATTCTATCTCCTTCTGGGTATCTCCGCTGTATCCTATATTGATTCCGTGATAGTTCCCAAACTTTTTTATGTTCTTTAATTTGAGTATCCCGCATATCTCTATATTGTTTCCGTATTTATTATGTAAATCCAGCGGAAGATGCGCAGCATAAAGGCTGATCTTATTTTTTCTAAGGAAATCTATCCTTCTGTCAAGAAGTTCTGTTCTTTTCATCCCTTTCCACAAAAGTCCGTGATGGACGATGATTATATCACATCTTTCTTTTTTCGCCTTGACAAACAGCTCCATGCATGCGTCAACACCAAACGCTATCCTCTTAATATCATCCCTTCCTCTGGTCTGAAGTCCATTCCTGGATGAATCTTTTATTTTCCTTATTTTCAGCTCTTTGTTCAGAAATCTGACTACTGTGTTTAGGTTAACCATCTATCCGAAGTATGTTGGCTTCTTCTCCTTCATCTCTTTTCCGCGTGCTGCTCTTATGCTGTCTTTTATCTCGTCGTATGCTTTTTCCACTTCTTCTGTTGTCGAAGGCCCAACTTCTTTCATAGCTTCCTGGAAATCCTTCATTGTTATCTCCTTTGCTTTCATGTCTTTTCTTAATGCCATTATTGCAGCTTCTCTGCAGACAGCTTCTAAATCTGCTCCTACATATCCATTAGTCATCTCTGCCAATTTGCTTATATCAACACCTTTCAACGGCATTCCTTTTGTATGCACTTCAAAGATTTTTTTCCTTGTCTGCTCATCTGGCACAGGTGTCAATATTATTCTGTCAAATCTTCCTGGCCTTAGTAAGGCAGTATCTATTAGATCAGGCCTGTTTGTCGCTGCTATTACTACAACATCATTAAGCTCCTCAAGCCCATCCATCTCAGTAAGCAGCTGGTTAACCACCCTTTCTGTCACATGAGCATCTGCGCTCATATCTCTTCTTGGTGTCAATGAATCTATCTCATCAAAGAATATTATTGAAGGAGCTGTCTGTCTTGCTTTCTTGAATACTTCTCTTACGGCTTTCTCGCTCTCGCCGACCCATTTAGACAACAGCTCAGGTCCTTTCACCAGTATAAAGTTTGCTTTGCTCTCATTCGCAACAGCTTTGGCCATAAGTGTTTTTCCTGTTCCTGGGGCGCCATATAAGAGTATTCCGCGCGGAGGCCTTACACCCATCCTCTTGAATGAATCAGGATATTTCAAAGGCCATTCGACTGCTTCTTTTAGCTCCTGTTTTACAATATCCAGTCCGCCTATATCATCCCATTTTATGTTTGGTATCTCGACTAAGACTTCTCTTAATGCAGATGGCCTTACAACTCTCAAAGCCTCTTTAAAATCTTTCTTTGTGACCTTTAATTTCTCCAGTAATTCTCCTGGTATCTTCTCTTCTTCTTCTAGCCTAAGCTCAGGCAGCACCCTTCTCAGGACATTCATCGCAGCTTCCTTGCATAAAGATGATAAGTCAGCTCCTACAAAACCATAAGTTATATCAGCCAGCTCAGAAAGATTGACATTTTTTGCCAGGGGCATATTTCTTGTATGTATTTTTAGTACACCCTCTCTCCCCTCTCTTGAAGGCACCCCTATTTCTATCTCCCTGTCAAACCTTCCTGGCCTGCGGAGAGCAGGATCCAATATATTTGGCACATTTGTAGCAGCGATGACAACAACCTTTCCTCTTGATTTTAATCCATCCATGATCGATAAGAGCTGTGCAACAACCCTTCTCTCAACTTCTCCTCTTACTTCTTCCCTCTTTGGCGCTATTGCATCTATCTCATCGATGAATATTATTGAAGGAGCATTCTGCTCTGCCTCCTCAAATTTCTTGCGCAGGTTCTCTTCGCTCTGGCCGTAATACTTGCTCATGATTTCCGGACCATTGATTACAATAAAATGGGAGTTTGTCTCATTCGCAACAGCTTTAGCTAGCAGCGTTTTTCCTGTTCCAGGCGGCCCGTGCAATAAAACACCTTTAGGAGCTTCTATCCCTAATCTCTCAAATATCTCAGGATGTTTCAAAGGCAGCTCTACCATCTCTCTTATCTTTTTTATCTCATCAGACAATCCGCCTATATCTTCATATGTTACTTCAGGTACAGCCTCTTCCTCAACCTCAACAGCCTCTGGATTCAAGACAATCTCAGTAGCTTCTGTTATTATGACTGCATCTTTTGGATTTGTCTCAGCTACTACAAACTTGATATCCCCGAATCCGAATCCGCCCATCCCTTCCTCAAGAACATTAAAAATATCCTCAAAGAATGGAGAGCTTTCCATTGTAGTCCTTCTCTGTCTTGCCCCGCCTAATGAGACTATATCTCCCTTCAGCACAGCCCTTCCTAAAAGCCCTTGCCTGAATGTCGCTGTAGAAGCTCGCACAATTACCCCTTTTCTTGCAGGAGCGATAACAACCTTCTTTGCCTCTTTTATCTCTGATTCTTTTGCTTTTACTATCTCCCCTATTCCAGTCTTTGCATTCCTTCTGGTTATACCATCCATCCTTATGATATTAAGGCCTATATCTCCAGGGTATGCCCTGTCAACTATAGCCACTGTTTTCCTTTCTCCTTCTATGGCTATTATATCTCCGGGTTTTACCCCTATCCTGTGCATATATCCTGTATCTATCCTGACTATCCCTTTATTTACATCATCCTGCACAGCTTCAGCTACCTTAAGGCTTACTTCTTCATTTTTTGGCGTTGTTTTTTCAGGCATTTCCCTGGTCTTTTTTTACCTGCAGCTTTGGCAGCTGTACTGGAGAAGGAAGATTCACTGATTGGCTTATGAACAATGCCTGTATGTTTGCCTTGTTCAGTGCAGCATTCATAACCTGCTCAAATATCTCTTTAGGGATATTCTTGTTTTTCTTCCATCCGTCAACTGCTTGCTTTATCTTTGCTGCAGCATCCAGATAGATAACATCCCCCAATATCAGTATCTCAGCAAATTTAGGCTCATAATTTGCTTTAAGCTCAAACTTAAATTTGAGCCCTTCT
>Ga0172366_10001634_pt1 | contig 17468 bp, 23 predicted proteins | sample LakKivSesite69cm_FD_114533 | JGI IMG/M metagenome (GOLD analysis project Ga0172366, IMG submission 114533) | Sediment microbial communities from Lake Kivu, Rwanda - Sediment site 69cm | ecosystem: Environmental > Aquatic > Freshwater > Lake > Sediment | place: Rwanda: Western Province, Lake... | reverse complement strand
TGTGGGGGTGTGGGGGTGTGGGGGTGTGGGAGTATGTGGGCATGGGAGGCGTATAGATGGCACTTGTGAAACACTTCAAGGAGTTGCGGGTGTACAAGCAGGGGTTTGCGGCGGCGTCGCGCATTTACGAGTTGTCAAAACACTGGCCAAAGGAGGAACGCTATTCGCTCACCGACCAGATTCGCCGCTCGTCACGCTCGGTCTGTGCTAACATCGCTGAGGCCTGGCGCAAGCGGCGTTACCCGGCCCACTTTGTCAGCAAGCTGAGCGACTCCGACAGCGAAGCCGCCGAGACCCAGGTATGGCTGGACTTTGCGCTGGACTGCGGGTACATTGACCAGCAGGGGCACGACGAACTCTACAACACCTACGAGAGCGTCATCGGGGGCCTGGTGAACATGATGGCCAACCCCGACGCCTGGTGCGGCCCCTCCCAACTGCGTGAACACTCTCCCGATTACGCCCCCCACACCCCCACACTCCCACACCCTACATGCGAGGACCCCCAATGCGCATCCTAATCGTTGATGACGAAGCCCCCGCGCGAGAGCGACTCAAGCGGCTCCTGGCAGACATCGAGGGCGTGGAGCTCGGCGGCGAGGCCCAAGACGGTCTCCAGGCGGTGGAGTTGATCGAGCGGGAACAGCCTGACCTGGTACTGCTCGACGTCCAGATGCCGGGATTAGATGGCTTCGGCGTGCTGGAGGCGCTGGACGAGCCGCCGCCGGTCGTCTTCGTGACAGCCTACGACGAGTATGCCATCCGCGCCTTTGAGGTCAACGCACTCGATTATCTCCTCAAGCCCTTCAGCAGAGAGCGACTGGAGAAGGCCATCCGCCGAGCTCAGGAAGCGCAGGTCGAGGAGCAGGACCTCACTTCGCGGCTTGCCCCATTACTGGAGAACTTGGTCGCCCAGGGTCACTATCTGACCCGGCTGGCGGTGCGCGATCGTGATCGCATCCGCGTGCTGGACGTAGGTGAGGTGGACTGGATCGGTGTTGAGGACGAGCAGGTCTCCGTGTACGTCGGGAACGAAGTTTATCCTATCCGCCGCACGCTGGCTGAACTGGAGGCACGGCTCGACCCAGCGCGCTTTTTCTGCGCCCACCGCTCCGCCATCGTCAACCTCGATCGGGTGAAAGAGATCGTTCCCTGGTTCAAGGGCAGCCACAAGCTTCGGCTGACCACCGGCGCAGAGGTCGAGCTGAGCCGGGCGCAGGCGCGGGCGTTGCGCAAGATCCTGGGTTGGTAGCCCGATGGTGGGACACCATCCGAGAGTAGAGGGGTGAAAACGTGAAAGGTAAAGTCAACTACCTGGGTATGGCGGCTTGGGTGCACTGTGTGACAGAGCCTGCTATTCGTTCGGCGATCTGCGCTCTTCAACTCCCTTTGGGAAGTCGGGGTCTCGATGCAGGGTGCGGCATCGGCACCCACACCTTGTGGCTGGCGGAAACCATATCGCCTGAAGGGCGCGTCACGGGTATAGATATTTCACCAGAGTGTTTGGCTCGCGCGGAGGAGGCCGCAGGCAGGAGCGGACTGGCGAAACAGGTTTCGTTCCAATATGGAGACATGAGCGATCTCCCGTTTGACGACGACGCGTTTGATTGGGCATGGAATGCGGATACGCTGTGGCCTGTTGCTGCCAGGGATCCTCGGCCATTGGTGAGAGAACTTGCACGGATAGTAAAGCCTGAAGGAATTGTAGCCACTCTCTTCTGGTCTTCCCAGAGATTACTTCCGGGATATCCCCTGTTGGAGGCCCGGTTGAATGCTACCCTTGCAGCGAACTTCCCCTACACCGATGATACGAAGCCAGAGCTGCACATTTTGCGCGCCATGGGCTGGCTTCGGGAGGCAGGCCTGGACGACCCTCAAGCCCGCACCTTTGTGGCCGGTGTCCACGCCCCGCTAGATGACGCGGCCCGGAACGCATTGACAGGGAGCTTTCAGATGCTGTGGAGGAAAGCAGAGCCGGAGGTATCACCAGAGGATTGGGCGGAGTTTCAGCGGCTCTGTCAGCCAGGGTCGCCGGATTTCATCTTGAATCTCCCCGACTACTATGCCTTCATCACCTATTCGCTTTTCTATGGGAAGGTAGCAAAGTAGTCACAAGATCTCGACAGTCCCCCGTCGCCCATCCACCCGCACCCGGCGCACGTTACCGAGTTGTGTATCCGGGCCCGTGCTGACCCCAGTATCTTGTTCCCGACGAGGCGACGAGCAACACCGACACTCATGCCCGGGCCGGCCGGAATCACCTGAGAATACGCTCATGAATTGTCTGCCTGACACCTGGGGCAGATGCCAAAGAAATCGAGCCGATGGCTCAATATCTGGTAGCCCGAGTTCTGGGCTATCTGTTGAGGAACGCTAGTCAGAACATCCGCCTCCAGATCCTCGATCGTGTTACACCGTGTGCAGATTAGATGAGGATGAGGGTACGGTCTGTTGCCATCGTACCGGTTGCCGCCGTCGCCGAAACCCAGTTCCAATACCTCGCCCATTTCTTTAAGCAGGGTCACCGTCTTGTAAACGGTCGCCAGACTGGTCGTGGGGAAATCCGGCTTGATCTGCTCGTAGATCCACTCCACGCTGGGATGTCCCTTGCTGGCAGCCAGGATCTTGAGCACAGCCATGCGCTGAGGCGTGAGGCGGCAATCCCGTTCCCTCAATCTCGCGACGAGTTCTTTCAGTCGAGTATCTGGATCTGACACGCAGTATCCTCCTAACCACACGCCTGTTCTTGTCTTGAGCGATACTTCAAACGTGAACAGAGAAGGGTTATCTGGTGATAATCATATCACGACAACTGGCAGCGTCAAGCGCAGACCAATTTGTTATCGCCCAGAATGCCGATCAGTGGTGTCCTATCCAGCAAGTCCTCGCCGTGCGGCGCCTGAGCCAGACTGTCCGTCAGATCATGTCCAGCAGCGTGGAGCACCTGGTGTCGCCCTCCCTGCCACAGAAAGCTGTGGGTTACGTCGTATACCCTACCCTTGTAGGCGATGTACGCCGGAGCGCCATCTTTGCCGTTGTAGCGGGCCAGTTCCTCTCTCGTGAACCTGCGCATTTCTGCCACCTTCCTCTCCTGTGCTGCAAGGAAACGGGGGCCTCTGTTGAACAGAGACCCCCCGCCAGTGAGTCCGCGGTTGAACGTGCGCGTCTCGATACAGCATCTGTGTCAGTTCTGGCAACCAGATGCATACCGTGTGCTATGACATAAACGGCCGCACGAAGGGGGAGGTTTCGCCGCGCCGCATAAAGTGACCCGATGGCCCCTCACCCAAGAACTCGGAGAACCAAGATTCGTGTTCGATCTCCTCATTGAGGATAGCCAGGGACAGGGCATAGGTGCGATGGTCTTTTCCCGCGGTCATATTGCAGACGTGCGTATACCCGCGCACGGCGCACCGCTCCGCCTCCACCAACACGGTCAGTATGGCCTTAACGTCTGTCAGGTCCGCCGGCAACCTGGCCGGTGGGCAGGCCGATATGTCGTGAAATTCCTTCATATCCTGCGGGAGTTTGCCTCCCAGTTCGTAGATACGCGGCACCAGCGCCTCAAAGTGATTGCGATCCTCGATACGAGCAGCTTCGGCGATCTCTTTGATCCCTTCGCCCTCCAGACCGATCAGGTTGGCGCGGAGGATGGTGTAGTAATAGAAGGTTGTCAGTTCAGCCGCCGCATTCGCAACCAGCAATTCCAGCAGGGCGTCTACGTCAACGCCTGCCCGTTCTACTACTTCTCGTGCTACTTTAGCCATGATTCGTCTCCTTTCTGACTATTGAAGTTATCTTGGTTTGAAATGCCAACTGCTTGAGGGACTCGATATACGCGGCACGCCCGGGACTCATCGCAGATGGATTCTGATACTCTATAGATAATTATTGTCTACTAGTAATTATAACATATATCTGAGAAGTTGTCAAGCGTTTCCATCGTATGCTCCCCACACCCGGCGCACCTCACCGAATCGTGTATGCGCGCCCGCGCCGGGACGACGGCTTCGACCTGCCGTATCTCAAACAAGTCGGCCAGTGGACGTTCCAGGATGTCTCGTATTTGCTGCTCGCGCAGTTCTTGCACGCGCCGGAGATCCTCCTCGCTGGCCTGTCCCCGGCGCACCCTCTCGTAAAGCGCCTCGTGCTCCGGATTCGGCGGCCCCCAGGGTTCAGGGCGCAGCGCGATGCGGATAGCCTTTCCATCGGAACGACGGATGAACGTAAAGGCGCTCTTACCATAGTCCAGGTGGATCAAGTTGCCCTTGCCAAACGTGCAACCGGTGAGGTACTGGATTGCATCCACAGCGCACATATCGGTCTCGACAATCGCCACAATCTCCTCGTCTTCGGCGTGCCCGCCAATCTCCCGCAGTGCCATCTCCGCGGCGCGCATGCCGATCGCCAGGCCGGGGCAATTGTGCCCGTGAAATCGCCGCGCGCCTTCGATGTCGAGAAGCCCACCTTCTACTATCAGCCAGAGATTGAGCGCCCCGCGCTCCACCCGCACCCGTCCGCCGGCGGTCTCGAACATCCACCGTAGGACCTCAGACGAGTGGAAATGGCTGCGCATCAAGAGCAGCCTTTCTCCCAGGGCGACCAGTTTGATGAGCGGGTGCTCGACGTCGAACTCCTCCAGCACAAGCCGCCCTCCGCGGGCCAGCACCCTCAGGAGTTCGGCTGCCGACGCGGTTTGATCTCGCAGATGGTGGAACGTGTCAACTATCAGAATGCGAGAAAACGTCTCCCGGCGGAAGGGAAGCGCCTCGGCCTCGCCCTGCACGACGAGCAAGCCCTTGTTCCGCGCCTGGCGCAGCATGCCCACCGATACATCCAGGATCACCGCCTGGTCCGGGCCGCGCAGCGCCTGGGCGACCCGCCCCGTCCCCCCGCCTACATCCAGCAGCCATCCGCTCGCAGACGTTCGCAACAACCCTCTTAACCGGTCGGTTCTCAGGCCGGCGAAGATGCGATCGTACAAGGGCGCGATCAGGTGGAAATGGTCGAAGGTAGGCATTGTGTCATCCTTTGCGCTTCATGAATCAAGCGGAATTCAGAGCCGGCTCACTTTACCGAGGCGATGACGATACAATGAGTTCCATTGATGCGCCCGAGACGCGCACCGTCTTCGGCAGCCAGATACTTTTCCTCCAATTCGGGCGGTGTGTAATGGGCGACGACCTCAAAGCCTCGCTCGGCCAGGAACGGTTCGACTTCCCCGGGCTCCAGACCAAAGGTCCAGCCCTCGCCCACCCTGGCGACCGTCTCGTAAATTTCACGCTCACCATAGAAACGGTTTTCGCGGCGCAACACCGAAGCGTATAGGTAGTCAAAAACAACCCGGCTGCCGGCAGCGGCGTGGCAGCGGATGAATTGGAGCGTGTCATCCACTGCCCGCGCTGAGAGATACATGGCCACCCCTTCCCACAGGAACAGGGTCTTTTGCCTCTCCTGGTAACCGGCATTGGACAGCACCTCGAAGAGGTCTTCTTTGTCAAAGTCAATCGGGACAAAGACCAGTTCGGCGGGGACGTCCATCTTTTTCCTGTGCATGATTTCGATTTTCGGCTGCTGGGTGGTGGCGACATCCAGCTCAAAGACCTTCGTACCCCGGTTCCGGTCGGCGAAGCGCAATGCCCGCGTGTCGAAACCAGCCCCCAGCAGGACGATTTGTGCGAAGCGGGCTTCCAGTGCATCAACGAAGGCAGAATCCATCACGTTCGTCCGCGCAATGACATACTCATAGATCCCAGGGGGGAACATCTTGCGCATGAGAAACTTGCGCACAGGCGCAACATTGAGCATAAACCTGGCTCCTGGCGGGAGAATGACCTCCGCCAGGTAGTCAGGCCCGCGCAAGCGGGGGTCCTTCTCGCGCGTAGCGCAGGCGCGCGAGAAACACGTGTACCCTGCCGTTTGCGAGGCCCTGGTTTCAATTCTTCGGTTCGACATACCTGTGTCCCTCCATCAGCAATTTCATCACCACACGCCCGGCAGCAAGCGATAGCGCACCTGCCGCGCATACTCGGCATAGCCCTCTAGTTCATCGTGCAACGTCCGATCCTCCAGCGATGTGCGAACTATGAACACGAGCCCGACCAGTGCGGCGGGGAGAAGCGCCCACCAAGAGCCCAGGGCCAGCGCCGTACATACCCAGGCGACGATGCTGCCCGCATAGCTTGGATGGCGCACGAAGCGATATGGGCCATCGGTGACTACGTGATGACCCCGATCCTGCTGAATCCGCACGACGCGCGAGTAAAAGTTGTTCACGGCTATGGCCCAGCTATCGAACGCAAACGAGATCACAAACACCGCCAGGCCAATGACTTGCAGCCAGAGCGGCACCGTATCGGACCAGTGGGCGCGCCCCACGTCCAGACCCGCCACGACGAATATCGCCATCGCAGGCACCATGTAGATCGAGAGCAAGACCCGATCCCACCTCTTCGCCCCCTCGCCGGGCCGCTGCCGCTCCTTGAGCAGATCGAGGTTACGCCTGAAGACAATGAGCGTCAGCGCCAGGTGCGAGGCAGAGTGAGCGACGACGAAAGCCCAGAACATGGGCAAATCCCAGCGCCCCGCCGTCCCAAACAGCACGGCGCTGACGAGGACCGTCAGAACAATCCACTGACCGTAAACGCGCAGAAAGGACATCTTACCACCTCCCATATGACTTACCACACGCCCGGCAGCAGGCGGTAGCGCACACGCTGCGCGTATTCCCTGTAGCCAGGCAGTTTCTCGATCAGAGTCCGATCCTCTCGCGCCGTCCGGTACACGAACAAAGCTACGATCATGCAACCCGGGATCAGTGCCCACAACGACCCCAACACCAATGGCACACAGATTATAATTACAATGATAGCCAAGTACATCGGATGACGGATATACCCGTACATACCCTCGGTCGCCACCTGGTGTCCCCGGTCTTCTTGTATGCGAACCATGCTCGATAGATATGCATTCACCGCCATAACATGCCATATCACCATCCCTGAAAGGCCCAGCCCCACCCAAGCTGCTATCTGTACGCCAGCCGGCACCCTCGACCATTTGTATCGCCCCGAGTCCAAAGCCGCCACGACGATCAACAAGATCAGAAGCCCAGTGTAGAGTCGGATAACCACTTTATCCCAGTCCTCGACGTTTTTACCTGTGCGACTGCGCTCCGCAAGTAGCTCCGGATTGGATCGGGCCAGCCACCATGTCAGGCAGGCTACATAACCAAAGAATACGGCGAAGAAAAACCAACCCTGAATCCAATTAAGGCGTCCTGCAATGGCAAAAGGCCCGCCAACAAAGACGGCGGACATAACAATCCATCCGATGATTCGCGCCCATTTCGACGGTGCCGGTCTCTCCAGCCCAGATATCTTATCTTCGTTCATCTGCACCTCTCCACTCACCATACATACGGCAGCAGGCGGTAGCGCACCCGTTGAGCGTATTCAGCATAGCCGGGCAATTCCTCGCGCAGCGTGCGATCCTCCGCCGCCGTGCGGATGAAGATGACGCCCACCGTCAGCGCCGCCGGGATAAAGGCCCACAGCGAATCGAGGATCAGCGGCGGGACGATGTTGCAAACCAGCCATCCGCTGTAGCCCGGATGGCGCACGTAGCGGTACGGGCCGTTCGTGGCGACCGCATGCCCCCGCTCACCCTGAATGCGCACGGTCGTGGCGAAGAACGCATTCGACCACATCGCCCAGAAGGCAAACAGATCGCCGAGGGCAAAAAGGACCAGCGCGACAAGCTGCACTGCCAGCGGAACGCCTCCCGACCACCCGAAGTGCATATCCAGCCCGCAGACGAGCAGCGTCGTGATCCCCAGCAGGCCATAGAGTACGGTCAGCACCTTGTCCCAGCCCTTGGTGCCCTCTCCCATCCGCGTGCGCTCGGCCACCAACTCTGGGTTGATCTTGAGCAGCCCGACCCCGCCGACGATCAACACGGCAGCAGAGACCCCCACAAAGGCCCAAGCCATCCCCCAATCCCAGCGCCACGACGAGAGAAACAGGGCTGCCGCCAAGATCAGCAATTGGAAGCCAACCTGGAGAAAGCGCTTCACGATCTTGCCCGTCAGGTTGGATCCAGCATCAGGTTGGACGGTAGATGGATAGGTGCTCATTTCCCCAGCCTCCAGTTTACCACACGCCTGGCAGCAGCCGGTAGCGCGTTCGCTGCGAGTATTCGGCGTAACCGGGCAATCCTGTCTGCAGCATGCGATCCTCAGCCGCCGTCTTGACGACGAAAAGCAGTGCGGCCAGCCCACCGGGAATGAGCGCCCACGGCGAGCCCAGCGCCAGCGGGATCGTCAGCGCAAAGGTGATCGTCCCGACGTAAAACGGATGGCGTACGAAGCGATAAGGCCCGGTCGTCGCGACGACGTGCCCGCGCTCCTGCTGGATGCGGGCGTACACGGCCGCGTAGCGATTGGCCGCCATCGCCCAGGCGATCAGGCCCCCCCCGAGCAAGCCGAGCGCAAACGCAACAATCTGAACCGCCAGCGGGATTTCCGGCTTCCAGCCGAAACGCACATCCAGCCCGGCGACGACGTAACTCGCCAGCAGCGACACCCTGACGACGGCCGAGAGGATCACATCCCAGGTCTGCACCCCCTCCCTGGGCTTGAGTTCAGAGCGTTCCTCCACCAGTTCGGGGTTGCCCAGTTCCTGGTAGACGGCCATCGCCGTCAGCGCCACGGCGAACGCGCCGACGTATACCCACGCCATCACCCAATCAAGCCGCCAGGATGACAGGAACAGCATGGCCGCCAGGGCGGCCACGGCGACGAGTACCTGCGCTAACCTTTTCAGCAGGCGACCGACCTTGATCCTGGCGAGCGCTTGATTGGCAATTGGATCAGCACCCATGATGCACCTCCCAGATTGAGGCATCACATCAGAGTAATCGGCCTACCTGATACACGGCGGTGCCCACGGCGAGCGACAGCGCCAGTTGCAGCGCCACGCTCAAGGCCGTCCATTTCCACCCCCCGGTTTCCTGGCGGATGACGGCCACCGTCGCTACGCAAGGGATGAACAGCATCTGCACGACCAGGAAAGCCAGCGCGGCAGGCGGCGTGAGCATCCCGGCGACTTGCTGCGCCAACCCGCTCTCTGGCTCGCCTGCCCCGAACAGGATGCCGAGCGTGGCGATCGTATTCTCCTTGGCGACGAAACTGGCCAACAGCGCCACCATCAACCGCCAGTCGCCCAGGCCCATCAGCCTCCCCACCGGCGCAAGCACGCGTCCCAGGCCGGCCAGCACGCTGCGCTCCACGTCACCGTCCGGCAGCGTTGAGAGGCCCCAGACGATGACCGAAACCACCAGGATGATCGTGCCGGCTTTCTTGACAAAGGCCCACGTTTTATGCCAGATGAACAGGCCGATGGTGCGCGCGTTGGGCAGGTGGTACAGCGGCATCTCCATGATGAATGCCGTGTGCGCGCCCCTGAAAGCCAGCCGGTTGATCACGATGCCGGTGAGCGCCAGAACGATCAGATTGAGCGCCACCAGTCCCCACGAGGCGAACAATGCGGCGCGGCCGAAGAAAGCCGGGGCGAGAAACGTGAGCACCGCCAGGCGGCCTGTGCATGGCACCAGCGGCGCCAGCAAGATGGTCAACAGCCGGGTGCGGCGGTCTTCCAGGATGCGGGTTCCCATCACGGCCGGCACGTTGCAGCCGAAACCCAGGAAGAACGGTAGAAAGGACTTGCCGTGCAGTCCCATCCAGTGCATGAAACGATCCATCACGTAGGCGGCCCGCGCAAAGTACCCCAGGTCTTCCAGAACACCCAGCACCGCGAAGAAAATCACCAGGATAGGCAGGAAGGTCAACACCGTGCCCGCGCCGCCGATGATTCCGTCCACGACCACACCGGAGAACCAGCCCGGCGCGGCAGTCAATACTGTCCTCAAACCCTCAGACAGTCCATTGACGACCACCCCGTCCAGCCAATTCACGATGGGCAGCGCCACCGTGTAAGTGAGCCAGAACACCAGGCCAAAGATGGCCAACAAGAGCACCAGTCCCCATAGGGGATGCGTGGCAATTTTGTCCGCGCGGTCGGTGAATGTGATCGCGCCGGCTCTGGGACGGACGACCGCCGCGCGCACCATGCGCCCGATCCACTCGTAGCGCCCACCGGCAATGTCCAGGTAGGCATCCTCGTGCTGTCTCAGCAGCGCGTGGACACGCTCCCACACTTCCGGCGCGGCCTGACACAGTTTGTCCGTGATTTCCGCGTCGCCTTCCAACAGCTTGAGCGCGAACCAGTCTTCGGGATACGGCTGCGGCACGTGACCCGCGATCAGGGCGCGGATTTCCTGTAGCACGGGGCGATGTTCGGCGCGCATCGCGGGGCGATTGGGCCTGAAAGCGTCCGGCGCGGCGGCCAGGCGCTCGACGGCGTCCACCAACTCGCGCAGGCCCTGATTCCTGCAAGCGACCAGCGGCACGACCGGCGTGCCCAGCGCGGCTTCCAGCACGTGCGGCTCGACGCGGATGCCGTGCTGCTCTGCTACGTCAATCATGTTGAGGCCCACCACCACCCGCACCGGCAGGGCCAGCAACTCAGCCACCAGGTACAGGTTGCGCTCCAGCGCGGCAGCGTTGACCACGACGACCACCACGTCGGGCTGCTCGCGGATGAGATAGTCGCGCGCGACGCGCTCCTCCTCGGAATTGGCCGTCAGGCTGTAGGTGCCCGGCAGATCCACCAGACGTATCGGCCGGCCATGGTGCGCGAACTCGCCGGTTTTCTGTTCGACGGTCTTGCCCGGCCAGTTACCAACGTGTTGATCCAGGCCGGTCAGCATGTTGAACACGGTGGACTTGCCGACGTTGGGCTGCCCGGCCAGCGCAACGGTGAGCGGGTTTTGGGTTGCGGACTGCGGACTGCGGATTGCGGATTGCGGATTGCAGATTTGCCCATTCATCAGCTGTGTTTCCCAAACCACATTTTACGTTTCACGCTTCACGTTTCACGTCTCACGCTTCACGTTTCACGTCTCACGCTTCACGTTTCACGCCTCACGTTTCACGCCTCACTTCCACCCGTATCTTGGCGGCCTCGCCGCGCCCCAGCGCCACGCGCGTGTCGCGCACGGCCACGATGATCGGCCCGCGTCCATAGTTCTGGACCACCGCCACCTCGGCGCCAACAGTGAACCCTAACACGGCGAGACGGCCGATGAACCCTCTCCCGCCGCACAGCCCGTCCACCACACCATGCGCCCCAACTGGAAGATCACTCAACGTTTTCAGTGATACCTGATGCTGCATTATGACTCACCATATTGCCTCAAGCATACCTCTTCCTCGGCCAGAATCCCAAAATGCTGCAACAGCCTGGACATCACCAGCGCGAACAGGGCCAGCCACGAGCCTATCGCCATACATATCCCCAGGAATATGACAAATCCACGGGTCACCTCCAATAGCGATCAACGCTTTGCTTTTTGCCATGTAATGCGGTGGCCTCAGAGCCATCGCCTGACACGCTGCTTGTAATCGGCAAACTGCATCCCACACAGCCGTTCCATGCTCTTCTCTTCGAGTGGAACTATATAAAAGTTCGCCACCAGGAAGAGAAGGAGCGGAAAAAGAAACGAGACCAACGATCCGAGCAAGACAGCCAGGCCAAGCAGCCACACCAGCATACCGAGATACATCGGATTGCGGCTGAACTGAAAAGGCCCTGACGTTACGAGCGAAGACGACTCTCCATGCAGTTGGAAGCTCGTTCCCGCCTTACGAAACAACATGGAGGCCCAGGTTGCCAGAGCCAGTCCCCCAACTAGCGGCATGATTCCGAGGTATGTATATGGCTTGGGAACTATGATCATCACCGGGATCAGGTAGTGACACAGGAATGGCAATGCAACCAGAAACGAGACCTCCAAAACCCTGGCGATTGCCGAAGGGCCCCTGGTTCTCCTCATTTACTTGCCCCTTTCTTTGTTAGCCGATTCTCACTCACACCCACCGCTGTAAGTGCTTCCTGCCTGCATCCGTACAGCTCAACTGCTTGTCTTCCACCAGCCAGCCACGCTCAAACAGCTCGGCCAGGCTCCGCTCAATGAGCGCGGCAGCACGGGGCTGTCCCTCAGCCAGTTCCATAACCTGCACGGCCGGGACTTGATTGAAATCCAGGGCGCGGCTCGCCCGTGCGATCAATTCGGCCCGCGTCCCTATCCCCTGTCTGTCCACCAGATAGAGCATCCAGTCGCGCAATTGTGACTGCAGAAACCTGTGAAACGGTGCAGCGATCCTGGGCTCGAAGCGGGACAGGTCTATCTCCTCCTCACCCCGGAAACGAATGGCTTGGATCGCCAGTTCAACTGCACTCTTGAGGATCAGGAGTGCCACGGTCAGACCTACCAGTGTGTCTAGCAGAGGGAATCGGAGCAGCGAGGCGACCAGCCCTGCTGTAACGCTGACCGCGACAATGATGTGATTGCGGGAATCCACCGATTGGGTGATCAGCGCTATGCTGCCCCCGCGCAGCCCCACGTAACGCTGATAGGCCCACAGCACCAGACAGATGAACGCGGAGAGGATCGCTGCCAGAAAAGTGTACCAGTCCACCTGGAGCTCAGAGTGGACGAAGAAGCGCCGCACCGCCTCGTAAAACGTCAAGGCGCCAGTGCCCAACATGAACACAACAAGCACCACGTTGACGGCGCGCTCCTTATCGAAGCGGAGGCCGGCATAGACCAACAAACTGGAGATGCCGTCCAGGAGTGTGTCAGTGGCATCGTTGAGCAGCCCCACACTACCCGAAAGAAGCCCCGCTGGCAGTTTCAGCGCCGCTAGCCCCAAATGGACGCCCAGTGTGACCTTGGAGACAGTTTGAGGCTGCAAGAACTTGCGTATCAACGCGCCGGTTTCGCCAAGTTGTGATAGTCTCTTGTTTACCTCCTCACGCCCCAGCGACGTCAAAGCGTATCGCTCACCCTCACAAACGACCCAGCCGCGCTCCATTAACTCCTCAAGCCTTTCTCTCACAGACGTCATCTGGTCACGCGCCTGCCGTTCGGTCATCTTGAATAAGCCCAGAGGTCTGAGGTAGCCGTAAGAGCGATCTACGACTTCCTCAAACGTCCTCGGGCCATCCAGCAAGGGTGCGGCAACTCTGATGCTCTGGACATATTGCCTGTGCCGCTGATCGTCTGAGCGTTGTTTTGACATGCCGTTACAGCCACCGCCTTGTGCTCTGCCGATATTTCTCCCACTCCGCCCCAAATCTCTCTGCCAGCATCCGTTCTTCCACCGTGATGTACATTCTATCTATCAGGATTGCGAATGCGGGGACCACCACGTATGGCGTCAGCGATCTCATGAGAACGGCTATCCCGATCAGAATGAGCACAAATCCAAGATACATAGGGTTTCTGCTGGCCCGAAATACACCGCGCGTAATCAGGGCAGATGATTCTTCGAACGGCTTGACCGTTGTATTGGCCTGATGAAAGGCCTTGTCCGCCACGAGGTTGACGATCACCCCCAAAGCCAAGGGAACGAGGCCGAGGAGATTCCATGGAGGAGGGATGATTCTCATAGCCGGAAACAGGGAATGTAGGACGGTCATAACAACGATGGAAATGAACAGATACGTCGTAGGCATGCTCTTTTTGGCTTGCATAATCACCCCTTATGTGATTCTCCTGTGTTACCACACGCCGGGCAAAAGCCGGTAGCGCGTCTGCCGGGTATACTCCTCATAGCCAGGCAGCTCTTTCCTCAGCGTCTTGTCCTCCAGGTACGTCCGCACCACGTATAACGCTGCCGATGCGACGGTGGGCACCAGCGCCCACGGCGAACCGAGCAAGAACGGCGTGGCTACTTGACTCAGGATCGCACCCGTGTAACCAGGATGGCGCACGTAGCGATATGGCCCGCCCGTCGCGACGGTGTGACCACGTTCTTTCTGGATGCGCACCCCCTCGGCAAAGAAAGCGTTCGATGCCATGGCCCACAAGAACAGCGCCAACCCCAGCACCGTGACCAGTAAGCCGCCCACGTGATAGGCCAGTGGAATCGGTTCCGTCCAGCCAAGCCGCACGTCCAGCCCTGCAACCACCCAGGACGCTACCGGAAACAACCCGGCAGCCAGGCCAGCAACCCAGCGGTCCCAGGCTTTCACCGCTTTGTCCGTGAGCCCTTTCTCGCGTTCAGCCAGCAGCGCAGGGTTGATCGGGATCAGGATCAAGGGATGGGCGGCCAAAAAGGCAGTGAGGACGACCAGCAGCGCCCAGCCCCAGACCCAGTCTAACCTGCCCGCTACGAGGAAAAGAAGCAGACCATAGGCTGGCAGGCCCAAGGCGGACTGGACAATCCACCTGACAATCGCGCGTCGCGTTTCAGGCGAGATTTCGGGTCTGGCGATATGTGTTTGCTCACCTGGACTTGGCATGTGTGCCTCCTGTCCGACATTGAGCGCAATACCCGCTGAGAAGCAGATGCACGTCGGTGACCTGCAATCCTTCGCGTTCGCTCAGGGCGCGCACCACTCGCATGACCTGGGGCGCGTCAAACTCCACCACCTGTCCGCACTCCAGGCAGGTGAAGTGGTAGTGTGGCGTTTCCGGGACTGTCTCGAAATGGGCGTGCCCCTCTCCCAAGGTATGATCTTCCACCAACCCCATCTCTTTCAGTACAGCCAGGGTTCGATAGACCGTTGCCAGGCTGATGTTGGGATCGCTGGCCTTAGCCAGGGCGTACACCGCCTCGACTTCCAGGTGACCTGGGTTGTCTTGTACCACTTGCATCACCAGCCGTCGCTGCCGGGTGAGCCTGCGACCGCTGGCGCGCAGTGATTCGGCTAAACGGTTCGCTTGAGTCATACGGTCCCCCTTAAAATCCCCCGCTACAGCAGGTACGGAACCCCCACCAAAGCCAACAAGATCCCTGCTTCTATTGCGACTGAGTCTCAATATCAATTATACACACTTGGCGATGTTTGTCAAGGGGTCAAATTGCGGGGAATGCGGTGGACTCGGCGTCAAGAGGTTCGCTGCTTGCACAGCCAGCCCAGGTAGCCACACGATCAGGCCCTACGCCACCCGGCGCGCCAGCACCCACACGGCCAGCCCGAAAAACACAGCGGCAAACCCGGCCAGCACAGCCAGGTCGAGCAGGGCCAGCGACACCGCGCCGCCCCTCATCCCCGCGTGCAGCGCCTCGACAGCGTAGGTCAGCGGCAGGGCGCGGGCCACGATCTGCAAGCCCAGCGGCAGCGATGCCACCGGCGTGAACACCCCGCCCAGAAACATCATCGGAAAGCGGAAGGCGTTGGCCAGGGTCTGAGCCTCGAACACCTCCTTGACCGCCACCGAGACCAGCACGCCCAACGCCCCGAACGCCGCCGCAGAGAGGAGCATCGCCGCGACGAGCAGCGGCCAGTTGATGCCGCCCGCGCCAAAGACGAGCAGGGCGACGAGGAGGACGGCCAGGGTCGTCGCAAGGCCAAAGACTATGCCGCCCAGGAGTTTGCCCGCCAGCAGCGCCGGCAGGCGCAGCGGGGCCAGCAGCAGCCGCTCCAGCGCACCGATCCGCCGCTCGAAGGTGATCACGATCGCCTCCATACTGCTCGTGCTGAACAAGAGCGTCAGGGCCAGCAAACCAGGCACCAGCCCTCCCAGGTTCCCCGGATCGCGGATTACAAAGGCCAGCACGAAGGCAAGAGGAAAGAGGATGCCCCAACTAATGTTGGGGGGCTTGAGGTAGTATGCCCGCAGGTCCTTGAGCATGATGTACCACATCCCGCGCAGGTCGTCGCTCAGCATCTCATCTCCCCTTTCCCCCCTTTTCGTGCGGACGATTTGTCCGCCCGCATCACATCGGTGCTCAAGCCGGTAAGCTGTACAAAGGCATCTTCCAACGTTGGGCGGACTGTGTTAACCGCCAGCACGCGCCGACCTTCCCTCTCGGCCTGAGCCAGCACCGTGAGCACCCCGGAAGCGACATCCTCGCCGACCACGCGTCGGGTCTCCGCACCGCCCGTGCCACCATCCAACGTCACCTCGACGGCCGCCGCTCCCTGCACCCGCGCTTTCAGCCCATCAACCGTGTCCAGGGCGACGATCTGCCCGCGCACCAGCAGGGCGATGCGGTCGCACAGCCGCTCAGCCTCTTCCAGGTAGTGAGTGGTCAAGAAGACAGTCACCCCCTCCTGGCGCAGCCCGGCGATCATCTGCCGCAGGTTGCGCGCGCTGATCACGTCCAGGCCCGTCGTCGGTTCGTCGAGGAAGAGCAGCGCCGGCCGGTGCGCCAGTGCAGCGGCGATGGTGAGGGCACGCTTCATGCCGCGCGAGAGTTTCCCAAAGGGGGTGCCGCGCTTGTCTGCCAGACGGAAACGGGCCAGCAGTTCCTCAGCGCGGGAAGTGCGCTCGCCCCGAGGCACGCCGTAGAGCTGCATCGAAAAGACCAGGTTGCCGAAAGCCGTCAGCTCGTCGTAGAGGTTGGATGCTTCGGGCACGACGCCGATCCGCTTTTTGATCTGCGGCAGGTCGTGCGCCCGGTCCAGTCCCAGTATACGGGCGTGCCCTGCGGTAGGCTGTGACAGGCCGGCGAGCATGCGGATGGTCGTCGTCTTGCCCGCGCCGTTGGGCCCCAGGAAGCCGAACACCTCTCCCCCGCGCACCTGGAATGAGATGTGGTCGACTGCCAACAGGCCCGAGTCGGGCGGGCCGTACCGCTTGGTCAGCTCCGTAACCTCGATGACTGGTACAGGGTGAACCATGGCAAACTCCTCTTTACACGCTATTACAGAAGCAGCAGGCTCAGAGCCATCACGAGCATCCCGGCTACGAGACCAAAAAGGCTGTCGTGGCCTTTGCCATAGGCCCGGCTCGTGGGCAGCAGCTCGTCAAGGCTGATGTAGACCATGATGCCAGCTACGCCGCCAAAGAGGATGCCTGTCACCTGGGAAGGGATCACCTCTCCGCCGCCGCCCACAAATAGGCGCAATACCAAGTAGGCGACCGCGGCGCCGACCGGCTCGGACAGGCCGCTAAGGAGAGAATACACAAACGCCTTCTTTCGGTCCCCGGTGCGCGAAAAGCCTCTTCTCTTCGCCCCAATCTCGTTCCCTGCGGCGACCTACTGGTCTGCGGACGCCTCGCGGAGCGCACCATGTGCCCATTGGCGCTGGTAGAGCCGTTGATAGGTCGGGCTGCTGGCGATGAGCTTCTCGTGAGATCCCTGGCCCACGATGTGTCCGTCCTCGACCACCACGATCCGATCGGCCTTGCGCAGCGTCGAAAAACGGTGGGCGATGATCAGCGTTGTGCGGTCACGGCGGATCTCATCCATAGCCTGCTGGATCAGTGCTTCGGTGTAGGCGTCCACGTTGGCCGTCGCCTCGTCCAGGACCAATATCCTGGGATCCGCCAGCAAGGCCCGGGCGAACGCCACCAGTTGTTTCTGCCCACCCGACAGCATGGCACCCAGCTCG
>Ga0172366_10001631_pt1 | contig 17486 bp, 23 predicted proteins | sample LakKivSesite69cm_FD_114533 | JGI IMG/M metagenome (GOLD analysis project Ga0172366, IMG submission 114533) | Sediment microbial communities from Lake Kivu, Rwanda - Sediment site 69cm | ecosystem: Environmental > Aquatic > Freshwater > Lake > Sediment | place: Rwanda: Western Province, Lake... | reverse complement strand
GGATTTTGATTTAAACTTTACATTTCATTCAGGATTTTCGGCCCGATTCGGCTGATGTCGCCTCTCACCGGGTTGCCGACGCCGCATCTTCGTTGGCCCGAACACTACCCCAAGTCGCTCAGGGACTCACGCGGAAACGGTTCCCCAGCGGCTCTTGGAGAAAGGATCGTTTTTGTCATGGCCTTCGTCAGTCTGCAACGACCCGACCTAGAGGACGATCACCTCGTTTCGCGGATGGCCGCGCTCAGTTCAACCCATGGGCAAGTTGAGATGGTGCTCCATCACATGATGGTATTGTTCAGGAGTCATTAGAGATCGGAAAGCTCTCTCTACGACTTCGCTCATGGCGGGATGGATGTGCATTGCTTCAACTATCGGAGAGAATGTCTGCCCATTTGAATACATGACGTCTATGATCTCCTGTATCAGGATCGAGGCACTGGGTCCAATGATGTGAGCACCGAGTATCTTCATGGTGTCAGCCTCCACGAGCACTTTCACGAAATAGTCCCTCGCCCCTATTGCCTCTCCCTTTGCTGTGTCTTGGTACCTATGTATACCAATCAGTACCTTGCTGGGACCGTATCTCCCAACAGCTTCCTTCTCGCCCAGCCCGACGCTCGCAACCTCCGGATGCATAAAGACGGCATGCGGTACCGCATGATAGTCGACTCTCATCTTCTTCCCGAGCACGGCGTTTGAGTACACAACCAAGGCTTCATAATTCGCTACGTGTTTGAACTGATGTTTTCCAATCGCGTCACCAAGTGCCCAGACATTTTGACGGGAAGTCTCAAGATACTCGTTCACCGAGATCCAGCCCTTTCCGTCAGTCTTCACGCCCCCCAACTCTGGATGCAGCAGGTCGGTGTTGGATTCCCTGCCTGCGGCGACTAGTATCTCTTCAGCGACTACTTCGAGCTCTTGCCCATTTGTCCTGTTGACTGCGATTAGCTTCTTACTCGAAGGAGGCGATTTCTCTGCCTTCGTCACCTCATGGTTTGTTAGGATCCTGATGTGCCTGCCAAGCTCCCTCTTCGCGAGCGCCGAGACCTCAGGCTCTTCTTCAGGAAGGAACTGAGGGTTCCTGCCGATAATCGTGACTTCTGACCCCATGGATGACAAGAAATGGCCGTATTCGGCGGCAACGTATCCTCCCCCTATGATGACAACGCTTCGGGGCAGCTTGTTCATGCTCAGTAGCGTGTCACTGGTCAGGTAGCCCGTGTCCTTCAGACCCTCTATTCTTGGCACCATTGGGCGTGACCCACAGCAGAGGAAGATCATCTTGGCGGTTATGATCTCGTTGTTGACCTTCAGTGTATATGGTGCTACGAACTCAGCCACCTGCGGGTAGTAGTCAATGTTTTCTGTCTTCGATAGGCCCTCTCTGATTCCATCTATGTCCCTGCGTATCAGGGTCCTCATCCTGTTCATGACTTTCCCGAAGTCAATGCTCTGGACCTTGATCGCCACGCCGAATTCATCCGAACCCTCGACCGTCCTTATCAGTTCTGCAGGATAGAGCAGTATCTTTGACGGAATACACCCTCGGGTCAGACAGATTCCGCCTGGTTCGTCCTTGTCAATCACGGCCACCTTCAGGTCAGGTCTCTCTCGGATCATCGCTTCCACGATGCTCATGGCTGAGCCGGTGCCTATGGTTATCAGGTCATACTCTATCAAACAAGCTCAGCTGGAAGTTGGCGAAACCCAGTATAAATGCATCAATTGAGCTGTAGAGGGAACACGAAGCATAATGTAACGGGCCCAAGTCTGACGGGCTAGGGCGATAGACTAATCTACTCCGCGCTCCGTTGAGTGAAGTCATGCCTTCAGACATCATGCCCTACGAGCAGGTACTACGGGGCATCCTCCGAGAGTATGAGGGGAGACCCAAGGGATGGCACATCTTAGTAGCCAAGGCACAAGGTCTCGGGCACGATGTCTATGTCTTCAGACCTGAAGGAACCATGGCAGTTCTGAAAATCGAAAGCCTTTCCGTTCCCAATCCGGTTGGAGTCGGGATCGAAAGCGCGGATAGTCACGAGGTGATCAGAGACGTGGCCGAACGCGGTTCTTACTCCTTCGGCTTCAGGCCGATTCCAATGAGTGTGCTCGATCGAATTGTAAGGAATGCGGGTGCTGGTCAGAGCCTGACAGGCGAGTTGTTCGCCGACCTGATGAAGCAAGAACCTGTCCCCGTTCAATCCGCCACTACTCCTCTTGTCCTCGAAGGTCCCGTCGTTCGGTTCCCGTCGACTCTCCCCGCTGCCTACTCAACTCAGAGCCAGAGGGACCTGGACGCCGCACTTCGTTGGGAACTTGAGAAACTAGTACGGCGCAGGTATGGAGAGCCATACACGCGCTAGCATCGGGTCTCGCATGAGACAACGCATCAGCGCAGGGCAACGCCTCCACGCGTAGGAATGCTCGAGTGATCCGCCATTCGCGAGTAGTGAGCGTCAGAAGTTGGCTGGAAGGCTTAACTAGCGAAAAGCGAGGGGGTGTCGCGATGGTCACAAGGAAAATCTACAATGAAGATGCATACGTCCACGAGTTCCAGACGACCGTCACTTCGATTTCCGCGAACGACGTGATCCTTGAGGCGACCGCATTCTACCCCTCGGGAGGAGGTCAAGTCTGCGACACCGGTGAGATCGAAGGCGCGAGAGTGCTTGGCGCGAGGAAAGCCGATGAGGAAATAGTTCACGAGATGGAGATACAGCCAAGCTTCGCGGTTGGTCAGCGAGTCAGTTGCTCTGTCGATTGGACAAGGCGCTACAGGATTATGAGGTTGCACTCAGCCGCACACATAGTGTACTACGTGATGCAGGATGTCTTCGGGGCCAAACCGGCCTCCTCGGGTCTCGTTGATGACCAGAAGGACAGGAACGACTACTTGTTCGACACTCCAGTTGACAGAGGGAAACTCAAGTCGGTCGAGGATCAAGTCAACGTGATCATCTCAAAGGGCTTCCCTGTGAAGATATGGCTGGAAGGAGAGACGAAGTTCTGGAAGATCGAGCCATACCCTGTCATGAAATGTGCAGGTACCCACGTCCGAAACACAAGCGAGATAGGCCCGGTCAGAGTCGACAGGGGGAAGAAACCGGGAAAAGGAAAGGAGAGAATCGAAACCAGCTTGTTGTCACCGTGACATCGCCCCGTCGCATCTCCATGGTGTGTTTGCGCTGCAATTTCGTGCGGTTAGCTCTGCAGCTGACCAGCCGCCCGTACTTCCTGTGACTCAGGGTAACGTCCGCTCAGACCCTTTGACAAACCGTTCGTCGAGGCGAAAGGCCATGTACCATTCGTTAGCGTCCGCCTAGGCGACTTCAAACGACTAGGTGCGGGGCTGGCATGCGATCGCAGGGCGGGGTACTCGCGTGACATGCTCTCCTTTGGTGTCGCCTACTCCTCGACGAATCTATTCAAGATTCTGACCAAGATCGCGGAGCTGGTCTGCAAGAGCGGGGAAGAAAGGCTGGGAGGTATGAAGAAACCTTGACATCAAAACCTGGCACAATCCCAAGGCAGAAGACAAAGAGGCTAGGGCATAGACGAAAAACAGGCGAGAAAGTGACCACTTATCCTGCTAGAGGGTCAACCAAGCACCGCCCAAGGGGTCCAAGTGATACGCCAGCAGAATCTACGAAGGCCAGGATGGTTCCTCTGAGGTTGGGCGTCCCAGAAGGTCTGAAGGAGGACCTTGAGGACATTGTGATCCGCCTAGGCGTGTGCCCAAGCGTGAGCGAGATGACAAGGCATGTTCTTGTAAAGGAGAGGGACAAGCGCCTCGAAGAGCTGAGGCGTGTGCGACGGAAGGACGAGGTCATGTCAGGATGACAGCCCTAGTTCAGCCTAGGTCTAGACCCCTGACGCTAAAACGGGCGCTTGAGATCTATGGCGCCTCAGAGTTCCGGAGGAGGAAGGACGAGTTCATCTTGATTAGGGTCGCTCGCGGCAGGAACGGCAGTAAATGTCTTCGGGAGATCCTGCCTGATGTCTGGGGCCATACCTTCATCTTCAAAGACCAGGTCAAGGCCTTGCGCTTCGTCCTTTCTCTCGAGGATCTCGTGCGCGAGAGAGTCTCGGGCGGATCAGGCGGAGAAGTCGGGGGAGCAGTCACAGCAGTGAGGCATCTCACACGGTTCCTAATCAAGCAGATGGCCTGGCAGTGTCGCGATGGGGCAAAGACGATAGACGACGTGAGGGTTCAAGCAGAGAAAATCGCAGGGCTGATCAGGTCGCGGAAGGTCTCGGCGATTGGGAAGCAGGTCTCTGAGATCTGGGGAACCTAAGGGGTTTCAAGGTGGGACTCGTTCCCCGCTGGGTCGTAGTGGAACTTCCATCTTTGTTCTCTCAGCAGGTCTGTCCCGACAAGACTCGGTATAATTCCGATCATCTTCTGGGTCTCTTTGTCCATGTGCGTCTTCGTTGGCACTAGCACGCTCAGAGAAGAGAGTCCAACGCTGAGCAACTTGTCATCCTCCGTCCTGAAGCGCAGTCCGACCGGCCCAATATCGTGACGAAAGAAGGTGAACCCAGCTAGACTGGATGTCGGGCCACTCCTCATGGCGGAGAGCGGCAGACGGGTAGTGAGAGCGTCTCTGGGCGAGAGGACCGTGACTGGGCTTCCCGTGTCCACGCACGCATCGACTGTTATGTAGAACTTGGGCTGCAGGATGCTGAAAGTCACATAAGGACGGTACCCGTCTCTGTCCTTCTTGACCACGCACGGTATGCGGGCCATGCGACCCGCCTAGAGGATGAGAGTCACGCCTTTTGGTGGAATGGCCTCGATGAGCAGGAGCGCCGGATCCTCCCCCTTCGCCTCCAGCTTGGACACGAGTTCCTCCGCGGAATCTGCTTCCTCAATGATGGCCTGATCCCTCAGCGCGAGGATCTTGCTGTCGTATTTCTTCTCAAGCTCCTCGTAGTGGTCGCTGAACCACTGGGTGTCCTTCTGAGCCCTTTCTAGATCCTTGAGGATCTCGCTATCGCTTGGTTGCATTCCGAGTGCGAAAAAGTGAAGTAAGTATATAATACTTACCGGACATATGGCCATATGCCAGCTATCAGATAGCTATTCGCCCCCTAAGATCTTGCGGACTTCCTGGAATTCTGGGCTTCTACCAGCTGGATGTGAGATTTTCAGCCCGTCTGGGGTGGTGGAGGCGGAGGCGCCTCTTCGGGCTGCTGACTTGTCTTCCAGTTGACGAAGAGGAAGAATACACCGATGACCACGATCACGAACCCAGCTATGTCCCCAAATATCAAAACACAAATGATGCCACCAATCAAGCAAGCCCATCCAAGCACAAAGGACGCTATTCCGAGAGCGCTGGCGACTGCACCACCTGCGGTTTCCTTCTCTGGCATTTGAGGCTCACGAAGTTGCGGCGGTGACCGAATTTAAGTTATATGCCCCTCGTATCTATCGAACACCTGTTCTTGGAAGAAAGCCAGTATAGAGGCGAGGCGTTCGAGAGACAAATCACCTACATTCTGCTAGATGCTGGCTTCGAAATAGAGTCAGCTAAGCCTCATGAAGTGACAAGAGGAGGCACAAAGATCGGTGACATCGACATCATAGCCAGAGATCCGATCTCAGGGAAAAGAGTGGCGGTTTCCTGCAAGGAGTGGTTTCATACTTCTCCCGGGTCGACTGCCTTTGCCAAGTTCATCATCATGTTACAAATGGAAGGATTCACGGTCGGAATTTTGGCTTCCGCGTCCAAGTTCAAGAAGAGCGTAGCCCACATGATTGAACACTACAAGGAGCAGGGCTACACGATCGGCCTATTGGATGCCACCGACACGGACAGACTTCATAGATACAAGATCGAGGGAGACACAGAATCCATAAGGCGCATGATCAGGGACAAGCTCCACCTTTCGCTTCAGGCACCGGAACACACCGAACCTCCTCCGCCCACAGAGCCCCAACCAACCTCAACAGGAGACATCCTGTCCAACCTTCTGGGATCCGTTCCTGCTCCCTCAGAAGGGAGCGAGGAGGAAGCTGCTGAGCCGGTTCCATTCATCCTGAGGCCACACGAGGATGTGGTTCAAGCTTTAGTGGACTCAGACTGTCTGGTCACGAGAGAGGTCGAGAATGAAGACGGAGAGGTAGAGGAGAAAGAAGAGGGAATCGGCAACGAGGTCTACCTCACCACCCAACGCCTGATCCTAGTCAACAGGTCCTCTGGTCTCTTCTCCGAGAAGGTTGAGGTCGCGCTCGAAATCCCACTGAAGGGAATCCAGACGGTCAATCAGATGACGCGGGGGCTGTTGTCGAGGCAGATCTACCTCACTATTCCGATTCGGAGAGGTCGAGACAAGTCCACCCTTGCATTCTCAGTCGAGAGCCAAGCCCTTGCCAACAACTGGCACGACACGATAGAGAAGATCGTACAATTCGGGTAGGGAGCCCTACTTCTCCTCTAGGAGCTTTCGGATTTCTTCGAGGTGCTTCGCGACCTTCTGGCCCTTGTCTGTCAATAAGATCGAGCCTGAACTTCCTATCCCCCTGGATCACATCGCCTCCACTCACCCAGGAGAAATCAAGGACACAGGGGAGGCCCGCAACGCAATCGCATCCAGAGGAGGGCGGAGATTCGACAACACGACGGATCTTTCCGCTTGGCTCGATTCAGTGGAAGAATGAAAGGAGAATCCGAACCAAGATAGGACCAAGAATCAGCAAGAGGCCGAAGCCCACAACCGGGCCAAGGCTCTGCAGGATAGTGAGAGGAGTATTTGTGAAAGCAGGCCTGGCCAAGAAGCAGGAAGGGCAACGCCGCCCGATGTATGATCTCAGACCTCACTCGCTCCGGAAGTATTTCCGGACCCAACTCACTGCGCTAGGCGTCCCGGTCGACTACGTGGAGTTCTGGATGGGCCACAAGATCTCGACGTACCATGACATTGAGGTGAAGGGCATCGAATTCCTCAGGAACATCTACACCACCAGCGGGTTCGGAATAAGGCCCAAGGCCAAGGTCGAGATCTACGATGTGATCGAGGAGATGCTGAGGGCGAAGGGTTACCTTGTGGACAAGGATCTCCTGATGAGGGCAGTGTCAAAGCCTCACAGGACAGTGGTCACGGCGGACATGGTAGAAGAAGACCGCAAGACAATGTTGAGAGACGCCTTCATGGAGATGCTCAGGGAGGAGTTTCAGAAGTCTGCAGAGGTGTCCAAGAGATGAATTCTAGGCTTCCTAGGCAACATGTACCATTCGTTCGAAACCATTATAAGCGGCCTTTCGCAAACTGCAATTGAGAAATGAGTCAGAATTACGGGGTCGGATGGTGGAACTACTTCAAGTTGGCCGCACTGTTTGGTCTGCTTAGCGGCCTATTGGTGGGACTGGGTTTCGTGATCGGTGGAATTGACACGGCTTGGTATTTCTTGGCATTAGCTCTAGTTCTGAACTTCGTGTTCTATTTCTTCAGCGACAGGCTTGTCATTGGCGCGACTCGCACTAGGATGGTCACAAAGGAACAGGCACCCGAGCTATACGCAACCGTCGAGAAGGTCGCCCAGGAGGCCGGGATCCCAACTCCGAAGGTGGGAATAGTTGAGTCACAACAGCCGAACGCTTTCGCCACGGGCAGGGGTCCTGGGAACGCGACAGTTGTGGTGACGACGGGGCTGATGAAGCTCATGGATCAGTCCGAGGTTGAGGCTGTGCTGGGGCATGAACTATCGCACGTCGTGCACAGAGACACGCTCATCATGACGATTGCGGTCTCAATAGCCACGGCCATATCGTACCTTGCTAACATGGTGATGTATTCGCTGTTCTTGGGAGGAGGCAGAGACAAAGAAGGGGGAAGCTCCGCTGCGATGATGGGAGCAGCTCTCATTGCACCGATTGCCGCGACCATGATCCAGCTCGCGATATCACGGAACAGGGAGTACGCTGCTGACGAGTCTTCTGCTCGTTTGACCAAGAAGCCGTTGGCGCTCGCAGGTGCATTGGCCAAGATCGACTCTTATGTGAAGTCGGGCGCGAAGCTGAATGCACAGCCCACCACGTCGTCTCTGTGGATAATGAACCCGTTCAGGAGTGCGGGCTTCGCGGAACTGTTCTCAACCCATCCATCGACTCAGAACAGAATAAGGCGGCTCGAAGAACTCGCGCAGACGATCAGTTAGGCAGCGAGGCCAATCTGAGAGACCACGAGCAACGCGATCGAACTCAGCTGGAACCAGATTGAAACGCTATCGAGCTTATAAGAAGGGAAGTGCCGTCCCGATGTGATCAGCACTGCACGCCGATCTCCAGTTCTCGGGATACATCACAGCATACTTGCGTCCTCGCGGGAAGGCCGTGTCGCCTGAGGAGTACTTCACCTTCATCTTGAACTCTGCCCGATCTGAGTTTCCCCACGTCGAGAGGCGGGGATCCGAGTTCGTCTTGGGAAACGGCGAACAGATTGTGATATCGCAGCGATTCTCGCCTTCGCAGGAGAGCGGGTTCGTGGCGGTATCGTTGGCCTTCAGAGGGGTGCAGACGACGGATTCGCTGGCAAAGATAGTGGACTTGGCGACCAGGGAGTCTGTGACCTGCGAGTTCTCGATAGCTGCCAGGGGACTGGAGGATTTCACTGCCATCAGGAAGAGCTGTCAGACTATCGCGCTGGACTTCTCGTCCACACCGGACGGCAACTTCCACGCCACGGTCAAGCTGAGGGGGGTTCAATTTGACGTGAATGCGTTCACTTCTACGGGGAACCTTGCCTTGAAAGGCACATACAACAGGTTCGTCGGAGACATCAAGAGGGCGATTCGCCTGCTCCTGACAGGGCGCAATCCTTCGTTGATCGACCGCATCCTCGACTCGCTGCACGCCTGAACCCGATTCCACTTTCGCGCAAGACCGTCTTCCGGATGGGCTTAACTGAGGTTTTTATACAGAGTGAATGAAATGCTGCCGATAGTCAGAGATTGGCCGCATCGGATCAAGCCTACAGACAAGCGCATGTCTTTGGCATGGATTTCGGAACAAGCGACTACAAGTACGGGCCCATCTCGCTTGGCGAGACACCCGAGGTGACCGAGAACAGAGGATATTTCCCCGACAAGCGCTCTATCATGTCCAAGATATCCGGCGTCACGGCAGATGTCGTTGTGGGCAAGGAGACTCCTCTCTACTTGGAAGCAAAGGAGGATCTAGCCTCACGCCTTGTCTATCCTATGAGGAATGGCGTCATAGACAAGGACGATGATAGAGCTTGGACTGTGGTCAAGGAACTCGTACGCTATGCTCTCCGCGCCTTCGCGCCGGCCGATCCCAAGTTCAAAGGGTTCTTCGCTGTTGGATCGCTCTCAGCCATTGTCCCGCGCTACATGTACGAGAAGTTCTTCGACCTGTGCGCCGAAGTGGCGGATGAGAGCGGCCTCATGACAAGGGCGACGATCATCCCGCAACCTCTGGCCGTGGCGATTTCTCACAAGGCTCTCACGTGCGTTGTGATCGAAAGCGGCCACGGGAACGGTCAGATAGCTCCGATATCCAAGTATCCGATCAGGAACGCCTTGGTCGCGCTCAACAGGGGCGGAGCCGACGGCAATCACATTGCTGCAGAAGTCCTCAAGGACTCGGGGTACGCTGACCTTGTGGGCGAAGAAGCTATGATCAGGAGGGTTAAGGAGAACATAGGCCTGGTGCCGCTGGATCTCGACAAGGCTATCGCGGCCGCAAAGTCTGACCCTGAGAGGTTCAGGGCGAAGTACAAGGTTGAAGGCACCAGAGTAGAAATAGATCTTGCAGAGAATTCATGGATGAGGTTTCTGATAGGTGAATATGTATTCGACCCGAACAACGAGATCTTCCAGAGCTACTTCTCGAGGGGCATGCCGAAACCACGCGACGTAAGGATAGGGGATGTGACCTTCAGAGGAATGCAGGACCTAGGTGAGGCGATCGTTGAGTCAGTAGAACGAACGCCTGTTGAACTGCAGCCATATCTGTACAGGCAGATCATACTCTCGGGCGGCAACTTCAACTGGATCGTCCCGAAGGGTCTGGATGACGTGGCCGTGGACTCTAAGGCAAAGATCAGGGCACTGCTGGTCAAGCATGGAATAGAAGGCAGCGATGTGGTCATGAGTGAATCTCCACAGTTCTCGGTCTGGAGGGGAGCGATAGTCTACGGCTATTCGGTTCCTGAAGACTACAAGTGGACTTGGGAGAGAATGGAAGGCTGGGTGACACTTGGTGACGGAAAGGGCAAAGAGCAGACTGCTTGAGTTCTTCTCACTGAGAGGAGAGGAACTCGTTCGCAATCAATCGGAGCTTGGACTTCCCCCTCCCCCTGCGCTCGCGGTCTCAGATGGAAAGTCCGTAGCCGTGATCCTCCATCTCACAAAAGAGGAACTTCTGAACGGCAACGCCCTCCTCCGAACCGTGGTGAACGCTGCAGCGCACAGAGGGAGAGCAAACAGGCTCTACATCGCGATCCCAAAGCTGTACGCTGCCTCGGTGGACGGGTCGATCCTCCAAGAGAACGGGATAGGCCTCGTAGTGTATGACGAGAAGAGAGTCTTTGAGTCCATACCAGCTAGGAACGTTGAGCTCGATGTTGAGCAACCGCAGGGAGATTCGCTCTCAGAGATCAGGTCTGAGCTTGCAGAGACCAGACAGGAGGTCAGGTCACTTGAGGCAGCTTTGCTTTCCGCGAGCCGCGAAATCAAGGATCTGAAAGAGGCCGTAAGAGATCTCGAGAGCAGACGGCCCGCGAAGGCTACAGTCAGAGCAGAGCGGTCTAGGGTCAGAGTGGCCGTTGAAGTCCCTGAAGGCTCAGACGATGAAAGCTTGCCGTCGTTCCTCAGGGGAAATCCTTGGGTGGAGGTGCTAAGTGGTCGTGGAGAAGAAGAGTAGGTCCTTCATAGACATGGTGTCACTTCCTCAGGTCAGGCGCATTAGCGTCGTAGTTGATCTGGAGGACAAGTTCACCCCAGCTATGAACGTTGAGGACTTCGTCAAGGAGTTCGGGTTCACGCCGGAGCCTCCTAGATACAAGGTGGTATCAGTGGAAGCTTTGACCTGCGCGCAGGATGGACAGCCCGTGTTGGTTGGCGAGTGCGGCAGATGCCCGAAGTTCATCAGGCGAACGGGCGAGCGGATCTACTGCAGAGCTGCGGTAGGTATCTAACGCAAGCAGCTGGGACTCTGAAAGCAAGACATTTCATGGTTTCGCAATCTTATATATCATTGACAGGGCTCAGGATATTGAATTGAAAACCAGCACAATCCTACAGATGTTAGGATACCTCCTGGTTGTCGCTGAGGTGGCTGTGATCCTCGGGCTCGGGCTGGCATACTACACGGTGATTCAGTCCGCCTCATCTACAATCGGTTCAGGCGGCGGTTCGCCGCTGGCGTTCAGTGGGAGCATGGATCCCTCCACCGGCACTATCAACGGTACCTTCAGCTTAATCATGCGAAATGCCGGGATGCTGGACATGTCTGTCTCAGTTGATGTCAAGATGCTGTCGGAACAAGGATCGCAACTCTATGAAACCTCTGGCCAAAGGAGAATTGCACCTGGTTCCTCTGGCACGATTGAGATGCCAGTCTCCCTATCGAGTTCGATCGGCCAACAGGTTCACACTGTCATCTTGGGGCTGAGGATCACAACTCTCTTCGACCTGATCTCTTTTTCGGTCGACGTCCCCATACCGGCGGGCATAGGAGGTGGACAGTAGGTTGGCGGGAGCGGCAAAGACCGGTTGGTGGCTTATCACTCACAACCCCATCAGGATAGCGAAGGCCATCCTCGTATCCCTTCTCTATGCCCTGCTCCTCGTGGTGCTTCCTTGGGTTCTGATCAACTGGGCTCAAGGGAACCCACAGATATCTGCGATGCTGAGCACGGCCAGGTCAGCTGCGAACATCGATCTGATCTCGATAGCGACTACGATAATGGTGCTCGGGCTGTTGATATCCGTGGCCGCGCTCATTAAGGGACTGACCGACAAGTGGTCCGCTCTGAACCTATCGTGCGACGTCGGATCCACGCTGATTGAACTCATCATAGTACTTCTCGTTCTTGGGGCAGGGGACATAGGCAGCTTGGGCGTTATCTCAAGAACGCTGCAGGTGCCGGGGCCATCTCAACCATCGTTCATACTCGACATGAGGTTCGCCGCCTTGTCTTTCATTGTCATCGCGGGGTTGAAGATCGTCTTGGCGTTAGCGGAGTTCTACCAAGCGCGCTCTGAGAGGAAACGGTCAATAGGAGGAATAGCCCAGAACCTACTTCACTTGTAGTTCTCGGACAGAACGAGAGCCCCCGATGTCCGTGTACAATCGACCTTGTGTTGCCGTGCTTTCGACGAAATCGCAGCTCAGCTGAGGGCGGCGTTCGCTTGACTTAGGAACCTACGAGACGACCGACCTGAGCAATCTGTATGTGCCTGAGGCTGTCTCGACGTCCAGGTCATAGTATTTGGCCGAAGCAAGGGCAGACTCAACGTCTCGAGTTATCCTGATGACTCGATCTGGTTTGAACCTGTCACTGAAGCGGTAGTCAGACCTGTACCTGAGAATAGACTCCAAGAGTACCATGTTCACCAGAGATGAGTGGTCTATGCCCGCGGCCTTGGCCACTGTGGGCAAGTCTCCGTCAGTGGGATGCATGCCGGGGAGAGGGTTGAGTTCCAGGAGGTATGGTTTCCGGTCCTTCTCCCTCAGGTCAAGTCGGTTGTAGTCCTTGCACCTGAGAGCCTCATGCGTTGCCACAGCCATTTTCGCGAGTTCTTGATACAGATCGTCAAAGGGGGCAAGACTCAAAGCGGGATCTACCTTCAAATGGCTCTTGGTCCAAGTGTAGTCTGGTTCCGCATCCTTGACCTCTTGATCCCGGAGGCAAGGACTGTAAGGCATCTTACTGAGGTCGATCTTCATGACAGGCATGACCGCCCTTCCCACTATCCCCACTGTGTACTCCTTCCCGTCGATGAACTCCTCGACCAAAGCCGGCTGGTGGAAGTCGTCGATGATCTTCTTCGCGAGTCCATTCAAGGATTGTACATCATCAACCTTTGACCTTTGGGTCATCCCTATGCTAGATCCCTCGCCAACTGGCTTGACGACGAGCGGGAATGACATGTCTTCTCTGAGCTGGAATGGGAGCTTCGTCACCAGCTGATACTTCGCCGATCTCACTCCATGCCAACCCGCGATCTCCTTCGCCCTCACCTTGTCGAGGCATTCTCCGAGGCATAGGGGGTCAGACCCAGTGTACGGGATCCGCAAATACTCCAGAAAGGTCGGCACTACCGATTCCCTGATCACCCCCTCTAGGAGTTCGGAGGACATGCCCTCAACTATGTTGAAGACAATATCCAGTCTTTCCCGGAGTTGTCTGAGCCTTCCGAATATGGATTTGTCCGCAGGTATCCCTATCACTCGGTTTCCTGTCTCTTCAAGGGCCTTAGTGATTGCCTCAACTGTAGTCTCGGAGTCCCACTCTGAGTACTTCCTCAGAGCCTCCATGTCGTATTCTTGCGTCGGTTTGCGCAGGTTATATGTGAAGCCAATCGTCAAGCCGTCTCGATCGGCCAAGTCAGTTATGTTGAACCTCTCCTCATGGGTCTCGGAGCTTGGTAAATATCGGTTTCGGTTTCCACTTCCAGTGAACAGCGAAGGTCATGCTGGCCTCTTGCCATCTCTAGCCACTCGACGGAGACCCCGGTCGCGGTGCGCTCTCAGAAGTAATCAAGCTTGGTCTTGTCAGAAGTTTCGGTCAACGTGCGTATCTCATCCTTCGTGAGAGACCAACCGGTGGCTCCGGCATTCTGCTCCGCCTGCGCCGCGTTCTTTGCGCCAGGTATCGGTACGACCCCAGGGTGCGAGAGCAGCCAGTTGAGCGCGACTTGAGCCATGGTCTTTCCTCTTTTGTTGGCTGTGTCCCGGAGGACCCTGAGCAGACCTGACATCTCCCTTAGGTTGCTTTCGGAGAATGCCTTGTTGTCCTTTCTCACCTCGTCAGTTGGCTTGAGGTTCTGGCCGTACTTCCCTGTGAGAGCGCCTTGAGCCAGAGGCACATAGGCCAAGATCGTGATGTTCTCGCGGGAGCAGTAGGGCAGCACCTCCTCCTCGATCTGTCTGTCGATCAAGTTATACTTCACTTGGTCAGAAACGATCTCGGCATGAGACAGGATACTCCTAGCCTCCTCAAGATCTCTCACACCGAAGTTGCTGACACCTATTGCCCTGATCTTGCCGTCATGGTAGAGTTTCTCCATGGCCTTCATCGTGTGCTTGAGAGGAATCTGTTGCCAAGGATCAGGCCAGTGCACCTGATATAGATCGATCTGATCGACGCCAAGGCGCCTGAGACTGAGGTCGCATGCCTTGAGTACATCATCGTACCTCGGATGACTGCCGCTCACCTTCGTGGCCACGACCAACTTCTCTCTGCCGACCTTCTTGATCGCTTTGCCAAGCACTTCCTCCGAATGCCCGCCGCCATAGGCTTCGGCCGTGTCCATGAGGTTCACACCCAATTCGCTTGACCTGATGACAGCTTGAATGCAGTTCTCGTCGGTCACATCAGCCCCCCACATCGTTCCCCCAGCCTGCCACATCCCCATGCCAATGACGGAGACTTGGATCCTGCTACTCCCGAGATACAGGTGATCCATCATAGAACAGGATCATCTCCGAGGGATAGCGGGATAAACGTTGCGGAGTCACGTCGCGCGCTGAGGATGACCGGGTTCTACAGGTACTTCTTCAGCGTCAGTTGGCCGCCTTCCCTCAGCCGCACCGCGAAGTCAACGATCTCTTCGACCGAGCTAAATCTGAGGGATCTGATCTTCTCAAAGTTCCATCCCCTGCACTTTATTGCGGACACGATACTGGCAGCTAGGATTGATGAGGCGACACTCTCTCCTCTAGAGAGAGCTCCGACAAACGCACCGCACCAGGAGTCTCCGGCCCCAGTGGTGTCGACTATCCGCCCTCCGATACCTGCCTGCGCTGGTGTCATGTCGAGCTTCCCATCCCGGACGTATATGGCGCCAAACTCTCCGAGCGTTACGACGAGGTGGTTCGTGTCCACCACTCTCAGCGCGGCAGGAATGCTGTCCACCTCAGCGAGCCGGGTAACCTCTCTCTCGTTTATGATGAAGAAATCAACGTCTGACATCAGTCTTCTGAGAAGCTTCCTGTCCTCATCAGATGACATGTAACCCTCCCAGGAGTTCAGCGATATTGTGATGTTGCCCTTTTGCCTGAGTGCGTCAACAGCCTTTCTCACTTTGTGTGGGGGCATAGGAGCCAAGTGGACGTGAGAGTAGTCCGAGGACGCGGCCGCTATCCTTGCTGCCCTCAGATACCTCGCTGCGCCGAACGAGGATACTCGATAGTGCGACACCCACTTGTCATCGTAGTGTATCTCGAACCTTGATGACTTTGCATCAGTGATCACGATGTTTTTCGAAGTAAACTCCTTGCGAAGGAGGTCCAAGTAGTCAAAGTCCTTCCCGACAGCTGTCACTATGCCGACTTTGTCGCAAAAGACTCTTGCAGCCATTGCCGCGTAGAACGCAGCCCCGCCTGGCTGGACCATCGACCCCGAGGGCGTGAACACGTGATCGACAGAGGCATGGCCCGCAACGAGGATTCCTCCCAAGGGTTGTCCGACTTTCCTGATGGGTCGTCTAGGCTCTTAACGGTTGCCCGAAGCCCGAAGGTTGCTGTTGCGAGTTGCGATATGGGAGTCGAACAGCCGATCATCAACTCTTTTATGCCTGATCAAAGGAGAGGAAGAAGAAATGGTTCTCGCGCCCACGAGGGACGGACGACTGATCAAACCCGAGGAGTACGTATGCTACAGGACGCTCGTTCCCATAGACGTCGACGGGAGACTGAACGATGCTCCTTGGAAGAAGACGCCTTGGACGCGGGCCTTCGTGGACATTGAGGGGAACGATGTCCGCCCCGTGCCTCGTTTCTCGACGCGTGCTATGATGTTGTGGGATGAGCAGTATTTCTATGTAGGTGCGGACTTGGAGGAACCCGATGTGTGGGGCACTCTCACGAAAAGAGACTCCAGGATATACGACGACAATGACTTCGAGATGTTCATCAAGCCCCGAGAGGACAGGCCCTGCTACTTCGAGTTGGAGTTGAACGCCCTGAACACGATTTGGGATCTATTCATGGACAAGCCATACAACATGGGAGGGCATGCGGACAGCTCATGGGACTGCTTCGAGATCAAGCATGCCGTTCAAGTCGACGGTACTCTGAACTGGCCGTACGACGTCGATAGAGGGTGGTCTCTGGAGCTAGCGATCCCTTGGTCAGGGTTGGCCAGGGGAGGCGTGACAGGACCCCCGAAGCCAGGCGAGCAATGGCGCGTGAACTTCAGCAGGGTTGAGTACAAGAGGGAACTCGTTGGCAAGTACTGTGACAATTGGGCTTGGAGCTGCCAGAGCGAAATCAACATGCACATCCCCGCCTTCTGGGGGTTCGTACAGTTTAGCGACATCGCAGTCGGGTCCGGAGAGCAGCCTTTTACGGAAAAGACTCGCGCAACCGCCCCTTGGTGGGAAGGGATTGACAAGAGTAGTCTTCCGAAACCTCCTGACAGATCATACCTCAAGAAGGGAAGGATCAGCGCCTGGGAAGAGATGTCAGGCCAGGGCTCACGATAGGACGCCGGCTCTCACCGCTGAACCCCAGTTGGCTACAGTAATCCCTCGATCAGCTTCATCATCACGATGGCGAAGGAAACGAGCACTATGATCGTTCCACCCACGATGCCCACGAATGCGAAAGGCCAGTTGGCCGCTAGGTACTCGTTGTAGCCGACGTAGAGGAATCCTCCTCCTAGTCCTGCCATTAGGACGTTGAACAGGAATGACCTTATCGCTCCCATGATTTGATTGCACAGCCTGCCGACCGCTCTTAAGACTCTACTTCATAATGATTAGTCTTCTCAGTCAGGAAAACTTGAGCAGGTCGAGGAGTCAGGTGGCCGATCTCAGAACTTCAACGGAGTGCTCTGAGACATCAGGTACAGCGACATGGTGATGGAGCCCACAACTACGATCCAGAACACCAAGTCGGTAGCCAGGGCGACAATGTCATAGTCAGTCTTGTCCACTGGGCCCGCAATCGTGTTTGTGACATGTACCCTCCAAGGAACTGGGAGGCCGTAATCCACGTGAATGTAGTCGGGCCAATCTCTGTTGACGCCAATTAACCCTGTTAGAAGGCAGACCGCGAGCGAGGAGACAAGTGACAGCACGATAGCTTCCATCATCGACATGGCTTGGGCCAGTCACAGAACCGTGATAAGCGTTTCCGCTCGCCGCCCATGGCACTTTTGGAGCAAGGGTTCTGCTTTCAGACTGTTTTGATGTCAGCCCACACAACTTCTTCGCTGTCCGCTGTCTTCGCTCTTGCGAGATATCCTGACCCGTCGGCCGTCCTGCTCGCCTTGCAGGTTAT
>Ga0172366_10001630_pt1 | contig 17492 bp, 16 predicted proteins | sample LakKivSesite69cm_FD_114533 | JGI IMG/M metagenome (GOLD analysis project Ga0172366, IMG submission 114533) | Sediment microbial communities from Lake Kivu, Rwanda - Sediment site 69cm | ecosystem: Environmental > Aquatic > Freshwater > Lake > Sediment | place: Rwanda: Western Province, Lake... | reverse complement strand
CGGCGAGGCTGACGATCTGCAGCCTGTCGATCGGCCCAGTGTGCTCTTCGATGAGCCCTGTGGCCTCCTCCATTGATGTGAGGCCCCTGAACGTCCTCATCTCGTCGCCTCCGTCACCATGTGACCTATCTCCGGGACAATGATCCTCTTGATGGCGAGTTCGACCGCAGATTTCGAACCAGGCAGGCATATCACCACCTTTCCGCCCGCGACCCCAGCCGTCGAGCGGCTCATGATCGCCCCTGTTCCAATCTGTTCGTAGCTCATCATCCTGAACAACTCCCCGAAACCGTTCAGTTCTTTCTCCATCATGCCAGAAAGGACTTCGACGGTGATGTCCTTCTTGCCCATTCCGGTTCCCCCTATCGTGATGATGGCGTCGACCTGAGGGTTTGCCAACAACCCCTTGACCGCCTTTGCGATCGCATGTCCGTCGTTGCCCACGAGGATCTGTTCAAAGATAACGTGTCCTCCCTCCTCGAGGAGCCGTCTTGCCGCCGGCCCCGATTCGTCAGTATCCCTAGTGCGGGAATCGCTTACGACTACCAACGCGATCGTGACCCCACGTCTCGATCTGGCGATGTGCTCGCGGTAGCCCATCAGGAGCCTTTCACCTTCTTAAGGACTTTGATTCCTTCAATGGAGGTAGTTGGGTACTGCCCGCGCCTGTCCTTCTCAAGCTCCTTTGTCATGTCCCATATCGTCAGCAAGGCAACACATGCGCCCGTCAATGCCTCCATCTCGACGCCAGTCTTCGAAGTTGAAACCACAGTGCAAGTGGCAGCGACCGAGTCCGTGTCGACTTCATAGTCGACCTCCACGTGTGTGATAGGGATCACATGACACGCCGGTATTAGATCAGGGGTCCTCTTCACTGCTATGACAGCGGCCACTTTTGACACTGTCAGCACATCTCCCTTTGGAACTCGCCGGTCCGTGATCGCAGATATCGTCGACTTCTTGAGCCTGATTCGACCTCGAGCAGTGGCCTCTCTGTACATGTCTTCTTTCCCAGTTATGTTGGCCATCTCAAGCTCCCTGCTCCTCTTTCTTCCTCTCAACTGTTACCTCTCCTCCTTCACCCATCTCCCACCGGAGGCGGTCTGCTCCTTCTTCCAGATCGGGGCGGTCCTCTTCAGCTCATCGATCAGCCATCGACAGGCCTCAAACGACTGTTGCCTATTAGCAGAGGACACGGCTATGAGGACGATGCTGTCAGATGGCCTGAGCCTGCCCACCCTGTGAACGATCGAAGCGTCGACCAGATCAAACCTTCTGATGGCCTCGTCTCTCAGCTCAATCATCTCCTTAAGAGCCATGTCCTTGTAGGACTCGACGACCAGTTCGCGCACTTCTTGCCCGTCTACTTCACCTTTGACCGTCCCTAGGAAGGAGACCAAGGCCCCGACCTTGGGTGCCTTCATTTCGCGCAGAACCTGGTCGACGGAGATGTCATCTTCCGTTATTAGGATCATGCCGCTATCACCGGCCTCTGGGGACCATCAACGAACTCCTCATCCGCGGTCACCGTCCTTCCAGTAGGGCTCCCTGTTTGCTGACGCCTGCTTGAACACGTCAATGAGTCCTTTGTCCGTAACCCCTGAACGCAGAGGGCCCACAATGTCCACCAGGTTGTCCGACCTCAATAGACAAGGCTTGAGCTTGCCATCAGAGGTCACCCTCAGCTTGGAGCACATCCGGCAGAATGAAGGGTTACCTGTGGGCCTCACAACCTCAATGCTGGCCTCGCTCCCGTTGTGCCTAATCGCGTATCTGTTGCGTTGGCCGCCATGCGTAGCAGTCATTCTCATGGCCCTCGCTCTCAACTCTTTCTCGAGCGAGTTCAGGTCAACGTGATAGCGGCTAAACACATTCCCACCGGAGGGAAGTGGTTGGAGTTCAATCAGCTGGAGCACCGCGCCCAATGAGCTGGCGAAGTCCGTCATCGCTCCGACCTCATCCTCGTTGACTCCCCTGAGCACGACCATGTTGACCTTCGTCGGGAAGCCTTGGTCTCTGGCTGCCCTGATCCCGCCGATCACTTCTCTCAACATACTAGCGCCGCATATCCTCTTGTATCTCTCATCGATAATCGTCGGAAGGTTGACGTTGACCCTGGACAGGCCCGCCCTCTTCAGCTCTGGAGCACGCTGAGAGAGAAGCGTGCCGTTCGTGGTTATCGATACTTCCTCCAATATGGAGGATGCTCGACGGACGATGTCAGGGAGGTCGCCTCTCAACAGTGGTTCACCTCCCGTTATCTTGAGGCGCCTGAAGCCGCATGACTTCGCTGTTTCTATTATCCTCAGGAACTCCTGGGCACTAGTGTGGCCTTCAGAGGAATCCCACTCCTTGTGACAAAAGAAGCACTTGAGGTTACAGTCGGATGTCACTGAGATCCTCAGCTCTGTGACCTCCCTCCCGTAGCCGTCAAACAATCCAAGAAAGGTTTGGCCGGTCGTTGAGTTAAGCCTTTCTTGAGTTAATCCCGTCCGTTCCGCAAGGCAGGACCATAAGCCATTGCAATGGGACCTTGGCCTACATGAAGTTCTCGGCGTAGTGACAGGCGACCAAGTGTCCCTCTTCCACTTCTCTCAGCGCTGGCTCCTCCGCACGGCACCTATCTGTAGCATACTTGCACCTCGGGTTGAACCTGCAGCCCTTGGGCGGGTCAATCGCGCTCGGAACCTCCCCTGGCAGTATTATCCTCATCACCTTCTTCTCAGGATCGGGTATCGGGATCGCTGATAGCAGCGCCATGGTGTAGGGGTGAAGCGGCTTCGAGAATATGTCCTCTGACGACGCTGTCTCGACTATCCTTCCCAAGTACATGACCGCAGTTCTTCTGCTGATCTGCCTCACAGACGAAAGGTCATGAGATATATACAGGAAGGAAAGACCCTCCTCTTTCTGGAGATCCATCAAGAGGTTCAGTATCTGAGCCCGCACCGAGACATCCAAGGATGATACCGGCTCGTCTGCGACTATGAGCTTGGGCCCCACGGCCAAGGCGCGGGCGATGCCTATCCTCTGTCTCTGGCCTCCGCTAAACTCGTGCGGATATCTCTCGGCGTGATACGGTTCAAGACCGACCAGCTTCAGCAACGCATACACCCTTTCGCTCCATTGTTTCCGGGGGACATTGTTGTGGATCCTGAACGGCTCGGATATGATGTCGTAGATGGTCATGCGAGGGTCAAGGGAGCCATAGGGGTTCTGGAACACCATCTGCATGTTCCTCCTCATGGAGAGCGCCCGCTCAGGGCTCCCGTTCGTGAAGATCTTGGTGGCGTCCTCGCCCTCGAAGACTATTTGGCCAGACGTAGGCCACTCCAAGTGAAGAAGTGCCTTTCCGGTCGTGGTCTTGCCGCATCCGCTTTCGCCCACTAGACCAAGCGTCTCTCCCCTCCCTATCGAGAAGGAGATATCGTCGACAGCATGCACGTAGCCGACGATCTTCTTGAGCAATATCCCACGGCTGTACACCGGGAAGTACTTGACTAGGTTCTTCACCGTCAGCAGATCCCCGCCGTTGTTCGTGCCTTCCATTAGAGCTCCCTCCAGTGATGACAAGCGGTGAAGTGACCCTCCTCAGCCTCCTCGAGCGGGGGGACCTTCTCACTGCAGACCTCGGTGGCGTACTTGCATCTGGGGTGGAACCTACAGCCGCTCGGAGGAGTGATCAGATTGGGAACGTTGCCAGGAATCGACTCCAAGTCCACCTTCTCATCGACGCGAGGGACCGACCTAAGCAGGGCCCTTGTGTATGGATGAAGAGACTTCCTGTACGTAGTGTTGGTGTCCGAGATTTCTGCCACCCTCCCAGCATAGAGAACTGTGACCCTGCTCGTCATGTCAGCCACGATCCCCATGTCGTGGGTTATCAGCACCATCGAAGTCCCTGTCTCATTCTTTATTGACTTCAGCAGCTCAAGGACCTGAGCCTGTATCGTGACATCTAGATTCGTGGTGGGCTCGTCAGCGAACAGAAGCTTTGGTCTAAGAAGGAGGGCTCTGGCTATCGCTATCCTCTGCCTCATCCCACCTGAGAATTGGTGAGGGTACCATCTCACCCTCGTCTCTGGCTCGGGCATCCCGACTTTGTCCAACAGCCTTATTGTGGTCTCCAAGGCCTCCTCCTTCTTCATGCCTCCGTTGTGACTCAGAATGATGTCCGTGAGCTGTTCTTGGATGCTGAAGACCGGGTTGAGGCTTGAGTTGGGATCTTGGAATATCATGGCAATCTGTTCCCCTCTTAGCTTGCGCACGTCCTCCTCGCTCTTCGACAAGATCTCCTCGCCATCATAGTAGACGCGACCCCCAACTATCTTGCCCGGCTTGGGGACCACTCTCATCACCGAATAGGACGCGACAGTCTTTCCGGAGCCAGTTTCGCCCACTAGGCCCATCGTCTCTCCCTTCTTCACGGCGAACGAAACGCCGTCCACAGCTCTGACCACTCCCGCCTCGGTGAAGAAGTACGTTCGAAGGTCCTCGACTCTCAGAATGTCCCCATCCGGTTCCATCTTACTCTCTCAACCTCGGATTCAGCGCATCCGCCAGACCATCCCCCAACAAGTTGAAACCAAGTACGCTCCAGAATACGGCAAGACCAGGAAAGATCTCGGCCCACCAAGACACGCTGAGCTCATTTAGGTTCTCGTTGAGCAGATACCCCCAGGTCACGGTGTTGGGATCTCCGAAGCCGAGGAAGCTGACCCCTGCCTCGGTAAGAATAGCGGTGGCCATCGTCAACGTCGCAACAACGATCACGGTCGATAGTATGTTCGGAATGATGTGATACAGCATGATCCGCCTCGAGGAAGCACCTATGGACTTTGCTGCCTGGATGTATTCCATCTCCTTTATTCTCAAAACTTCTCCCCTGAAGGCGCGAGCATCGCCAGCCCAGCCGAACACCGAGATGATAACTACCACAATTGTCAGGCCGATCGGAACGCTGATGCCGAGGACGGGCAGTGTGAAGCTCGTCTGGGAGAAGACGATCTGGAATATGCGAGCGAATACAAGGATCAAGGGCAGGACGGGGATGACAAGGAAAACTTCCGCTATCCGCATTAAGACATCGTCAACTCTTCCGGCGAGGTAACCGGCCGTGACTCCCACCGCCAAGGCAAGCGCAATGACTATCGCTGTGACAAAAAGCGAGACATACAGGGTGTATACTGTGCCATGTACAACCTCGCTGAATATGTCTGTCCCGTACCTGCTCGTGCCGAAGGGATGTTTCAGAGATGGTGGTTGGCCCGCTTCGCCTTCATAGAGGGGCTTGAACGCGTCCGGACTAGGCCTACCTGGATATGGGGCTATCGCGTTGTTGAATATCGCCACGATAAGAACCGAACCGATCATAGCAAGTCCTAGCAGAGCTGCCTTGTTTCTCTTGAACCGTCTCCACGCGACGCTCCACTGACCTGCACCTCTGACCTTCTTTGGTGCAGCTTCTTCCTCAGTTGCAGCCTTGATTTCCTCATCAACCACGGTCGAAGGAGAGGCCATCTCGTGCTACTCCACCGTTATCCTCGGATCGACGAAGGCATACGAAACGTCAACAACAAGATTCGCGATCAGTATCATAACCGTTATTATCATCGTGATTCCCATCACAACTGGGAAGTCAAGTATTGATGCCGCTTGCACGAATCTTCGGCCTAGGCCGGGCCAGTTGAACGTTGTCTCAGTCATGGGAGCGCCCGCGACTATGGCGCCAATTGAGAGCCCGGCATAGGTCAGGACAGGCGTTATGGCATTCTTAAGGGCGTACTTGTAAACGACTTTGTTGCTCGGTATGCCGCTTGCTCTTGCGGCCAAGATGTAGTCCTGCCTCATGACCTCGAGCATCTGGGCCCTCGTCAGCCTGACGTAAAGAGCCAGTTGGACATAGGTCAGCACGGTGACCGGCAGAATGAGGTGCGCGATCGCATCCACTGTCGGGTCGCTGATCCCGAAGAGCGGCCACAGCTCCGGAAAGCCGTACGCTCCAGCCGAGGGGAGCCACCCGAGCCAGAACGAGAATATCAGGATGAGGACGATCCCGATCCAGAAGACTGGCATCGACACTCCGAATATCGAGACGCTCGTGACAAAGGCGTCTCCAACCGAGTATTGCTTGAGAGCTGAGTTCACCCCGACGGGGATCGCTATGATTAGGGCTAGAACCAAGGCGATGAGATTAAGCTTGACTGTCTCCCAGAACCAGCTCCCGATAAGTTGATTGACCGGCCTACCTCCGTATAGTGACCTCCCAAAATCCCCTACGAGGAGGTGGCTCAGCCAGTTCAGATACTGAATGGGGATCGGCTGGTCCAGACCATAGTATCTGCGGAGGGCTTCCCTCTGTCCCTCGGTTATGTTGGGGTGGCCAGCAGTAGCGAGGGTTATCGGGTCACCTGCCGCGTACATCACCAAGAAACTGATGATGGATATGCCGATCGCCATTGGGACCATGTACACTACTCTGCGTGCGACGTATTTCGCAAGACTCATCGAATTCTAGCGCTATTGCGGCGCGCAAACTGGATTCTATATAAGTATTTGGAGTTCTGCTGGGGCGGGATTACCGCGAGTATTTGTACGTAGCGGAACACTTAAATAAGCGATAGGACGGCGGCACTTTTCGAATAAAAATGAAATACGCATATAAGTTCCTCCTAGCATTGCTTGCGTGTTCTTTCCTGGTCGTTCCCTTCATTCCCCTCACCATGGGGCAACAGACAAGCCTCTTCAAGGTCACTCTCATAGCTCCCGCAACCGCGAACCTTCTGAGGAGACAGTGGACCCTGATCACTGCCAACTCATACCAAGCCGTGGGCATAGATGCAAGGACGGTTGCGTTGGGTTGGGCAGCGATATTCGACAGAGTCCTCTATCCTCCGGTGGCTAACCTAGGCAAGACCTTCGATGACGGCGGGTACGATATCAATGTCATTGGATGGACTCCTGGCCTATTCCCTCTCGCGGGCATGTTCCAGATACACTATGGTAAGAACCTTGCTCCTACGGGATCTAACTATTACCTATGGGTCAACAGCACAGCCGACGCCCTCGTCGAGCAGTTCATGAGCCAAGGATACACTGCAGCAGGCATGGCTGCGTTCAAGCAATGGCAACATGTCGTCTTCGAGGACGTGCCGAAATCAGTCATATTCTACTCGTCAGCGCCCATAGCTGCAAACCTGGCGCTTGACTTCCAAGGTTATGAATGGCTCTACGACAACGTCGGTCCTGTCCCGCAGTTCATCAAGACGACAAAGAAGTCCGTTGTGTTTGCCCAGACCGGCGAGATCGTGTCACTCATACCGCCTCTTTCCAACTCTTGGTACGACACCACGATATTCAATCCAGTCGTAGAGGGCATGTTCCAGCCTGATGTCGCCGTGAACATGATGCCGCAGTTGGCGACCGGCTTCACTATGTCGGCAGATGGCAGGACCTTCACGTACAGCTTGCGCCAGGGTGTCAAATGGCACGATGGCGTCGAGTTCACGGCTAACGACGTGCTGTTTTCGTACATGGCTGCGTTGAACCCGCTCGCCGGAGCAGCCAACGCCGGCTTCGTGGCCGGCTACGTGGGAGAGGATGTCACCTTCAAGTGGGAGAACGGGTCGCAAACGAGGCTAGTGTTTAACCCCGACACTGGAGAGGGCTGGTATGGCGCAGCGGTCACTGAGACGAGAGACAGAAAGGGAACCATGGAAGCTGTGGATAAGTACACGGTGAAGATCACGATCCCGAACTTCGGTGTGCTTACCACGCCAGCTGCAACATTCCACCCAGAAGCGGACAGCCCATACATAATACCGATGCACGTGTTCGAGGGAATCCCGTTCGGAGACTGGGCGACCCATCCGTACAACACCGGTGTTGGTGAGTACGTCTCCAATGGGAAGACGTTCACTGGCCCGATGGGAACTGGTGCCTACATGTGGGTGATATATGACGACGTCACTCAGACCGTGCACCTCAAGAAGAACCCTGACTACTGGAACAAGACGGCACTCGAGGCCGCAGGCATGTTCGGCATTGAGGACTACTACATCAAGTTCATAGTGACGAAGGACCCTGCGATCGCGGCCCTCAAGAACGGCGAGGTGGACATACTCGATCAGAACTATCAAATACAGACTGACGTGAACGCCGGCACCTTTGAAGGCTGGGCCTCGACCTACTTGCTGAAGGGAACCGGGATTCAGGAAATCGGTTACAACATGAGGCATCCGATCATCGGCACAGGCACCCAGACACCTCTCGGGATACGGGACCCAACCAAGGCGGCATACGCTGCCAGGTGCGTGAGACAAGCCTTCGATTACTTGATACCGAGACAGCTGATCATCGACAACTTGCTCGGGGGTTACGGTGACCCGGGTGCGACGCATGTCGCGCCCACCAACTGGGGCTACGACAACACGATCTCGGCAAGGAGCTATGACCCGAATGCAGCGAAGTCACTGCTTGCCGCTGCCGGCTACCAGACGGGCGTCGCTCCGCCTTCTGCGCCAGCCGCTGCAGCCTCCTACATCGTCGGCATGCCGATACCATTCAAGGGCAGGTTCATCGTGGATCCTGTCATTGCTGTAGCTGAGGAAGGATTCGTCGTACTACTGCAGCAGAGCGCGGATAACGCGACGTGGACCAGCGTAGCTCAAGGCATCACGACAACGGGTGGCTACTACTCGTTCTCCTACGCGCCTGAAGCAGCGGGCACGTTCTACTTCAGGGTCTCACTACCTGGAGTAGGAGCAGTCACCGCACGCGCTGCCACTGCGACCGGCCCTGACTTCCCATATGCGACTGAAGTCCAGAGGGTGGTGGGCGCTCAGGTATCGTCCAGCGTGTCAATCACGATTGTCACCATGGACTCACTCCTGCAACCGATCAAGGACGACGTGAGTGCACTAAAGACCCAAGTCAGCACCCTGCAGACACAACTTGCCACGCTGTCATCTCAACTCAGTAGCCTAAACATGCTCACTTGGGGATTGGGCGGGCTCATAGTGATCGTCGCAGCAGCCGCTTGGTACCTCTCGAGAAGGAAACCCGAGTAGAATCACGTTCAGGGGGGAATTCCCCCCTGAAACTTTGTTTTTATCATCCTACCAAGATAGACATGACCATGGCCTCAGCCAAAAGTGAAAAGCCGAGCAGAACAAGTCCCGTGGCTTTCTTCTGTTCATCTCTGTGGTGTTGGGTCGAGTATTTCTGAGTGCCTCCGGATAGAACCCTCCGAGCCTCTGTGCCGAAAATCGAGGAGACCATGTCCAAGCCCCCACCGACTATCAGCAGAAGGGCCCCCTCGAGCATGCACAACACGTCGAACACGTTGATGAACCCAAACCCCAGCGAATCGGCAATCCCTGCCACGATGAAGTTCAGGCAGCTGGCTACTATCAATCGCTCAAGAAGGGAGCGCCACATCTTATCCAAGCTCTTGTTGTTCTCCTCGCAACGGCAACGAGACGGATATAGCCGTTGCCCGGCCATTGGACTGGTCTCTCTTAAATACTGGCCACCCCATCCTCCTTGCTCTTTTCATGCCTACTCCCGCACGTTCAAAGTCAGGACGAAAGGCAGCCACTAAGGCCACGGTCCTTGACAAGGCTCTTGCTGCAGTTGTTTTCTTGGCGATCTTGGGGGGAGCGTTATTCGTGACATGGTATCTTCAGAGACCCACGGTGAAGCAGTTTCCGGATACGATTGACGTGAAGCACGCGGAATTCATGTCGTCAATACCAAGCGGGGTTGTGCACTTCAGGATGCTCAACATCACAGAGATCACCTCCAGACCAGCTGGCGCTGGGCTCATCGGGAATGCGACATTGATATCGCTGCTGATCCCCAGAATCAACGTCACGATGAGCGATGCCGAGTGGGTAGTGGACACTGAATTCATCGAGAGCTCGACGGAATCCACGGTCGTGAACGTGGTAGGCTTGACTACAGAGGGCGCAACTAAGATAGGTGGGATGCTCAACATGACCTCCTCTCTCTTGATTCAGGATGTGGCTGGCTTCTTGGTCTACAGGGTGAGGACGATGAACAATACTTGGGCTGAGATAGCGGTATCAGGCTACATACTTGTCTACCACGACAAGGCCACGGTCACTAGACCTCTGGAGCAAGTCTTGGGCGCGATATCTGGGAGCGTGACCCGCCTGTTTGATGACGAGTCAGTTAAGCGGGCTTACTACTTGGCCACGCTGGAGATGCCCGTGTTCGGGGTCTCCCTGACGGGGTTCTCCAGCCTCCCGACGACGGGAGTGGATGTGGACTGGATGTTCAGCTTTGCCAGATATGATGGTGATAGGGTGGACAAGACTGATGTGTTTGGGCTGAGTTCCCAACAGGCGGCGATAGACGCGTTCGACGAGGCGAAAACGCTGTACTTCATGGGATCCCAGAGCCAGTACATTATAGGTAGCTTCATAGTGGCGGGCTATTCCTACGAAATGGGGGATCTGAGGACTGTCCTCCTGTCGCTCTGAGACCTAGAGTGCTACTGGCCGCGATAGCCGCAGGTCACGTAGCCCACCCCCCGGAGCTCATCTGACGGCAGGGGATGGATCTTCCCGTCAGAGTTCCACTCGCACTTGACGCACTTGCTCGCTAGGATCGGCTTATCCTTCATCGGGCAGAAGACCGACCGCCCGCTTGGAAGCTTCACCACGTACAGTGTCTTGGCGACAGATTGGACACCCATGTCGGAGCCCCAAGTGGTGAGTAGAACATAAGCTTATCGGGCCTTCCCTACGACAACGAGCGCTCGTCTAGAGCGCCACAGGATTTTCCCCCTTGACGAAGTCCTGCAAGGTGAGCCTGACGTGGGCGGGCATCTTCTTGAGCACTTCAAAGATCAGCTGTATGGTCCTGGATACCGCTTCTCTCTTGCTGTTCCCGGCCGACTCGAGTATCGTGTTCAGGTCATAGCAGTGCGTAGCGTCGTGCAGAACCTCGAACAGCTCGAACTCCCCGTCCAGAGTCATCGGACGGTTCGCCCTGTCCCTCATGAACTCATCATAGATAGAGTGGCCATCCAGCTCAGCGCGCTCGAAGAGCCGCTTGAGGTACCCCTGCTCCTCCTCGTCGTCGACGGCCCTGTAGTCGTTGTATGCGACCTCCCACCTGCCCTGGGGTGTGTCTCCCCTCAAGAGTCGCTCCATGAACACAGGGAGGGCCAGGTCCTCCAGAACGCATTCATCCCTGAAGTTCCTCTTGATCAGCATGACAGTGTCGATCACCACAGGTTCCATCGGGTTCACAATCACCCTACCTCGCGGGAACGCTTGGGACTGATCAAACATCGCCCTGGAGTTCCCGAAGGCTACGACCCTCGCGATCCTCTTCCTGAGTTCAGCCCAGCTTTGCCCCTCCAAGACACATTCTACTCCGGGGTCGCCACAGGACAGGAGCTTTGAGACCACTTCGTCGATCACCGCGGAAGCTCGGTTGAGAAAGATGCCTGAAACCTCCGGGCAGTTCTCTGTCTTCGAATTGAAGATCTCGACCAGGGCCTTTGGGAAGCTCTCGACCAGATTCGTCCTGAGGTAGAACTTCTTCTCAGAAACATAACCCAACGCCGTCGGAGGACGAGACACGTCCAGATCCCCGAGTTCAAGCGACACAGTGTCTCCGCTGGGCGTGAGCACCTCGACCCGGGCTTTGGGGTTCTCCTCACCTCGCTGCCTGATCCACCTGAACACCCTGTAGCCGTCCAAGCTATCCCCGCCGCTCTGAACCACGCGAAGGGGCGCATAGAACTTGCTGTCCTTCTTGCTCCTGTAGCAGTACCTAACATAGACCCAGTCGTCCGAGTGAAATCGGGTCCCGGGGTACGACATCAGCCCGTACGAGCTGGTGGACTTGCCAGTGCCGGTGGGCGCAATGTACAGTATCGCCTTCGCATTCACCGCAACGCAGGCCCCATGAATTGAATGTATGCCATATTCTTCAGCCAACACCCTGCCGATCGCTCCTACGGTCCAGCTCTTGAGTTGACCGTAGTAGGAAGTATTGAAGAAAATCACCTCGTTTGTTGCCCTGTTGTAGTATGCGGCTGGCTCCTCACCTTCAACCCCTATCAACGCGATGACCATGACCGAGGGCTTCTCCTGAGCCTCCCTCCCGGTCGCCTTCTTCCATTCCTCAGGCGAGAACCAGTTTTCCACCCAGAAGTCATAGTGATGCTCACTGTTCGTGAACATCCTGGCCCTTATGCCGTGGACGATCGCATCTCTTATCATAATAGCACCCCCCTTCTCCTTCATGAACTCCTGAGCGAGTTTCTTCAGCCTCTGGTACTTCTCCGGCTTGCGGTGAAGGGCCTTGTCCTTCCTTGGAACCCTTGCCTTCTCACCCGTCAGGATGTTCCTGCCCCCCAACGGCGGTCCGTCCCACTCAAAGGCCCCGCTCACCGGGGGAGATGGGAACCAATAGTCGGTCCCCTCTCTTTCGTCAAGAGAGTACTTCATGAGACGAACTCAGGCTGAGCGGCCTTGGAGCACCTTGTTAATAAGGGAATCTCCCTCACCGACGAAGGGGCGAACTCGGGATCGACCACAGCAACCATGACCCTAGGGCAGCTACTCGTAGATGGTCGCCCACATCTTCCTAGCTAGCTTGCCGTCTCTCTTGAACGTGTCGACCAACTCGACTGCCTTTCGCCGTCTTTCTTCGTGGGCTTTGAGGAACTGAGAGACCTTGTCAGCCAGAATCTGTTTCAGGTCGCCTGTGAGCAAGTTCCCTTTTCTGTACTCGGACTCTATCTCTGCCATCTTCGCGTCGTCTTCCTCGAAGAACATGTAGAGCCATTGGAACGGCACGTCGATGTCAGGATTGCCCCCCAGCTTTCGGTGAAGCTCAACCGTCGGCTGCCCCCCAGAGAAAGCGTGCTTCATGATCTTGTCCTTGACGGTGGCCTCATCGTCACTCAGGTAAATGGCGGTCTCGGGCCTTGACGTGCTCATCTTCCCTTGGGGCCCGGTTAGCGGAGGTATCAGTTTGGAGTGGATCGCAGCTGTCTTGAAATACCCGAGCGGCTCAGCCAAGTCCCGCTGGACCCTCCAGTACGGGTCCTGATCTATGGCAGCGGGTATCAAGCATCTCTTCTTCTCGAAGAACGAGGGCACTGCCTGAATGGCAGGATAGAATATCATGCCTATGTTCGTCTGTTCGTCAAACCCGAAGACAGCCTTGGTCACGCTGAAGTTGATCTTCTGGGCCACCTTGATGACGAGGGGGTAGATATTCCCCATGTATTCCGTATCTTGGAATATGAACGTCCTGTCCGGGTCCAAGCCGACAGAGATTATGTCTAGAGTGTTCTCGTATGCCCATTTCCTTGTCTCTTCAAGCGAAAGTCCCCTCTTCTCGTAGAGGAATTTCTCGTCGTCTGTGATCTGAACGTAGAGATTGACCTTGAATCGATCCTGCAACCACTTACAGAAGTACAGAGGGAGGATGTGACCGATGTGCATGGGACCAGTGGGACCTCGTCCGGTGTAGAGGAAGAACCCTTTGCCTGACCTTATGTCGTCCAGAACCAGGTCGAGATCCCTGTGGGAGAAGAAAACCATCCTTCTGAGCATGTAGTGAGAAGCCCCGGCCTCCCGCTCAAGTCTCTTGAGCAGGTCGTCCGTAATCGGCTGAGTGCCGAACTCCCGCATGAGCCTGTTGTAGTCGATCTGGCCCTCCACTTCCCAGGGCGTTACAACAAACTGATTGTCATGTCCATCGCTCAAGGACGCGGCTCAGCCTGCAACGCTGAATATTAAGGTGGTGGTGCAGTCGGACTCTCCGACCCTGCTGATGGCCCGCACAACAGCCTCTCCACCGCGGCCGTACCAATGAGGATGACTTGTGCGCTAGACTATTATTCAGGCGGGAGAGGGAGGTGAGGATGGCGAGCATCATATCCAAGGGCGTCGGTCGCGGCGAGTGGGCTATAGTGATCTCCGTCTCCGCGGTCGTCGCTTTGATCTACGCCCTCACCCTTTTCAGATTTCCCATCATGTATGGAATCGACGGGCCCTACTATTTGATACAGGTGAGGGCCATATTGGAGACTGGCATGATGAGCATTGTCGATCCCCCACTGTGCTTCTACTTCTTCGCTGCCCTGACACTTCTGCTCGGGGACTCGACGCTAGCCATTAAGATCGGGACAGCATTGTTCTGCGCGCTGACCGTCTTTCCATCATATCTGATCGGGAAGAAGCTGACCTCCAGCGTTCCAGCAGCTGTGACGTCGGCGATCGCCTGCTCCCTCTCCCCGCAACTGTTGGCACTGAGCGGCGAGTTCGTGAAGAACGCAGCCGGCTCGTTTTTCTTGCTGAGCTTCGTCTACTTCTGCTTGGAAATTCTGAAGGGGGCAAAGGAGAAGTCCGTGAAGCTCGCAGCGGTCGCGGCCTTTGCGCTGACAGCCCTGACGCACATACTCGACTTGGGTCTCGCCATATTGTTCCTGATCCTGTTAGCGGCAGGTTCGCTGGCGCTGAGGGTGGGCAGGAGGCGGTTCCTGCACTTCTCCCTTCCTCTCTTGGCTGGTTCGGTGGTACTGGGGGCTGCTGCGTACTTCGTGTATTCAGGATACACGATCGACATAGGCAAGGGCCTGACCTTCATCGAGGACTTCCTAACGAGCTTGGGGGACTATGACTCGCTAAACCCAGCGGTCGAACTGGCGCAGGGGCTTCCGGCCTATCTGGCCATGGTCGCCGGACTTGTGGCATCAGTCCTCCTATACAGGAGAGGAAGAGCTGAAGAAGTCGTCTTCTTGGGCACAAATACCGTAGTGCTCGCCCTGCTGAACTTCCCAACGATCCCGAGTCAGTGGGCATGGAGATTCACGCTTATGTCGTTTGTGCCGATGTGCTCCGTGCTGGCAGCCATAGTCGGAATGATCGACGCAGACGACGTCAAGTGGGGAATCGCGGTCGTGTTCGTCCTTTTCTACTTCTTCGCCCTCTCGCTTCCCGCGTCTGCAAGGCAGAGGCCTGTCATATCCATGAACGAGTATGCCGATCTGGTCGAGATGTCCGCGTATGTTCCTTCACACAGCAATGTCATCGCCAAGGCTGGGGGCAGGTATTGGGTGGAGTACCTTCTGGACAGCCAGCTGTTCAAACTCGTTCCCGGCAAGCCTCCAGACATCCCCGTCTACTTCGTGTCCGGCGAGGGACCGCCACAGCCCCCGGCAGGGGCTGCGCTCCTCTACAGAGGAAATGTGCTCTCACTCTACGTGGCTCTTCCGCGGGGCCCGCGTCAGTGATAGCAATTGATCTCCGCACCCAATGGTGGTAGGGGAACCAACTTGATGTGTTAAACAAGACAGGCTACATCAACTGGCCAGAGGCGAGCGTGCCTCAGGCGTCAACAATAGCCTTATGCTGGTCGAGCCCCAGCCAGAGGGGCACGTCAAATCAAGCATCTCGGGAAGGTCTACCTCGAGGGAAGAATCGTTCTGGATGGCAATCTCGGAGCTATGTGGCTGGAACCCGGTGTTGAGCAAGGTATTGGCAGAAATGGGCTGAAACTCTCGGAGTGGCTGATTAATGGCCGGAATCTCGCCAACTAGCCATGCCCTTGTGGGAGAACCCTTTTATCAGGAAGCGGAAGGGGGCCTTCGCCCTATGAAGAGGAGTACCTTGGCCGCCATCATATTGGCAGCGATCTTGGTAGTCTTCACGATATTCTACCTCTACTATCCCTTTGTCCTTGAGGTGTCTCTTGATTTCATCGGCAAGACACCGCCTGAGTGGATAGATCACGCGCTGAAGTTCGTCGCCGTAACAGTTGTTGTCTACTTAACCTACAGGGTGATAGCTAGTGGGTTTAGGGCAGCAGTGCTGGGGACAGGTGGCAGAGAAGCAGACGTACACATGTTCATGGGGCTCGTGCGCGCGCTCGCGATTGCGATTTGGGCCATAGGTGTGGTGTCGATATTCTTTGAGATAGGCGTCTTCCTCGCGGCAGTGGGTGCGTTTGGTGGCATGTTCCTCGGGTGGTCTATGCAGCAGCCTGTGACTGGATTGGCTGCGTGGGTGATGGTGACGCTCAAACGTCCCTTCAGGATCGGAGACAGGGTATTCCTGCCGGCTTGGAACCTGATAGGCGACGTCACGGACATCGGGATGATGTACACTGAGCTGAATCAGGTCGGCGGAACGGTCGGGACTGAGGAGCCCTCTGGCAGGATGGTCCTCGTGCCGAACGCCATCCTCTTCGGCAATGTGATAATCGACTACACCAAGGGGACCGACAGAGAGAGCTCTTACATTCTCGATGAGATAGTCATGAGGATAACCTACGACTCGGACTGGGATGAAGCCGAGAAGATCCTTATGGATTCAGCGAGAAAAGTCACCACGAACATAATCAAGGCCACGGGCACGGAACCTTATATCAGGTCTGATTTCTACGACTACGGCGTTTACCTGAGATTGCGCTACATGACCCTCGCTACCGAACGCCCTAAGATCTCACACGACATTAACGCGGAGATATTCAAGAAGGTGTCCGCAAGCAAGAATGTGGACTTCGCAATCCCCTACGTGTATTCGGCTAAGCAGGCGCTGAGATCAGAGGGACCCGCCTAGGGTCCGCCGCGCAATCGGTGTGAGAAGGTTCTCACCTGAGTCCCACTCGTGCAGCCGTGATGAGAGGATCCCACACTGGCCCGAAAGGGGGCGCATATGGCAGGTCTGAGAACAGGATGTCACTGAGCGCGAGCTTGGACTGCAAGGCCATCGACAGCACTGAAGTCCTTCCCCAGACCCCCTCAGCTCCGAGCACTTGGCCTCCCAGCAGCCTTCTCGATCCCTCCTCGAAGTTGAGCCTTACCCAGACCTTCTTCGGATCAGGGTAATATCCAGCCCTCGTGAGCGATGAGATAGTGATCCCTAGGGCACGCAGTCCCGACCTTCCGGCTTCCTGTATGGTGAGGCCCGTTCTCCCTATTTCCAGGCCGAACAACTTGGTGACCGCGCTGCCCAACACGCCCGGGAAGCGCGCCTCCCCGCCAGCAGCGTTTGCGCCCGCCACCAAGCCCATCTTGTTAGCAGTCTGCGCGAGAGGGACATAAGCTGGCTTTCCCGTGACCAGGTGCCTCGTTTCCACATTGTCCCCGGCCGCGAGGACGCCCTCGACATTGGTCTTCATGCGCTCATCAACTGCTATAGCGCCAGTAGCTCCAATGTTCGCCCCCGCTGTCCTAGCCAGATCCACATTTGGGCTGACGCCAGTCGCCATGATCACCAAGTCAGCGGGGTAGGAATCAGTGTCTGTGAGCACGCGCTCCGCCTTATCCTTGCCCTCTATCGCCGTGACCTTTGTGCTGAGGACTAGGCGCACGCCGTTGTCGGCTACCTCGCGCATGACCAGCTCCGACATGTCAGGGTCAAGGTTCTCCATGGGCCTGGGCAAGAATTCAAGCACCGTCACGTCCTTGTCCAAGGTTCTAAAGCTCTGCGACAGTT
>Ga0172366_10001629_pt1 | contig 17506 bp, 14 predicted proteins | sample LakKivSesite69cm_FD_114533 | JGI IMG/M metagenome (GOLD analysis project Ga0172366, IMG submission 114533) | Sediment microbial communities from Lake Kivu, Rwanda - Sediment site 69cm | ecosystem: Environmental > Aquatic > Freshwater > Lake > Sediment | place: Rwanda: Western Province, Lake... | reverse complement strand
TTTCCTGCGCGGGACATGCGCGCAAATCCGCGCCGGTCACGCTCCCCGATGCTTCGCTGCAACCTGCGCCCGGCCATCCAGTATCGCCGGTGGATGGTGATTCGGACTCGCCGCTTCCGAATGTGCTCGCGCTGGACGGGATTCTTGCGGGTGCCGGCAAGAGCACGCGCAACGGTGCGCAGATTGTGAGCCTGGGCGCCGATATCGCCGAAGCCGAGGGCAACTACGACACTTCTGGAACCAGCCTGAACCTGCGCGCCATCGAGCCGGGCACATACAGCTACGCCATCTACGGGCAGGAGGTGGGGGAGGAGCTGAAGCCCATCTCCACCCTCGTCGACACCGAGCCATCGAACCTCGGCGGCGGAAGAGACGATGAGGTTCCGCTCGCGTATCTGATGGGAGTGGCGGACTACTCGGTGGGCTCATGGCGCTGGTTCGGCCCCTTCACGAATGTTGATGTATCGGTGCAGGTGCACAGCGCGGCGCTGAAGAGCCGCTTCAAGTCCCCCAGCGACCGCTTCTATCTGGTGGTGCTGGCGGTGAACGGGAGCAAGGCGGCTAGTGCGCTGCCGGCGGAAGGCTTCATCGCCGACTGGCCGATTCCCGAAGCATCGCGCATGGCATCGGCGGAAGAAGACGACCCCGGTGGCGTGCGGGTGGAGCAGGTGGTTACCGACGCCGCGCCGGGTGATGAGGTTCCTACCGAGCCGGCGATTGTCACCGGCTTGGCGGCGGAGGCGGATGCGAGTGGGGTAACCCTGACCTGGGACAAGAACCTTGACCCCGACGTGGACATCTACCAGGTCGGTCGGGAAGACCCGGATGTCGCAGGCTCCTTTGAACTGCTCACAGGGGTCTTGGCCCCCACAGTAACCTACACCGACACGACCGGCGTCCCGGGCAAGGACTACCGGTATATGGTGCGGGCACGCAACCCGGTGGGCTACGGCGGCTGGAGCGTGGTCCGGGGCGCTCGCCTTACTCCATCAGAGCTCCTGTTGTCTCTCCACACACCAGCTGAAAGTGGTTCGGGGACCGAAGTGGACCCGTTTGTTGTTTTGCCTTCGGCGGACTATGAGCTGAGAGTGGTCGACGATTCGGATCCGCCCAATGACGTGACTGACCAAGTCGCGTTCACCGTATATCCGCCGTTTTTCGCGTCGGTAAGTGAGGGTATGATGACCGTCATGGACTTTCCGTTTGGCGGTGATTTCAGTGTGGTTGCAGAGCTTCTAGGCTCTGACAGCAACACCCTCTACTTCTGGAACCCCAATTTCTATGAAGAATGATACAATTCAAGGTGTTCTTGCGAAACGAGGAGGTGACCGCAATGAGAGCATTTAAGACGGTATTGCTCGTCGTGCTCTTGGGCGTGGTGCTTCTCTTGGCGACTGGATGCGGGAGACGAACCGGGCATCTTCCTGCTCCTCAGCCACCGGGGTCCTTCCAGCAGTTGCTGCAGCTTGTGGAAGCGGCTCCCCCAGCTGATGCGGTCTGGCCAACAGGGCCACCGGTGGATAAACTGCAGCCTTGGGAGGAAGTGGATGCAGATGGCTATGTGATTCCGCAGGAGAAGAACCATCAGCACGCAACCAGTGCGATCAATTGGGACAGCGACTTCACACCGGGAATCGAGCGCTTCAGCCAAGCGGGCGAGGTGACGAATCTCTATGAAGCCTCGCGCTTTAGAAGCGGAAGCCCTGGCGATGGTGAACTCTCGTACGCGCTCTATCGCATCAGTCTGGCATCGCGTCAGCCAGGTGCTGTTTCTGCAGATGTCAACCTGCGCTTGAAGGACGGATGTCTGAGGGGATACTGGCTGGGCTTGAGTGATTACAGCGAGAAGAAGTACAGATGGAACGGGCCCTTCGTTGACTCCCACATTCGCCTTGCAATGTTTCCCTCTGATTACACATCGGCGCTCGGCAGCTTCTTCGTCTGCGTGGTCGCGTACGATGGCGCGGACTTCGATTTAGTTGGTATCGGCGTGAATCCGCGCGACGATGGGGACGGTCAGGCGCCTTCGTGGGAGCCGCCCGACTATGCGCCGACGGTGAGCGCGCAGAACGGTGGCGTGCTCGTGGAGTGGATTCCGGTCATCGCCGATGACCTCGCGGGATACCGCATCTACTATGCGGACTTCGAGTTCGCGGCTCCCGATGAGTATGGCGTTCAGAGCGTGAACTATCTCGAAGGCGGGACGCGGCATCTCATTGCGCCTGCCAGCGGCACCCTGTATGTGGGACTCACGGCGGTGGATATTTCCGGAAACGAGAGTGCGCTATCTGCGATTGCATCCGCCGATGCGGGAGCGGGAGTCGCGCCGGTGATTGAGCTTACAACCGATGTGGTGAGCGGGAATCGCGGAATCTCGGCGAATCTCACCGCGACCGGCGCTGCGACCTACGACTTCGACCTCGATGGCGACGGAGCGTTCGACGACCTGACCGGCGACACCACCGGCACCGCGAGCGTGAACACGGAGGCACCGGGGATTATTCGTCCGGCGGTCCGGGGCGTGGATGCACAAGGTGGTATCGCCTTTGCAGCGGTGAGCTTAATCATCTGCGTGAACAGCCGACCGGTGGCAGTGGCATACGCAAATCCGTCGTTCGGAACGGTCCCGCTGGATGTGACGTTCACTGGCTGGGGGGAGGATGGTGACGGGACGATCGACGCCTACGCGTGGGACTTCGACGGCGACGGCACTTACGATGCGATGGCGCAGAATCCGCCACCGCACACCTATTCGACTGCGGGACTCTACAACGCGAAGTTCCGAGCCACCGACAACGATGGCTGGTGGGATGTGGACACGGTATGCGTCCTCGCGGTGGCACCCTAGGCTTCCCATCGCTAGCGATGCTCATCGACGATGAAGTACTGTTCTATCTTGGTGAGACTAGCTGGCTAGTACTAGGGGCCTCGTGTTGAGGTGTAGGCAGTAGGGCTGGTCCCCGGCCATAAGAGACACACATCAAGGGTGGCTAGACGCCCCGCAAGGCTTGCTCGCCGGGGTGAGGTCGCGCTTTACAGGAGGACTGCGCGGTGCAAGTCCGCGCCCTACAGGAACAGACGGCGCGGTACAGGTCCGCGCCCTACAGGAAGAAACGGCGCGGTACGAGTCCGCGCCCTACAGGGTCGTATAATCCATCCAATGACGGACAAACTCCCTTACAGGCGCCAGCACCTGAGACGTCTGGAGAAGGTCTCGTCGAGAATCAAGCGGCTCATCTACTTCGTTACTGCCTGCACGCTCGACAGAAAGGGCGTTCTAACGCGGGAAGATGCATTTGAAAGGATTGTCTCCACCCTTCATGAAGCCGCGCGAAGGGAATCGTGGCTAGTGGGACGGTTTGTGGTAATGCCAGACCACATTCACTTCTTCTGCGCTCCCGAATCAGAAACCGCCGACCTTTCCAAGTTCATGAAGCGTTTCAAGAGCCTGTCAACAAGACGTATCTGGGAGCTTGGGCACGGGCCACGGATTTGGCAGAAGGAGTTCTTTGACCATTTGCTCAGGTCGGATGAATCCTACGAAGCCAAGTGGGAGTATGTGAGGCATAATCCTGTTCGGCATGGGTTATGCGAGAATCCCGAACAATGGAAGTATCAGGGAGAGATTGATGTTCTGTAGGGCGGCAACTTGTATGCCGCCGAATATGGTGAGGACGGCGCGGTGCAGGTCCGCGCCCTACAGAAGAAGACGGCGCGGTACGAGTCCGCGCCCTACAGAAGGACGGCGCGGTACGAGTCCGCGTCCTACAGGAGAAGACGGCGCGGTACGAGTCCGCGCCCTACAGGACCGCCGAAGGGAACGCGGCGCGGCACAAGTCCGCGCCCTACAGGAGAAGACGGCGCCGTGCAGGTCCGCGCCCTACAGGTAAGGTGGCGCGGTACTAGTCCGCGCCCTACAGAGGAGCTACTCGAAGGAGCCCCAGCCTTCCTTCTCCACATGCGCCAGGCGAATGCGGTTGCCGTCCACGCGCAGAACGGTGAACTTCACACCGTTGATGTGGATGACGTCCCCCTGCCGCGGAATCCTGCCGAACTTGTCGTAGAGCAGCCCGGCAAGGGTATCGTTGCCCTCGGCGTCCAGCGACAGGCCGGTGGCTTCGTTGAACTCCTCCATCGGCAGCGCCGCGCTCACGACAAAGCTGCCGTCGTCCTTGCGATGCACCGGCTGCGCCTCTTTGTCGTACTCGTCCTGAATCTCGCCGACTATCTCCTCGAGGATGTCTTCAATGGTGACCAGCCCCGCGGTTCCCCCGTACTCGTCGGTGACTATCGCCATATGCACCTTTCGCGTCTGCAGCTCGCGCAGAAGCTCGTCGATGCGCTTGGATTCCGGAGTGAAGAACGGCTGCTTGCAGATGCGGCGGACGTCCACATTCTCCGGGTCGCGCGCGACCTCGCTCAGGAGGTCGCGAATATGCAGAACGCCGATGATGTTGTCGATAGTCTCGGAGAACACGGGAAAACGGGAGTAGGGGGCCTCAATCACTTCTGACACCAGCTTCTCCGCCGGGTCATCGGCGTCCAGAGCCACAATGTCTATCCGCGGGCGCATAATCTCGCGGGCGGTGGTCCCGCCCATCTCGACAATGGCGGAGATCATCTCCTTCTCCTCTTCCTCCAGCTCCTCCTCCGCCGGCGCGGTGGCGGGATAGACATCAAGGTCGGCGAGACCGAGCACGCGCGGATAATCGCTGGCTTTGCCCACCGAGTTCGCCGCCAGCGCCAGAATCCACGCCAGAGGGAAGGCGAGGTAGAACAGGAATTGCGCGGCCCATGCATTCCTGACCAGGAACTCCGAGCGCGCGAGCAGAAGCACCGGCAGGAGATAGCCGAAGACGAGGAGAAACACCGCAAGCGCAAGGACAATCGCCAGTTCCAACACCACACGCAGCCAGAGGGGTTCCAGAGCCGTCAGGTGAGCGCCCTGGACGATGGCGAAGAAGGATAGAGCCAGCGCGGACGCGAAGCTCGTGAGCACGACCGCCGCATACGCCAGCAATGCGACCGCCGGCTGGCGCAGAAGGCGGCGCACCAGATAGATGCTGCGCTCTTCCCCCTTCTCCTCGAACAGCCCGATGTCTCCGGGGGTGAGACCCAGCATGCTGGAGCGGCATACCGCGCCCAGGGCGAGCAGAACGAACGAAACCAGCGCCAGCCCCCACCAGAGCGCCAGAAAGCCCGTACTTAGGGGGTCAGTGTCCAAACTGGCTCACCTCGATACGCAAGAGCTCGTGCATTCTCCGCTCCAGCGCGATCATATCGGCTTCCGCCTGCGCAGTCCCGTGGTCGAAACCCAGCAGGTGCGTCACGCCGTGAACGAGCATAGCCGCAAGCTCGTGGGCGACTTCATTGCCATTCGCCCGTGCCTGCCGCTCCACCTGGCGGTAGTCAATCACCACGTCTCCCATCACGAGCGGTGGATGCGGCGCCAGGCATATGCCCAGCGGGCCCCGCGAAACCAAGAAGGGGGCGATATCGTCCGCTGGAAAAGCCAGCACGTCCGTGGCGCGGTCTTCCCCGCGATACTTGCGGTTGAGCGAACGCATGCGCGCGTCAGCGCAGACAGCGACACTTAACTCATCGTCATCGTTGAGTTTCAACGCATTCGCGAGAGCCAATCCTCGCCTCCGCAGCCCTGACCGCTGATTCAGAGAACCTCGTATGAGCCACCGCAGACCAACCACAGCGATGCCAGTCGATTATACCAGAAGTGGCTTCGTCAGCCCTTTCCTGATAGAATCAAGCGGTGCCACTGAGCCAGCGAGTAATACACATACCTTACGCTACCGGCACGCTGGATATCGAGATGAGCCCCATCGCTCGCCGCGCGTTCGAGGAGGCGCACCCGAAGCTCGTCAGCGGATTCGGTCACCCGGCAACCGCCCTGGACCGCCACCTGGCGGAGCCCATGGAGGGTCCCCCTTTGCAGGAGTTACTGCCCGGCCACCGACGCGTTCTGCTGGTGACCAGCGACTCGACCCGTCTGGTGGCGTATCATTCCTGGCTGCCCCACCTCGTTTCCGTGGTGAAGAAGCACTTGCCCGAAGGGGGGCAACTGAAGGTCGTGGTTGGAGGCGGCACTCATACCCCGCTCTCGCCCGAAGCCGCCCGCGAGTACCTGGGCATCGATGAGGCGCCCCGGTGCCACGACAGCCTGGACGAATCCGCCCTCGTCACCCTCGGACGCACCAGCCGGGGGACCGAGGTTACGGTGAACCGCGAAGCAGTAGAGGCCGACCTCATCATCGCCACGGGAGCCGTCACCTATCACTACTTCGCCGGCTTCACCGGCGGCCCGAAGGCAGTGTTTCCCGGCCTCGGCGGATATGACTCCATCGTGGAAAACCACTCCCTTTCGGTGGACCCGGTAACCGGCGACCTCAACGCCAGCGCGTCCGCAGGACGCCTCGAAGGCAACCCTGTCTATGAGGACTGCCTTGAAGCAGCGGCGATGCTCCCGGAAGCGTTCCTTGTCAATGCCGTGCTGGGGCCGGACAGGAAGATCGCCGCGTTCTGCTGCGGAGAAACCAGAGTGGCGCACGCGAAGGCGGCGGAACTCGTTTCCAGGCACTTCACGTATGAGCTGAGAGAGCCCGCGGATGTGCTGCTCCTGTCGTGCGGCGGGCATCCTCGTGATGCCAGCCTGTATCAAGCCCACAAGGCGCTCAAACTCGCTGAAGGCGGCGTCGCGCCGGGAGGAACCATCTACTTCGTCGCCATGTGCGGTCAGGGCATGGGACATCCCGGATTCGACTACTGGACGGCGTTCGATCTCGAAGGCACCAAGGAGGAACTGCGCAAGCGGTATCAGCCGATCGGGCACCTTGCACTGTCCTTGCGCCAGCTCACCTCCAAATTCAAGATCAAAGTGCTCTCCAAGCTCCCCTGGCAGGCGTTGAGGACCTGGAATCTGGAACCCATCCGCATGGACCATCTGGTCACAGCTCTCAGGGGAATGCCGGTCCTGGCTGCGCATCCGGTCTACGACCCGCACGGCTCCATCCTCCTGCTTCGCGCGGCGGAAGGGCGCAGCTTACCGAAGTGACGGCTTAGCCTGCTACAATGGCGCAGGCGTTACTTGAGGGGTAACATGGCGGGATTCAAGATTTATCAGCCGGATCCGGAAGACAGCGATATGGCGGCGATCCTCTGCCTGGCCTGCCAGAACACCCTTGAACTCCCGGTTTCCGATCTCGAAGGCATGTCCGAGTTCGCATGCCCTAGCTGCGGGCACACCGAGCCCGCCCGCAGTGCAGTGCTCCGCTTCCTCACTCAGGAGCTTCGCGACGGCGCCGGCCCGCCCTATCAGTAGGACGAGTCCGGACCCCGCCTGCTAGGCGAGCTGCTCATCCTCGAGAGAGCAGAACTTCTCCACAACCTGCTCTGGATGCGCCGACCGCACTTCCTCAATCCACTCCTCGACCGGGCTGCCGTTTATCACGATGCCGGGGGCGATCTCAGCCAGCGGCACCAGCACAAACAGACGGCGGGTGGCCCTGGGATGCGGCAGCACAAGTTCCGGCTTCCTGACGCTCAGCGCACCGAATAGCACCACATCTATGTCGAGCACACGGTCTTCGTACTTGACCCGCATGGATTCGTCGGAACGACCCACTCGCTCCTCAATGCGGCGGCAGGCAACGAGAAGCTCGCCCGAGCCGAGCTCAGTCCTCAGATGGACACAGCAGTTGAGAAACTGATGAGGAGTGGAGAAGCCCACGGGCGAGGTCTCGTAGGCTGCGCTGACCTTCACCACTTCGGTCTCGCGCAGTTCTCTCAGCTCGCTCACCGCCTGGCGCAGGCTGAGTTCACGGTCGCCGATGTTGGATCCCAGTGATAGATATACGTCGGGCATTTCTACCGCCAGAGGAATAGTAGCATACTGGTAGAATCTCTCTAACGGCAATGGATGAACGATGGGAGAAAGTGCTCGGTTCCCTGCCCGCCGCCACCGGCGTATATCAGTTCAAGGACCGGCACGGCAAGATACTCTACGTCGGCAAGGCGGTGAATATTCGCGCGCGCGTCCGCCAGTACTTCAGCGGAAGCGACAGCCGGGGCGCGAAGATGCGCCGTCTGGTGCGTCGCAGCGAGGACGTGAGCTACATCCTCACCGACAACGAGTTCGACGCCCTGGTGCTGGAAGCTAACCTCATCAAGCAGTTCCGACCCGCCTACAACGTGATGATGAAGGACGACAAGTCCTTTCCCTACGTCCATCTGACGGATGAGCTCTATCCACGGTTGCTGACTACGCGCCAGTATCGACCCGCCAGCGGCAGTTACTGGGGACCGTATACGAATCTCAACGCCGTCAGGTCGACGGTGAAGTTCGCCGCCGGATTATTCGGGGTGCGCACCTGCAAGCTGGAGCTGGACGGGAAGAGGACCTTCCCCAAACCCTGCCTGGATTACCACCTCAAGCTCTGCACGGCACCGTGCATGAACTACGTCGGACGCGAGGACTACGCGGCTCAGTGTCGAGCGCTTGCCGAGTTCTTCGACGGGAAGTACGCGGCGGTGCGCGACCTCCTGCAGGAGCGGATGGAGAAGGCTTCGGAGCGGCAGGCTTACGAGCAGGCGGCACGCTATCGAGACCTGCTCCGTCACCTCCAGCAGGTGGTAGCGCGAACACAGGTCGCGGGAAAGCCGGCAGATGAACTGGACGCCATCGGCTTCTGCGCATCGGGCGAGAACCTGATGATACTGGTGCTCCAGGTGCGTGACGGGCGGCTCATCGGAGACCGCGAGTTCGTGATGCAGAACGAACTGGAGCAGACGAAAGCGGATCTGCTGGCGAACTTCCTCAAGCTGTACTACTTCCATCCGCCGAATACACCGAGAGAAGTGCTGCTCCCGTTTGCGGCAGCGGACAGCAACCTGCTGGCTGATTTCCTCAGCCTGCAGAAGAAGGCGAAGGTCGTCCTCAACCTGCCACGGCGCGGCTACAAGCGCGAGATCCTGGAGATGGCGGCTGCTAACGCGGAGGAGCGCCTGCGCAGCTACCTGCTCAAGGCGCCGCGACGGAAGGAGCCCGGAGAAGCCGCGAAGCAGCTCGCCGAACTGCTGAGCCTGTCCGCACCGCCCCGACACATCGAAGGCTACGATATCAGCAACATCCAGGGACGCCAGGCATCCGGCGCCATGGTCGTGTTCAGGGACGGCCGTCCCGAGCCTTCGCAGTATCGGCTGTTCAACATCCGCCTCAAGACGACACCGGACGATTATGCGATGATGCAGGAAGTGCTCCGGCGCCGCTTGCTCAGAATGCTCACGGATGAGCGCTGGTCGGAGGTGCCGGACCTGATTGTGCTTGACGGGGGCAAGGGGCAGCTCTCAGCGGTGCTGAAAGTTGTGGAGGAGCTTTCGCAGGACCCCTCGTTCTCCACCGAGCAGTCGGCGCTGCTCATGCAGCCTCGCATCATCGGGCTGGCGAAACGCGAAGAGACCATTGTCACCGCGCAGCAGGATGACGGAGAGCTGCGATTCGAAGAAATCCACCTCGATGAAACCGATGTCGGGCTCTCCATGCTCATCGGAGTGCGCGATGAGGCGCATCGCTTCTGTCTTAAGCAGCATCGCCGGCGCCGCCGGCAAGCCAGTGTCCGCAGCCTGCTCGACAGCATCGAAGGGGTCGGACCCGCCCGGCGGAAGAAACTGCTGCGGAAGTTCGGGAGCACCGGCAGGATGCGGGAGGCGGGCGCGGAGGAAATCGCGAAGGTTCCCGGAATCGGGCTCGCACTCGCGCAGCGCGTTTATGCCGCCCTCCTCGAAGAGTCGTTCATGGACATCGCCGTTGAAGAGATGAAGTGGAAACGGATGATACGCCTCAAACGCATCGCATCCAAGGAGTGAACGACGCAAGCCGAAGCGCCAAAGCAGCATACCGGTGCGAAGCAGGGACTCCCCTACACTCAGAATGCCAGTCCCACGGAGAAGCTCGGGAAGGTGCTGTTCGTGCGCTTCTCCGCCTATGGCGACATTCTGATGTGTCTGCCGGCGCTGGCGAGCTTCCGCAGGGCCTTTCCCGAAAGCGAAATCCACTTCCTGGCGGCTACCAGGTACGCCCATATACTCCGCGCGGTGGAAGGCATCTGCTGCGACCGGCTCATCACCTATGACCGCAGTCCGGGGCTTTCCGGCCTCTTCGAGACCGTCAACGTCGCCGCCCGCCTGAGCGCAGAGCGCTACGACGCCGTCTTCGACTGGCAGGCGAATCCCCGGTCCCGCATTCTCACCGGGTTTCTGGGCGTGCGGAGGCGGTTCACCTTCGACCGCCGCGTGCGCGTGCACCAGCTCGACAAGTGCTACTTCACGCTGCGAAAGCTGGGAATCAAGCCGCCGCGAGAGCCCGCGCCTATCGAGCTGGCATCGCCGGATGAGGATTCCTGGGCCGATGAGGTGCTTTCGAGTATCGTTCCCAACAGCGTACCCGTCGCCCTGGGCATGGGGGGAATCTGGACGACCAAGCTGTGGCCCGAAGAGAGGTTCCATCAACTGATGGAGCTTGTCCTCGAGGAAATACCGGCGCATTTCTTCCTCATCGGCGACGACCGCGACCGCGAGCGCACGGCGAAGCTGGCGGCGGACTTCCCGGGGAACGCAACCGACCTGGCAGGGAGAACGACGATACTACAGGCGGCGGCACTGGTGAGACGCTGCGCCATCTTCATAGGCAACGACACGAGCACGATGCACCTCGCGTGGGTGCAGGGAATTCCTACAATCGGCATCTTCGGCGCGACGGACCCCCTGCGCACGGGACCGCTGGGCGCGAACTCTTTCAGCTTCGGCAGCAGTCGCCTGCTCTGCCACCCCTGCTTCAGCGGACGATGCCCGTTTGGCGGCCCGCTCTGTTTGGAGGTGATCAGGGCTGAGGATGTCGCAGCCAAGGCTCTTGGCATACTGGAACCAGCGCAAGCCGCCGGGCACGACTAGGCGCCGAAGATCAGGACGCCGGCGATGAGACCGCCGAAGACGATGGCGAAGACCCAGCCGACGGTCACGCGCGCGAGGTCCATCACCCGCACCTTGAGATAGCCCGCGAGCCAGGCGTTATGTGTGTTCGTGGGGTCGCTCACGCCCTGCATCATCCCGACACTGAAGAAGGCGACCATAATGAGCGGGACGGCGAGCTTTCCCGCAGCCAGGATGAGCCCGACAATGCCGCTACCCATGCCGTAAAGGTTCAGTGGCCCGCGATAGAGTGCCAGCGGCGCGAAGATGGTGAAGCCGATGATGAACGGGAGAGGCCGGGTCGGGATGGCGGCACTGATAAGCGGCTTCACCGCCACGGCGACTTCCGGCAGCGTGGTCGCCTTGAGCAGCATACCGATGCCAAACAGCAGGAGTATCGCCGGGACGGCGAGGCGGAAGCCCTCGTAGCAGGCGCGCAGGATGCGGTCGGACTCGCCGCTGCCGGGCTGGAACGATGCCAGATGGGCGTAGACCACGCCGATGAAGAGTGCCGCCACAAGCTCGATCGTGAATCCGCGCAGCCATCCAAGGCTGTTTCCAAGATTCACGAACAACACAATCAGCAGCGGGTAAACGAGAGCGCAGACCGAGAGCAAGTTAACCCGTGCGGGAAGGAGACGGTGCGGCGCCAGGCTGCGCGCGATGACTCCCAGCGTGAAGAAGGCGAGCAGTGCGCCCAGAGCGACAAAGAGAACCATCTTCGCCCCGGCAAGGAACGCGGCAGACCGGAAGGCTGCAACGCCAGCCGCCAGAAACATCACCGCAATCGCTCCGACCCACAGGGCTTCGGCGATGCGAATGCCCTGTCCGCGATGAATCTTGTAGGCCACGAAAGCGCTCGCCACCAGAAGGAAGATGACGAAAAGCGCCAGCGCATAGGGCACAATTTCACGCTGCTCGAGTCCGAGGACGGAGATGTAGAGCTGCCAGTTGATGGGATTCAGCGCGCCGCCGAGGGACAGTCCGAACAGGAAGATGGCTCCCGCAGTGAGAGCATCCAGCCCCAGCGCAAGCAGCAGCGGGAGCACCGTGGTTGCCACCATTATCACGGCGCCCAGCCCGCCGAGGCTGGTGAACAGCATCGCGATGACCAGCAGGAGCAGCAGACTGAGGAGAAACGGCGAATCGCCCGCAAACTCGGCGCTCACACGCACAATCGCTCGTGCGATGCCGGCTTCGCTGACCTGCGCCGCCAGGACCGCGCCCAGAAAGACGGCGACTATCGCCGGCGCGAGACGCATGAAACCTCCGAACACGACTTCATTGCAGAGGGCGGATAGCGGCGCCGAGAGGTCGCCGGTCAGGATGCGGGGACCAAGCGCGAAGAGCGCAATCACGATTGCAGCAATAGGAAGCACCAGAGCCGTCGGCGGACGCAGGAGGAAGAGAACCAGTCCCATCGCCACCACCAGCAGAACGAGCACTATCCCCAGGAGCACGGCGGCGATTATACCGGAAAGGCGAGCCCGCAGCGCGTTTGCCAGCGGGCTGACGAACTGCTAGTATGAAACGGGACAAGAATGGATTCGAATCGAGAATCGGAAGCGGCGCATCGGGCACGGGTAGTGCGCGCCACGCACGGGCTGCGAGCCAGACTGGAAGGCAGAAGGTTACTGCCAGTCCTGCGCCGTCAGTCGGTGCCATCATCGCTGCCTTTTGAGCCGCCGGAGCAGGTCGTGGTCCCGAGCGAGCGCTGCCTCATCTGCGGCGGCGAGGCCGCTGCAGGCATGTTGCTTCCGGGTTCGGTCGTCTTCTACTTCTGCGAGTATCACCTGGGACCGGGGCAGCGGCTGGCAGAGAACGCATGGCGGGACCACCGCGAGAGGGAGGAGCAGGAGGAGCTATCCGCCAGGATGCGCGAGCGCGTGGAGGAGCTTTGGCTGCAACTGCTCCGAAGCGTGCAGATTCCCTGAAAACATTCCTCCGACAGCCGGCAACGGGTGCGATCGCGCTCTCCCCTCTCGGAAGGCTAGCACTTGGAGTAGCCGCAGATAGGACAGTAGACGCAACCGGAATCGTGGATCAGACTTCCGCCGCAATCAGGGCAGACATCGACCATATTCTTGTAGAGGTTGTTCACCGTCACCACCGAAGCGGGTTCCGACCTGCCCCCATCCCCCTCGTTGCCCCCATCGAACTGCCCGGCAGCGGGCGCAGAAGGCGGCGCCAACGGCTCCTTGGCCGGCAGCTTGAAGCGCCCGGTTACCGGAGTCCCCTTGAAGGCGAGATAGCTCTCGACGGCCTTCGCTATGGCGTCGGGACAGGAGGAAACACGGACCCCGCCGGGCAAAAGACGCGGATTGGGGCAGGAAATGCCGCGCAGCTGCTTCAGGATGCTCTCAATGGCGACCCCGGAACGCAGGGCGAGTGAGAGCAGCCGGGTTATCGCCTCGCTCTGGGCGGCCGCGCAGCCGCCCGCCTTGCCCATCTGGCAGAAGACCTCAAAGGGATGACCTTCCTCATCTTCGTTGATGGTGACGTACATCTTCCCGCAGCCGGTCTCAATCTTGGTGGTGGCGCCGGTAACCAGTTGCGGGCGCGGGCGCGGCTTGATTCGCATACCCGGAAGCGGCGGCTGCGTGGCCTCGGTTGACTCTCTGCCTCGCACCTCGCCGATGTTGAGCACCTGCTCTTCCCGGCTCCGGTCGCGATACACGGTGACTCCCTTCAGGCCCAGCTCATCCGCGAGCACGAACACATTGCGCACGTCCTCGGGCGTGGCCTCCCGGGGGAAATTCACCGTCTTGGAGACGGCGTTATCGGTGTGCCGCTGGAAACCCGCCTGCATTCTCAGATGCCACTGCGGGGAGATGTCGTGGCTGGTCACGAAGACTCGCTTCCACTTCTCCGGAATCTCGGTGAAGCTCTGCACGCTCCCCCGCTGGGCGATCTGCTTCATCAGCTCGTCACTGTAGAACCCGTCGCGCTTGGCGACCGCCAGGAAGACCGGGTCGGCTTCCGCGAGTTCCGCTCCCCCCATCACGTGCTTGATGAACACAACGGCGAACAGCGGCTCGATGCCGGAGCTGGTGCCCGCTATCATCGATATCGTGCCGGTCGGCGCGATAGTGGTGCGGGTGGCATTCCTGTACGTGAGCCCCGTGCCCGCCCAGATGCTTTTGTCCCAGTTGGGGAAGGGCCCGCGCCGTTCGCCGAGCTCCAGGCTCATCCGATCGCTTTCATCCTTGATGAACGCCATCACCTTCTCCGCCAGCGAGACCGCCTCTTCGGAGTCGTACGGCATCTCCATTCTGAAGAGCAGGTCAGCCCAGCCCATCACGCCAAGGCCTATCTTGCGGTTGCCCCGCACCATCTCGGTTATCTTCTCCAGCGGGAACTGGCTGGCATCCACCACGTTGTCGAGGAAGTGGACGCAGGTGCGGACAACCCGGCGCAGCCTGTCCCAATCCACCTGCCGGCGCTCGCGCACGCACTTCGCCAGATTGATGGAACCGAGGTTGCAGGCCTCGTAGGGAAGCAGCGGCTGCTCCCCGCAGGGATTGGTGGCTTCGATGCGACCCAGAGAAGGAGTCGGATTGTCGGCGTTTACGCGGTCCAGGAAGACCATGCCCGGCTCGCCGTTGAGCCAGGCGCTGTTCACGATGTAGTCGAAAACCTTCCTCGCTGAAAGACGCTTCACCTCTTTCTTTGTGTTGGGGTTGATCAGAGGATAGTCCGTATCCTCGCGCACCGCGCGCATAAACTCCTCGTCCGCCGCCACACTGATGTTGAAGTTCGTAATCTCGGTGTTGCGCTTCTTGCAGGTGATGTAGTCGAGGATATCCGGATGATGCACATCCAGAATTGCCATATTGGCACCGCGTCGGGTACCGCCCTGCTTGATCACCTCGGTCGCCTGGTTGAAGACCTTGAGGAACGAGATGGGACCGCTGGCGACTCCCCCGGTGGAACGCACCACGTCGTTTGCCGGCCTCAAGCGAGAGAAGGAGAAGCCCGTGCCGCCCCCAGTTTGATGGATGAGGGCGGCGCTCTTCACCGAATCGAAGATGGCATCCAGCGAATCCTCTATTGGCAGCACGAAGCAGGCGGAAAGCTGCCCCCCCGGTTTGCCCGCGTTCATCATCGTAGGGGAGTTCGGCAGGAACTCCATCTTCGCCATCAGCTCGTAGAACTCCTGCTCGGTTCGCCGCAGGTCAGCCGAAGGGTCGTAGTCCCGGTCGGGAGCCGCCACCGCGCGAGCGACTCGCTGAAACATCTTCTGCTCCGTTTCGACGACCTCGGCTTGTTCGTTCTTCAGCAGGTAACGCTTCTCCAAGATGAAGCGCGCGTTGCCAGTGAGCTCGGGCTGGAGCTGCATGTGCTCCACGTCAGTTGGACTCGCGGCCTTAGCGCCCATTCGCGTCTCCCTCAGTCCTCGTTTTACCTGGCACTCAGGAACAGCCGGCGGGCAATGGTAAAAGACTATGCCCGACTTATCAACCCAAGAAGGGCGGCAAAGGGGCAGGAATGTTGATAATAAGTTGATAACAGCCCGATTCCACTACCACCAAGATGCCATTCTTGGGAATTGAGTCTATCCCGGAAATCCCGGCTCGTCAACTCAGCCTGCCGGGTTGCGGGGAGAAGGGGCGAAATTTAACTTTCTACCGCAGGTTGCGGCTCGTCGCGGGAGCCGAAAAGGTGAGCTTCCGGAGCGTGCGCATGCTCCGCCCTCCGAATATCCGCACATGATGGTATCCAAGTCGGTCTTCCGGGACCGGTCTCAGGGTGTCCGCGGGGGCGTCCCGCTCAGCCGCTGCTTTTACATTCCGGATGAATTCACCTAGAATCATGGGACCCCATCACGGAGGCCGATATGCTGACTCTTGGCGAATTCAAGCTTTATCCGCTGTCGGACGGATACTTCCACCTGGATGCAGGTCAGGTTTTCGGGGTGGTTCCGAAGACGATGTGGTCTCACTACTACGAAGCCGATGCGATGAACCGGATTCCGATGTTTCTGCGCCCCCTCCTCATCGATTGCGGCGGCGAGCGGGTGCTGATCGACTGCGGAGTTGGAGACGGCTACGAAGCCAAGTTCGCCCGCATCTACAAGATAACGCGGGAGAAAGGGCAGCTCATGAAGAGCCTGGAGGAGTCGGGTTTTCGCCGCGAGGACATCACACACGTCATCTTCTCGCACCTCCACTTCGACCATTGTGGCTCGGCGACCTTTGTCGATGAATCGGGGGCCACGCGCATTGCATTTCCCAACGCTCAGTTCTTCGTCTCCCTGGGGGAGTGGGAGTTCACACAGCATCTGAACGAGCGCACACGCCCCAGCTATCGTCTTGACTGGATTGAGCCTCTGGCGGCCAGCGGACGGCTGCGCCCGATTCGCGAAGAGGGCAGCATCCTGCCCGGGATGAGCTACCTCCACACCCCCGGCCACCTGCCCCACCACCACTCGATTCTGGTCCAGAACCAGGGCGAAGTGCTCATCTACTGGGGGGACATCATGCCTTTGCTCCCGCACCTTCGCCCGACCTGGATCTCGGCGATTGACACGCACCCTCTGGAGAGCCTTGAACAGAAGAAGAAGCTGCTGAAGCAGGCGGAAGATGAGGGCTGGCACTACCATTACTTCTATCACGAGAAGAAGCCGCTCTACACTGCTGAGGAAGTGGAGGAGTTCCTGCATACAGTGCCCGGGGAAGCCGGCCCCTGAGCACTTCCCGGAGCTGGCCTTCCGGCCTAACTGCCGCCGGGCAGGCTGCCACCGACGGATGACGACGAGGGCTGTCTAGAACGGTCGAATCGCGAACTTCAAGGCTCCGGTAGTGTAGCTCCGATAAGCTATCGCAGGTCGCCCGTCCACCTCCAGAAGCGACGTGTAGGTGCCGACATCACCTCCGGTGTCCACGGCCCAAGCTAGCCAGGCTTCTAGACCCATGCCGTCGGCGGTCGCGGCTTGAGCGTACTTGAGGTCCCTGTTCGTCGTGTCGTAGTAGCTGATGCCGGGGGAGCCTCCGATGACGGCCAGAGAGCAGTAGCTGCCGACGCTGCCGTGATAGTCGACGGTGACCTTCCGCCATTCACCGGATGCATCTGCTTGCGTGTTGATGATGTACTTCAGTGACTTCCCGCCCGAGTCGTAGAAGCTGATCGCGGGACGACCATCAACCATCGTCATTGAGGGAAACAACCCGGCGCTGCCTATGCTGTAGGGCACCTGGATCTGCCAGCTGCCGCTCGCATCCGCGGCGCCGTTGAGGGCGAGCTTGAGAGACTGATTGGTCAGGTCGTAATAGGCGATTCCCGGAATGGTATCCAGGACTGCCAGGAAGGGATACGTCCCCACATGGCCTGCTGAGTCGACCACGGTGGAGGGGACGGTCCAGCTCCCGGAACCGTCGGAATTGCTGCAGATGGTGAAGTGCAGGGAGCCGGTTGTGGCATTCACTACCTTGTAGTAGGCGATGGCAGGACGCCCACTGATTTCGCACAACGAGACTCCCACGCCCGCATCAACGTCCGTGATTACGTTGCGGCTCGTCCAGGCGCCGCT
>Ga0172366_10001625_pt1 | contig 17522 bp, 27 predicted proteins | sample LakKivSesite69cm_FD_114533 | JGI IMG/M metagenome (GOLD analysis project Ga0172366, IMG submission 114533) | Sediment microbial communities from Lake Kivu, Rwanda - Sediment site 69cm | ecosystem: Environmental > Aquatic > Freshwater > Lake > Sediment | place: Rwanda: Western Province, Lake... | reverse complement strand
GCCATGACAACGGAAACAATGACAAAACAGCGCCTCGCGACCGGGATGCTGAGTAAATACGGCATGCCGCGACAGGTCACCAAGGCGCAAGAAGAATGCGCGGCGTTGATCGTCGCCATCGCGAAATTCACCGGGGCGCCGTCGGATCAAACCGTTCAGCAAGTGCGCGAAGAAATGGCCAACGTAGCTATCATGCTCGAACAGCTACGGATCTTATTCGGACGGGAGCAATGCGACGCCGCGCTGGAAAACAAGATCGCCTTCATGGCGAAGAAGCACGGGATAAAATGATCGACGAAGAAAAGAAGCTCGCGGACGGACGTCCCATCGTAAGGAGTCCGTTTGTGTTGGAGATTGAGAAGGCTCTAAAGGAGCCAACTCTCCTTGATGCCCTGACCCATATCGCCATCTGGGAGTCAGAGCGAGCGATCGAGCAGGCAGAGGCAAACAAGAACAAACCAGAAAGAGACTACTGGGGCACCCATAGTGGCGGAAGATGGGATACCTGCTTTAGATTTTTCTTCAAGGCAATTCTAGATAAAGCCCCCCAAGTCTATGGTCTCCATAGCCAGGGAGAAGTCATGCAAACAGACAAGCAGACTGAGGCGAAGCCATGACTTGCTGGAAATACTGGGCGGTGTTCGTTCTCGTGGGCGCAGTCATTGGATGCTGGCTTGGATTGAGGGCAAATGACCATCGAGACAGAAAATGAACTACGCGAGGATACAGCGACCATGAACAACCAACACGACGACCGGCTAAAGCTCCTGGAGCAATGGCTTGAAACGTACGGCGACGAAGAAAGTGTCATACGCCGCGTTCGTCTCATACTAGGCGACGGGGCGAGAGCGACTGCGACCAGCTTGCCGTCCCATGCTCTGCGCGACCTTGGCACCATCTTCGGCGCGCACCACCATACCGCCGACTCGTGGAACGCCACCTATCCAATCGGAACGGCGGTTCGCTACTGGCCGGTCTACCCGCCAATCAACAGTGTGGCGTCAGTGGACACGAAGACGCGCTCTGCCGCATGGGCGATCGGGGACGGGTCGGTCGTGGTGCTCGTCGAGGGAAAATTAGGCGTCGTGGATCTCCCCCACATCGAGGTGTTGCCAGGAACCCAATCTGCAAGCAATGCGGCAACCGCGAGGTGGAGGACGCGCGCGTCTCTTACGCGACGCCTGTTTGTTACACTTGCCTACCGCCGCCGCCCCGAATCCCAATCATCGGGCCTCCATTCGTCAAATGCGCAGTTTGCCGATTGTCAAAGAAACCCATTGGCCGCGACTCCACAGATAACGGACTCTGCGATGCGGATTGCCCTGGGTATGGCATGGAGCCGAAGCCACACTGGCTCTGGCCCAACGAAAGGGACCAATGATCAAGCACGCCACACAGACCTACTTCCCCGACATTGCCCCATGTGGCGCACGTCGAGGTGGTGACACGAAATTCGCGTGGCTGATGTTCGACGTTACATGTCCAGCCTGCCTTGATGCGATTGGGGCGGCGGTTGCCACACCCCAAAGCAAGAGCGAGAAAACGCCGAGAATATCCGGCAGCGAAGGGATAGAGAAGACGACAACGAAAACGGAAACGAAAACAAAACGTAAACCAGCGCCACGCCGCAAAACCCTAGCCCAGCGAGTTGCTGCGCTAGAAGCGGCACTGATCGAAACGGGAGCACCGAGCAACGATAAAATCGTCTCCAAGCCCGTGATACCGTTGGGATATGAGCGATGCTCTCTCGAACAGGCGGACAGAGGGATGAGCGGCGATGCGTTGCAAATGTTCCAATCAGCGCACGATGCAACATGGAGCGATCCTCGTTTTAAATGGCCCGACGGCGAGGCGCACAAGGCCGGACGCGAAATCTTCCTCCGCTGCATCCTCCCGCCCGCGGTCGCAGCACACTGGAAACCAGCGTCAGGGAGAACGCACGAGGAACAGCGGCGACACGCGTGGCCGATGGGACGCTTGGACAACAAGGACTGGTTCGCGGCTTGGGTGCCCATGAGAGGTAGCATCGTGGCACACATCGAAATGATCACGTTCGCGCTGAGCGATCTATACATTCCTCTCGTGCCAAAGGTGTAGCCATGAAAGCCGTTGTACGTCCCAGGGGAGAAGGCAAAACCGTCGAAAGCGCGGCCACGCTGTGATGCTGGCGCTTGATAACGATCTCGTTGACAGATGCTCGACGTACCTGTCGGGGAGACTCTGGCGTACCTACTACCGCAAATGCCCAGTGTGTGGCGACCTCGTGGGCAGGTACAAGTCAGCCCTCAGTAGCCACGGGTTCAACCGCAAGGACTTCCCCTGCGCAGGGACTGGGATTCCCTGGAACCTCGCAGACGACCTGAACCCTTGTGGAACAGCACCACCTAGGCACAGAGGCTGTGCTGGCTGAGATTGAAACGGAATTAAACGCAACACAGGAGATACAATGGAAGGTATGAGTGACATCAATCTGGGAGGAATCATTGCTGTCCTCCGTACAGTAGACCCGACACTGGTGCTGAGGGCGGGCTTCCGGGGCGCATTCAGCTACCGCGGGTACTACCAAGACCTGGCTTTTCTGTATGGTGCCAACGTGACAGTAGCTGAATCACTTGCATGCGCGCAAGCAGCAATCCATGCCGTGTACACAGGCTACAAAGGCGGCAGCTACCTGATGGGCGTCAAGACAACGTGTTGGCTCGTAGACGACAAATCACAAACGGTTGACGAGCCCATAACAAAAGCGTGGCTTACAGAGCAGATCGCTCTCGCCACAGAAGACGCGAAAGCGCGTGCCACATCAGAAACGCCGACCTCGGGGGTCAAAGGCGCACAACTACTACTGGACCTGGCGCCCGCGCCTCCAGTGAACACACCGCCCGCAACACAGGCACAAATCGAAAACCCAATCGCGGGGGCTTCAGTGGAAGTCCGCATAGCGGACGCCCTTGAGCGCATCGCAGTCGCGCTTGAGAGTATTGATGCGTGCTTCAAGCGTAACGAGTGACACTGCAACGGAAGAGGTAAAGAGGTGACTGCGCAAGCAAACTACATCTACCGGTGCACTGACATGCCGAACAGGTACGAAATCGTGGGTGCGTTCACGGTTACCGAAGACGCGGGCGTACACCGGCTCAACCTGTATGTGGAGTCGCAAGACGCGGGGCTTGTCGAACGGCTGCCGCAGCTCTTCTCGGAGTTCGAGTGGTGGTTCCGGCCAGGCGCAGTGTCGCCCGAGCTTGGTACTGACAGCCGCAACTTGTTCCTGTTGGAGCAGATGTCCCGCCCCAGTGTTGTGGACCAGCCCGCCGCAAGTGAAAAGTGTGTCAGTTGCGGCATCGAGGTTCGGAACCCGCGACAGGTGAATATGTATCTGTTGCAGTACCCAGAATTGTGGGAATGGGTCTTGGCCACAAAAGCCATGATCGACCAGACGCGCCCAACCGCAGTTCGCGTTGTGCTGTCCATGTCGTCCCACGAATTGCAAATTGCAGTGGCCGACCACTGGAGCGTCGAAGAAGCGAATCAGTGGATCGAAGACTTCGATGAACGCTACTTCCTCCCTTTGCCCGATGAGGTTCGTAGGCGTTTGATCGTGACTACAAAGTTCGTACCAGTGTGGGGTGCATGATGACGAAAGATCAATTGGAACGAATCGAAGCTGAACACAAGTTGCGTGTCCACTTGGATGCAGCCGCAAACACGATGCTGACGAAGAAACGTTTTCGGCCAGGCATGCGTTTGGTGTTGGCTGCCTGGGGAGGCGCACCGCCGTTCGCCGCGTTGATCGCCTATCTGCTGAAGGGCGCGTCAACACCCATGGCAGCGTTCGCGACTACGCTCGCCCTTCTTTACATCATAGGGTTGTGCGTTAGCGTACCCTGGATGGTTGACGGCGGCCCGTTGCTTGTGTCGGTTAAACCAACCGCAAAACAACTGGTAGCGAAGCGGCAAGAGCTGGAGCAGGAACTAGCGGAGTTGGTGGCACTTCACCAACTCGAAGGTGAACTGGCACGGGAGAGACGACGATGAACAAACACAGAACCAGCCCACCAATAATGCGCGACGCTCGCAAGGCTGTCCTGCGGGAACGTGAGGCGTGCGCGCAGCTCGTCGAACAAATGGCCAAAGGTGTGCGTGCGAACGGGTGTGCTGTGGCTCAGATTGGCGCGGGCTACTTGGCTGAAGGTCGGCTCCGTCAACTGGGCGCGGGCTACCTTGAGGAAGCAGCCGACGCGATTCGCATGCAGACGAAGCTGGAGGAAGCACTCACCGTCAGCAACACCAAGGCCGAGAACGAGATCATCATGCGGTACCGGAAGCGCAAAGCCAAGTATGTGAAGAAAGCCAAGAAGAGGAAACGCGCTTGACGAGGGAGAGGGTGTGCTGGCTTTGATTGGCCCGCACGTGACAATTACAACATGTTCGCCCAGGAGAAGTCTTTATACATGCAACGCCTTCCTTTCTTTCACAGCGATGTTGGGTTTGAAGAACGCCTTGTCGCGTCGCCGTTTCCCAAGACATTGGATCGGCTAGAAGGTCCCCTGCCTTTGGATCTCAACCCGAAGATGGGAGACCCGAGCTTCGATCTCCCGCCGGGCCTACCCCCGAAACGTGTGACGTACACCCGTGTCAGCACCGACTTCACCTTGCCAGCCTACGTGGCGAAAGGCGGGGAACGCGCGTACGGACGTTGGCTCGCAGAGCAACTGGGCCAGTATCTCAAGACGTAGAAGTTTCTGGTTGCGCTTGTACTACAAGCAAGCTACAATCGCAGCCAGCACATGAAGACGACACCCGCGACCAAGAACAAAACCCCCATTCCCCTTGGCTACGAGCAGTGTGAGATGGACGTAGCGGATCGGTTCGATCGCTCTTGGCGGTTGAACTTGGCCATGCTGTTCAACACACCTGCGGGGGATTCGGACCATTGGTCGGTCTACATCCGGTCCATCCTGCCCGCGGACATCAAGGCCCATTGGGAGCCCGCCCCCGGCATCACCCACGAAGAGCAATGGGCGCACGGACATCCGATGGGAGACGGCGCTGTTGCCGTGTACGCCCCAGGCATTCTCCGCGTGCAGAGTTCAGCCCCGACGCCGGACCATCCGGGGATTGTGCCCCTCGTGCCGAAGGTGAAGTCGTTCAAGAAGAGGTGAGACGATGTCCAAGGACGCCGAACCCGAAGTGAAGGTCTACACTTGCGAGCGGTGCGCAGCCACGACACCCGCCACTCAGTGGGGTCCTGGCTGGATCACCTGCCCAGCGTGTGGGTTCGTTGTGCGCACCGTCTTCGAGAAGAAGCACGGGTTGCGGGATCCAAGCCAGCCGCAGCACGTGGAGAACCCCAACCCATGAAGAGCACGAGCGATTGGATTGAACTTGCAGAGTTGGTTTGGAACAGCGGCAAAGAAGCTCGGTCTGGCAAGGATGTGCAGCTGCTCGAAACCGAGATTCTTGATTCAATGCACGACGCCGAACTCAATTCGATTGCGAGCGGCGACTTCCAAAATGCACTTCTCTTGCGGGCCTTGGCTTCGGATACCGGTGGGCAGGTTACAAGCACCGCCCTGTACCGGTGGGCCGAGGCGGGCTACCCCACCGTCGAGATGGGTGAGAAGTTCGCGGCCAGCCTGTTGGTCTCGTCCGTGTCTGACGAGGTCCTGAACACAATCCAAATCCCCTGGCCGGGGCTGTGCATCATCGTCCCGGGCGACATCCTCCAGACCTATGACCCGGAGAAGAAAGCCTACATCCCTGTCCGGCGTATCTTCGCCAGCATCGCCAAGGGACGCACCCACACCCCCGACGAGAACTTCGGGGGCGACTGGCAGTTCGTCGGCATGACCTCTGGGACGATCACGCTCTGGCGCTTCGGTGTCACGCCCAAGGGGATGATCCTCGACTCCCGGGACATGATGCCCGAGGGCGACAGTTCGGGCGGCATCTTCCAGTTGGGCCTGGAGCACACCGACGTGGATGCCCGGACCGCGGGGTTGGTTGGGAAGCTCGTGGTAATGACCTGCGTCGCGCTGACCATGAAGGAACTGGTGACCACGCGGCAGGCCCACCCCGTGACGAAGAAGGCGAAGAAGCGCGACACCAAGACCGGGCCGTCCGCGCGCATCTACACCGTGGGCAAGCCGATCAACCTGGACTTCCGGGACCGGGTCAAGAACTACACCCACGGCATCCGGGCGGCCAAGGGGCTGAACGTCCAGTTCATGGTCGCCGGGCACTTCAAGCAGCAGCCCTACGGGGAGAAGCACGCGCTCCGCAGGACCATCTGGATCGAGCCCTACTGGAAGGGCGACGAGAACGCCCCCGTGCCGATTCGCCCCCACACCATCGAATGAAGGCAGAGGGTGTGCTGGCTTTGATGTGCCCACACCTCGATGTTTTTTGGTTGCTTTTGTAGTACAAGTAGACTACAATGCAGTTCGATGGCTCAGCCCAAAATCTACATCTTCGGCAAAGAGTGTTGCTCCAGCCCCAGTAAGACACGATTGTACGTGGCGGTTGCCGAGGATGGCACCGTGCTACACACCACGAACGCGACCAGCGATTACGCTGGGCGCGTGGAGATGGGTGTTACGCCTTACACTGGCGGGCACGTGCGCTACAAGGCGAAGTATCCCCAAGGGTTTGAGGTGGTGTGGGTCCCGTGCGGGGGGATGCACCCAGCGTTGGCTGCGTTCTTTTTCCCCGCGGCATTGCAAGCACAGCAGCAGGTGCCCCAATGAACACTTCGAGATTTATGGACCTGGTGGAAGAATGGGCGCAGGAGTACCGAGGTTACTTCCAGTACGTGGAGCAAACCGAGTTGCGAATCGAAGACGCCCGCAAAAAGATGTACAAAGCGGTGCTTCTTCAATTGATGCGGCACGCGGAGACCTTTGTTCTTCCGCCCGGTGTGAGCCGCCCCAAAGAGTTCTACTTCGTGGGTCGGGGTGTCATGTTTCAAACGAAGAAGGATGTCGAAAAAACCATCGCCGTTTTGCAGAAGGCGTTGCGCCAACTCTTGGTTGACGAGCACGACTTGCAACGTGCGTTCGGGTCATAAGATTTTGCCACTGGTCTGTTAAACCAGTAGAGCCCGGTCCCTGGTGCCTGTTGATTGCTCAGCGGGCTGTTGTCCAGGGACCGGGTGGCAAACAATTCTTGACAACGACTTGAGCTACACAGCAACAAGTGGTACGGTCGGAGGACACGAGGCACGCATGTCCATTCTTCACGTCGCACTTTCTGAGAAATACACCGCTTGCGGAGGCGTCATCGGCGTCAACAACGTGGTTGTCCCTACCGAAGAGGAAGCTACGTGTGTGCGCTGCCTTCGCACTTGCATGCGCATCAAGTGGAGCAAAGCCGGGATCGACACGCCTGAAGGTGCGCGTGTCCGTGCGCATTATGAACCGCGCATCGCGCAGCTCAGCGGGGAAAGTATCGTCGTCAACGAGACGCAACCCGACGCGCCACCCGAAGACCCACCCGCGCCGTAACCGACTGCGTACCGTTGACAATGTAGTTGGACTGCGTTGACAATGTAGTCGGATTGCGCTACAATTGCAGTCAACATGTACGTAATGGTTGATGTCGAAACGACAGGCCCGGTGCCGAGCTTGTCGTCAATGTTCTGGTTCGGCGCTGTGATCGTGGAGCCCGGACTTGAGCACTCGTTCGAGGGAAGGCTTTGTCCTTTGCCGGAACACTTGCCTTCGTTGCGAGATGACAACATCGGGCTGCATCTTTCAAGGAAGACGGTTCAAGAAGTTCGCACCTGGAGCGATCCCGAAGAGACAATGCGTGTCTTCGAGGCGTGGTTGCAGATGCAGTCCATTGCACGGAAGGATGAGCGCATCCTGCTGCTGTCCGACAACAACGGCTTCGATGCGATGTTCATGTCCTGGTACTTCTACCGCTTCGTTGGGCGCAACCCCTTCGGCCACAGCTCGATGAACATCGGTTCTCTCTACAAAGGCATCGTGCGCAACATGCGCCACAACTTCAAACACCTACGCAAAACACAGCACACACACAACCCTGTAGACGACGCACGCGGCAATGCTGAGGCGTTTCTCACGTTCACGCGTCTGATGCAGGGCACTTCCTAAAAGGAAGGGCCAGTCCAATGCGAACATACGGCGAGCGAAAAAACTACTTCCACCCCAACTGCCACGGTGACCACTGCGTCAACTGTCACCCTGTCGGCAAGAACATGAAGAATCGGGCGCGTGCTGCGGGCCAGAAAGAGATCGAGGAACAACGATATGCTGCAAGACATCCGTTTCGACAGACACGATCCAATGATGGCGCTCGTCCTGGACACACTCGGCGGAAGCCCGGGAAGCCGTGAGCCAACGCGTTTGAGCGAAGGTTTGTACCTGTCGAAACACTGGTCTGTTAATAAACTGACTAACACCAAGCTCAACATTTTTCCTGTGTTCGATGGCATCGATCTTGATTCATACGGCGTTTGCGATTCACCCGAACAGCTCATGGAGTTGTGTGGGGACTTTCTGAAAAACAGTCGCCGTCAGTTCTTTGTGGCCTTCGTGCGTCTTGCAAAAGCTGCCCAATCCCCAACAGGTGGTTGGCGTTGGCGCAAATGGGGTCCCTACGTTGGGAAGCAGAACCCACAAACACAATACCTCTACGATGAGCCTGTCATCGAAGAAGTCTACACCTACCACATTTACGAAATCATCAACTGAACCGAGAACGCCCCATGCCAATCTTCATCTTGAAGCAAACGCCTGCCCGTCGAAACAGATTCCGGGAGACCGAGTCCATCGTGGTGCGCGCCGCTTCTGAAACCGCAGCACGCAAAGTGGCGCATACGAAAGGGTCCAGGTTTGACGAGTTCTGGTTGGACCACGAGCTTTCCACATGTGAGGTCGTCCGCCTTTCTGGCCCACCCGAAGTCATCCAGGAAGTTGTCCACAACATCGACATTGATTGAAAGGAACCGAAATGAACGCAACGCAGTGGGTGAACTTCAACGCAGAGACGGCAGCGCGGGTGACCGGGCCGATTGACGTGTGCGCGATCGTTGCCAACGGTGTCTGGGCCGAGGCTGAGCATCTAGCGATCGTCGCCATCTTCGACAACCGGGAGCTGCTGGCTGCATACGTTGTGGCCAGTGCATTGACAGGTCCGCATGAACATGTGGCGGGCGATCCGTACACCCGTTCATTTCGGAAGGACTCGTACCTGTACAACTTCAACCGCAAGTTGGAAGTCGGGAAGATGCCTGTGCTACTGCCGCTTGCCCTTGCGGCACGCATCGAAACGATCCCTCTCAATCCACTGCCGCCCTCCGGGGAGGTGTCTTCCGATTGTTCGAGTTTTCGCGGACTTACGATTAAAGACAAGTATTCGTCGCTGGGGTAGACTCCGGCCATGGGTCGGAAACAAATCGTAGGACTCGGGCTTTGCAGCGTGCTTGCGCTGGTCATCGTCGTCGCGGTCATCTGGTTCCCCTGGGTAACCGCGACACAGAACCGCATGCTCGCCTTGGCAGCGACAGCTTCTGTTGCTGCGGGTGGCGCGGTCTTGCTGTTCCGAACAGTGGGCCGTCAGTGGATCGACAAAGGTTTCCTCCAGACATCGGAGGGCAAACCGTTTCACTGGCCCAAGGACGTGTTACCGTTGAGCGTGTGGTTCCACCCAGAGCTGTCCGTGGGCTACCGGGACTTGTGGATCACTTGCGTGCACGAGCTGGAGGTCAGCATCGGGTTGAAGCTCTTCAAGCATCCTGACCAAGCCATCCCTGAAATGGTGATGCTGTGGGACAAGCCTGACACCGTGTGGCCTCTCGGTGTGCTCGTGATGGACGACGAAGGCACTGACCCGGAGCGGGGCGTGACACATCATTGGGTTGACCACGCGACGGGGAAAATGCTGTCTGCGAAAGTCGTCTGCCCCGAGCAAGTGCTCAAACAAGACCGGGCTCTCGCACGCAAGCTGGTTGCGCATGAGCTTCGTCACGTTGTCGGGCTGGATCACGACTCAGGTCACGGCATGGTGATGCACCCGCAGCTCGGCACAGCGGAGTACAGCGACCATCCCGACGACATCGATCGCTTGAAGAAGCTGTATGGCTGATTCAGGCTTGTAATACAAACACACTACCAGTACACTCGGGGTCATGGACACTGCTGCGATACTGCTCAACCTCATATTTATGTCGTTCTCAGTGTATTGCTTGGTGAAACGCAACGCGGACAAGACGCAGAACCAGATGGACGCACGGATCTCACAGGAGTTTGCGCTGGTTTTGATGCTCATGGCGCGCGGACGCGGCGCTTGGTTCACAGGTTTTGATCTGGTGCAGCGTGGAGCCAGTGAATCCACCTCGGTTTATGAAGTGCTGCGCGTTCTGGAGCTGCAAAACATCGTGGAATCTCGCACGATGAGCGACTCGGTCGATACACTGACCGGCAACCCGCCTCTCCGAGAGTTCCGAATGCAGGGTTTTGTCCCGACACTCGCAGAACTGGAAGAAAACAGCTCCAAATCTGGCGTGAATTGACGTTGTTCTGCACGAAATCGCAGAATTTGTGGCGGACGGCTGCAATTTTTTGCAGTTTACACCCCAACTTCTGCAAGATTTCGCAGTTTTCTTGGTGGACTTCTGCAAATTCTCTGGCTTTTCAACAGAAGTGATCGTTTTTCGGCGGTGAAAACGTGAGTTATCGCCTGGTGTTAGCCGGTGACGGTAATCAGTTCGCCGTTGACTGTAATCAGCGCGTCAGTTTGAGTAAGCAAAAGGTATTTTTGCGTATAGCAGTAGACATGGTTCGCAAACACCGCGTTCTTGCACCACAAGAGCGCGCGCAACCCGTGTCTGTGGGCCAGGCAATCGCAACACGCAACACTTTGGTGCAGTTTCTGCGAGGGCACGGGGCGAAAATGGTTGTTGTGCGAGAGACGCAAGGGGTGTTCTACGTTTCGTGGTACGCAACCCCCTCGCCCGTGCACATGCGCGCACGTTTGGAGGGGCAACTTCCGATCGGCGTGAAGTTTGAGCTGGCATCGCACGGACGTTGGTGGGCATGCAAGCGTCTGCTGGCTGCGAGTGTGCGTGTTTTGCTGACCGGGCGTCTCGTTGCGCCTTGACGTGCGTAGTCGTGTTGCGCTACGCTGACAGTTGCAACACACAACCCACATGGTCATCGTCACTCTTCGAGATCGAGTCGCTGCGTCCCACGGGTATCTCCGCGCACGGCACATTGGCATCCTCACCGCAGCCCCAGCCCGCAGGGTTTACGCCTGGGGCGTGAAGTCCTACGACGTGCAAGGCACGCAGTACTTCAAGTGGTCAGAAATTCTCAAGCACTTCACACCTGATGCCATCAAGATGTTGAAGTTGCCGAAGGATCCAACGAAAGCGTTGGAGCGTGCGGGCGAGCTGGACGAGCAGGGTCAAATCATGCACGCGCGGGAGCCCTGGTACCCGAACCCGGGAGAGTATTGCGGCGACCCGCACCCAACGGACCCTTCATTGGTTTGCATGCGTACGAAGCGCCATCGTTCGTACCACTACGCACGCTTCGCTGATGGCTCAACCTCTTGTGATTGGGGACCTTCGTACACAACCATGCAACGTAAATCGGCAAAGAAAGCTCAGAAGCTGCGCGAAGCAGGCATCGCGCACCCACATGCAAAGGAAACGGACGTCGCCAACCCGGCGTACCCCAACCTTCCTCACATGGACAGCCGATCCAAGTACATGGGACGCCCTATCAAAATGAAGCAGGTCAAAATCGACGAGCTGCCTGAGTACTCGTGGCGCATCCCTCGGGTGGAGACGATGCAAGGTGGGAAGTGGAAAGCCAATCGTAACATCCTTCAACCACACGGCCCGAAAGAATGGTGGCAGGGTGAGCACATCACCACGAATGGGGAGCTTGAAGTTCGTTGGTGCTGCATCCAACTCGACATTGTGCACCCCGAGAAGGTCTTGCCCGAGTACACTGAGAGTGAACCGGTTACCGAAGACCAGTTCATCACCGGAACCAAGAAGTGACCTACGACAAGATCACCGCCATCTTTCACTTGGCCTACGATTGGAAGATTGCGCTCAACGCCATCCGTCGGCTCGCGCCCCACGTGGACAAAGTCCTCTTGGTGTTCGACCAGGATTGCAAGACGTGGACGTTGCGGGACTACGCGAAGCCTGACTTCGGCGTGGTCTACGCGCACCTTGCGTATCACGGGGTGAAGTACAATCACATCGACATTCTCCAACAACCATTCAGCTCGGCGCTGTACACGGATCCGGCGATGCTTCGATACTCCCGGTTGCCACACATCTTGGGTTTGAAACCACCCTCGTTGTACCGGGAAACCCTCCAGCGCAACTGGTCCACGCTCCAAGCTGAACCCGAGAGCTGGATCATGCAGATCGATGGAGACGAGTGGATGGAGCGGCCATCTGCGTTCTGCCAATGGCTCAGACAGCAGGACACCGAGTCCGTCATCTACGCCCGCTGGCTCAACGTGTGGAAGCGCGTGAAGGGCGGGTTCCTCATCGTGGACCCTGACACCCTGGCGGACGGTTCGTTCGCCCGACTGGCAACCACGCGCCCGGGGGACCTGTCCGTCAGTCGTGCCCCGGCGCGGGGCGATGTCGTCTGGGCTCCGCAACGACTACTGCACTGGACTCTTGGAGGCCGCGGCGGGCGGGTTGCGCTGGAGCAGAAGCTCAAGGGGTGGGGTTACATGCCGTCGGACGAAGCAGCTGACGCTTTCCTCGACGTATGGGACCAAACCAACGAAACCAACTACCAGGACCAACGCTGGGTCAATCCGACCCGGGCGCCTGGGTACTCCAACGAGCGGCTGATGTTCATCACTCAGGAAGAACTCAATCGCCGGTACGGCCCCGATGACTACGAAAGGTTCAGCGAAGAATGGCCCCCAACGACTACGTGATCCACTGGCATGACCTGCCGGAGTTGTGCCGTGCCGGGAAGATTGCGCCCGCGCCATCGTTTCTTGCAACGAAGGCGTTTGGGGTGATGCGCGTGCCGGGCGTCCACCCGATCCTGGAGTGGTATGCGCTCTACATCTTCGAGGACGCGGGACAGAACATGCTGTGCGTCCGGGCCGTCGAGCCCGACACATACTGGGACATGGAACACGCCCACCCCTTCGACCCAGAGAACCCGGAGACGTTCAGCCTGATGGCACAGTCCGAGGTGCAGTACATGGTCCCCCAGAACCTGGGAACGCCCGCCACAGCAAAAGCCCTTCTGCTGGCTGTGTGGGGCGCGGTCCAACAGGGCACGCTGAGCCCCGACAGCGACCATTGTCAGACGTGGTATCGAACGCTCGATCAACTGTGTGACTCGCTGGTTTGGTCGTAGACGATCGCTCGAATCTCAGTTTGTTTTGGCTGCGTTACAGCGCGAACTGCGCGTTGACGGTGCCCAGTCCTGCGGTGTAACTTCTAGGTGCTCCAGCAAGTGTTTGCTGTGAACCCCGTTAACGCAGGATGTCACCTCATACCGCACAGAAAGGACGCTGAACCATGGCAACCGCTCGGCTGCGCGGCATTCCGCTGTCCCAAGTGCGCGAACAAGTCGCCTTGGTGGGGGTACAAGATGGGACGAATCGCGTTTTCCAACTGCCTGGCGGGGAGAAAGCCATCCATACGCCTGGCGCTGGCCCCGTCTTGAAGGTTTACTTCGACACGCGTCGGCTTCAAACCGCGGAAATGGCGGTCGAAGAGTCGGGTGGGTTGGGAACCGGGTTTGACCGCATTCGTTTTTTGCACTTCGCACCAAAAGTTTTGAGCAGCATTTTCGCTGATTACGTCGCCGCCTAACAGGAGAAACACATGGGAGCCATTCGTCCAGGTTTGATTGACCCCGAGTTGGATGTGCAGGGCGTCCTGTCCATCAACAATGCACGCAGCCTTGTTGATGAACAGAACGAGCGAGGTCCCGTTGATGCCACGGGCACGGGTGACTCTTTCGCGGGTCCCTCGGGAGGCCAGATGACATTGACTGATGCCGGGGCGGCCTTCACCGCTGCGGCGGTCGGGCACTACATTGAGATCACGGGCGCAACCACGCCCGCCAACAACGGCACGTTCTTGGTCACGGCTCGCACCGGCACGACCATCACCTACGTCAACGCGGCAGGCGTTGCCGAAGCCTACACCGGCCCGTACTCGGTCTTCGCTCCGTTGAGCCAGAAGGACCACAACGAGTTCGACGCCACTGACCGTCGGCTGATCAAGGGCACGGCGCAGCACTACAACGACATCCCGACCTACCAGCGCCCCACTGCTGTGGGCACCAACGTCCCGGCGAACCTCGCCAATATCGCTGGCAAGACGCTCGACGCTCGCGCCGACGTCATGGACATCAAGCGCCCAACCATCAATCTCCGCCCCAGCATCGCGGGCACCCTCACTGGCACCGTGGCCACCGCCGACGAGACCATCAACTTCACGGGGCATCACTTCGTGGCGGGCGATGTGAACTCGTTCATCACGCTGGTGAACGGCACGGCGACCGGTGCTGCGGGCACGTACCGCATCAAGGCCGTCACGAACGGTCAGTCGCTTGAGCTGGACGGCTTGGCTCCGACCGGCAACGGTACGGTGAGCTGGACGCTCGAAGCCGACTTGAAGGGCGTGCTCGAAGCCACCAAGTACACGGACGCTGTGGACCGCACGGGTATCCCAACGGCAGACGCGGGTGCCCACGACGAGACGGTGTACGACGCGACCTACGTCGGCATCGTTGACCCCCGCACTGCCGCGGGCATCGTCGAGGAAGATGCTGATCCCATCTTCGGTCGTCAGTTCGGTGAGTCCAAGGACCCGGAGCAGACCGTCGTCAACCAGGGCACGCGTTTCTTCGTGCAGCTGATGACCGGCGCCAACTCCGGTGCTGCTGTGGACTCTGCACTCCAGAGCATCGCCGGTCGCACGGGCGCTGCCGCCTCGGTCACCAACGCCACCAACAACATCACGGGCCTCTCCGGGATGCAGACGGAGGACGTGGGCAAGTACATCACGCTGAACGGAACCTCCGTTGACGGCAACCAGCGCCACGCGCGCATCACGGCATACATCTCTGCCACCTCGGTGACGGTGGATGGCGCTGTGTTCGTGACCGACGCCAACTCTGGTTCGTTGCAGTGGCAAGTCAGCCGCCACCCCGGCGTGCTGTGCTTCTTCACCGCGCAACGTTTTCGCTCCGACAACATGCCGGAAACGGCAGGTCGTGGCGTGCTCACCAGCGGCATCGTAACCGATGCTGAGTTGTCGAACGCGATCGCGCGCCTTCGCGACTACGTCGGTGCAGGCGTCAACGAGACGAACCCGGGACTGACCAACACGGGGAACTACTTCCCGTTCTCTGACATCCCGAGCCCCCTGGCTTCGGATCTCACGGAGGCGGTCAACGTCCTCAACCAAGAGATCGGCAACCGTGACTACACGGGTGGCATCCTTGCGGACGGACAAACCGTCACGGCATCGCTCCAGGCGCTGTCGAACGCAATCGGCGCAGCCTCCGTGCTGCGTGTCATCGAGCGCGTCTCGGTCACCATCCCCAAGAACACGGCACACACGCTGCCGGGTGGCAACACCTACACGGTGGACGTCACGAACAACGGAGTGAACATGGACGTGCACGTGCGCAAGCAGTTGTTTGACCCCGGCCCCATCGACACGGGCTCGAACGACTACGAGGAAACGTCAACCACCCAGGTGACGTTCTACGCTCGGGTCAAAGCTGGCGACTCGATCAACTACCACATCCGTTCGTAATCCGACGTGAGCCGGAACAGCACACATCTGTCACTGGGAGAGGTGCCCCCGGTCTTGATTGACCGGGACACTGGAGAATCGCGCCCAAACCCCGCGTATCCCCGTGACAGATGGTGCAAGACCGGACACGTAGCGCCACAGGCGACGCGTTTCTTTGCAGTCTCCGGTGACACGCTTGAAGGACACAGGTCAGGGCTGTACTGTGAGTTGTGCTTGCGCGTAGCGAACAAGCACAAAGTTCTCCAGAAAGAAGGCAAGGGCGCAGGGTTCAACTTTGCAGCGGAGCTAGCGGCTCTTGTCCAAGAGGTCGAAAGGAATCAAGTTGGCCCCGGACAATTCCATTGAGAAAGCTCCCGTGCAGGAACGGCCCGGTTCAACCGAGGCTGACCAGAAGCAGTTCGGGACGCTTTACCAGCACCTAGCCTCGATCGATACCGCGTTCAAGACGTTGGCGGAGACGGGTGCGCACACCAAGGACCCGCTGGTCTTTCGGAAGGCGTGCGAAGAGATCCTGCGAATGCACGAGGCCGAGCGCCTTGAGGCTGAGCGGAACATCAAGCGATACGAGGCGGCCATCACGACCGAGCGCGCCCGGCAGCGAAGCGCGACCTTGCACTCCAGCTTGATTGTCGGCGTGCTCATGAACTTCGTCGGCAAGGCGGCGCGGGGCGACGAGATCGTTCCCACCACGCTGCCCGACAACGTGGCGATCACGCCCGCCCCCGAAGGCGCTGATGCAAAGCAGTCTGCTGCCGTTGTTGAGCCCACACATCAGGCCCGCATGACGGAGGCTGAGGCACGGTCGAAGTACTGCATCTGCGGCTGCGTGGACAAGGACGACGCCAAGAGCTGCAATTGCGAGTGTCACACGGGCGTGCCGTGTTCGGACAAGCGTTGCATCGTTTGCACCAAGTGGAACAAGACCACCACCGCCGATTTCGGCGGCGTCATCTTGGTCAACCCTACGAAAGCCGTACCGGGCAAGAAGCCTGGCAAGCGGGCGGCGAAGAAGGCTGGAGCCTGACATGGGCATCACGAAGGAAGACCTTGTCGATGCCGACATCCTGGACGCGGAAGAGCTGGCGTCCACAGGGGTGCTTGCGATCGTCACAGGTATTCCTTTGACCTCGACGACCAGCGGCACGAAGCGGGTTGTCGTGAACTCTCCGAGCTACGACATTCGACGAGACGTCGAACGTCTGGAAGCGGGGAACCGTGTTGTCCTTGTCGGCACGACCGGAGCTGATGGGGCGTACACCATCGCAGTTGTCGTGGATGAACAGACCTTCGATGTTGTCGAAGCGATTCCATCGTCCACGGGTGGCACGTTCTCCGCGTACCACCCAGTAGGCGCAGCGAAGGTTGGTGTGGACGCGTCCGCGATCTCCAACGTGACTTCCAACAACGTGCAGGGTGCGTTGCAGGAGCTGGGCTCTGCGATTGACGCCGTGAGTTCTGGTGACTTCGACTCCATTGTGACGGACGACAACACGCGCGACGTGCTTGTCGATGACAACTTGGGCCACGTATTGGTGAACCTATGAGACATTCAGACGCAACGCTTGGCGCACGCCATCCAATTCACAACTACGAGTATGCCAACGCTGCGGCACGCGCAGCCGCGACGGGTTTCGATGCTGGCGATATCGGCAAGGTCGCCAAGCAGCTCGACGACAACTCGCTGTGGGTATTGATCGCCACAACCCCGACTTGGCAACCTCTTGGTGGTGGT
>Ga0172366_10001623_pt1 | contig 17528 bp, 17 predicted proteins | sample LakKivSesite69cm_FD_114533 | JGI IMG/M metagenome (GOLD analysis project Ga0172366, IMG submission 114533) | Sediment microbial communities from Lake Kivu, Rwanda - Sediment site 69cm | ecosystem: Environmental > Aquatic > Freshwater > Lake > Sediment | place: Rwanda: Western Province, Lake... | reverse complement strand
GGGGATAGGTGGGAAATCCTCGGCATCAATACCATTAATATGGGCTTGAAAGCGACCGCTTTTAAGCTCCAAGGTGTGGCTGTTAGTGGGCAGGGTGATTTCAATTAAATCGTTAGGTAAGGAATTAACGAAGTCAATGAGCAGTCGAGCTGGAATGGTTATGGCCCCATCCTGTTCTACTTTACTTCCAATCCAGCATGTACTAGCCATTTCCAGGTTGGTTGCTGCTAGCTTAAGACGTGATTGCTCAGTAGCTAAAAGGATATTTTGAGTGATAGGCAAAGTAGATCTGGTAGCTACAGCCCTGCCAACTATGCCTAGCCCTCGGCTTAGGTTTTCTTGAAGACAAGATAATTTCATAAAATACCTCCCAAAAAATTATAGGTAACTCACAGTATACTATCAGTAGTTTTTATGGTCAAATAGTCTGGGCCTAGATTGTTTATTTTGTCACCCTGAGCGATAGCGAAGGGCTCAGGATGACAGGTGAGGGCTGCTAAACGCTCAGTTGGACCTGAAGGCGCACTAATATTTGCCTTGCTTTCTGGCTAGCCTGACCACGGTGGCTGATTTGGTTTTTTGTCTCCGGGGAGAGTTCGGCCATGGTTTTGCCCATCTCCGGGAGATAAAAAATGGGGTCATAGCCGAAGCCATTTTCCCCTTTGGCTTCAAAGGCAATCATGCCATGACACTCGCCATGCTTTACCCATAGTTGACCTTTTGCTGTAGCTATGACGATGACGCATTTGAAGTGAGCAGTTCTTTTTTCCCAAGGAACGCTAACAAGCCTAGCTAGGAGAGCTTTTACCTTATCTGTATCTGAGGCATCCCTGCCGACGAAGCGAGCGGAATGAATTCCCGGTTCACCGTTTAAGGCATCCACCTCAAGCCCTGAGTCTTCGGCGAGGGTAATAAGTTGGCTTAATTTGGCATAAGCGACGGCTTTCAACCGGGCATTTTGTTCATAGCTATTTCCCGACTCAGTGACGATTTTGCCTATTCCTTGTTCGGCAAGTGTGGTTATTTGATACCCAAGGTTACCAAGGAGAAAGCGATATTCCTTAATCTTCCCCGGGTTGGTGCTAGCTAGAAGGAGCTCAGGCATTTTATTGTGGTTAGATGTTCTGGAATCGCGGAGCTAGTTTCTTGCTCACTTCCGGCATGGTAGTGTATTCCATTTCATCAAGCGGCAGGCGATGTGGCTCAAATGGACCCATACGGCGCAAGAGGTCAGCCATAGCAAGTGCTTGTTGGCGGGCTAGATCGAAGGAAGGGTCATCAAAGAGATCGCTAGGGCCAATGAGCTTGCCATTTGCTAACTGGAAACCAGCAGCTATTGCTCTTGGTGGACCATCGAAACGAATAGCTCTAGCTTCGCGGAAGGAAGCCGGTACCAGGGGGCCGTGGTGAGAGCCCCTCATCCACCCCTTTACTATATTGGGCGAGGCAAAAGGCTCGAGTATCTCTCCTACCGCGGGAAACTTGCCTTGTGACCTGACAATGCATACCGGGTCGTCCTTACCCACATATCTGCCGGCAATTAGAGCTAGCCTCTGAGTAGAGGAAGAAGCAGCAATCTCGCCGCTTTCTTTGTGGTAGACAGCCTTAAGAGAATAGCGGCTTGGCGAACCTAAGAAAATGAGCAAGTCATAGATTTCTTCGGGAGCATTGAAAGTGATTTTCTTAGATTTCAGGACATCATGAACCTCGAAGGTAAAGCCAGAATGCATATTAGAGGCAATTACTAATCCAATGGTATTAAAGGGGTCAGCAAAGATTTTGTATAGTGGTAGATTCCAAGCACCGGAGGCCGTCTTGTCTGCCATGAATATGACAATGGTTTCAGCTGGACGCTCGGCAAACTGCATCTCAGCTACACCGGGACCCAAGCCTTTGATATTGCCAGAAAAGGCGTCAAATAGAAGGTCTTGTCCAGCGCCATGAAGCTTTAGCCTTTTAGCTACATCGGTGCATTCCACGAATGTATCCCAGGCTAATTTATGGACTTGCTCACTATCTTCACCTTGCTGGTGAGTCATTATTAATTGAAGGTCATCGCCACACACAGTGACATGATAGTCAATGAGCAATCCTTCCTCCTTAGCGCGTTCCAGGCTTTCCTTGGCTTTTTGTATTACATCTGGGTGAGAGCTGGAATGCCCTACGTAGCCACCAACATCTGCCTTGATAACGCTTAAAGTTATATCCATTATGCCCTCCTTTGCTTAGTAGTCAATGCCCTTACGGGCTGATATTCCCTTGTCGTAGGGATGCTTTACCTTGGTCATATCAGTAACTAAGTCAGCTAGGTCAATGAGCTTATCATCGGCGCCGCGTCCGGTGAGGATAAGTTCCACTTTTTTCGGTTTTTCTCGTATTAGCTTTATTACTTCATCAATGTCAATGAGTTTCCAGGCTGCAGCCACATTGATTTCATCGAGGATTACTATGGCATAATTATTGCTAAGGATCGCTTTCCTAGCTGCATTCAAAGCCTTTTTTGCTTCTTCTTTGTCTACTTTGGTTACATTGTTGGGATCAACAAAGGTCTGCGATCCAAATCTGACAAAAGTGACATTTGGCAACTGAGACAAAGTTTTTTGTTCTCCGTAAGGGAAGCTACCTTTCATGAAGAACACAATGAAGCTTTTTAAGTCATGTCCTGAAGCTCTAAGCGCTAGTCCTAAAGCAGCTGATGTTTTTCCTTTGCCATCACCGGTGAAAACTTCCACCAAACCCCTGTCATGGGATCCTCGAGAGTTGCCAGTTAGATTGCTTGATAACACCTACTTAGTTTAGCAAGGGAAGGATTGAAGGTCAAGGTAATTCTTCTAGCTTGTTAATGTGCTAGTTTAGGTTCAGTGATGACTCAGTTGCTCGAGTGGGATAAAGATTAATCCTTCCTCTTCATTACCTACAACAGCCACCATATTTTGACAATAGAGGAAAGCGGTGTAAGCTGCTATAGCGGCATCGCAGAGGTCATGGTTTAAAACAGCCAAGTGTGGATTGAGAGCTGGCAAAAGTTTTTTTAGTCCTTCCTGGAGGAGGGCTATTCCTAGGGGTGTATTTTTTCTTGGCACGGGTTTGCCAAACAACCGAACTTTGCTGGCATAAGGATAAACTTCAATAACCTCAAATCCCATTTGATAGAGCTTATTCTTAAGCTCTATGCCGCGGTAAATCAAAGGTTTAATAAAAGTCTTTTTTGTCGTGGGATAACAGGAAATACCCCCTTTCCTCAATTCTTGGTCGCACTGCCTGTTTTTCCTCTTTGACTGTGGTTGGCAACTACAGCTCTCTTCAAGGCAGCATAGCCCCAGTGGTAGACTCAAAGGAGCATCAATGGCTATTATCTTCGGAGAATAGAAATTTATGATGTCAATAATATCGCTATCCTTAGCTAGTAAGCCGAGGTAAACGACTTGTAGCTTGTCATCTAAAGCAAAGCAGGCAGTAAGTTTGTTTTCCGTTGAGGTTAAATCAATGCCAAAAACTGTCAGACCCTTCACGGAGTTTCCCTTGAGTGGGGTTTTTCTCCCTTATTTCGTTCCAGATTCTTCGTCGCTACACTGCTCAGAGTGACAGAAAGAGAAAGTCTCAGGACAATTTCTTACCCAGCCGCTTTAATATTTCTCTAGCTGCTACTACTCCTGAAGCTGACGCTTGGACTAAGCCTCGGCTTATACCGGCACCATCGCCAGCAGCGAACATATTACTAATCTCAGTCTCCAAGCACGGGGTCAACTTCAGTTGACTGGAATAGAACTTAACCTCTGTTCCGTAAAGCAAAGTGTGAGGAGAAGCAACTCCCGGAGCTAATTTATCCATGGCTTGGAGCATCTCGACTATGCTTTTGAGATAACGGTAGGGTAGAGCGAAGCTTAAATCCCCTGGAGTCGCCGCCTTTAAGCTTGGCTCTACAAGGCTGCGTTTGAGGCGAGCTTCTGTGGAACGGCGGCCATCCATTAAATCCCCCAGCCGTTGCACTAAGACACCGCCACTAAGGAGATTGCTTAACCGCGCCAGGTATTTACCATAGGCGATGGGTTCATGGAAGGGCTCGGTGAAAGCTGTGCTTACCAAAATAGCAAAATTAGTATTCTTTGTTCTATGCTTGGCATAGCCAATCCCGTTGACTGTAACTACCGGGTCAGAGCCTCCAGTGGATTCCATAATTACCTCACCACCTGGGCACATACAGAATGTCCTGACCCGGTCATCGAAAGTCTTGGAATGGAACACGAGTTTTGATTCATATAATACTGAAGTTAGTTCTTCCATGGTTGCTGATGGTACTTCGATTCTGCAACCAACATCGATGGGGTTAGAGTTGAGGCTGAGTTTAAATTTTTTGGCTTCGCTGGTTAGCCACTCTGCTCCTTCTCTTCCCGGAGCCAAGATTAGGTAGGAGCAAGTCAATCTTTCACCATTAGCTAGTTCGATAGCTTTGACTGTGCCATTTTCAACAAGGATGCTCTTAACCTCTGTTCTTAGCTTTATATCTATTTTAGGTGATAGGTGCTTCTGCATAGCCTTCAATATCTGAGGGCAGCGCTCTGTGCCAAGGTGGCGTAATTTGACCGGGATTAACCTGAGCCCGGCTAAGGTAGCTTGGTGCTCTAGCTCAGCTATCCCTTCTCCTATTCCATAAACCTTGTGTTGAGCGCCAAATTTGAGATAAATAGTGTCGATGTAAGCAACAAGCATTTTGGCTTGGTCAGGGCCAATTAGCTCTTTGAGCCGGCCGCCCACTTCGGTAGACAAAGTCAGCTTGCCATCGCTAAAAGCTCCAGCACCTCCGAAACCACTAACTAGATGGCAAGGTGAGCAGAGTATACAGTGGTCGCCTCCTTTTTGAATTGGGCAACTACGAGCATCAATTTCTCTCCCTTTGTCTAGAAGCAAAACTTCAATGCCGGCATTAGACAGCTCTAAACTGGCAAAGATACCTGCCGGACCACCACCGACTATAACAACAGCATGTTTCTTAGCCATTGAGCATCATTTGACAATCAAATCACATTGATTATAAGCCTTGGAATTTGATATGGCTAGTTTTTATCGCTAATATTTCCAATTAGGTCGTGGAAACATCTCCAGTTAAAGCCTTGCTTCAGCAGTTTGGCCTTAAGGCCAAAAAGGGATTGGGGCAGCATTTCCTTGTTGATGAAGATATATTGGAGTGTATTCTATCTGTTGCTGAAGTTAGTCGCAAGGACATTGTAGTTGAGGTAGGCCCAGGCTTAGGCATACTGACTAAAAAGCTAGCTGAGGTGGCCGGTAAAGTCATCGCGGTGGAACTCGATTTCAAATTAGTTAGAATGTTAAGGGAAAGTTTAGTTTCTTTCTCCAATATCAAAATTATCCACGCTGATATACTCAAGATCGCTCCACAGCAGCTTTTGGGAGATTATGTGACTATTCCTGAGTTGGCACAAGGTTATAAAGTAGTAGCTAATCTTCCTTACTATGTTGCTTCACCGATTCTGCGTCATTTTTTAGAGGCTTGGCCCAAGCCTTCGTTGATGGTGGTGATGGTGCAGAAGGAAGTTGGTGAAGCTATAGCTGCTAATCCTGGTAAGATGAGCTTGCTTAGTGTTAGCACGCAATTTTATAGTAAACCGACTATTATAGCCTTTGTGCCGGCGGGAAGTTTCTATCCACCGCCGAAGGTGGATTCCCTTGTTTTACGCCTTGATGTTTACTCCAAACCGCCTATCGAGGTCTGCGATGTTGCCAGTTTTTTTGATATAGTTAGCTGTGGTTTTAAATCACCTCGCAAACAACTCCGCAATTCCCTGGCTCTGGCTCTGGGAATGTCGCCTAGCCAGGTTGCTTTATTGCTGGGAAGAGTTGGAATAGAGGCTAAACGACGGGCTGAAACGCTTAATCTGGGAGAGTGGAAAGAGCTATGGGAGATTTTTGCCCCCTTTAGGAAATAACCGCTATGCTAACTATTTATGCGCCAGCCAAGATAAATCTTGTTCTGGAAGTGCTAGGAAAGTGTGACGGTTATCACCAAATCTCCAGTATTTTTCAGACAATAAATTTGTGTGACACCCTTAGATTTCAGCTAGCTGAGGGGCTCTCTTTTAAGTGCAGTGAGCCAAGCTTGGAGCGCAATAATTTGGTAACGGAGGCTGCCAAGCTTCTTAAGAAAGCTGCAAAATATAATAGGGGGGGGCGAATTGAGCTTGGCAAGAATATACCCTGGGGAGTGGGATTAGGTGGGGGTAGCAGTGATGCCGCTAGCACCCTTTTGGCCCTTAATAAGCTTTGGGAGCTAAAGCTACCAGTTTCTGAGTTAGTTCACTTAGCCGCTAAGCTGGGTTCAGATGTTCCCTTCTTTATTTATGGCGGCACAGCATTAGTGGAAGGGAAAGGAGAAAAAGTAACCCCATTGCCATCTTTACTTCCAACTTGGTTTGTTTTGCTAGTGCCACCATTAGCTAAAATTCAAGATAAAGCAAAGCAACTCTATGGTAGATTGGATGCTAGCCACTTCACTAAGGGGCAGTTTGTTCAGGCTGCTTTGCCATCTTTAAGGCAGGGGAAAACGCTTGCCTCAATTCTTATGTTCAATGTTTTTGAAAAAGTGGCTTCTGATTTCCTGCCCAACTTAGCTAAATATAAGAAGAGCTTTGAGGAAGCTGGAGCCAAGGGCGTTTATCTAGCTGGCTCTGGGCCGTGTCTTTTTACCTTTGTCTCTCGGGAGGGGAAAGCTAAGGAGTTATGTTTACGCCTGAGAAAGCAAGGGCTAGAATGCCATGTAGCATCTTCCTTCCCCCAAGGTAGGTAGCTAATTCAGTTACAATTCTTTCCAGTCTGTTTTGCCGTTTGACACGGCAGGATTAATTGCCGGGGCGTCAAAAATACCATTGTGGAGGTTCTTACTACCCTGCTGGAGGAAGATTCTCTAAGTATATCCTGTTTTGTTACCTTGGTTGGGGAGTCTTCTGCCTCTTGCCCTCATGGTTTCAGTAGTAGGGCTAGTTTTTCTTCCTCAGCCTTAGTCTTGACTTCTCCATCTAATTTCGCCTTATGTAATATTCGGAGGATTTTCCCCAACTCTGGACCGGCGGAAATACCCAGTTTTTTTAGCTCTTCTCCGTTGAGAGAAGTCTTTACATACCTCAATTTAGTTAAAAAAAGCTCGAGGTTGGAGCACACAACTGAAGGTTCTGTAACTATGGCGTTGGTCTGGATAGCTAATAGGTCATACTCGTGAAGAAAGGAATAAATTTCACTATATTTCAGGGGAGATTTGTCTAGGAGGTGAAGTTGACTCTTTAATTGAAGTGTATCACGCAATACGCGGGCTAATTTTTTGGGTATATTAAGGCGCTGGATGAACTGCTCATTTCCCCTTTCATCCAGAGGGTAAACAAGAAGACATAGATAAAGTGAGGGTAGTTGGCTAGGTTTATTAAGTGACCTTGCTTTATCAAATTTCTTGGCAATCCAGGCATCGTAGTTGAGAGACGGGTTTATCCTCTGCAGTACTCCTAGCTCGCCAAGTCGCTTAATGGCATATTCGGGATATTTCTCCCTGAGTATTAGCTCCAGTTCGTGTCTAATGCGGTCACCGGTTATAGCATTTAGCATAGGAATATCCCGTTTAAGCAGCTGTGCAGTCTGTGGTTCCAGCTCAAATCCCAATCTTTGCTCGTACCGGATAGCGCGTAAAATTCTAGTGGCATCGTCGCTGAAACTCCTTGGGTGTAAAATACGGATAAGATGGTGTTCTAGGTCGTTTTTACCCTGATAGGGGTCGATCAATTCTCCGTAATTATTTTGGTTGAGGGATATAGCCATGGCATTGATGGGGAAATCCCGGCGAAAGAGATCATCGTTGAGGGATCCTGGGGTAACTGTTGGTAATGCGCCTGGCCTGGCATAAGTTTCACCACGCGCAGTAGCCATGTCTAAGGTGAAATTGCTGTAGCTAAGCTTAGCAGTGCCAAAGCGAGGATGTATAATCAACTTTGTGTCACTAATTTCAGCTATCTGCCGGGCTAACTTTACGGCATCACCTTCGATTACCAAATCTAGGTCGAAATTAGGATAACCTAGAAGCACGTCTCGCACCACACCGCCAACGAGATACACCTTTTGCCCCAGTCGCTCAGCCTCCAAGCTAATATTTCTAACCAACTCCAGGAGTTGCTGAGGTAGATAGTGCTCAATTCGTGAAGTAAGGTTCATTAGTTATCTCATTTCAAGTTGATTCAAAATCCATTATGACTGATATCATTATATCATCACTCTTACTTGTCATTGCTGCCTCCCTCCTCGCAAATCGTTATATCCCTTAGAGGGACTATTTATTAACAGCAAATTGTCATTCTGAGGAAGAGCCGAAGCCCTGAGCATGGCGAAAGGGTCAGCGACCGACGAATCTCTCTCAGGACAAGCTCCGCGAAGAGCCTATTAAGAGATTCTTCGCCCGTAGGGCTCAGAATGACAAAAAAACGAGGTTACTAAACGAGCTCGCCTAGGAATAGTTGACAGAGTTAGGCTACCATGGATAGAATATGGCGTTTTGCATGAAGGTGGACATATTGTGATATGGCTGATGTAAGACTTGGTTCAGGTGAGAGTTTTGAAAGTCTGCTGCGTAGATTTAATAGGCAGGTGCAGCACGACAATATTCTAGGCGAGTTTCGCCGTCGCAGGTTTTATGAGAAACCCAGCGAAGAGCGCAAGAAAAAAGAAGCGATGAAGAGGCAAAAGAGTTCCAAGTGGCCAAGGTGAAGTGCGAGAAAGAGATAAGAGAAGACCTGAAAGAAGCGCTAAAGCAATATGATGGAGCCCGGGTCTCTATACTGAGGTTGCTCTTATCTGAGATAAAGAAGGCTGAAATTGCTCAACGGACTCCTCTTGATGATAATCAGATTCTTGATGTTGTTGGTAAGGAAGTAAAGCGACATCGGGAGAGCATTGAAGCTTTCAAGCGAGGGAATCGTAGCGATCTTGTAGCTCAGGAAGAAGCAGAATTGTCCATCCTTATGGGATATCTTCCCAAGCAGATGAGCCGTGAAGAGGTTGTAATTCTGGCCCAGCAAGTAATTGGCGCAGTTGGAGCTAAAGGGATAAGTGATAAGGGTAAAGTCATGTCTCAGCTTATGCCAGAGCTTAAGGGCAAAGCTGATGGTAAAGAAGTTAGCGATTTAGTTTCAGAGTTGCTGGCTAATCTCTGAATTTATAGCGATATTTAGTGGTTTCTCTAAGGACCACTTATTCTACGGGGTAAGGGTTCTAGCAACTAAATGGTGCGTGCCGGTAAAATAATACCGTCACTGTTTTTGTTTGTAGTAGAGAGGGCAATGTTTTAGGCATGGCGCCCTATCCTAAGCGAGCTTGTGAGCCGCTTCTTGGCAGCATAGATGGCAATCTAATTTGGGAGTCGATTATTGACTGTTCCTAAAGAAACTCTAAAGGAAGTTGCTTTAAGTGAGAAGGAATATGACCTTATTGTGCAGCAATTGGGGCGCAAGCCAAATGAGGTGGAGTTGGGGATGTTCGGCTCTTTGTGGAGCGAGCATTGTGGTTATAAGCATTCTAGACCCTTGCTGAAGTTTTTGCCTTCGCGGGGCAAGCGCGTCTTAATCGGTCCAGGGAAGGAAAATGCCGGGGCAGTGGATATTGGTGATGGGCAGGTGGTGGTAATGAAAATAGAGTCCCACAATCACCCCTCAGCAATTGACCCATATCAAGGTGCAGCCACAGCGATAGGCGGAGTTGTGAGGGATATCTTTACTATGGGTGCTCGCCCTATAGCTTTGCTCAACTCACTTCGTTTTGGTCCTTTAACTGAATCGGGTAATCGCTACTTATTCAATGGAGTTGTCCGTGGCCTCGCTGATTATGGTAATTGCCTGGGAATACCTAGTGTAGGGGGTGAAGTATTCTTTGCCGATAGGTACACTGGCAATCCGCTAGTTAACGGTTTATGTTTGGGCATTTGTGAGGAAGGTAAGCTGGTTAAAGCTAGGGCCAGTGGTGAAGGTAACCTATTAATGCTAGTGGGGGCTGATACTGGTCGTGACGGGATTCATGGCGCTTCTGGGCTAGCATCGCGAGCTTTCGAGAGTGAGCAGGAGACGAGGCCAACGGTTCCAGTGGGGAATCCTTCCCTGGAGAAACTGCTCATTGAAGCGTGCCTTGCGTTAGCACAAACTGATTGGATCGTGGGCATGCAGGACTTAGGGGCTGCTGGATTGACTGCTGCTACTGTGGAGGCTGCGGCTAGAGGTAGAGGAGGGGTGGAAATAGATGTGTTCAGAGTGCCTCGTCGTGAGGAGAGGATGACCCCTTACGAAGTAATGCTTTCGGAATCACAAGAGAGAATGCTAGTGATTGTAAGAAGGGGCTGTGAAGCTAACGTAAAGACCTTGCTTGATCGGTGGGGACTCCACTCCAATATCATTGGGCAGGTTACCGATAACGGGGTTGCTGTAGTTCGGGAAGGAGACGAGATTGTCGCTAAAATTCCAGTGAATTTGTTAGTATCTCCACCTTTATATCGGCGGCGAAGTAAAAAGCCAAAATGGCTTGGGGAACTGCAATCCTTAGACGTGAATTCTATTCCTGATCTTAAGCCGAGGCAATGCAATTCCACCCTGCTTCGTTTACTGGCTGCGCCTAATATTGCTAGCAGGGAGTGGGTCTATCGCCAGTATGACCATCAGGCGATGGGTAATACTGTGGTGCCTCCCGGCAACGATGCCGCTGTTTTGCGCATCAGGGGCACTGAGAAAGGTATTTCCTTGACTACCGATGGTAATGGACGGTATTGCTATCTTGATCCTTACTTGGGTGGTGTGATTGCTGTAGCTGAGGCTGCGCGGAATTTGGTTTGCAGTGGTGCTGAACCTTTAGCTGTCACTGATTGCCTTAATTTTGGTGATCCAGAAAAGGGTGATGTCTATTATCAACTGAAAAATTGTATCAAGGGCATAGCACGGGCGTGTCGCGAGCTGCGAATACCAGTTATTAGCGGCAATGTTAGCCTTTACAACGAGACCAAAGGTCAAGCTATCTATCCTACCCCGATAGTGGGTATGGTGGGGTTGCTCAGCGACATAAATAGACATTGCACTATGCCTTTTAAAGACGAAGGTGATTTGGTATTTCTGCTCGGCGGTGGTGTGGAAGACGGTCTTGGGGGCAGTGAATATCTGGAATTGGTACATGGCCTAGTGGAGGGGAAACCTTCCATTGATTTAGATTTGGAAAGAAGGGTGCAGCGTTGTTGTTTAGAAGCCATACAGCGTGGGTTTGTCAAGTCGGCTCATGATTGCTCTGAGGGTGGATTGGCAGTAGCTATTGCGGAAAGTTGCCTTGTTGGTGGCATTGGCTTTAAGGGGGGAAGCTGGAAGGTGGTGGGAAGGCTGGATTCTGTTTTTTTCGCTGAGATTCAATCGCGTGTCGTGGTATCAGTGGCACCCGGTTCAGTAGCAAAGCTAGACCGCATAGCTACTAGGTGGCAAGTGCCGTTAACTTTTTTAGGGACAGTTGGTGGTAAGCGCCTATCGGTTAAAGGCTGTATTGATTTATCTTTAGCTGGGATAGGAAAGGCGTGGCGGAATGGATTAAAGCAGTTATTAAATGTGGCTCCTTAGGGGATAAAATCATGAGTGTTTTTCTTCCCAGAGCTGAAGCCAAAATATGGGATATTGACAGCATACCGGGGGTGCTCTCCTTGAAGCACGGTCAAAACTTGCTCAGCGATGTCTTTGGCGACGTTGGCCTGAGCTTCGATTGTGGAGGCACCAAGATGGGGAGTAACAACTATTTTGTCACTCTTAAACCGAGAGCTGTCGGTTACTGGCTCGGTGCTGAAAACGTCGAAAGCAGCGCCCGCTATCTTCCCATCTTCAATTGCTTTAACTAGTGCCTCTTCGTCAACCAACCCACCTCGGGCGCAATTAATAATCCGAACTGTTGGTTTCATTCTTGTTAGCGCCTCAGCGCTAATTAGATTCTTTGTGCTAGCTGTTAGTGGCACATGAAGGGTGATAAAATCAGAGCGTTCCAGAAGTTGGTCCAGAGGAACTAACTCCACTTTGAGTTTGCGGGCATAATTTGTAGAGACAAAGGGATCATCTGCGATAACATACATTTCAAATGCTTGAGCCCGTTTAGCTACCTCTGAGCCTACCTTACCTAAACCAATTATGCCCAAAGTTTTATTTCTAAGTTCAATGCCTATTAGTTCTCTTTTTTGCCAGCTGCCTGATTTAAGTTGACTATTAGCTTTAGGTATATTACGTGACAGGGCGAGCATAAGAGCAATAGTATGTTCAGCGGCGGAAACAGTGTTGGCAGTAGGAGCGTTAACTACCACTATGCTTTTTCTAGTAGCAGCAGCAACGTCAATATTATCTACACCCACCCCCGCTCGGCCAATTACCTTAAGTTCCCTCCCAGCTTCAATAATTTCGGCGGTGACCTTTGTTTCACTGCGCACAATTAGAGCATCGTAATTGCCAATTATGGCTTTAAGCTCTTCAGTCTTCAATTTGGGTTTGATGTCAACTTGAGCGTAATTGCGAAGGATTTCTAGTCCTTCTTCAGCGATTGGGTCAGCAACTAAAATTTGCATCTTTTGGTTTCTTACCCTACGACTTTGCTTTTGGCAAAACCTTGGCTAATGCTTCTAAGACTGTTTTCATGTCATCCTCTTCCACTAAACCAAGATGAGCAATGCGAAAAATTCTACCCGATAGCTTTCCTTGCCCTCCAGCAATAACTACATCATATTCATCTCTGAGGATCTGAATTAATTTAGGCACATCAAGTTTATCATAGGGTCTCACTGCTGTCACAGTATTGGAGGCATGGCTCTCTTCGGCGAGAAGAGGTAATCCCAGCCTACTTATCCCTGTTCTGGTCAACTGCGCTACTCTGGTGTGCCGGGCGAATATGTTAGGCAATCCCTCACTTAGCATCAAATCCAAGCTGGCATTTAGGGCGTAATAAATGGAAATGGCTGGCGTCCATGGCGTTTGCCCTCTTTGCGAGTAATCTCTAGCTTTGCTGAAATCCCAATAATAGCGTGGCATTTTAGCGGTGGCATAAGCTTGCCAGGCTTTTTTGCTCATGCTGACCATGGCAAGTCCTGGGGGAACCATCCATCCCTTTTGAGAAGCGGTGATGACTACATCGCAATGCCACTTATCGGTAGGCAAGTCGATGCAGCCAAGGCTTGAGACAGCGTCCACCAGAAGAAGCTTGCCAAATTCCCCGACCACAGAGCTTATTTCTGCAATGTCGTTGGTTACTCCTGTGGAGGTCTCATTGTGGGTTACCAGCACAGCCTTAATATCACTTTCCGCTCTTAGAGCCGTGTATACAGACTCGGGCTCAACTGGTTTTCCCCATTCAAAGTTGAGGCGCTTTACATTAGCCCCATATTGCTTGGCAATATCAGCGAAACGGTCACCAAAGACACCGCAAGATACTGCCAAAATCTTGTCACCTGGCGACAACGTATTGACAATGGCTGCTTCTAGGCCACCGGTACCTGCACAGGTGAGGGTAAGAACATCTCCCTCGGTTTGGAATACTTGTTTTAGTTTTTTTGTTATTGAGTTAAGGATGTTGCTAAATTCCTTGCCTCGATGGTATATCATCTGTTTGCCCATAGCTTCAAGGACTTGTGGTGGGCAAGGTGTCGGTCCTGGTATTCGCAGCTGCATTTATATTACCTCCAGTTCGCCTCTTTGTCATTCCTTAGACCCTTCGCGGAGTTTACCCTGAGGGGGATTCTTCGGTCGCTTCGCTTCCTCAGAATGACAGGAAGCGAAGGGCTCAGTGTGACATAAGAGGGCATTTTATTTAATGGCTATCTTGACAAAACGGCGTCTCCCTATTTTAAGAATGCTGCCACTATGAGCCTCAATGAGACTACTGCTTATCTTTTCACCGTCTAGCTCAATTGCTCCTTGAGTCAGTAAGCGCTTCAATTCACTATTGCTTTTAACTAGTCCCTCTTCAAGTAGAGTTGGAGCGATATCAATATGGTATAGCTTGTCCTTGGTATAGCTAGTCGTGAAGACATATTCAGGGATCTCGCTTGGTATTTCTCTTTTCTGAAATACTTTAGTAAAGTACTCTTCTGCCTCGCTTGCTGCCTTGTTGCCATAGAAGCATGTTACAATTTCGTTGGACAACCGTTTTTTGATGTTTATGGGGTTAACTGAGTGGGTATTCAACTGCTTCTTAAATTCAGCGATTTCTTCATCTGGGACATCGGTTACTAATTCAAAATAATCAATGATAAGATAGTCGGGAATAGACATTACCTTACTATACATTTCCCGGGGTGGTTCCACGATACCTATATGGTTACCCAAGCTCTTGCTCATCTTCTGGCTGCCATCAGTGCCAATGAGAAGGGGAACGAGGAAAACCTGCTGAGGAGGCTGGCCCATGGACTGCTGCAGTTCTCTACCTAGGAGGCAATTAAATTTCTGGTCAGTGCCGCCAAATTCGACATCGGCTTTGATAACTACTGAGTCATAGCCCTGGAGTAAGGGATAGAGCATCTCGGTTAAAGAAATAGGATTGCCAGAGCTATATCTTTTATTGAAATCTTCCCTAGCCAAAAGTTGCGCTATAGTAAATCTGCTCGTGAGTTTAATTACTTCGTCTAGAGTGAATTTGTCGTACCACTCGCTTTGCCATCTTACCTCTGTTTTATCCTTATCTACCACTTTGAAGAATTGTCTCAAATAAGTTTTGGCATTAGCCTCTACTTCTTTTTGCGAAAGCATGGGGCGAGTAGCTGATTGACCGCTCGGGTCTCCAATTCGCGCTGTCCAGTCACCAACTATGAGAATGACCTTATGTCCTAGCTCTTGAAACTGGCGCAATTTCCTCAAACTAGCTACATGTCCTAAGTGGATATCTATGGTGCTGGGGTCAAAACCTTGTTTCAACCTTAGGCGTTTTCCTGATTCCAGTAGCTGTATCAGCTCCTGTTCGACGATGACTTCAGCTACCCCTCGCTTTAGGAGGGAGCCAAATTTGAAGCCTGTCCTGAAGGGTGAAGGATCGGTCATTTTAATCCTCTAGTTATTATTTTTACCCTTTCGACATCTTTTTTAATCTGAACTTTTAGTTCCTTAGAGGAAGCAAAGCGTTGCTCATCTCTCAATTTGTGTATAAATTTAACCTGGAGTTCTTTGCCGTATAAATTACCTTCATAATCGAGGAGGTGAGTCTCCACGGTCTTTTTACCAGTTTCAAAAGTGGGGCGTAGACCAATATTGGTGGCTGAAGCAAATTGCTTCCTCCCTATTTGAGTAATAGTGGCATAAACACCGCTGCCGGGCAATGCTTGGCCCGGCCTTATATCTAAGTTAGCGGTGGGAAATCCTAACCTTTGGCCGCGTTTGTCTGCGGAGATAACTTTGGCACTAAGCTCGAAATAGCGCCCCATCAATTTTTCCACCTTCATCATATCACCTTGAGCCAGCGCTCGGCGAATAAGAGTGCTACGCACTATTTCACCATTGATTGTAAATGGCGGTATGATTTCCACGCTAAACGTCATTTCTTGTCCCAATGTGCGCAGTAAATTAGCATCACCCTCGCCTCCTCTGCCTAAAGCGAAGTCAGGGCCGATTATAAGGCCATGCATCTTGAGATAGTTCTTAAGCAAGGCGACAAACTCTCTGGCGCTGAGTTGAGCTAGCTCTAAAGTGAAAGATAACACTGCGATTAAAGCTACACCCAGTTCTTGAAGTTCCTTAACTCGGTCCTCTAGGCTGCTTAGCCACAGTAATTGATTACGGGGGTGCAATATAGATTGTGGATGAGGGTTGAAGGTGACTACGCCGCTAAGCAAATCTTCTTCTCTTGCTCGCTGGTTCAGTCTTTTAATCAGGTAGCGATGCCCCGCATGGACGCCATCAAAGACGCCGATGGTAAGAAACGTTTCCTTTTCGGGAACTATGCCGATTAATTCTTGCTCAATCGCCATTTGAAGTTTAGGACTTAATCTTTATGCTAGAAGTAGTCAGTTTCCTCCCGCTGGCTTGGGCTACAGGTATTAATTGAGACATAAATTGTCGGAAGTTATTGAAAGTGAGTGATTGAGCCCCGTCTGAAAGTGCTAGGTCAGGGCTAGGGTGGACTTCTATCATCAGTCCGTCTGCTCCAGCAGCTATCGCAGCTAGTGCTAGGGGAGCTACTAAATACCATTTGCCTGTACCATGACTGGGGTCGGCGACGATGGGCAGATGGCTAACTCTTTTAATGATGGGGATAGCGCTGACATCCATAGTATAACGAGTGAAAGTTTCAAAGGTTCTAATGCCACGTTCGCAGAGGATAACTTGTTCATTGCCTTGGGCCAGAATATATTCGGCAGCTAGCAGCCATTCTTGAATTGTAGCTGATAAACCTCTCTTGAGCATCGTCGGTTTCCTCGTTTTCCCCACTTCATCCAGCAGAATGAAATTCTGCATGTTTCGTGCCCCAATTTGGAGGATGTCAGCATAGCTGGCTACTAATTCAACATCGCTTGGTGTCATTACCTCGGTAATGACGGGCATCCCAGTTTCTTCCCGGGCCTTTGCTAGTATTCTAAGTCCCTTTATGCCTAATCCGCGAAAATGGTATGGTGAGGTGCGTGGCTTAAAGGCGCCACCACGCAGGATGCTAGCGCCATTTGCTTTGACTTCCCGAGCAATAGCTAGGAGTTGCTCTTCGCTTTCTACAGCACAAGGTCCAGCTATAATAACTATTTCATCACCACCAATGGCAAAGTCATTTACCTTGACTATAGTATTTTGAGGGTGGAACTCCCGGCTGGCAAGCTTATAAGCTTTGCTAACGGGAATAGTCTCCTCCACCCCGGGCAATAGCTGCAATGTATCGTGAAGCTCAGGGAAAACCTCACCTAATACGCCTATAATTGTACGCTCGACACCTTGTGATACATGCGGCTTTAATCCTAGTTGTTGGATGCGTGCCACAACGCCTTCAATTTCATCTTGGCTGCAGCTAGTCTTCATGACTACAATCATGTTTTGCCTCCAGGTGTCATGGGTTCGCTTCCTTTCAGCCTTCTTGCTTCTCTTAAGTAAATATGCTTAATTTCTTCGGTTCCTTTTTTTGTATTTACTAGCATCAAAATCCTTAAGCAGTGTGGTAGACTATTGGGAACGTTCATCTCATGTCCGCAAAGCAAGGCAAGGTGCAGTGGCCATCCTAGCTCCCGTGTTGCTGCTGCTGGGAACTCAGCGTTTAGGTCTGATGTGGTAGTAAAAAAGATAGCAACTACCTCGTTAATCTCAATTCCATTGGCCTGTACCATTTCCTCGAGTAGCTCCTTGCTGGCAGCTATGATGCTCTCTTTATTATTTGCCGTAACCGTAATAGCGCCTCTGATGCCGCGGCAGTACAACTCGATATCCCCCTTTCAAGCTTTAAGCCAATAGCCTATCCTATTTATTAGCTCTCGTCAAGAAAATCTGGTTGACAAAGAGGAAAAACAGGATACGTGGTAGAAT
>Ga0172366_10001622_pt1 | contig 17535 bp, 19 predicted proteins | sample LakKivSesite69cm_FD_114533 | JGI IMG/M metagenome (GOLD analysis project Ga0172366, IMG submission 114533) | Sediment microbial communities from Lake Kivu, Rwanda - Sediment site 69cm | ecosystem: Environmental > Aquatic > Freshwater > Lake > Sediment | place: Rwanda: Western Province, Lake... | reverse complement strand
GTATGATCGTTCTGGCAGATGCCATTAACAGAGCTGGGTCTGCTGAGCCAGAGGCTATCCGGAAGGCCCTTCTGGAGACGGACATACCAGAGAAACAACTGATCACACCATGGGGTGTAAAGTTCGACCCGGCCACCGGTGAGAACATTCTAGCGACTGACGTCATGGCGGAGACTCTGGATGGGAAGTGGCTGACTGTCTGGCCATTCGAACTTGCTGCGGCCAAGATGGTTGTGCCAGTACCGTCCTGGAAAGCGAGGTAGCCTGAATGCCCCCCGATGCACGACTCATCATAGGCGTGGTACTTTCGGGTCTTCTTATGGGTGGAGTATATGCCCTCGTGTCGGGGGGCCTGTCTCTTATTTGGGGGGTCCTGAAAGTGGTAAACATGGCGCACGGATCGTTTCTCATGTTAAGCATGTACCTCGTTTATTGGCTCTGGCGTCTCACTGGACTGGACCCCCTCTTAACCATCCCAATAACTGTGACACTGTTCTTCCTGTTAGGGATTTGCGTACAGAAAGGAATCATTAGACACATACTCGAAGCCTCGTTAGTAAATCAGATTTTTGTAACCTTTGGTATGTGGATGCTTATGAACAACCTCGCACTGATGCTATGGAAGGCGGACTTTAGGACGGTTTCCAATCCCCTTGTTGCGGGAGGATTTGGGATAATGGGAGTTCGCTTCTCCCTTCCGAAACTGGTATCCTTCGCATTCTCAATCCTAGCCACTTGCACTATCTGGCTTTTTCTTCAAAAAACGAAAATCGGTATTGCCATTAGGGCAGTTGCTCAAGACAGGAAAGCGGCATGGCTTATGGGCATTGATGTGAATAGGATCTACGAGGTTTCGTTCGGCCTAGGGTTAGCGGCTGTTGGCTTGGCTGGGTCATTGCTTGCCAACTTCTTTTCTGTCTACCCCTATGTGGGAGACATTTTCCACATCTTCGCCTTGACAATTGTGACCCTTGGAGGATTCGGCAGCATCTCAGGAAGCTTCATTGCTGGTTTGATCATAGGCCTTGCCGAAGCAGTTAGCGCTTTCATAAATCCAGCCTTGAAGTATCTGGTCGTATTCGCCATTTTCCTGATTATCCTTCTATTGAAGCCTGAAGGCTTGAGAGAGGCACTGTAATGAAATCCTATATGCGTGTCATTCCCAAAGGAATGTCTGCTAGACACATCGCTTATCTCGTATCTGCAATGCTTCTTGGGGCTTACCCCTTCGTGTTCCGAGAACCGTACTTCTTATATGTCATGATCAATATGCTCCTTTATGCGTTCCTGGGTGAGGCTTGGAACATCATAGGAGGCTACGCAGGCCAATGCGCCCTAGGGCACGTGGCCTTTTTTGGACTGGGTGCCTACACCTCTTCTATGCTTTTCATCAAGTTCGGAGTGAGTCCATGGCTGGGTATGCTAGTCGGCGCATTCCTGGCTGGTGGAGTGGCAGTCGCGATAGGCTGGCCGTGCTTCAGACTTCGTGGTGCCTACTTCGCCCTCGCAACCATCGCCTTTGCTGAGATGGTTAGGGTCTTGTTTAATCATTGGGAGTTTGTAGGAGGAGCTGTAGGGTTGCGCCTACCAGTCCTGAGCGACTCGTTTAAAGCATTTCAATTTCGCAGTTACATCCCCTATTATTGGATCATATTTGCCTTCTTTGTGTTCAGCTTCCTCTTAGTATACAGGCTTTCAAAGTCCAAGATGGGGTTCTATTGGAGAGCGATAAGAAGCGATCCGGATGCTGCAGAGAGCCTAGGGATAGACACCACGAAGTACAAGCTAATCTCTATGTTCATAAGCTCCTTTCTGGTGTCCATGGGCGGAACGTTCTATAGCCAGTTGGTGCTGTATGTTGATCCTGCCAGTGTTCTGGTGAGGGATCTCTCCGTAAGGGTAGCCCTCGTAGCTATCGTCGGAGGGATGGGAACCATTGAGGGTCCGGTCCTAGGTTCCTTCATAATGATCCTGCTATCGAGTTTAATAAGGGCGAGGTTCGGCGAGGTTCCCGGCTTGCACCTCGTGATCTTTGCCACAATCCTTATTGTGATATCAACGTATGAACCTCGCGGCATGATGGCAATATTGGAGAACCTGAGAAGTTGGGCAGAACGGAGGAGATCAGTTGCTGCTCCTTAGGCTGGAGGGGGTGACGAAAAGATTTGGAGGCCTTATTGCTAATAGGGACATATCCCTTGAGGTCCAGAGGGGGCAGATAGTCGGTCTTATAGGCCCAAACGGCGCGGGAAAGACTACCCTGTTCAATGTCATAACTGGGTTCCAAAAGGCCGATGACGGCAAAGTGCTGTTCAAAGGTCAAGAGATTACCAACCTTTCTGCCCATGCAATATGCAAGAAAGGGATTGGGAGAACCTTCCAAATAGTCAGAACATTTAAGGACATGACAGTCCTGGAGAATGTCATCGTTGGGGCTCTCAACAGGTATGGTAGTACGGTGGCCGCTAAGGAGAGAGCATTGGAGGTCCTCGACTTGATTCAACTGGGTGCCGATCCCGAGACGAAGGCATCTGCCCTAACCTTCGTGAATCAAAGGAGACTGGAGCTTGCCAGGGCTTTGGCAACCGAACCAGAACTTCTGCTCTTAGATGAAATGATGGCAGGCCTCAACAATACAGAGATTAAGGAAGTAACGGACCTGCTTAGAAGGATTAGAGATAGAGGGATAACGCTCTTTATAGTCGAGCACGTCATGGAAGCGATAATGCCCTTGGCGGACAGAGTAGTCGTACTGGATTTTGGCGAGAAGATTAGCGAGGGAACCCCATCCGAGATTTGCAGCGATAAAGCCGTAATTGAAGCATATTTGGGAGAGCAGTATGCTCGAGGTGAATAGTATCACCGTAAAATACGGGGAGTTAACAGCCATAAAAGACTTATCTTTGAGGGTAAGTCAGGGTGAGATTGTGGCTTTGCTTGGTGCCAATGGAGCAGGAAAGAGTACTACTCTCTCCGCGATCTGTGGGCTTCTGCCAGTGTTGGAAGGATCTATAGTCTTCAAAGGCAAGCCCATCACCAACGTCAAGCCGAACAAGATTGTGGATATGAAGCTCAGCATGGTACCCGAAGGCAAACACCTCTTCCCCAGGCTTTCGGCTGAGGAGAACCTTATCCTCGGAGCGTATAGTGCGGACCACGCTCAAGCCCGGGAACGTTTGGAACATGTCTATAGTTTGTTCCCTCCATTCTTAGGGGAGAGAAGGCGCAATCGAGCTGACAGGTTCAGCGGCGGTGAGCAGCAGATGATTGCGATTGCAAGGGGGCTAATGAGTAATCCAGATTTGCTAATGATAGACGAACCTTCGCAAGGTCTGATGCCCACCATGGTGCTTAAGATCTTTCAAATCCTCAAGGAGATAAATCGTAAAGGTGTAACTATCCTACTTGTTGAGCAGAGGGTCAAGGAGGCGCTTGAGCTTGCCGACCGAGGGTATATATTGCAAAACGGGAGGATTGCTCTGGAAGGCAGAAGTGAAGACCTGATGAAGAGCGGAATGGTAAAGAAAGCTTACTTGGGAATGTAGGAGAGCAAGAATGTATGGTTGGAGAGCACGATTAGGTTTGATAGTCCCATCATCGAATTCTGTTATGGAATCTGAATTCTACCGGTTTCTCTCACAAGGATGTTCCCTACATACATCCAGAGTCCCATTTACTGAGGTCACTGAAGAAGCTCTTCTGCGCATGAAAGATCACTTGATTGGTGCAGCCGAGTTGCTAAAGGATGTGGAAGCTGATATCATAATCTACGGATGCACCAGTGGGAGCTTCATAAAAGGGAAGGGGTATGATGCGGAATTGGAACAGAAGATAGAGAGCACAGTGGGGATCAAAGCCATTACCACCTCGAGTGCAGTCCTGAAGGCTTTGGATCTCCTGCACGTGAAAAGCTTATCCGTCGCTACCCCATACCCTGATGAAATCAACGCGGCCGAAAAGCGGTTCTTAGAGGACAATGGCTATGAAGTTCTCAACATCACAGGACTGGGAATAAGAAGCAACCTCGACAATGGAAGGCAACAGCCAGAGGCAGCGTTTCGAATAGCAAAGGAAGCCTTTGTGAGAGAAGCACAGGCCGTCTTTATCAGTTGCACCAACTTCCGAACCTTCGAGGTGATCCCACTCCTTGAACAAGACCTTGGTGTGCCTGTAATTACGAGCAATCAGGCGTCCCTTTTGCTCTGTTACAGGGCACTAGGAATACGGGAAGAAATACCGAGGCTAGGTACATTGGGCACTTTGTATTGCAGATGCAACTCGGAGGCCTAGGATACCCTAGGTGCAATGGTCGGGATGGCGTGAGGCAAGGGAATACCTGAAAACGAGGGCAATGCCATTCTGATTGCAGGTAGCTTTTGGACTTGCGAGACGCCCAGCATAGAGGAGGTGATCAAGCTTCACAAAGGTAAGTGGTTCTAGGTTATGCACAAGGGTTAGCTTCCCTTAAACAAGATGACTAGATCAATAAAGGGGAAATCCAAAGGAGGAGATTCTGATGAAACGGAGATGTTCGGCGATATCTGTAGTGACGATTGTTCTTGGTTTATTGGTGGCCGCTTGTGCCCCAGCGAAACCCACAGCTATGCCGACCCCAGTTGTGCCTACACCTGTGCCAACCACTGCTCCGCCCATACCGACACCCGTCCCCCAAGTAGTAAAGATCGGCGGAATATACCCTCTCACAGGTGCTTATGCTGCCTTAGGCGAGGGTGACAAGAAAGCGATTGATCTGGCCGTGGAAGAAATCAACGCTGCCGGCGGCATTAAATCACTGGGTGGGGCGAAGATCCAAATCATCTATGCCGACTCGCAGGGCGATCCCAAGATTGCGCTAACCGAAGCGGAAAGGCTCATCACCCAAGAGAAAGTCGTGGCCATCCTGGGCTCTATTCTCAGCAGTACGACTGCGACCTCTGCGGAAGTGGCAGAGAAGTACAAGATACCCTATCTGAACGAGGGTTCTACATCCGTGACCCTCACTGAGCATGGCTGGAAGTACTTCTTCCGCGCTACTCCTCACGATGGCTTCTACTGCGAGGAAGAATTCAAGCTATTGAAGCATATGGAGGAGCGCTCCGGGGTGCAGGTGAAGACTATAGGCTTGATGTACGAGAACACACTCTTCGGCAAGACAGCAGGGGACGTCTGGAAACAATTGGCCCAAAAGTACGGATATGAAATCGTGGTAGACATCCCCTATGACGCCAAGGTCGCAGACCTCTCCCCGGAGATCACGGCTCTGAAGGCCGCTGCCCCGGATGTGGTGCTGCTTGCTTCGTACACACAGGATGCCATCCTGATTACCAAGACTATGAAGCAGATGGACTTTAATGCCAAAGCAGTTATGGCCTTGGATGGAGGACAGATCCTGCCCATGTATGTTGAGGCGGTTGGGGAACTGGCAAACTACATCTTCGCTGAGGCCCGATGGAACAAAGATCTGGGCAAGCCCATCGCGCAAGAGGTTAACAAGAAGTACAGAGACCGCTATGGAGTGGATCTGGACGGCCATAATGCGAGGGCCCATACGGCAGTTTACGTGTTGTACTACGCGCTGGAACAGGCCGCATCTACGGATCCCGAAAAGCTCAGGGAAACTCTGGCCAAAATCGAGGTTCCGGCTGACAAGATTGTCATGGGTTGGGATGGCGTCAAATTCGATGAGAAGGGACAGAATACTCTAGGCCACGGATGCATTGTTCAGATGCTTCAGGGGGAGTACAAGACCGTTTGGCCTCTTTCTGTAAAGACCGCTGACGCAGTGTTCCCCGTACCTCGCTGGGACGAGCGATAAACGCGGGCAGACATGTCTTGGAGGTCTGGAGCGTATCTTGCTCCAGACCTCTGCCTCCCGTGCAAGATAAGAGAGTAGTCCCAAGGAGAATGCATGGATCATCGAGTATTGGCTCAGACGTTAGTCAATGGCTTGCTCATAGGTGGGGTCTACGCAATTGTGGCCTTAGGCCTTAATCTGATCTACGGTGTTATGGGCATCATTAATTTCTCCCATGGCGCGATGTTGATGCTCAGCATGTATACATCGTACTTTATGTTCAGTCTCTTTGGCCTTGACCCGCTTGTTTCTCTCCCATTGGTGGCAATGTTTCTTTTCCTCTTGGGTATTGTGATTCAGACCCTCTTGATAGACCGGATCCTCACAGCTCCAACCATTAGTCGGTTGATCGCTACCTTTGGCCTACTCATCTTTCTGGAAAACCTAGCTTTGCTTTTGTGGTCACCCAATTGGCGGTGCATAAAGACAGCTTATTCCGTGCAGGCCATAAATTTAGGCGGGGTACTGGTTAGCGTGCCACGTTTGCTAGCCTTTGTCATAGCCCTTCTCTTGGCTGGGGTGCTCTACCTAACCATCGCCAAGACCGATATCGGCATTGCCATACGCGCAACCGCCCAAAACAAACGAGCTGCGGCCCTGATGGGAATCAATGTGCCGCGTATATACAAGATCGTCTTTGGCATTGGACTCGCTTCTACGGGGATCGCAGGTGGGCTGCTGATGACGTTCTACTACACGTTTCCCACAGTGGGCCTGATCTGGGCACTGACTGCGTATATTGCTTGCGTGCTGGGAGGTCTAGGAAGCTTCGCTGGCGCTATTGCCGGTGGATTAATCATTGGGGTTGCAGAATCCTTTGGAGCCATCGTCATTTCTCCTGCGTTCAAAAACCTAATTTCCTTTGCTGCCTTCATTATTGTGTTATTGCTCCGTCCCCAAGGCATATTTGGCAGGAAGTAAAGGAGGCATCGTTGGCCCGACTGGTCCATTTCCTCAGTCTGCCGGTGTTGATGGGGATACTAGTTGCAGCGATACTGCTTTGTGTTCCGTTGGTGGTTCACAGCCCATACGTTCTGGATATGATACTGAGCGTATTCCTGTATGCTTTTCTTAACAACGCTTGGAACATACTGGGAGGGTACTGCGGGCAGGTCTCCGTAGGCCATGCGGCTTACTTCGCCATAGGTGCCTACACTTCTACTATACTGTTCATACACTACAACATCTCACCATGGATAGGAATGGTTGCTGGTGCGCTCGTCGCAGGGGTACTTGCTGTGCTAATGGGTTACCCTAGCCTTAAATTAAAGGGACCTTACTTTGTTTTCGCCACCCTGGGTTTTGCGGAAATCGTAAGGATTATTCTTACCAATTGGGAGAAAGCCGGAGCAGCAATGGGCTTATTGATCCCCTTGCGGCCAAGCTCCCTAATCCACCTCCAATTTAGCAGCAAGGTTCCTTATTACTATCTCATGCTCTTCATTTGCGCTGGAGGTTTTGCACTAACGTATCTCATTGAAAACTCAAAGTGGGGGAGCTACTTTATAGCTATCCGGGAAGATGAGGATGCAGCCGAAGCCCTGGGCATTAATACTGCTTACTATAAGACAGCCGCTTTTGTTATAAGCGCCATGCTGATGGCCATTGGTGGCACTTTCTATGCCCAATATGTGCTCTACATCCATCCGGATACCACTTCGACCCTGATGATGTCTTGTAATCTTTTGGTCATGGCGGTCATTGGTGGCGCTGGAACCGTCCTGGGCCCCACTGTGGGGGCGCTCTTGTTTGTTCCGTTAGGTGAATACACGCGTGCTTTGTTGGGTGGGCGCGTACAGGGGCTGCATTTGATGATCTATGGCGCAGCGCTAATGATCGTGGTTACCATCGCCCCTGAGGGCGTGGTGGGGTTGCTTTCGAGAGCCAAGTCAGATTATCGGACCCGAAGGAAAAAAGGGGAGCAGGAGACAGGAACGTAAGATGGCATTGCTAGAGGTTGAGGGATTGTCGAAGAGTTTCGGCGGTGTAGTCGCGGTCAAGGATCTCCGCTTCTCTGTTCAGGAAGGAGAAATCCTTGGTCTTATCGGTCCCAACGGAGCCGGGAAAACGACAGTGTTCAACCTGGTTACTGGTTTTCTGAAACCGGATAGCGGCAGAGTGACCTTCGTCGGCGATGACATCACTGGCCTGAAGCCTCATAGAATCTGCGAGAGGGGCATGGTTCGCACCTTTCAAATATGCAAGCCTTTTGCTCGTTTGACCGTCCTAGAAAACACAACCATCGGAGCCCTGATGCGTCATAGCGGCAAGAAGGAGGCCAGAAAAGTAGCCCAGAAATACATAGACTTCCTCGGCCTCTCCCAGATGGTGGACCGACCAGCAAAGGATTTGCCTATCGTGATGCAGAGAAAAGTGGAATTTGCCCGGGCTCTAGCTACCGAGCCAAAGCTGATCCTGCTCGATGAGATTCTAGCCGGTCTAAACCCTACTGAAGTCAATGAAGTCGTTGCACTGATCAAGCAGATATCCAGTGCCGGCCTTACTATCGTGATTGTCGAGCACATTATGAGAGCGATTATGTCGGTATCCGATCGCATACTTGTACTGCACCATGGTGAAAAAATCGCAGAGGGCAAACCCGCGGAGATCGCCCAAAGCCCAGAAGTTATTGATGCTTATTTAGGGGAGAAATATGTCCTATAGGGAGGCTGTGCATTGCTTCAGGTAGGAGGAATAGACGTTTTCTATGGCAGCGCCCAAGCCCTCTGGCAAATATCATTTGAGGTGCAAGAGGGGGAATTGGTGGCAATTGTTGGCTCTAACGGAGCTGGCAAGACCACTATCCTCAAAACGATAAGTGGTTTGTTGCATCCCCAGAAGGGGCAGATAACCTTCCGCCAACAGAGCATTGAGAGGTTGCCAGCCTATCGCGTGGTTGACCTGGGTATCGCACACATTCCGGAAGGACGGGAACTTTTCCCTGGCTTGACGGTTATCGAGAATCTGAAAATGGGCTCTTATTTGCCCAGAGCGAAACGGCGCAGGCAAGAGAGTCTGGACTACGTTTTCAGCCTGTTTCCTATATTGGCAGAGAGAAGAGAACAACTAGCAGGCACGCTGAGCGGTGGCGAGCAACAAATGCTGGCCATCGCCAGGGGGCTTATGTCAGAACCCAAACTGCTGCTGCTCGATGAACCATCGCTAGGATTGGCTCCCAAGGTGGCATTATCAGTCTTTGAAACGGTCGAAAAGCTCAATCAACAGGGCCTCAGCATCCTAGTTGTCGAGCAACACACCCAGCACATTTTGAGGATTGCGCAAAGAGCTTACCTTCTAGAGACGGGTAGGATTACTCTGGCTGGCTCAGGACAAGAACTGCTGGAAAACGCCCGCGTCAAAGAAGCGTATCTGGGTTTATAACATTCAAAGATTAGAGGAGGTTTCAGATGCCCTGGCTGCATGAAATGAGATGGCCTGATGTGAAAGAGTATTTGGAGGAGAGGAATGTTATCCTGCTTCCTGTCGGTAGTACCGAGCAACATGGCAAACATGGCCCGCTCGGAACAGACAGTTTTGTTGCCATCCGGCTTGCCGAAGATGCTTCAAATGAGACCGAGGCCATATCCGCTCCTCCTCTCTTCTTTGGTTGGAGCCCTCATCACCTGGCTCTCCCTGGAACAATTAGCATAGAGCCTACTGTGTTGGCCCCCCTTTTGTTTCAGATAGTCAAGTCCCTCTCAGTACATGGATTTAAGAACTTTATCGTCATCAACGGCCACCGCATAACCAATTTACCATGGATCCAGATTGCTGCTGAGAAAGCACAGAGCGAACTGGACGTGAGGGTGGTCATATTTGATCCTGCTTATATGTCTAAGGAGATCGCATCAGAACTCGGTTTTGGTCCAATTGGGCATGCAGAAGAGGCAGAAATCTCTCAAATGCTTTACATCCAGCCTGAGTTAGTTAAGATGCACGAGGCTGTTGACTCACCCGAGCATGCGCATGCTCGTTCTCTGTACCACATAGATCCGAGGTCTACGCAAGACACGCTCTGCTATGTCCCAAGCACTCTTTCCACTATGAAGAGACTGGCTCGGGAGACAGGCGGAAGCACGGGGAAACCTACCGAGGCAAGTGCAGATCTTGGTCAGCGGCTTCATGAGCACCTGGTGAAAAGGCTCGTGGAAGTCATCAAAGAAATGGAGGAAGGCACAGGTTAAAAGGTACAGGCACTGGCCAAGGGTGTATGCTATGTAGTCATTCCTTGGATAGAACGGTCAAGCATATTTGGTCGTTCGCTTTGACGAACATGAAAGCCGTTGTATACTGGATCGCTGCACGGAAAACTGCTTCTTGATCAAAGATTCACAGGTGGAGGCTCAAGCATGCGCACAAGCAAACCCCCAAGGATCCTGGTCACTGGCGCTGTTGGTCAAATCGGCTCCGAACTAACACCGGCGCTGCGACAACGATACGGCAACGAAAATGTCGTGGCTACAGGCCATAGGAAGCCCCCAAGTCCCGAGCTCCGCGATTCGGGCCCCTTTGAATTCATTGATGTCACCCGTCGGGAAACGATCGAGGCGGTGGTGAAGAAGTATAACATTGACACGATCTACCATCTGGCCGCTATCCTTTCGGCTGTTGGAGAGCAGAACCCTCAACTGGCATGGGACGTGAACATGAATGGGTTGTACAACGTTTTGGAAATAGCGCGAGAGCACAAAATTGCTCGGGTTTTCTGCCCCAGTTCCATTGCCGCCTTCGGCCCAGAAACTCCACGGGACAACACCCCACAGGAAACCGTCCTGCGCCCCAGGACCATGTACGGAGTCACCAAAGTTGCTGGCGAACTCTTGTGCGATTATTACTTCTACCGCTTTGGCCTGGACGTGCGTGGCATCCGCTACCCGGGCATTATCAGCAGTGAGACACTACCGGGCGGTGGTACTACCGACTACGCGGTGGAGATTTTCTATGAGGCAATCAAACACAAGCGGTACAATTGCTTCCTGCGGGAAGACACGGTATTGCCAATGATGTACATGCCTGATTGCATCAGAGGCACCATACAGTTGATGGAGGCCGACCTCTCTCGGCTCAAACACCATGCTGATTTCAACCTGGCGGCGATAAGTTTCTGCCCAGCCGAGCTGGTAGCAGAAATCGAGAAGCACATCCCTGAACTAACCTGTGAGTACAAACCTGATTTCCGGCAGCAAATTGCCGATTCCTGGCCACGGTCCATTGACGACAGCGCCGCGCGGGAAGAGTGGGGCTGGAAGCCACAATATGACTTGAGGGCCATGGTGGCGGATATGCTGGAGAAACTGGGGCGAAAATATGTAGAGGGGAAACTATAGTGTCTGCTGACAGAACTGATAGAAGGAAGTGGGGAGGATAGGGAATGGCAAAGGACAAACTGGCCTTCATTGACGAGGACGTCGCAAGTCTCAAAGAGCAGGGACTGTTCATCAACATCCGGACGATCGAGAGCGCCCAAGGGCCCTGGTTGATCGTAGATGGAAAGCGTGTGCTTAACTTTTGTTCTAACAATTACCTGGGTTTGGCTAACGATCCGCGCCTGAAAGAGGCAGCCAGGAAGGCCATTGATCAGTTTGGTGTGGGCCCGGCCGCTGTGCGTTCCATTGCCGGCACGCTAAGCCTGCACCTCGAGTTGGAGAGACGGCTGGCTGCATTCAAAGGCGTGGAAGATGCACTTTACGTACAGTCTGGCTTCTGTGCCAACCAGGCCGCAATTCCACCACTGGTAGGCAAGGACGACGTCGTTTTCTCTGACCGGCTTAACCATGCTTCAATCATTGACGGCTGTCGGCTGGCCGGAGCCAAGATCCTGGTGTACGAGCACTGCAATGCTGCTGATGCCGAATGCGTGATTAAGGAGAACTTGTCCAACTACCGACGGGGTATCCTCATTACCGATGGCGTGTTCAGCATGGACGGTGATGTCGCCCCACTGGACAAGCTATACGAAATCGCTGAACGCTACGGCGTGATGACCATGGTTGACGATGCCCATGGCGAAGGCGTGCTGGGCAAGGGGGGGCGCGGCATCGTGGATCACTTTGGGCTGCACGGCAAGTTCGACGTGGAGATTGGTACACTGTCCAAAGCTTTTGGTGTGGTGGGGGGTGTGATTGCTGGAAAACGGAAGATTGTGGATTACTTGCGGCAGAAGGCGCGACCCTTCCTCTTTTCCAGCGCAGTGACTGCTGCTGACACCGCCGCTTGCCTGGCGGCAGTGGACATACTGGAGTCCTCCACTGAGCTGGTGGACCGCCTATGGGAGAACACCCGCTACTTCAAGGCAGAGATGAAACGCCTGGGCTTCAACACGGGCAACAGCGTGACCCCCATTACTCCGGTTATGCTTGGCGAAGCGCCCCTGGCCAAAGAGTTTTCCAGGAAGCTATTTGATAATGGCATCTTCGCCATGGCCATCGGCTTTCCCACCGTGCCACGCGGCCTGGCCCGTATTCGGGTCATGATCTCGGCCTCGCACAGCAAGCAGGACCTGGATCAGGGTCTAGAAGCGTTTGCCAAAGTGGGCAAGGAACTAGGGGTTATTTAAGAGGTTCGATTTCTCGTAACAGGGATGCACAGGATTCACAGGATGTTTCCTCTAGGTTATTATCCCGTGTATCCTGTCCATCCCTGTTGAAATCAGACGAAATGCTTGGCCAAACGCACATAAGGCGGCCATGGCCCGCCGATCAATGGTCTGGCATAAGCAAAGAAAGCCTCGGTAGGGGAATTTCCGGCTTCGTTCATGAAATCAAGCGGAAGCGTTTTCTCTCGATTGGCGATTTCTTTCAGGCTGGCGATGCTTACCGAGCAATGGTACTCAGGGCCAGGGTCGCGGATTAGAGTGATCATCCCCTCCATCTGCCCCGCTACGGCTTCTTTGACTGCCTGTCGTCCCACGCGATAAGCTTCTTCCAGGTCAATGGGCGAGGCGCAGACCATCATGGAACGCTGCAGGTAGTTGGGCTTGTCCATACGCACTTTGAGACCCAGTCGGCCACTGAGCAGAGTGGCCACAAAATCGCTCACCCCGCCTTTCATACGGTGCCCAAAAGCATCTATTTCTTTCGGGGCGTACTCTTCCCCTAACGTCTTGCCTGGAGCCTCCTGCGCTCCCTCGCTCATAGCAATGACTACGTACTCACGTTCCTCGTAACAGCGCTTTACATCTTCTACGAGTTGCTCCACGCTTACTGGTCGCTCCGGGACATAAACCAGGTGTGGAGCATCTCCTTCTTCTTCGCGCGCCAGTGCGGCTGCTGCCGTCAGCCAGCCAGCATTGCGGCCCATGATCTCCACAATCTTGACCGGACTTTCAGGGCCCATCGCTTCCGTGTCCCGGCCGGTGTCGCGAAGGGCTGCGGCTACAAAACGCGCCGCGCTGGGATAGCCGGGGCAATGGTCAGTGGCACACAGGTCATTATCTACCGTCTTGGGCACGCCAATCACATGTAGCTCGTAGCCCGCGTCGGAAGCCAGTTTGTGCAATTGCCAGCTTGTGTCCGCTGAATCGTTGCCGCCAATGTAGTGCAGGTAACGGATATTCCTTGCTTTGAGCACTTCCAGGATGCGTTCGTAGTCGTTGGGAGTCACTTTGTAGCGCACCGTCCCCAGCACCGCACCAGGCGTGTGCCGTAAGCCCTCGATCGTTTCGGCAGATTGGTGCCGCAGGTCAATGAACTGGTCTTTCAACAGCCCCCGGATTCCACGGAACATGCCGTAGATTTCGCCAATTTCGTCATGGGCGAGTGCTTCGTGTATCACTCCACACAAGCTGCTGTTGATGGCAACTGTTGGCCCACCTGACTGGCCGACAGCAAGATTGCCCTTTGCTTTGCTCATTCTCTCCTCCTCACCTGTTCTTGGTTGTAGGGACATTCCATTGAATGTCCCTACAGGTCTACCTTATCTTGTGGCAGATAGGGACATTTAATGAACACCATCTTCAAGGGTTGTTTGCTTTCGTTAACAACATTGTGACGTTCCGGTGCCTCCAGCCGGATGGCATCACCAACTACCAGGTGGTATTGGACATCGTTCACGTAGCAAGTAGCTTCTCCTTCTAGGATATAAAAGGTTTCCTCCACCTCTTGATGGTAGTGCCCTCCCAGACGTTGGCCTGGCAGCAGCAGGATCACGCCCCAGTCAACCTTTGGGCCGCGAAAAAGGTACTTGACACCGCTATCTTCACCTCGGAACTGCTTCTCCGATTCCCTGACCTTCTCCATCTGTATCCCCTCCTTCTCCCACACTTGTACTCAACCGAAGAACAGCAGGCCAGACTCCCACGCCCTCCGGCAGGTTCAGGGCGACGCTTGGCAATTCAGTGGCATGGGAGCCGCCTCTGCTAACTTTTACTTGCTACAGCACGCGCTCAAGGATGACCCACAGGTCATCTGCTTCCAAGGGCCGCGGATTATTCTTGAGGTTAGCCGATGGCAACGCTTGGGCAATGATGGCTGCAAAATCCTCTTTCTTTACGCCAAAGATGTGCAGGTGGTTGGGGATCCCTATCTTGTTGAGAATAGCGCGCACAGTCACGACTGCCTGCTGTGCTGCTTCGTGCATGTCCAGCCCCTGCGTCTCCAATTGCAGTAGCCGGGCCACCTCGGCATACTTCTCCGGCGCCTCCTCCAGGCTGTACTCCATGACGTATGGCAATAGCAGGCCGCAAATGACCCCGTGGGGGATATGGTAGCGGTATCCCAGTGGATGGGCCAAACCGTGTGCTCCACCCAGACGCGTATTGGTCATGGCCATCCCGGCGAGCAGGCTGCCATACAGCATGTCAGCGCGGGCATTGATGTCTGAACCCTTTTCATATGCGCGTACCAGGCTGCGGCCGATCCATTGGATAGCCTGGCCAGCCAGGGCATCAGTGGGAGGTTGAGCTTCGGTGGCTACGAACGACTCAATGGCCTGGCACAATGCGTCAGCGCCACTGCTGGCCATGATCTCAGGTGGCATGGATACTGTCAGTTCCGGGTCTACCACTGCGGTTGCGGCGAACAGATACGGGCCACGCAGGCTTTCTTTGATACCACGTTCTGAGTCAATCAATACGGCGTTGTTGGTGACCTCTGCACCGGTACCAGCAGTCGTGGGAACGCTCACAAATGGCAGCCCTCGTGCGCTAATAGGGCATCCACGATAGTGTTCGCGCACCGTTCCTGTCTGGGTACACAACACAGCGGTGGCCTTTCCAACGTCCATAGCGCTGCCACCCCCTATGCCGATGACTGTTTCTACCTGTTCCTGCCGAGCCAAGTCAACTGCCGTCTGCACCATGTCCAGGGTTGGCTCGCCATGCACCGCATCGTACAATACGGTATGCACTCCTACCCTCTGCAAGCCGTTCAGGGCCCGCTCCAGGACACCGGAGTGCCGCAAAGCTCTCCGACCGCAGACCAGCAGAGCCTTCTGCCCGTATGCTCGGACTATCTCTGCCATCTGAGAGAAGCAGCCCGAGCCAGTGATGATCCTTGTGGGTAGATAGAACTGCTTCATCCTTCTGCTCCTCTCTCCTATGCTGACGAAGCATAGCAGCAATTATCTAGATTGTATCACGGCTGCTGCGAGTGCGCAAACACCTGACTGTTCAGATCATGACGTCCTATGCCTGACACGATAAGCCCCAAGGCAGGTGCAAGTCAAGAGACGCCCGCAAACAGAACTTGACTAGTAACGATAAATATGGTAAAATTGCCCACCATGTGGGAGCTTTCCCTGTTATGGTGTCGGCCTGGGACGAATAGCTCCGAAACAACTTGTTGTGAGGTGAAAACGAGATAAGCAGTAGGGAACATCGCATTAACGAGGCTATCACGGCCAGCGAGGTGCGTCTGGTTGATGAAACAGGCAAGCAGATGGGGGTTTACCCTATCCGCGAAGCCCTGCGTATTGCCCAGGAACAGGATGTAGATCTAGTTGAAGTCGCTCCTGCAGCCAAGCCGCCAGTGTGTCGCCTGCTGAATTATGGCAAATTTCTTTATGAGCGGACCAAAAAGGAGAAATTAGCCCGCAAGAGCCAGCGGACAGTGGACATCAAGGAGATTCGCTTGCATCCCAAGATCGGCGCACATGACCTCGCTTTCAAGACTAGGCGCGTTCGTGAGTTCCTTGCTGACGGAGCTAAGGTACGGCTACGGGTGCGATTCCGTGGACGCGAGAGAAGCTATCCAGAGATTGGTCAGGATTTGCTGGAAAGGGTAGTCACGGGGCTTGCAGATGCCGCTGTAGTCGAGCAGGCACCGACCATCGAAGAGGGGGCAGGTAGCGTATTTGTACTTCTTGCACCAAGGCCGTCAGACCGCCGGCATGAGAGCAAACAGGCCGAGGCCACGGAAGCACTGGACACCAAGGAACAGCACGAGATATAGGGAGAGAAACCCACCCGGTTAGAGGAGGTAAGTACTTAGGTGCCAAAGCTAAAGACTCACAAGGCCACGGCCAAGCGGTTTCGCGTGACAGGCACGGGCAAAATTATGCGGCTCAAGGGACATCGAAGCCACCTGCGACGCAAAAGGGCCAAGCGGGTGCAGCGTCTTTATGATCGCAACATTGAGCTTGAAACCAGAGGGGAGAAGGCCCGTATCAAGCGACTTGCACCATACCTAAAGTAGCACCATAGAGTGCTTCAGTAGAAGGGGGTTTTTGTATTGTCTAGAGTTAAGAGGGGTGTGCCAGCCCATCAACGGCACAAGAAAGTACTCAAGTTCACCAAGGGTCAAAGGGGAAGCAAGCACTTGCTGTATCGGCGAGCTAACGAGGCGCGCATGAAATCACTCTGGTACGCCTACCGTGATCGCCGCAATCGCAAGCGCGATTTCCGGCGCCTCTGGATTGTGCGTATCAACGCCGCTGCTCGTCTCTGTGGTACAACCTACCATCAACTCATTGCTGGTCTTAATAAGGCTGGCGTGGACATTGATCGCAAGATGTTGGCCGACCTCGCTGTCAGTGACGATGCAGCTTTTGCTCGTCTGGCAGCCATAGCCAAGGAAGCGTAGGGGTAATTCTTGTAATCGCCGCTGCCTAGGAGCCGGGAAACCCTGTTTCTGGAGTGAAGAACCGAGTTGCTAGACAATTCAAGCGTGATCACCAGTACCGCCAATGAGAGTGTCAAATACGTTCGCTCTCTTCATCGGCGGCGCACTCGATCTGAGGAGCAAGTCTTCATCGCTGAGGGTCTACGTACAGTCGAGGAAGCAATAAAGGCGGGCATTCAGCCCGCTTTTCTCTTTCATACGCCAGCAGTGGTGGATTTGCCGCGTGCTCGCGTGCTTCTATCACAGGCTGAGGAACGAGGTGCCAGGGTCAAGGCTGTAAGCGAGCCAGTGATGGCTGTCATGGCGGATACCGTTACTCCCTCAGGTATCTTGGCTGTGCTTCCTATAGCCGTGTGCTCGATCCCTCGTCCTTTAACATTAGTGTTGGTCATAGACCGTCTGCGTGATCCCGGTAACATGGGGACGGTTCTGCGTTCCGCGCTCGCCGTTGGCGTTGAATTAGTGATCACTACCAGAGGTACGGTGGATGTCTATAGCCCCAAGGTAGTGCGTGCAGCGATGGGGTCGCACTTTCGCCTGAATCTATTTGTGAACCAAGCCTGGCGTACTATTCAGAATACCCTGGCGGGATTGCGCGTGCTTTTGGCAAAGCCAAGAGAGGGC
>Ga0172366_10001620_pt1 | contig 17539 bp, 20 predicted proteins | sample LakKivSesite69cm_FD_114533 | JGI IMG/M metagenome (GOLD analysis project Ga0172366, IMG submission 114533) | Sediment microbial communities from Lake Kivu, Rwanda - Sediment site 69cm | ecosystem: Environmental > Aquatic > Freshwater > Lake > Sediment | place: Rwanda: Western Province, Lake... | reverse complement strand
ACAGCAGCCTCATAATAACCAGCCTGCTCAGAACCAAGAAAAGAACTGACAAAGAACAAATCAAAATAAAGAACAAAACTAACAAACAAATTAGTGAATAAAACAGGCAAGCCAAACTTAAGTATAGCCCTTCGATTAATCTTAACAGACTTAACCTTAAAGTAACGAATAATAAAAGGGATGTTAATAAGAATCATTAAAATACCGGAGATGATAATAGAAGTTAACGCGCCAATTGCTCCAAAACCAAGCAAAACAAGAATTATCACGAGAACAAGCTTAATTAAAGTTGATAGTGAGTTAATTAATGAGTAAGAATAAGCCCTGCCAACACCCTGAAGAGTGTTAAGAAGAATTTGAGAAACACCAGCAACAGGGAAAGTAACGGCAACAATTATTATCAGAGGTACAATGCCACCACCAAGTATGCTGGATAATGGTAGGCTAAAAATAAGATAAGCCAAAGTGAAAGATAAGTTGATTAAGAATGAGTACTTAATGAAAATAATAATTAATGACTTAAGCTTGCCATACTCTTTCTTAGCATTAAACTCAGCAACGTGCTTAACAAGAGAAGCAATAATAGCAGTTGAAGGAATGCTGCCAAGCCAGACGAGGTGAAGTGCTACGCCATACTGGCCGTACTCAAAAGGACCTAGGAACCTGCCAAGAAAGAAGTGAACTAAGTAAGAAAACAGGAAATTAAGGGCAGTGCCTAAGAAAACAACCAAAGTCTTCTTAAAATAACGCATAATAAAAACAGTATTTAAGAAATGCTTATAAACGTTATTAAACATCAAATTTAAAATGAAAAATAGCAGGGTGGTTGTTTTAAAGACTAACCCGAAGAGGGTGGTAAATGATTACGCTAAATTAATGGATTTAGCAGATTATAAGAGGACAATCAAACCACAATATAATACTATTCTGAAACTGAACTTATCATGGAGCTTGTACTACCCAGCATGCAGCAGCGAGCCATGGCAATTGGAAGGGGTTGTTAAGAAAATGCAGGAGGACGGTTACAAAAACATAATACCAGTCGAGAATAAAACAGTAGTAACAAACCCATGGAAAGGAGCAAAACAAAACAAGTGGCTGCCAGTCTTAGAACGCTACGGGCTTAAATTCCAGCCATTAACAGAAGTGCAATGGGTAAAATACAAACCAAAACACAAGATGCTAGCATTACCAGAAATATTCAATGATGAGCATAAGATACCGAAAATGTTCATAGGAACAAACGTGATCCAATTGCCTACAATGAAGTGCCACGGCCACACAACAATAACAGGCTCAATGAAAAACGCATTCGGCGGTCTGATCACAGAGAGGAGGCACCACTGCCACAAGAAAATACATAAAGTACTAGTTGACTTGCTAACAATCCAAAAAGAGATCCACAAAGGAATATTCACAGTAATGGATGGAACAGTATGCGGTGACGGCGCAGGCCCAAGGACAATGAAACCAGTAATCAAGGATTACATACTAGCAAGCAGTGACTCAGTTGCAATTGATGCAATAAGCGCTAAGATGATGGGCTTCGACCCCCTAAAAATACCATTCATAAAAATAGCTCATGACAAAGGACTTGGGAACGGCGACCCGAAGCAAATTGAAGTGATTGGAGAGGATATTAAGAAAGTTAATTTCGGTTTCAAAACCAAGAAAAGCCTTGTAGTATTCATGGACCAAACACTAAGAACCAAGTACCCAATACTAGAACCAATACTATTCCACACGCCATTATTCAAGGCCTGCATACTAGGAAGCGAGTGGTACCACGATTACTTCTGGTACCCACTAATAGGCAAGAGAAGAGTAAAGCAATTCATGAAAACAGAATGGGGCAAGCTATGGCAAAGGTATTAGTCTTTTCCGTAAACGCTTTTTCAGTTATTATGCTGTGAAAAGGGTTTGGGGCAAGTTGTGGCAGCGTTATTAGTAAAGAACTAGCACTACAATGAGAATCCAGCATAATAATGCAATGATGAACTGCTTATCCTTAAAGACTAATTGTGATTCAACACTTGCTTTATTGCCTGAGTAAATAAAGTACAAATAGCGGAAAACTGCAAAAAAGAAAACAGGAATGCTAAGCATTATCAAAGGATTAGTCTGGGCAAGGAAAGTATAGAAACAATAACCAAGCAAAAGCATGCTAGAAACAATATTAATCATTGACTTAAGCAAGTCAGCAGAGTAGAAATTAAACACGCTGCGCAACTTAGAAGCCTTAGGGCCAAGTATTAAAAGCTCTCCGTAGCGCTTGCCAAGACCAAGGAATAAAGCAACAAGGAAAATCATAAGGATCAGCCAAGGGCTTATCACAACATTCAACAAGTAAGTGCCTGAAGTAGTCCTTAAGTAAAAATTAAGAGCAATAACAAGCAAGTCAATCAAAGGGACTTTCTTCAACAAAACAGTATAAGCTAGTGTGCTGAAGAACAAAGCAACAGGGAATAAGAAGAACCCAAAACTCAAGTAATAAGCGATCAATAATGAGGATACTATGAGAACTATTGAAAAAAATACTGCCGACTTAACACTAATCAAGCCCTTAACAAGAGGTTTATTCTTCTTCAAAGGATTAAGCTTATCACTATTAAAGTCAAACAAGTCATTAATAGTGTAATTAGCAGATGACATCAAGCACAAGCTAAAGAAGCCTAAAAAAGTGATAAGCAGCGAGTTAAGATTGAATAAGTTATTAGTGAAAACCAGCGGTATGAAAATAACCAAGTTCTTATACCAACGGCTAATCCTAAGCAATGAAACCAAGCCCTTAAAACACATAATTACTCGAATATCGAATAGACTTATAAATATTATTCGAATGTACTCATTAGTATGGCAGATTTAGGGTTAACGCTTGTGTTAATATTAATAACAATAGGAGCTGCTTCAATAAGCCAGGTTTTGCTGAAAATAGGCTTGAAAGGCAGGTTAAAGAAAGTTAACTTAAAATCAATATTCAAAGTATTATTCACTCCATTAGTATTCACTGGAATGGCACTTTATGCAATAACAGCGGTATTATGGGTTGTAATACTAAGCCAGGCAGAATTAAGCTATGCTTACCCATTCATGGCAACAAGCTACGGCATAGTAGCAGTACTATCATACTTAGTACTAAAAGAAAAAATCAAGCCACTAAGACTAGCAGGGATAATCATAATAATAGTAGGAGTAGTGCTGGTCGGCTTAAGCAGGGTGTAAAAAAATGAAATCTAAAAACATAATAATGATGATAACAGCAATAACAATGGGGTCAATAGCCCAATTACTGCTAAAGTTAGGAATGAACTTATTCGGCGAATTAACTGATTTAACAAGCATAATAATCGCATTATTCACGCCGCTAGTGTTCACAGGAGTAATGCTATACTTCGCATCAAGCTTAATATGGTTAGTGGTGCTAAGCAAAACAGAATTAAGCTACGCTTACCCATTCGTAGCAATAAGCTATGCACTAGTAGCAATACTAAGTTACTTACTACTAAACGAAGCCCTGCCATTAATAAGAGTACTAGGCATAGGAGTGATAACAGCAGGGGTTATGATGGTAAGCTTGTCAAAATGAAACTAAAAGAAATGCTTGGTTTTGGAATAAAAGCCTATGAGATAATAGGAACAATAGCAGTAATCCAAGTGCCAAAAGAACTAGTAAGGAAACAGAAGTTAATAGCAGAAGCAATAATGAAAATAAACAATAACATTAAAACAGTTGTAAAAAGATCAGGAGAAGTGAGCGGCCCTTACAGGATAAAAAAAGTTAAGTATGTTGCAGGGGAACGAACAACTAAAACAACCCACAAGGAGAACAACATTAGATTAATTGTTGACTTGAACAAAGTTTACTTTAGCCCAAGATTACAGCACGAACGCGAAATAGTAATAAAACAAACAAAAACAGGAGAAATAATAATTGACATGTTCGCAGGCTTAGGACCTTACTCAATAGGGATAGCGAGGAACACTAAAGCAGGAGAAGTATATGCAATAGACCATAATCCAGAAGCTATTAAGCTAATGAAAGAAAACATTAAGTTGAACAAGACAGGCAATGTTCACGCACTACTAGGAGATGCATTAAAAATAATCAAGGAACTGCCAAGCGCTGATAAGATAATAATGAATGCTCCAAGGCAGAATAATAAGCGCTGCTTAAGTTCCGCGCTAAAGAAATTAAAACCTAAAGGCAAAGTTTACTTTTACATAACAAGCGATAAGTGGAAGAAGATGAATAAGAAAGGATTAAAAATAATAAATGAAAGGGAAGTAATAGGCTACGCACCAGGAAAAAGCCATTACTGCGTTGAATTAACATGGGAATCAAAGAGGAATTAATTAAGGAATTAGGAAGTGAATTAAGCAGTTCTGAGAAAGAAGACCTGCCAGGAGCTTATCAAATGATTGGGGATATAATAATACTAAACCTTAAACCATCATTAAACAAGCATAAGAAGCGTATTGCAGAGGTTTTATTGAAAAAACTCACTTACGTTAAGACTGTATGCGAGAAGACTGGTGAGATAACGGGCGAGTACAGGGAACCGCAAATCAAGAAAATAGCAGGCAACGGCACAGAAACAATACACCAAGAGCACGGCTGCAAGTTCCAATTAGATGTTACAAAATTAATGTGGGCAAAAGGCAACATATCAGAGCGAAAGAGAATAGGGGAACTGCCAAGACCAGGCGAAGTAATAATTGATATGTTTACCGGATTGGGCTATTTTTCAATACCAATGGCAGTAATGTCAAAACCAAGAGTGATTTATTCAATTGAGAAGAACCCAGTTGCTTATGATTACTTACTAAGGAACATTGAATTAAACAAGATTAATTGCATTAAGCCTATCTTAGGGGACTCGAAAATAGAGGCGCTTAAACTAGAGAAAGCAGACAGGGTAATAATGGGTTACTTGCCAGAACCATTTGAGTTCCTAGGAACAGCATTCAAAATAATCAAGGAAAGGGCTTGGATTCATTATGAAGGAATAAGCAGGGAGGATACTAGTGAAATTGAGAAGCGATTCAAGGACAAAGCAGTTGAGAATGGTTTTAAAACAAAAATTGACTCAGTAACATTCGTTAAAAAATACAAGCCAAGAAACTGGCACGTGGTGATAAATGCTTTATGTTACAAAGAAGGGGTGAGCAGTCCCTCGAGAGGAGAATCTGTTCCCTTTCTGGGGTGGTGAACGCATATTGCTTTAAGATTTAAATTCAAAACCAGCCTTACTTATTCTGAAAAATTCTCTAATAACTGCTTCAGCTAACTCTTGGTTAATGCTCTTAGCATTTTCATAAAGTAGAACAAGAACTTTCTTACAATTACCTTTTTTGTAGTACTTTTCTCTAGTAAACTCATAACCACCCTTTTCATTAAAACTAACAAGGTACCTCTTACCTGAATGAGAGTAAGAAAGGTAATGAGGAGTTAACTTTTTGTAATCTATTGGTGCAGAAACTTTAATATTAAAAGAACCTTTTTTAAAAGCAAATTCAGTAAAACCCTCTGATTGTGAAGTCTTTTTCTCAATTAAATCAATAGAAAAACTAGGTATTAAACCAACCTTAATGAACATATCAAGAGGGCCGTCAACTCTTGAAGTTGAAAAACCATGATACTTAAACTTATCAGCAATATAAAAGAAAACATAAAAAAAAGTCTGAGCCAAACCCTTGCCCCTACCACTTTCAAGAACAACAACATCTTCAGCGGTAAAAACAAAAGACCCTTCATAAGATTCTTTATTATGAATAAAAACGCCATCAAGTTGAATTCCTTCTTTAAAATTAGAAGTATCAAGAGCCATTATTAAATTAAGGTAAGGATGCTCCTTAGGGTTAGAAATAACCTCATTTAATTTATAAAAAGGTTCGGGGGCTGGCAGTAAATTGTTAGTACCTAAAACTTTTTTAACAAGAAGATCAGGGCAGTCAGAGAATAATGAGGAAACAACACATAATTTAGGTTTAACCCCAAAGAAGATAAACCTAAAATATTTATTGTCTTTAAATTTAATCTGAAGACATAAAGGAAGCAATTTCTGCTGTTTAGATAACGCATTACTAAACAAATAAAAAATCAAGAATAAAACATCATTAAATGAATTCTCAGAAATGTCTGACAAATCAAGCTTGTAAAGGTACTTGCTTAATTTACTGTAAAAATCAAGCTTATTATCCTCCCTTTTAATGTCATAGTTATTAAAATCTATTGACAAAGATAAACTTCCATTCTTCTCAAAATAACAAGAAGAATTTGAAACATCAACTGCCATAATAAGATTAATGCAGTAAACTAATTTATAACCTTTTACTAAAACCAAAAAGGATATAAAATAACTTAATCCAGAGAGGATTATGAGTGCATTCTACAAAGGAGAAATTAAAGAGGTATATCTAAAAAACCCTGAGGGTGAAGATATTGAAATACAACAAATAATGAACTTGTTTATAGGATTAAATCAGGATGATTCTAAAAACCTAATACAAAAGATAATTAATACTGTGGAAGGTAATTTATTAGATGGGGACATTTCAGATAAATTTAAACAAAGTAAAAAAGAACTATGAAGAATTAGTTAAGGAACTGCCTAATGCAGTAATTGCTTACGCGCTTAAAGCAAATTACGACAAGAGGATTCTGAAAACCTTGAGTGAGCTGGGCTGCGCTGCTGAAGTATGCAGCGAGAATGAGTACGAGCTTGCTAGGAAAGCTGGTTTTAAGAGGATCATAATTAATGGGTTTGTTGTAAAGCCATTAAAGTGCTACTTGCAGAATGTTGAATTAATTGATCAGGAAGTTAATGGTTTGCGAGGGGTGAGGATGAAGCTTGAGGAGAAAAGCAAAGTAGGGGTTAGTGAAAATGAGATTAAAGGAACTTGGGATTGCATAGCATTCCACTCAAGCAGGGCAGGGATTAGTGAATGGAAGTTAGTATTAGAAAGAGCACTAAAGCTTGCTGAGCGAACAGGAGCAAGAATGATTGATGCTGGAGGTGGGATAAACAAGGATAGAATTGAACTGCTTAAGAAGATTGATAAAAAATTGATTATTGAGCCTGGCAGGCAGTTAGTCGAGGAAGCCTGCAGTCTGAGGACAAGGGTTATTGCTGTTAAAGGGAGTAATGTTATTATTGATACTGGGATAAGTTTCTTCAACAAGTTGAGCATGAGCAAGTACGAAGTTATTGCGCTTGGCAGGGAAAACGAGAAGAAAAACAAGCAGTACAGGGTTTGCGGTCCAGTGCCAACAGACTTGGATAATATTGGCTGCTACAGCCTGCCAGAGCTAAAAGCAGGCGATGAATTATTAATAAAGAACTGCGGTGCTTACACACTAAGCCTTTCAAGCGACTGGGTTAATAAGAAACCAGCAATTACCTACTAAATAGAATGATCTTTTGCTTTAAGCTTAACGTTCTCAAGGCAATTATTAATCTCCTTAATCAAGAACTCTTTCTCAGAGCTGTTTAAAATAGGTTCTTTAGACCTCAATTGAAGCGAGGTTTTAATATCTAATTGATTAAGCAGGGCGTAGAGTTCATTAATGCTCTTAGACACCTCAGGCCTTAAAGCATTATCAATAACCAAGCCCCTAAGCCTTAACAAGGATATTGTCGTATCAGCAAAACCAATGCCGTCTTTGTTATTCTTCTCCCATTCAAGAAGGTCTTCTTTTAATTTAACGTGCTGCGCGTAAGTTATTTTTCCGTTCTTAAGAATGTCATCATAATAACTCTTAACCCCGTCCTTAAGTGTTTTGTGAAGTTTGTTTAAAGGATCAAGCAAGTAAATTATCTCCTTTAAACCATTAAGCAAGTCAATCATAGGGTTTAAGTTATTAATCTTGCTCTCAAGATTGTAAAGCTTTTCATAAAGCATAACAATTATCTCATCAGTGCATTTCTCGCTTGCAAAAAGATTTAATGACTCGCTTGAATGCTCATCAAAATCGCTTAACGACTCAGGAGGGTTGATTAATGACTCAATTACGCAGCTAAGATCAGAGTTATCTATTAAACCAGGGTAATAAACAAGCACGTTCTTATAAAATATTTCGACGTCAGTAAGGTCTTCAAAACCAACATTCTTCTTATCATCATCAATTATCAAATTAAGCTTTTGGTAATCAATAAGCCTGTTCTTAACAATATAAGCAAGCAGTGATACTGGGCTGTTATCTTGAGAGTACCAATCCCTGATGATTTTAAAGAAATCAGCCGACTTATCAATCTGCGATAAGTTGTCCTTTAATTGAAAATGCTCTTCAACAAGTTCAACACTAGATTTATTTAAGAAATCAAGCGCTAATAAACAAAGGTTAGGTATGAAATTATAATTTGGTTCTAGCTTATCAGAAAACCTGCTGAATTCACTGCGGTTAAGACAGTAAAGGCTGTACTTCTTAATTAAAGGAGACTTAATATCACTAAGGTAATCAAGAGTTGATGTAATAAAATCAGTTAAGTCCTTAAGGTTCTCAGGCAGCATCACAAGCTCTGATGATTCAATATCCAAATCATCAACATCAAGGGGATTGCCTGATAATTTTACAATTCTATAAAGAGCGCTCTTATAATCCCTGTCATTTAATTTAGAAGGATTCTTATTGCTTAATGACGAATAGATCTTATCAACAGCAGAAGCAAACTCGCTAAAAACAGGGTCATCAAGAGGATTTAATGATGATAAGCCAAAAGCTAATTCAACCCTGCCTTTAAAATAAGGTGTTGAGCTTAGTCCATTAACGCAAAATTCCCTAATCTGCTTAAGATTATTCTTAAGTAATTCTATACTCCCTTTATAAGGCAATGGTCTTTTAGTGTAAAAAACAAGGTCGCGAGCAACCCTTGATAAGTTAATCACATCATTAAGATTAACATTGCTGGTTTTATCTAAAAATAAAATCTTATCATTAAACTCATTAATTAAATAACTCATTAATTAATAATACCGGTTAATTTATCTTATAAATATTGTTGTAGGATAAAAATCATTTATAAATGCTTTATGTGCATAGCAACTTTAACAAGCGAATCATGCCATGAATCAAGATCTTTTAGCAGCAAAAGCTTATCCTCCAACGATAATTGGGTGAATGCAGGCCTTGCTTTTATGTTAGAAAGCCAGTTTGAAACGCCTTTTTTCTTAGCAGAGCCTAAGATACTATTAAGATAGTTCTGCATCTCAATTGAAGGAGCGCTAAGGCCGTTTTTTAAAGAGTTTAGTGATGAGTGGAGGTCGTTTAAGCAGTTAAAAATATCAATCCTTAAAGCACTGTCATTAACTAAATCAAAAAGCCTTGAGATTGAATGAGCACTTTTAGCGTAATCATTATCAATATCCATTGTTAAACCATTAAGGTTCTTTAACAAGTCGTTATAAACATAAATAACCCCATCTGATCTTGACTCCACACCCCATCTGCTTTTAAGAAAAAGGCTCTTATACTTCTTATTAAGAGCAGTTAATGGGTTTATTAAGTAAAGCAAGTGATCCAAGCAGTTAATAACATCTTTTTTCGGCGAGTAATGCTTTAAGTGCTTCTCAAGAGAGTAAAGTTCATCTGATAAAAAAACTATTACATCCTCAGTTACTTCAACGCTGGCCGCACTATCACTGAATCTAGAGTCAAACTCCAGCAGTGACTCTGGGAAGCGCTCATTAAAATCTTTATTGTTTAATGACTTAAACTTCTTGCGGAAAGATTTAATGTCGCTAACTGATGGAACGCTGTTTTGGATCAATCCAGGGTAATTATTAACAATGCTCTTAACAAAAGGCCAAATAGTTGCCCAGTCATCAGCACCCAACCATTTTATAATAAAATTATCTATAGTGCTGTAATCAAGAAGCCTGTTATCAGCAAGGTAAGTTAGTATAATGCGGCAAATTGATTTGCTGATATTACCTTCAAGCTTTTTAATAAAAGGGAACCTCTCATTAAGTTCGTAAAGCCTGTGCTTTAAAGAAGGCCTTTCACTGCTTAGATCAAACTTGCCAGATTCTAAGTAATGAAGTACGAATAAGTAAAGGTTATCAAAGAATATTGGGTTAATAGGCTTGAAATTAAAATCTTTTGACGGGTTATTAAAAACCTCAAGGCAGTAATCCTTAAGTTTACTAGACTTAACTTTAGTTAAGTACTCAAGAGTATTGAAAACAAAATCAGATAATACCGGAAAATTAGCGGGGAGCAATGAAGTCTCTTGGACGCTCTTTTTTTCTGAAAAATCAAGTTTATTCTTTGGCTTTTGATTACGGCCTTCCCTTATTACATCAACAAAATCTTGAGGAGGCGCTGTCTTTTTCTCTTCGACAACTGGTTTAGGGTTTAGCAACTCCTCGGAGAATAATTCAACAAGATCATAAGGAAGTTTTAACATAGCTTTTTCATAAGCATCATAAGGAACTGAGGGGGTATTGTCTTTGCTCTTAGCAGTTTTAGAGTAAATAATACCAAGCGCCTCTGAGAATTTATTGAAAATCTGCGACTCAATAGCATCATCAAAACAAGCAAGCCCGAATAATAATTCAACCTTGCCAGGGAAGTAATCAGAAGTAAGTATGTCATTAAGGCATAGGTTCTTAACATCCTTGTAATTGCTGCTAAAGAAACCAGTCACTTGCGGCAGAGTAAAAAGAGGTTTTTTAGTGTTGGAAACGTAGTCATAAACAACCTTGCAGAAAGCTTCAATATCAGCCCTGCCAAACTTATTCTTGCTAAGAACAACAGCTTTTTCCAGCAGTTCATTAACGAGATAACTCATTAATTAAATACCAGTAGAGTAATCTTATAAACATTATTGTAAAGAAAGGTTAGAAATGCTTTTTCCTAAGGCTCTTAAGGAATTTAACAAGTTCTTCCAGCTCATTATCAGCTTCTAAACCCTTATCTAAACGATCCTTAATCCAATCCAGTGAGCCGCTAACGTAATAATAGACTTTGTTAGGCTCCTTAACCCTGCCTGAAACGCAGTAAGGAAGCGAGTAATTACAAAACTCCCTAAGCCTAAGATATAAGTTCTCGCCGCCAACCCTCTTGCGAAAAACTTCATTAAGCTTATCATCCTTTGAAAGCCAAAAATAAGGCAGGTTGTCAATGTAGCTTGTAAAACTAAAAGGCATTAAAAGAGTCATTAAATTAACCTTCTCCTTATTAGCAATAATATCCTTTAAGCGATCTTCTTTCCAAAGAAGTATCTTCTTATCAGAGCAGTAATTATTAAACCTTGATAAATCCTCCTCACTAGTAGTGCATAAAACGCCGAAATCAGCCTCTACATTACTCATCTTGTCACGGAAAGTGTTAATGAAATCCTTCTTAAACTTGCTTGAGACTAACTGCTTGCACTCAACAACAACCCTCAAGTTCAAAGAAGGGTGAAGCGAGTCAACATCAAACTCGTCCATAACACCAAGATAATTAAACTTATGATTCTTAACAGTGTGACAACCGTAATAAGACAATAAGCTATCCATTAAATCTTCAAGCGCAGAACCCTCTTTCTTAACAGCTTGTTCAGTCATTAATGAATTCTTGAGATTGTAGACTTAAAAGTTTTATTGTAGAAAATTCTAGGTAATTTCAGTGTAAGATATTTAACGCTTCCTCCTCAATAAAATGAAGAGTTGAAGGGATAATAAGACAGTAAGGAGGCTCACCCCAATTAAATTTAATTAAATCTTCAGGCGAACCATACTTAATCAACTCATCCTTAGCACCAAGGCGAGCGCAGCCAACAACTTTCTTAACCAAACCCTTATCATCCAATTTAACCAGTATGTTAAGCGCTTCAGGTATTGTCAAGTAATTATTATGATCAGGTTTCATATCAAGAAGGAATAAAGTGTGGGCGCTGGATCGCTGATTATCAACTAAGATACTATAAAAACTGCTTGGCTTAAAACCATCCACAGGCAATGGGATGCTCGCAGTCTTACCGAACTTGTAAAGACTAAGCCCTGTTCTAGCAACAGCAGTGAAGATGCTTGACGAACTAATAATCTTAAAAGGGATATCACGCTTCCTGCACTCAAGAATAATACTAAAGTGGGTGGTAGCGCTTAACGGGTCGCCTTGAACAAGCAGAGCAACTTTCTTGCTCTTAGCAAGATTAAGGAATTCCTTTAATTCCTCAACCTCGCTCCTGCCAAGAACTTGAATGCTCTTACCGATTAACTCCTCAAGCTCAGGCAATCGCTTGAAAACACCAGTATAATTCTCCAAGTAAACCTTATCACACCCCTCAAGAGCCTTAAGAGCCTTTAAGGACATGTCAGTCTCATCAGACAAACCAAGCCCAATTAGATAAAGCATTATCTTAGGAAGTCAAGAGGTTATTAAATTATTTACTATTGAAAAATTTATTAATAGCAACTTAATGAGATTATGATGATGATTGAAGTTATTATAATAATAACCGCAGTAATCTGGCTTGTTATTGCAAGCGCTTACGACCTTAAGTGGAAGTACGTTCCTGATTACGTTAATTACTCATTCATCATAACAGCACTAGCTATAAGGGCTTTGTACGCAGTGCAAGAATCAAACTTGATGATAATGTTATGGTCATTAATTGGCGGCGGTTCATTATTCCTATTAGGCTACTTATTATATAAGACGGGTGTCTGGGGGGGCGGCGACGTTAAAGTAATAATAGCCTGCGGTTTTTTATTATCATGGTTCCCTGGCGAGGCAACACCATTCTTCATTAACTTCGCAGTAAACTTAATGATAATAGGAGCGCTTTATGGGATACCAATAGTTTTCGCTGTGACTATAAAACGCAAACCAAAGATAATATTGAAGAACTATGAGAGAGTAATAATCCCATTATCAGTTTTTGGAGCCGGAGCAATAATAATCTTAATGCAATCACTTTACTCAATAATACTAGGCGCTTGCTTGGTGCTGGCGGCTTCAATAAGAATCTTTAATATAATAGAAAATGATTGCTTCATCAAAAAAGTAACACCGGATAAGTTAATGGACGGCGACTGGTTGATCAAACCGTTAAAAGCAGGAGGCAAGACTATAAACCCAAGAAAAGAAGGTCTTAACAAGAAAGAAGTCGAGCTGATCAAATCCTGGTACAAGAAAGGGCTTGTTAAGAGTGTTTGGATAAAAGACGGCATTGCTTACGTGCCAGTATTCTTAATAACAACAATTCTGACATTAATATTCGGCAACATAATGATAGGTTTAATAGCCAATGGTTTCTACCAGTAACCAGGAACTTTCTCCTTCTTAGGCTGCTTAATAACTTCAGGCTTCTTATCCTCTTTAATTACTTCAGGAGGCTTCTCCTTCTGCTCTTTCTTAACAGGCATGCCGCCCTGCATAGCTGTCTTAAAAGTATTAAAAATCATGTTAAACTCGTCCTCGCTAAGCTTAGCAGGCTCCCAGATGATGTTAACTTTATCATCCTTGTAGCGTGGTATTAAGTGAATAATCATGTGATCACTCCTCTGGCCAGCCCTCCCACCAAGAGAGTAAATAACATTAACCCCATCGCAGCCAAGAGCCTGCATTTGAAGCAAAACAAGGTTCTTAATAATAACAGACATGTGAGCTAATTCCTGATCAGGCAAATCATGAATACCTGCAACGTGCTTAACAGGTATTAAAACTAAGTGGCCTTTAGTTCCTGGGTTAATGTCAAGGAAAGCCTGGCAGACTTCATCAAAATAAATCTTGCGGGTAGGAATCTTATTACTAGCAATTAAGCAAAAAGGGCACTGCTGCGCTTGATCAGCCATAAAATAAGTCTAGTAACAATGAGTTTTTAAATTTTTGCGAAAACAACTGCTTTAACGGCAAAAACTTTAAATAAGCTGATCAAGGAAAAAGTAATAGTGGCGTAAATGTAAATAAACTTACTAGATGCCTGAATTAACTAAGATTGAAGAAGATTTGGGGTTCAATGCCAGAAATTTTTAACAAGATAATAAAAGGTTGGGAGGATTATAAAAAGAGCAACAAAAAGATTAAAAAAGGGCCTAACGAGTTATGATTAACTATGGAAGATAGGAAAAAAGCAATAGAGGATTATAACAAGCTGAAAGCAACTTACGGACTGCCTGAATTAAGCGAGTTCGAAAAAGTATTTGACTTCTACTTAGAAGGGCCTGACGGCATAATAAGGAAACTAGTTATAATAATCTGGGACGCTATTCACAAGATGAGAGGGGATATTGAGAACATGCTTCAACCACAGAGGTACTGCTGCTTCTTTGAAACCAAGTTCTTCAACAACAAAGAAAAAGAAGAATTATTTAGTTTGTACAAGGAGATAATGACTGAGTACTGGAAAACAGTCAAGTTCTTTTACTACGATGAAAAGCAGAGGGTTGAACTGCTAAAGCAAGGCTACGCTTTATTCAAGAAGTTAAAACCTCACGTAGAGAAATTAGCTGATAAGGCAATAAGCGGTTGGAGCAAGAAAGAGAAAGCAGTTGAGAATGACACTAAGTACATCACTTAATAATACTTAATAAATAATTAAATAATTGCTTAGCGCTAGTGTACTTCCTCTTAATATCAAAACAAACCCGCAAGCCCCTAATGTAAGGCCCGTTAATTGATTTGCTGTGCTTTTTAATGAAATTATTAAAATCATCGCCAGGCTGCCAAGGGTAAGGCCCCATAGCCCTATAACTAACCGGCAATAAACTAGTGTTAAGTTCTAAGAAAACAGTCCCATCATTAATGAAACCGTAGTCATAAACAACAAAACCGTAAAGCCTGAAAGCATTAGCCATCTTATGCAATAACCTTGATAGTTTTGAAAAGAAAGCGTCCTTACGTTCATTAACTTTGAATTGTTTAGTAAGCAAGTAATGGCCCCGCTTGCCGCACAACAACTTGATTGATTTAAGGCTGCGAGTGGTTACATTAAAGAATGAATAGCTTGGTTTAATCTTGTAAAGCCTTGAAGCAAGAACAATCTTAGCAAAAGAATGGTTTGAAACGCTTGCAGCAGCATTCCTTGTTGGCAGCACAGGATCAATTAATATTAAAGGGCCTTGAGTCTTGCTCGAGCTTAGAGCATTAATAGCCTTATTAGCTGAAGGGTAATAACCTTCTAGGTCGATGAACAACTTCGGAGCGCAGGATGATAAGTGATGAATGAATGAGTCAAAAGTTCTGAAGTGAAGCATCAACAACTCAGTAACGTAACCGCTGAAACCATTAATGTAAGACTCAGCTCCGTAAACACCCTGGGCTTTAAAGAATTGTTTTAACAGCCTGACTTGTGATATTAATTCAGGGTCAAGCCTTGACTTAACGTAATCAACGTGAAAGCAGCTGGCGTCCATTGAATTAACAGCCTGGCTTGGCGACTGAAGTTTAAGAACAGGGACAAACTCAAGATTATAACCTTTGTAATTAATTGAGTAATAATCCCTAGTGCCCTTCAAGCATAATGCTTTTGGGAAACAAAACTTAATGACTTTAGGGAATACTCTCATATCATCCTCATTAATGAACTTAATGAAGAAATCAATGTCATGAGCTCCCTTTAACCAAGTGCCTTTAGCAAAAGAACCTGCTATAACAGCGTCAGCAGCAACTCCAAAATCAAGCAAAGCCCTCCTAATCTTACTAAGAACGTTGCTTGTAATTGAATTAAGCAGGTTAATCTCTTCTTTTGAAGGAGTTACTTTTTTAATAACAGCATCCATTAACATCTAAAAAACCTTCATGATATAAAAAGTATTCCATAAGCAGTGCAATAAAACATGATTTTTGAACTGTTAAAACAAGAATTAAGAGAACTGATTAATCCTGAATAAAGATTTCTTAAGACAAAGAGATTATTGAAGAAAATGATTACTGCTTAGTTAGTTTAAGCAGCGAACTAACACAATAATCCATTATTCGAGAAGAACTTGTTTTTCTCTTAATAGACTCATTCTTCAAGGACTTAATAAAGAATGACGGCAGTTGAACTATTTTAGTAATCTTATTATTATCAATTAAACAATCAATAGCAGAGTAATCAAGCAGGTAATGATAAACCAGCGCGTACCTTACTAATTCAGAGGTTCTCAACTCAAAATTAGCTGCTAATGAACTAAGCTCGCCAAGCAAGTCTTTAGACAAGCTGAAGGAAGTTATTACTTTACTACTATCAAGATTATCTTTTAACGCTAACTTATCCTCAAGGCTGTTCAAACAAGACCTAATGTAATCTGATTTTGATTGAAACTCTAATGACAAACCCTTAATAAATTCGCAGCTTAAACTGCCAAAAGATAGCATAGAATCACCTTTTAAAACATGAGGCGCTGGTTTTATAACACCGTACTGGATAAGAATAAAGCCAGCCTAATAACTTCAAGCCTTGAAGATAATAAATAACCAAGTTTAGTGATATAATCTAATTGACTCCTATCAAGGTTAACAGTCATCAGATAAAAAGAAGATTTCAAGCTTTTTAAAAAATTATTGTAATAGGAAGTAAGATAAGTAATTAATAACTTGTTATTTAATAATGAAAATATTCTTCAAGAGCCGCTTTTACGAAGGTGAGCAGAATTGGGTGGTAATTCACTTTGATAAGCCCTTAAAAGACAGTGACGGAAGGTTAATAGAAGGCAAGGTTAACTTACAAGTAGGCAGGGATAACCAGATTAAAGGGGCTTTTAAGTTAAGCATTGATGAGACAAGGGCTCTAATTAGCGCTCTAAAGGGGGCTGTAAGGTTTAATGACGATCAGTTAGTAAGCCTGCTTAACCCGCCAACTGATGTTGAAGTTTACGAAAAACAAGAGTTTTCAGATCAGCAGCCTATTGAACAGAGCGATTTCAAACTGTTCGAAGAGCTTGATAAAGTCGAGAAAAAAGTTAAAGAAGATAAAGAGGAGAGTTATAAACCAGAAGTTTATTACTAAAAACCCTTAAAAACCTCATAAAAAAGCTTTTAAAAGAAGATTTACTACAAAGGGATTATGACACTTGTTGTTAAAAGTGCAGTTAAAGATCTTATAAGCAAGAAAGGAAAAAGAACTTCTTCAGGAGCTCTTGATGCTTTAGACGAGGCAGTCAAGGACTTAATCGAAAAAGCTATCAAAAGGGCTAATATGGAGAAAGTTGAGACAATAAAAGAGAGACACATATAAAAAAGTTCTATTTTAATTTTTTTAATTTTTTTTAATTTAATCAAATTGACCTGATAAACTCAAGAATTAAACGCCTTTCATTTCTTGGGCCATCTAATTCAACGAATAAGATATTCTGCCACTGCCCCCTGACAAGGCTCCCAGCCTTAACAGGCAGTGTTATTGTCTGGCCTAGAAAACAATTGGCTAAGTGGGCAGCGCCGTTATCATCAATAGAATCATGCTCGTAAGAACCTTCAAAGAAGCTATTAATAGTGTTTAAAATATCAATTTTTAAGCCACGCTCATTCTCATTAAGTATTAAACCTGCTGTTGTGTGCGGAGCGTGGATTAATAAAATACCGTCACAACCGCCTGATAAATCACTAATTAACTCCTCGACTTTAACTGTT
>Ga0172366_10001618_pt1 | contig 17547 bp, 16 predicted proteins | sample LakKivSesite69cm_FD_114533 | JGI IMG/M metagenome (GOLD analysis project Ga0172366, IMG submission 114533) | Sediment microbial communities from Lake Kivu, Rwanda - Sediment site 69cm | ecosystem: Environmental > Aquatic > Freshwater > Lake > Sediment | place: Rwanda: Western Province, Lake... | reverse complement strand
TGTGAACGCAAGGGTGAGAACAGGGAAAGCAAAGGTAATCATATTCTGCGAAAACTGCAAAAAGTATATGAGAATTCCGTTTATAAGGGAAGTAAAAGAAAGGAGGAAACATGCAAAATATCCATGAGCTGAAACCAGCTATAAGGATAGGAAAGAATGGTGTGACAGAGAACATAATTAATGATGTTAAAATCCTTGTTAAGAAGAAGAAAATTGTTAAGATAAAGGTTTTGAGGAGCGCACTCAACTCTGTAACAATGAAGGGTATAGCAGATAAAATTGTTGAGGAAACAAATCTGAAGATTGTTCAGATTAGAGGACACAATGTAGTAATTAGTAGATAGAAGTTGGGGGAATAAGGGACAAATCTCTTTCCCTAATCCCTAACTGCTACCTTGAGGGCAATCTTAATAAACCAGAACACATATTCGGCTTTTATGGTAAGAAAACCTGGAAGGATGTACAGGGAAATAAGAGGAAAGGCTTACGCAAGGAAGGAGTACATGGGAGGCGTTCCCCAGCCAAAAATCGTGCATTTTGATTATGGTAATCTTCAGAAAAATTATCCTTTTTCTGTCACGCTTGCTGCGAAAGAATCGTGTCAGATAAGACATTCTGCTCTGGAGGCTGCAAGGATTGCTGCAAACAAATACGCCTCAGTAAAGATAGGGGAAAACAATTATCATCTGAAAGTTAGAACATATCCTCATATTGTTTTAAGGGAGAACAAGCAGGCAACAGGCGCTGGTGCTGACAGGGTGTCACAAGGCATGAGAAGGGCATTTGGCAAGGCAGTAGGAACTGCTGCAAGGGTAGATATTGGGCAAAAAATCATGACACTAAGCATTGAAAAGGAGCATGTTCAGGTAGCGAAAGAGGCGATGCAAATGGCAAAAATGAAAATCCCAACCCCCTGTTCTATTTTAATTGAGGAAAGAAAACCATAAGGCAAAAATGTTTTTACCCAGTAAAAGCATATATGCTTTGTGGTTTTATGGAAACAATAAAATGGGCACAGGATGTAAACAAGAAAGATATTGGAACTGTTGGCGGAAAGGGCGCTAACCTTGGTGAGATGCTCAAAAACGATTTCCCTGTTCCACCTGCATTTATTGTTACAGCAGATGCCTTCTGGAGTTTCCTTGAAGAAACCAAAACAAAGGATTCCGTGTTTAGCGTTTTAAGGAATGTTGACGTAAATGACTCAGATGATTTAGAAAAAAAATCAGAGGAGATAAAAAAAATCATAACTGGTGCTAATATCCCTTGGACAACGGAGGTTGACATACTAGACGCCTACAGGAAGCTTGATAATGGTTTTGTTGCTGTCAGAAGCTCTGCAACTGCCGAGGACCTACCAGAGGCGAGTTTTGCGGGTCAGCAGGAAACATTTTTGAATGTAAAAGGCGAGCAAACATTACTGGAGAGTGTGAAGCAATGCTGGGCATCATTATATACATCAAGGGCGATATTTTACAGGGAAAAGCAGGGGTTTAAGCATGAGGACGTCAGGCTCGCTGTTGTTGTTCAGAAAATGGTGGATGCTGATGTTTCAGGTGTGATGTTTACATCTGACCCTATAACAGGCAAACCAAAAGTGCTTATAGAGGCAGGGTATGGTCTTGGTGAAACCATTGTTGGAGGAAAAATAACACCGGATACATATGTTGTGGACCAGAACACCTTTGAAATTGAGGATAAAAACATATCTGTCCAGAAAATAAAATACGTGAAGGGTGAGGAGGGGAAGACAACAGAGGTTGAGATTGAGGAAGGACAGCAGGATAAGCAAAAAATGTCTGATGATGACATAGTGAAACTCGCTGGGATTGGAAAAAGAATTGAGCAGCATTACAATGAACCGATGGATGTTGAATGGTGCATGGAAAACAATGAGATTTATATTGTTCAGGCAAGACCTGTGACAACGATTAAAAAAGAGGAGATAAAAATGGAAAAAGAAGAAAAATTTGTTAAAGAAAAAAATGTTCTTGTGAAGGGACTGCCTGCAAGCCCTGGAACAGCTACAGGCAGGGTTGTTGTTATCAAGGATTCATCAGAACTTGGTAAAATAAAGGAGGGTGATATTCTTGTGACAAAAATGACAACACCTGACATGGTTCCAGGGATGAAAAAGGCAAAGGCAATTGTCACAGATGAGGGAGGTTTGACGTGTCATGCTGCGATTGTTTCAAGGGAGCTTGGCATCCCATGCATAGTAGGCTCTGGGAAGGCGACAGAGGTGCTGAAGGAAGGAGCGAAAATCACGGTTGATGCATCAACAGGTGTTGTGTATGAAGGTGCTGTTGAGATAGAAAAGAAGGAAGAAAAAGAGGTTTTACCATCAGCAGAATATGTCCCTGTCACAGGAACAAAAATTTATATTAACCTTGGCGTTCCTGAAAAAGCAGAGGAATATGCCAAACTCCCAGTATCAGGCGTGGGATTGATGAGAGAAGAGTTCACTGTAACATCCTATGTCGGCAAGCATCCTCTTGCATTAATAGAGCAGGGTAAACCAGAGGTGTTTATTGATGCGCTTGTTGATGGTTTTTCAAAGGTTGCAAGGGCTTTTTATCCAAGACCTGTTGTGCTCAGAACATCTGATTTCAAAACAAACGAGTACAGGAATCTTAATGGCGGGGAAAAATATGAGTCTGTTGAGGCAAACCCAATGATAGGATGGAGAGGCGTATCAAGGTATGTGAGTGAAAAATATGAAAAGGCATTTAGGCTTGAATTAAAAGCAATCAAAAAAGTTAGGGATTCTGGTTTAAAAAACCTCTGGCTTATGCTGCCTTTTGTTAGAACAGTTGATGAGGTAAAAAAAGCGCTAAAGATAATGAAGGATGAAGGACTTGAGCGCAGCAATGATTTCAAAGTATGGATAATGGCTGAGGTACCAAGCAACATATTCCTTGCAGACCAGTTTGCAGAACTCGTTGATGGCTTCTCAATAGGAAGCAATGATTTAACACAGCTTATCATGGGTGCTGACAGGGACTCTGAAATACTTGCAGAACTGGGATATTTTGATGAAAGAAACGATGCTGTGAAAAGAGCAATTGCCCATCTGATAAAGGCTGCCCATGAAAAAAACTGCACTGTCTCAATATGCGGTCAGGCGCCGTCTGTTTACCCTGAATTTACAGAGTTTCTTGTAAAAAGCGGCATTGACTCAATAAGCCTGAACTCTGATGTTGTCAATAAAACAATAGCCCTTGTTGCATCTATTGAAAGGAAAATCCTACTGGAGAATGCTAGGAAAAACAGTGATGCAAAATGAACAAAGGCGTGCATTCTCACATTATGAAAGAACTGAAAAAAGCGCATGATGAAGACTATCATTTTAAAGACGGCAGAGTCCTTGGTTCAATGTGCACAAAACCCCATAATATTGCGCTGAAGGCGCATTCAATGTTTATTGAATCAAACCTTGGAAACCCTGGTCTTTATCCAGGGACAAAAAAACTTGAAAAAAAGGTTATTGAAATGCTTGGAAGGCTTCTGCATAACAGACGTCCTTATGGTCATATCACTGGTGGTGGGACAGAATCAAACATTACAGCGTTCTGGATTGCAAAAAAACTCACAAAGAAAAAAGAAGTAATTTTTCCTGAGAGTGCGCATTTTTCTTTTTACAAGGCGTGCGATTTGATGGATTTAAAACCTGTTGAAGTAGGTCTTGATGAAAATTACAGGATGAGAACTGATGAGGCTGAGGATAAAATATCTGGCAATACAGCATGCGTTGCTGGTGTTGCAGGAACAACAGAGTTTGGTGCTGTTGACCCTATCGACAAACTGTCTGATATTTGTGCTGAAAAAAATTTTCTGCATGTTGATGCAGCATTTGGTGGTTTTGTCATACCGTTTCTGAAAGAACTGGGGTACGATCTTCCTGATTTTGATTTCAAACTCAATGGTGTATGCTCCATGACTGTTGACCCTCATAAGATGGGCATGGCAAGTATTCCTGCTAGTGCGCTACTTTTAAGGGAAAAAAAATATTTAAAAAGCATCAGCAGGAAACCTGTTTATTTAACAGGTGTTCAGGCATGCCTTTCAGGTACAAGGTGCTCAGCGTCTGTTCCTGGTGTGTATGCCACTATGAAGCTCCTTGGAAAAGATGGTTACAGAAAAACTGTGAAGAAATGCATGGATGTAACATTTTATCTTTCAAAAAGACTCAAGGAAATAGGACTGGAACTTCCTATTGAGCCGGAAATGAATGTTGTTTGCGCAAAAGTAAAAAACCCTGACAGGATTATCAGGATGCTTGATAAAAAAGGATGGAAGATTTCCAAGACAAGAAAACCAAAATGCATAAGGGTTGTTGTCATGCCTCATGTTACAAGAAATGTTGTTGACAACTTCATCCCTGATCTGGAAAAGGGCTGCAGAAAATTTGGTGAGATATAAGTAAAAAATGCACAAAAATATAAATATTCATGAAGACTGATTGATATTTGATGAAAAGTATGCCTGAATACGATTTTGAACTGGAAAAAATATGCAGAATCATCAATGAAAAAAAATATAAAAGAATAATAGTGCAGATTCCTGAAGGATTAAAAATTTATCATGAAAAGATTGTGAATACAATTGAAAATGAGGCAGATGGTGTTGTGATTTTGTCTGGTGAGGCGTGCTATGGTGCATGCGATATTGCTGAGAACGATGCTGATTTTCTTGTTCATTTTGGTCATTCAATAATGGTTAAACCATCTATTCCATATTTTTTTGCTGAATGCAGGTCAAACATTGATGTTTTGAAGGCTGTGAAAAAATCCGCTGATTATCTTGAGAAAAATGTTGGTTTAATCACAACTGTGCAGCATGTGCATAAAATAAATGAAATGAAAAATATCCTGGAAAAAAACGGAAAAAATGTTTTTATCGGCAGAGGCGGGGAAAGGGTAAAATATCCTGGGCAGGTTTTAGGATGTGATTTCTTGGCTGCATTATCAATCACTGATAAGGTTGACTGTTATCTTTATGTTGGCTCCGGAGATTTTCATCCTCTCGGTGTTTCTATTGCGACAAAGAAAAAGGTAATTGTTGCTGATCCATACTCAAATGAAATCAGGGAGATTGGAAAATTAAAGGAAAAAATTTTACGTCAGAGACACGCTGCTGTTGAAAAAGCAAAGGATTCAAAGAGGTTTGGGGTCATTGTTGGGGAAAAAATCGGACAGAAAAGATTAGGAATAGCAGAAAAACTGAAGGAAATGCTGGAAAAAAATGGAAAAAGCGCGCATCTTATTTCGTTAAATGAGATAAAACCGGAATATCTTTCATGCCTAACCTATGATTGTTTTGTGTGCACAGCATGTCCAAGGATAGCGATTGATGATTATTCAATGTATGAGAAACCAATGTTAACACCAGTTGAGATTGAAATTGCCTTTGGGAAAAGAAGGTTTGAGGATTATGTGTTTGACGAAATCAGAGATGAAGAAAAAGGAATTTGAAATGCTCCTGCAGAAAATACCGGGTATTCCAAATCCCTTACCGGATCTGGAGCAATATAACACTCCGGCATCTGTTGCGGCAGACATACTGTTTAATGCGTATCAGGACATTGCAGGCAAAAATGTTGCTGATCTCGGATGCGGAACAGGTATGTTTTCTGTTGGCGCGAAACTGCTTGGTGCAAAAAATGTTGTCGGCATAGATGCTGATGAAAAAGTCGTAGATGCTGCAAAAAAATATTCAGAAAAAATAGGGTTAAAGATTGATTACAGGGTTATGGATGTAAAGGATTTTGATGAGAAATGCGACACTGTTATACAGAACCCGCCTTTTGGCGCTCAGACCAGGCATGCGGACAGGATATTTCTTCAAAAAGCATTGGAGATTGGCTCTATTGTTTACACTTTGCATCTGTCAAAAACAGGTGATTTTGTGAGAAAATTTGTGGATAATCTGGGTGGAAGGGTTGTTTTTGAGAAAAAGTATAAGTTCCAGATAAGACATACTTTTAATTTCCATACAAAGGAAAAAAAAGAATTTACGGTTACACTGTTTAAGGTGATAAGATGAAAAAAAGACTCGTATTACCAGGTGAGATGATTGGGACATCCGAAGAGTTCCTACCTGGCGAAGGAACGTTTGAGGAGAATGGGAAAATATTTTCCAAAAATGTTGGCACACTGGAAATCAATGAAAAGGAGAAGACTGTAAATGTGAAAACAGTGAATCCTCCCGTGGTCCTGAAAAACGGTGACATTGTGATAGGAACAATACGTGATGTAAAAAGCATGATGGCGATAGTAGATGTTGAAAAGGTCGTTGGAAAGAACAGGAGAATCACAGGTGAAAACATAGGAGCCGTACACATATCAAAAATAGCATCGGGATATGTTAAAGATGTTGGCAGTGAATGCAGGATGAACGATGTTATCAGGGCAAAGGTTATACAAACTGTTCCTTCTCTTCAACTTTCAATGGTAGGACCTGAATTTGGCATTGTCAGGGCAGTATGCGAAAAATGCAGAATGCCTCTGGAAAAGGATGAGGATAAACTTTTCTGCAGACATTGTGAAAGAACGGAAACTAGGAAGATTGCAAATGACTACGGAACGGCAGAGCAAAAAATATAATAGCACATTCCAATATAGGTTGGTGATATTATGGAACTGAAGGTTGTGTCAAAAGACAAAAACTCGATTGAAATAGAAATAAGTAAAAATGAACCATTTATTGATCTCCTGAAAGAAAAATTGCTACTGGACGACAATGTTGATGCAGCAATTTGCAAAACTGGACATTCGTTGCTTGATAAGCCAAGGATTTTTGTTCAGGTAAAAAAAGGAAAACCTGTAGACACCCTTGCAAAAGCTGTAAAGGCTTTTGAGGATGACATAAAATCTTTTAAGGCATCGTTTGAGAAGGCAGAAAAACAATGAAAGTCTCAGACATTGAAAAGGCTGTGGGTATTGAAGTATTTTTCACAGAAACAATGGGAATAGGGGGAAGACTCAAAACATTCCCAGAGGATTTTATTGTAGATGAAATTTCAATATTGAAACCAAAAACAGGAGATTTTACCATAGCAAGAATCAGGGCAAGAAACTGGGAAACAAACAGGTTGATCAGACAAATTTCCGCAACACTCGGCATATCCAGAAAAAGGATATATTTTGCAGGAACAAAGGACAAAAGGGCAGTAACAACCCAGTTAATAGGGTTTCATCTGCCGATAGAAAATGTTAAAAAAATTAAAATACCAGACATGGAAATTTTAGAGATTTATCCCTCAGATAAACCTGTAGAAATTGGGGAACTAATTGGCAACAGGTTTAGGATTACAGTCAGGGATGCTATACTTCAGAATGATGATCTACACGCAGCACTCAAAAAAACTGCAGACAATATACTATCATCTGGTGGTTTTCCAAACTTTTTCGGCATTCAGAGATTTGGTGCTATCAGGCCAATAACACACATTGTGGGCAAACATATAATCCATGGGGATTTTGAAAAAGCAGTTTTCACATACACTGCAAACCCAATAAAAGATGAGCATAAAGAATCTTTTGATGCCAGAAAGTTTCTGGGGGAAACACATGATTTTGCGGAGGCTTTGAAAATTTATCCAAAACAGCTGACGTTTGAAAGAGCAATGATGCATTACCTTGTAAAACATCCTGAAGATTATGTGAACGCGCTCAGGCAGCTACCAAAAAATCTGCTGATGATGTTCATACACGCATATCAGTCCTATCTGTTTAACAAAATACTCAGCGAAAGAATCAGAAGCGGGCTGCCTTTGAATGAATCTTTGATTGGTGATGCTGTGCTTCCAGTTGATAAAGACAATCTGCCTGACCAAAAAAATTTGATTATGGTTGAAAAAGAGAATCAGGAAAAAATAAACAAAAAAATAAAAGAAAATAAGGCATTCGTTTCCGGTGCTGTGTTTGGTGCGGAGACAAAATTCGCGGATGGCGAACAAGGTGAAATTGAAAGAAAGATTATTGAGAAGGAAAATGTAAAAAAAGAGGATTTTATCATATCAGAGATGCCTGAGCTCTCATCAAAGGGCGTAAGAAGAGCTCTGCTTGCACCATTAAAAAAAATTGATTATGATGTAAAAGATAACACTGTTACATTAAATTTTGAACTTCTAAAAGGCTCCTATGCAACATGCCTGCTCAGGGAGTTTATGAAATCTGCAGAAATAATGGATTATTAGAGCAGACCTGTTCCAATCACCTCAACACTGCTTACACCAGGAATTTTTGATAATGCATTTTCAACGTTTTCTGAGCCGCCTGCAGAATCAGGCATTGTCACAGTAACATCAACTGCCTTAAGTCCAAACGCAATGTATTTTTCACTCATTCCCCTGAGTCTCACCCCTTTTGGTATCGCATTTTTTATATCATTTTTTAGTTTTTCCATGTTTGTTTCCGGCGACTCAGGCATAACCTTTAAACCAACAATAACCTCACCCATGATATCACGGTCCTTGAAAACCACATTCCTTACATTTGTATGCCACGCCCTGATCCCTGCACTGCGGACAGCGCCCAATCATTGTTTTACCGCATGCCGGACAAGGAAATGATGTACTGCCCTTTTTGATTAGCGCAGCACCGCAGGATGAGCATACCCCTGATTTTTCCATAGCCCAGAATAACATTAACATAATTTAATGGTTTCTACATAAAATCCGTTATTTTTAGTTCCTTTTTCTCAGATTTTTTCTTCTTTTTACTTTGTTTAGGTTCAAATGCCCCAAACAGGGTTTTCTGTGCGGTTCCTGTGAGCAGGTTTTTTTCATCCACACCAAAAACCTCTGTAACCCTTGAGACAGATAGGGCGATTCTTTCTGCGTAGTAATTCCAGTCCGGGACATAATTGAACTCTCTTCCATCAATGTAGGGCTCCACTGCCTGGGGTGTAACCCTGCTGTTTGTCACAATCCATGAGACCTTCATCCCTGGAACAAACTCATATCCCATTTTCATCAGTTTTTTTGATGCCTGAACACCTGCCTGGGTATCCGGTATCTTATAATCTGATTCATCCCTTACTGTTCTGGATATGGTGAGTTTCTCAACAGGTATTTTCCCATTCTGCGTATCGCTTATCACCCGGCGTGAAAACTTAATAGCCTCTTCAGCCTTGTCGTTCAGCACCAAATCAAAAACATTTGTTAATACTTCTGTTTGTAAATCAAACGCATCCGTTCTTCTTGTCTCGTATCCCCTGACAAGCATGTCCTCCTTTGGCCATACTACTTTACCGATGTATCTTTTCTTTTTCCCATGTGAAAAAAATGCTTTTAAAACCTTTTCAAACTCAAGGATTGCGCCTCCTTTTGAGAATCTTTCAGATATTTTTTCCCCAAACAGCACAGTTTCTCTCAGGCTTTTGTATGGCGATTGAAAGAATATGCTGTCAGTATCAGAGTAAATCACGTTTATGTTGTCTTCGTTCAGCGTATTTATTATGTTTTTGATGTTTTCCCGCGCAAATGCAGTGATGCTTCCACCGATTTTTGGGTTTGTAAATCTGTAAAAAGAAGAGGCAAAAACACCGTAGAATGCGTTCATGAGTGTTTTTATTGCGTTCTGCAGACCGTTGTAGTAATTAATTTTTTCAGGGTCGGATGTTTCTTTCATCTTTTTCTTCACAGCATCTCTTTCATTCATGAGATTCTCAAGAATATCAGGAAGCAGTCCTTTTCTTTTCCCTTTGCTTAGAAACCTCACGCCTGTTGGGCTTACAATTTCCCCCTCAGGGTTCAGGGTTGTGAAGCAGATGTTATTTGCAATGATAATGCTTGGATACATGCTCTTAAAATCCATAACAACCACCCAGTGATACAACCCTGGTTGAATGGAATGCACATATCCACCAATAATTCTTTCACCCTCATATGCATGCCTTGTGCATGGGACACCTATCCTGTTCCTGTCAGCCTCCCTGATTAATATAGAGTCTATGAGTGTTGATGTCCTGCCGTTCAAAACATCATCAAAAGGAAGCTTGGATACTGTTGCCAGGTCCATCGCTTTCTCTATCACAGCAATTTTCTCAAGAATGCGCAGTGCAAGCTCAGCATCCTTCAAACAATAATCTATTACCTTTTCCCTGTTTTTTTCCCATTCCTCATCAATTTTTGAGGGGTCTACATCAAGTTTTTTTTCACCAAGAACAATTTTTGCTATATGACCAAGTGTTTCCCTTTTTGGCCTCAGCTCCCTTTTCGCAGCAAGCCATACGTCAACACTCAGTCTTCCATGAATCCTCCAATATCTGCCTGATGTGCTCATAAGCTCAGATTTATCCCTGCCCAAGATTATTTTAATTTGATGCTTTTTTGCCCTCTCAGAAAGCAAAGGAAAATCATATCCCTCGGTATTGTATCCTGTGACAATATCAGGATCATATCTGTTCACAGTTTCAACAAATTTTTTTATAATCCCTGGTTCCTCACCAACAATTTTTTCAGTTCTTATTTCTTTGTTTTCCCTTACAGCACAGCAGATTGTGTAGATTTCACCTGTTTTTATGCTATTCTCAACATCAAAGCTGAGGATTTTCAACTCTGGTTTGAAAGGCTCGCACTCCTCAAATTTTTCAGCCCTTATCACAATATCCGTTATATAATTCTTTTTTATTTCACTGCTTTCTTCAACACCAAAAACCCTTACACAGGAGCCAAGATCGTTATCATAGATAAAACGCTGACCGAATGGGATGTCAGCTGCAAGAACAGAGAATTCCTTTCCCAGACTGCCCCTGAAATCAGGAACAAGCCATGGATACTTTATAGTAATTTTTGCGCATTTTTTCATTTCCCCTTTAACAAACAATTCTGTTTCCTCAACCTTGAGCACGTTCTCGTTTTCTTTTAAAGCCTTGATAACCTCTTTACTCGGTCCTGCAACATAAAAATATGGTTTGAAACCATAGTATCTAATAGTGATGGACTTCCCATTTTTTGTTTTTCCAAACAACTCAACAACAACATCTTCTTCTTTTGTGTAGGATGCTGTCAGAAGCCTGACATCATAAGAATCCATATTATCAATACATGTATTTTGGGTTAAAGAGAGTTTCGTTTTTATATCGGTATCGGTGGAAAATAGGGATTTCTGATATTAAATCTTTTTATTACATCATTTTACCATTCTTAGAAAACTATTAGGGTTCAACAATCCTGATATTTTTATATTTTCTAATTTTCAGAAGATGACTGTCCCCTGTAATTATGTGTTTTGCCCTGCCATCAACCGCGCACTCCAGTATCTTGTTGTCATCAGGGTCTTCTGTTATGAGGGTTATTTTTGTCTTTGGTTCTATCACTTCTGATGAACGTATTATGAGGGATACTATTCTTTGAACCTGTGTTTTTGTAAGCCCAAATTTTTCTCTTGAAAGAACCTCTTCAAATTCCAGCAGTATGGCAGGCGAGATTAACAACCTGATTTTTCCTGTGAAAACTCTATCCAAAACCTTTCTCGATTTTCCATAGGTTATGAATGCGGATATAAGCACATTTGTATCTATGACCACCCTAATCATTCTGCAACCTTCCTTTTCTCCTTCCTATATTTCTTTATTTCCTTTCCTACATCCTCTTTAGTTATCCCTTTTTCCTCTGCAATTTTTGTTGTCAGCGCCGCAATTTCCTCAAACTCTTTTCTCAGACTTGGAAGTTCTATTTTCTTAAAAATTATGTAATCCTCCTTGCCGTATGCTATAAATTTATCTCCAAGGCGTAGTTTCAGCATTTTTCGTATAGATGCAGGTATTACAAGCTGCCCTTTTTTAGACATCCTCACAAACTCCATCCTATCACCGTTTAACAGTTATACAGTTCAACAGTTAAATAGTTTACTGTGAAGAATTGGTTCGGTAGACCCTTCTTTTTCGGAGAACTGACAGCAGTGAAACTATCAATACTGTAAATAGAACCGGAAAAGGATTTACCTCAAAAGATATGCATGCCATGGGTGGTAGAGGCACTACTATGATTGATGCATTTGCCTGAATAGGTATATCCCATGCCGGAGCCGTTACCTCAACAGTAATATTGTGTGCTCCTGTTTTCTCTAAATAGTAAAAAGGGGCTAACACCCTTATCTCGTCCCCTGCTTTTATTGAAACAGTTCCCTCAGAATAAAATTCCTCACCATCATCAAGAAATCTAACTAAAATATTAGATACATTCGCCGAGTCATTGTTACAGACTGTTACAGCAATCATTATACTGTTACTCTCCAAAGATGGAGAGGCAGAGAAAACAGGCTTTGATGTTGAAACATTAAGACCCGGTGTTTTTGGCACAGTAGCATTATTTATTATGAACCTATTGTAGGTTTTCTCAACTGTTTTATTTGTCATGGGTGCAGTATCAGAAAAGGTAATGCTGCATATTGTTTCACCTGTAGGAACAAATTCCAAGTTAAATACCAATCCCTCCTTACCAACACCAGGAATTCTATCACCTTTGTTGTAAATATCACTATTATTAACGCCTCTTATCACAAAGAAGTCACCTGTAGAAACCCTACCATCCAAATTATCGTCATAAAAACTCATGTTACTGATAGGATTCCCATCCTCATTTTGAAATGTTAAATCAGCACCATAAATCTCCTGAATATAGTTTGTGCATAAACCATCTGAACCAGAGTAATCAGAATAATCCTCTACTATCATCTGATTATCTGTGATTAAATACTTCATTGACCCAGCAGCGCCAAACCTCACAAATTCCAAAACAATAACATAATCATCACTATATCTTTCACAGGTTGCAGTGATTTCCGGAGCAAACTTGCTTGGAGGATGAAGGCTAACCACCCAAAAATATACAACCGCTCCTCCCAGCAACACCAAGATAAAAAGGATTCCAATTACTATCAAAACACCCTTACTCGATTTTTTCATCCTCACACTTTCGCTACAACCTTTATCACATCCCCATCCTTTAATACATGCTCTGCACCAATTATTCTTTTTGTTTTTGCATCTATCGCCCTAATGAAGTTTTTACCAATATCTGTGTGTATTTTGTATGCGAGTTCAAGGGCTGTTGAGCCTTTTTTCATCAGATATGCATCTGGTAAAATGTTTCCATCCTTGTCTGTTAGTTTGTTTTCATCCTCAACAGGATAAACAACAATAAGGTCCAATACCTTGAAAACTGCTGTTTCAATACACGCCTGTACGCCTGTTCCGCCAAACTCTTTCATTTTTTCCCTGATGAATTCCAGCCCATGGATTTGCTTCTCTGTGAGTTTTTCCCTTTGCAGTATTTTGAAGTCATCAGAGCCGGGATCATAGTCTACAAGCTCTGCTTTCGCTGCCCTTCTCAGTGCAAGTTCTGATTCAGCACTTGTTGGTATAACAGTGTAATCAAGCTTTTTCAGCTTATCAAGGTTTTCCTTTGATGCTATGTCACATTTGTTTGCAGCAATAATTATTGGTTTACTGATTTCTCTGATGCTGTTTGTGAGAGAAAACAGGTTTTCTTCGTTCCATTCTTTGAAGTTTTCAGGCAGTCCGCAGTTGCGTATTGCAAGTTTGACTTCATGCTCTGTGATTCCAAGCCCTGTCAGCCTGTCGGCCAGAAGGGTTTCAATCTTTGTCTTCTCACTGTCTGCCTGTCTTGCAACCTTTTCCCAGCCTTTTGCAAGGATGCTTTTCATCCAGAATGTGAGTTCCTTTTCAAGAAATAAAACATCCTCAACAGGGTCATGGCTACCAGCCTCACATGGGTTTCCCTCTACGTCCGTACCGCCGGATGCATCAACAATGTGAATAAGAGCGCTTGCTTGTCTCAGATCGTCAAGAAACTTGTTTCCAAGTCCTTTGCCTTCATGCGCATCAGGACCAAGACCTGCGACATCAATTGCCTCAACAGGAACATACCTTGTGCCTTTCACACATTTAGCATTTTTTGGGTTGCATTTCACATTAAAATCCTGATGAGGGCATTTTGCCCTGACATATGCCACACCCCTGTTCGGCTCAATTGTTGTGAAAGGATATGATGCTATCTCAGCCTTTGCGAGTGTTGCAGCAGAAAAAAAAGTGGATTTCCCAACATTTGGCTTTCCAACAATGCCTATCTCCATAGGTGTTGTATTGTTTTTGTGTTAAAAAATGTTTCCTTTATGTAAAGGATAGTTTAATAAAGCCCCTCATCTATAATCATCTGATGTTTGAGGAAGAATACAAACTGTGCTACTTTGATGAAAAAGGGTATGAAAGAAGAATATGCAAAAAATGCGGCTCAGCATTCTGGGGTTTAACAGATAATGAAATCTGCGGGGACACACCATGCGCGGAGTACTCATTCATAGGTGCTCCTCCTACAAACAAGAAATATGATATTGATCAGATGAGAGGTACATTTCTCACGTTTTTTGAGTCTAAAAAGCATACAGTGGTGAAAAGATACCCCGTTGTTGCAAGATGGAGGGATGATGTGTTTCTTGTTAATGCATCCATATATGATTTTCAGCCTTTTGTAACATCAGGTTTAATAAAACCACCCGCAAACCCCCTTGTTGTTTCCCAGCCATGCATACGCCTCACGGATGTTGACCTTGTAGGGAGGTCTGGGAAGCATCTTACAACATTTGAGATGATGGGGCATCATGCATTCAACTCAAAAGAAAAAACAGTTTACTGGAAGGAGGAAACTGTAAAATACTGCAATGATTTTTTCACAAAGATACTGGGTGTTGATAGAAAAAAAATAACGTACAAAGAGCATCCATGGTTTGGCGGTGGAAATGCCGGTCCTTCACTTGAGGTAATCATAGATGGACTTGAGGTTGCAACCCTTGTATTCATGAATCTTAAGGAGGATGAAAATGGAAAAACAGTCCTCAACAATACTAATTATTCGCCCCTTGCCCTGAATGTTGTTGACACAGGATATGGTCTTGAGAGGATGGCGTGGCTTTCAAATGGTGCGCCAACAATCTATGATGCAGTATATCCTGAGTTTGTCAGGAAAATCAGTGAGAGATGTGGCATACCGCATGATATTGGGGATGAAAAATATTCAGTTTTGTTATCTGAGTATTCGAAGCTGGCAGGCACTATTGATATGGGTACAGGCTCAAAAATTTCTGATTTAAGGAAAAATGTTATGAAAAGACTGAGAGACAGGGGATACAGCATAACTGCTGAGGAACTTGTTAAAACGCTGAGCCAGATAGGAATGGTTTATGCCATTGCTGACCATTCCAGATGCCTTGCATTCATGCTTGGTGACGGTATTGTGCCTTCAAACATCAAAGCGGGCTATCTTGCAAGACTTATTATCAGAAAAACCCTGAGGCTAATGGGTGAACTTAAAATAAACGCAACACTGGGTGAAATTGTTGCACAGCACATAGAAACCATGAAAAACTTCCCGGAGTTAAAAGAGAATGTGGAAACAATCATAAAAATTCTGGATATAGAAACAGAAAAATATGATGACACGGTGAAAAGAGGTGCCAGGATTGTGGAAAAATCTGTTGAAAAACTTAGGGAAAATACCTCTGAAACCTTAATAAATCTGTATGACACATACGGCATTCATCCGACGATTGCCCAGAAAATAGCCGTGGAAAAAGGTGTTGAATTCCAAATCCCTGAAACGTTCCATTCAATGCTCGCTGAAAAACACTCAAAGCCGGAAAAAAACCAGGAAAAAAAGGAGGAAAAAATAGACCAGCCTGACACCATCATGCTTTTTTATGATGACCCCTACCTAAAAGAGTTTGACGCAGTTGTATTGTATGTAAAGGGGAAGGATATTGTTTTGGACAGAACAGCATTTTACCCTGAGGGAGGGGGGCAACCATTTGACACAGGTGTTCTGACAACAAAGGATAAAAGATTCAATATTACAAACGTACAGAAAATTGGGAATGTCATAGTTCACACCATGGATGGAAAAATCAACATTGGGGAGGTTGTGCATGGCAGGATAGACTGGGGCAGGAGAATAACATTGATGAGGCATCATACCGCAACACACATCATTCTTGGAGCAGCCAGAAATGTTCTCGGGAAACATGTCTGGCAGTCGGGCGCGCAGAAGGGTGTGGAAAGATCAAGGGTTGATATTTCACATTACACAAAAATAACTGAACAGGAGCTGAGGGAAATCGAACTGCTTGCGAACATTGCTGTTATGGAGAACATGCCGATAGAAACAACATGGATGGAGAGGAATGAAGCAGAAAAAAAATATGGCTTCAGGCTTTACCAGGGTGGTGTGCCCCCTGGTGAAAAAATAAGGGTTGTTAGAACAGCAGATTTTGATGTTGAGGCATGCGCTGGCACGCACTGCAAAAACACATCCGAGGTTGGTCCTGTAAAAATACTGGGATGTGAAAGGATTCAGGATGGTGTGGAAAGAATTGAGTTTGCAGCAGGGATGCCTGCCCTGAAAAATATACAGAAAATGGAGACAACCCTGAAAAACTCCTGCTCCATTCTCAGTGTGCTGCCTGATCAGCTACCAGATACGGTTAAAAGGTTTTTTGAGGAATGGAAAAGTCTTAATAAAAAACTTGATGAGCAAAAGGAGTACTCTGCTGGTTTGAAGGTTAAAAATGTCGTAAAAGATGCAGAGACTGTCAAGGGTGTGAAAATTGTTTCAGATGTTTCAAAATCAGATATGGATGAACTTGTCGCCCTGGCAAAAACCTTGATAAAGGAAGAAAACATGGTGGTGGTTTTAGGCAGTGATAAGAACGGCGGTAAAATTGTTATATCAAGAAGCAAAAATGTGGACATAGACTGCTCATTAATTCTGAAGGATGCTGTTAAACTCATCTGCGGCAGAGGGGGCGGCAGTAAGGATTTTGCCCAGGGAGGAGGACCCTTAGAGGGAAATATCTCAGATGCAATAAAAATTGCAAAAAAGAAAATAAAAGAAGTTCTAAATAAATAAATGAAAACAGAAACTGAGGGGTTGCACGGCAACCCCTTCTCTCTTTTCTTTTCCGCCAAACACTTTCTCTTTTCTTGAGGAATTGCATCAGCAATTCCTCCTTTCTCTTCTTTTCCATCAACGCTAAGGGTTGGTTGACAGCTATCCTGTGTTCCCATGGGCTCGCGCACCAGAGTACAGACAGGAACGTGAGCAGGCTTAACTTCCGGGTTCGGAATGAGACCGGGTGAACCCTGCTACTATGACCGTCAACCAAAAGGATAATAGAATACGCATATAAATATGTTTTTATCTGGGGTTGTAAATGTCTTTTGTATTTGAAGAATAGTTACTTATGGGTGGGGCAAGAGGTAGAGATGAGAGGTATTCGCGTCTTGCACGGCGTATCCTAATTCTATCTACCAAAGCAAATGGTCCTACAGCTAAAAAGACAAACATGAAACTGTTCTGAATAAGGAAGGATGGGCCTTGGAAATTGCTAGTAGCGGTAAATACAGAGAGAATCAAGAATATGTAGATACATATCCCCCCAAGTAGCATACTTACCATTTCTTTCTCTCTCCATTCTTTTATACCAGTTGCTATTAAATACCAATAAAAGCCGACAAACACTATAT